>Ga0210044_10002755_pt1 | contig 25744 bp, 20 predicted proteins | sample CryGey13umfilter_2_FD_183959 | JGI IMG/M metagenome (GOLD analysis project Ga0210044, IMG submission 183959) | Groundwater microbial communities from aquifer in Utah, USA - Crystal Geyser 4/9/14 3 um filter (SPAdes) (version 2) | ecosystem: Environmental > Aquatic > Deep subsurface >... | reverse complement strand
TATCTGGTTGGATAAAATAAGCTGGGCGGCTGATGGGTTGGTGCCAGCCATCGCGCAGGATGCGGGTACAGGTTGTGTGCTGATGATGGCGTGGATGAACCGTGAAGCTTTTAAACTTACCGTCCAGACGGGCGAGGCGACATATTGGTCGCGCTCGCGTAAAAAATTGTGGCACAAAGGCGAAGAGTCCGGCAATATTCAGCGGGTGCAGGAAATTCGCCTTGATTGCGATGGCGATGTGGTTTTATTGAAAGTTGAGCAGAATGGCGGAATAGCCTGTCATACTGGGCGAGCCAGTTGCTTCTTTACTCGTTTAGAGCAAGGTAAGTGGGTGGAAATCGACCCAGTTCTGAAAGCGCCCAGCGAAATATACCAAAAGAAATCATAAGTAATGAGAAACGACATTCTTCAGAAATTGATGGAAACAATAGTGGAGCGCAAAGGTGCAGCAGTTGAAAGCTCATATGTGGCCATGCTGTTTAGCAAAGGCGAAGATGCCATCCTAAAAAAAGTCGGCGAAGAAACCACTGAAGTTCTGTTGGCCGCTAAAAGCGGTGATAAACAACATTTGGTATACGAAACCGCTGATCTGTGGTTTCATTGCATGGTATTGCTGGCGCAGCATGGCTTAAGCGCAAACGATGTGCTGAAGGAGCTAGCGCAACGTGCAGGGGTTTCTGGGCTTGATGAGAAGGCAGGTCGTAAGGATAATGCCCGCTAGTCTATAATTTCTTGCGAGGGGAAATTTACCAGTATAGTATTCCTAATTGCTCCCCTTTTTCAGGAGTTGGAGCGAGGGCGAGGAAGGGAAAATGGATAATTGCATTTTTTGCAAGATAGTTCGCGGTGATATGCCTTGTCGAAAGGTGTATGATGATGACGATTTACTTGCTTTTCACGATATAAATCCAGTCGCGAAGGTGCATATCATGCTGATCCCTAAGTCGCACTTGGGATCGTTGATGGAAGCCAATGACAGTCATACGGCGCTACTGGGAAAAATGTTGTTGTTGGCGCCTAAACTGGCGAAAGAACAGGGATTGAATAACGGCTTTCGCACTGTCATAAACACTGGCAAGGGTGGGGGGCAAGAAGTATTTCACCTGCATATTCATATTATTGGCGGAAATATTCCACCCATGGTACGGCAAGATTAACGCCACTTAAACTTTTAGGAGAAATAAAAATGGGTTCATTCAGTATTTGGCACTGGTTGGTTGTATTGTTAGTTGTTATTCTCATATTTGGCACCAAGAAACTGCGCAACATGGGTAGTGACCTAGGAGGCGCAATGAAGGGCTTTAAGGAAGGTATGCGCCCGGATCCAGAAGTGTCTATAGATGACACTCAGAAGAAAGTGGAACAATCTAGTCAGACCATTGAAGGCGAAGTTAAAGACAAGAGTCATACCAACGCATAGTCTGGACTGAGCAGCCATGTTTGATGTTGATTTTTCCGAGATAATGGTAATTACGGTGGTCGCATTCATCGTTATCGGTCCTGAGCGCCTGCCAAAGGTAGCACGTACGCTTGGTCATTTGTTGGGTCGCGGACAGCGCTACATCAGCAGTGTCAAGGCGGACATCGTGCGGGACATAGGCATTGAGGAAATGCGTCAGTTGCAAGAAAAGGTGCAGAATGAATACAAGAGTGCCGCAGATGCAGTGAATCAAGTCACACAATCTCTTAATCAGCATGCACAAGAAGTCACACAATCTCTCAATCAGCAAGTTGAGCAGGCTAGAGAGGGCGTCAATCAGGAATCGCAATTGAATTTTGAGGTGCAACCCGCCCAGCAGCAGGTCAGCTTAGAGAAACCGAGTGCTCCCAAGCCTAGCGAAAGAGATAAGGGTTCGCCACAATTGAGTAAGCAGAGTGGAGGCGATACCGAAGGCACGGTGCATACGAGTAGCGAGAGCTCGGCAGAAGAAGTTGAATTTAAAACGATTTCATCAGCTTATCAAGAGGCGACACGTAATTTATATGCTAAGCAAGAGGCAGTACGTATTTTGCATATTCAGGAGGAAAAGCTACGTCAGCAGAAGCAAAAAGAAGATCAGCAAGTTAGCAATAACGATCAGATGGTGCCGAAGGATCAGTTAGATCAGCAGCCTAATAGTGCCATAATTCAACCTAAACAAGCCGGTGTGCAGCACCCTGCACAACCCGAGTTGCAAATCACTCCCGAGCAAACAAGACTCCCTATTGATTAATGAGTACTAACGAAACCTTCGTTTCTCACCTGCTCGAATTGCGGACGCGCCTTCTATATGCTTTTGGAGGGCTGTTGTTGGTATTTATATGCCTTGTTCCGTGGGCAGGTGAGCTTTATGCGTTACTCGCGGAACCAATGATCGCTAAGTTGCCAGCAGGTGGGCAGATGATCGCCATTGATGTAATTACCCCATTTTTTGTGCCACTTAAAGTGGCGATGATGGCGGCATTCCTTATCTCATTACCTTACATATTGTACCAAGCTTGGCTTTTCGTTGCGCCTGGCATGCACAAACATGAAAGGCGTCTGATGTTGCCACTCATTACAGCCAGTGTGCTGTTGTTTTTTTGCGGCATGGCATTTGCATATTTCTTGGTGTTTCCCGTGGTATTCGGTTTTTTCAGTAGTGCAGCGCCACAGGGTGTCGCGGTGATGACCGATATTGACAAATATCTGAGTTTCGTAATGGGAATGTTTCTCGCCTTTGGACTTACCTTCGAAGTGCCGGTGGCAGTGGTGGTGTTAGTTAAGATGGATATGATAAACATCGCTAAGCTCAAGGAAATCCGGCCTTACGTTATTGTTGGGGCGTTTATTCTCGCCGCTCTTGTCACCCCTCCGGACGTGGTGTCGCAGTTCATGCTCGCCATACCGTTGTGGTTATTGTATGAAGTGGGCATCATAGTGGCGTGGCTGATGATAAGGGACTCGAAAGAAGTCGAAACGAAAAACGGATAACCATCTCTATTATTTCAGTTTCATGAAATAAACTATGCGTACCCAGCTAATTCACTGAGGTAGAACCCACGGCTTTGCTAGGGGACTTCACCAAGGTTTGACCTATGCGACGGCCGGAGTGAATCTCCGAGTCTTGACCAAAAGACGAAGGATAATCGCAAATGAAAGAATACCAGAGTCTCTCGCATACGAGATGGGATTGTAAATATCATGTGGTATTTATCCCGAAGATACGAAAGAAGAACATATTCGGAGTATTGCACCAGCACCTTGGTGCGATATTTTGAGAATTGGCGAAGCACAAGAAAGTGGAAGTGGTAGAAGGGCATCTGATGTCAGATCATGTCCATATATGTCTGAGCATGCCGCCGACGTACGCGGTCTCGAACGTGGTCGACTACAATAAAGGCAAGAGTGCAATCACCATAGTAAGGAAGTCGATCAAGGGATTTTACTGGAGAGGCATTCTGGGCAAGAGGCTACTAGCCGTCTTGGGCGGCTCACGGTTTTATCAGCCCCTTTGAGGGACTCATCTAATAAGCCCTCGGCTTTGCCAGGGATAATTCAACTTGTTTTCTAGAGTTTTATTCCAGTTTCTTCGGCCTAGGTCTCTTACCAAGCTTTACTTGCACCACTACTTCATGCTGATTGCGTAGCAACTTGAATACGACGACCTTGCCGGGCGGCAAGTTGGAAATGGTTTCCAGCATAGTGCTGGAATCTGTTAGTAACTGTTTGTTGTCTATCATGGTGAGAATGTCACCAGCACGTACTCCAGCGTTGTCTGCGGGACTGCCGTGCACAACATCCGAAATTAACACTCCCTGTACTTTGCCGAGCTTTAGTGATTCCGCTAGTTCTGGCGTGAGCTCCTGCATTGCTACACCGACCCAGCCGCGTGTTACCGAACCGCTTTGAATAATCTGCTCCATAATATTTTTTGCAGTGCTGACAGGAATAGCGAAACCGATACCAAGTGAACCACCATTGGGCGAGTAAATCGCGCTGTTTATGCCGATCAGGTTGCCATTTACATCTACCAGTGCGCCACCTGAGTTACCTGGATTAATTGCTGCGTCGGTCTGGATGAAGTTTTCAAAAGTATTGAGTCCGAGGTGATTGCGTTTCACTGCACTAACAATGCCCATTGTCACCGTTTGACCTACGCCAAATGGGTTGCCGATGGCCAACACGATATCACCTACTTGCGATTGATCTGGGTGGCCAAAGGTGATGGCTGGGATAGTGCCAGGCAAGTCGATCTTGATGACGGCAAGATCGGTTTCTGGGTCGGAACCAATAATGCGTCCTTTAGCCTTGCGCCCATCGGCCAGAGCCACTTCGATCTGGTCGGCAGCTTCAACCACGTGATGGTTGGTAAGGATGTAACCGTCATGGCTAATGATGACGCCAGAACCTAAGTTAGAGCCTCGTTGTGGAGGATTCTCTTCGCCAAAAAAGAAGCGGAAGCGTGGATCATCCATCAATGGATGCAAAGGTTTCTTTACATCGGTGCTAGTAAAAATATTAACCACAGTGGGCATAACTTTGCGTGCCGCGGCGCTGTAGCCTGCTGTAGGAAGTTGGGAAGTGCTTGTGTTTACATTTTCATGCACTGTCACAATGCCGCTACGCAAAGCAGAGGGCAGAAGACCGAGCTTCAGAGTGCTAATGATAAATAAAATAGCCAGTCCGACAGTGGTGGCTTGTGAAAATAAGAGCCAGAATTTACGCATGATGTAACATGTTTTATGTTATTCAGAGAACTATTTATCTAACTCAATGCCTCATAAATCCCAGTGAGGAACCGTTGAGGTTGATGGGTCTGGCAAAATATGCGGTACCTTATGAGTCGCACTTGTGTGTTGAGAAATTATTATGAACGATCAGTGCAGTTATTCAGGCATCCATGGGACTGTATCATCACATAGCATATAATAAAAGTGATGTTAACGTAAGCAAATGAAAATATAAGTAAATTAATAAATAGTTGTATCACTGCTCATTTTTTAAAGAATGAAATTAAGTTCGAGTCTGGCTGATTTAAAGTAAAATCAAAACAATTAATTTGAAAATAACGTCATGTTGCTGAATGATTTACGCGATTATATCGCAAGCCTGTTGGAATCCGATCGTTTTCGTGACTATTGTCCAAATGGCGTGCAAGTGGAAGGCAAGGCAGAAGTCCGCCGCATTGCCAGTGGTGTAACGGCCTCGCAGCGTTTACTGCAAGCCGCCACTGCATGGGATGCAGACGCTATTCTGGTACACCATGGCTATTTCTGGCGTAATGAAGACGCTGCTGTGACTGGAATTAAAAAACAGCGAATTGCGCATTTACTTCAACATGATGTGAGTCTTCTTGTTTATCATCTGCCGCTGGATGCACATGCTAAACTTGGCAACAACGCGCAACTCGGTCAGCGTTTGGGCTTTATGGAACATGGCCGCTTCGGCGAGCAGGGCATTGCTTGTTATGGGGAGTTGGTACAAGCGCAAACATTGGCTCAATTGACTCAAAAAATTGCACATAGCTTGCAGCGTACGCCGCTAGTGATCGGTGAAGGTGACCCCGTAATTCGCAAAGTCGCTTGGTGTACTGGTGCGGCGCAGGGTTATTTCGAAGAGGCGATAGCATTGGGCGTGGATGCTTTTCTCACCGGCGAAATTTCCGAGCAGAATGTTCATGAGGCGCTGGAAACGGGTGTGGCATTCATTGCGGCCGGACACCATGCTACTGAGCGCTATGGAGTGCAGGCGTTAGGTATGCACCTCGCCGAGAAATGCGGAATAGAACATCGCTTCTTCGAAATTGAAAATCCGGTTTAAGTACATACGTTAACGTTCGAGGTTTGTGCGCAACTTGTCGAGTGATATCACTGAAATTGCAGCGTTTCGCGAAGATTGACGTAGCGTTGTGTTGGCTAAGTGCAAAGCTTCGCGATGTGTCACTAGCAAATTTTGTATTAAGCTGGCAGCTTCGTTTAACAGTGAATCCGCAGCTGTGGAAAACCGCAGAAGGAAATCCATGTCGCGCGGGTAATATGACGTCCATTGCCAAGCTAGGAAACGATCATTGCTCTTAAATCCTGCCTCCTGAAAAGTATGCCGTAGCGTGTTAATGGCGCTTAACTGTTTTTGTTCGAGTGTAGGCGTAGCACTCCACATCAGTCCATAGTAAATACGCAGGGTGTCGCCTAGATATTGTTGCTCCAGCAGGGGGCACAGGTAGAGCTTTTGTTCTGCTTCAGGTTGTAGGTACAGTCCAACCAAGCACTCAGTAGCATTGCGGTCTTCAGTGGTTGATGCGCGCCAGCCCGGCGCATACGCTACGATACGTTCGCTTAATGCTAGCCAGAAGTCGTGGTTTAATTTCTGGCGTGTTCCATCCACCTGATTTGCCACACTAAGTGCCAATGGCAAGTTTTCTTTTTGTGCGAAAAAATTCAGTACGGCTTGCTCTTCGTTCATCTACCATATCCTCAAAATTTAGACATAAAATTATACGGATTAGTTTTGATCACAAATAGTTATAATTGTTTTTTCCATTTTTATATAAAATTCCAGTTACTGATCTTATAAAACACACGGCGTATAAATTAAATATCCGTTTTATTAAATATTCATATTCAGAACCTGATTCTTTTCCTAGAGAGATATGTTATTAATTACTTAACAGTCAAATAAGTAAAAATTGTAGTCGAGACCAATAGATAATAGCCAAATGGATCTGCTCAGCTAAATTATTAGACGGTAGGCAAGAGTAAACAATTTTAGCGCGACATATTATTGATATGTAGTGATAATTTTTTCGAGTACGCCGTATTGTGACGAAACGGGATAAGCAGGCAAGTCGCAAAGCGGCAGCTCGCAAAATTAGATTTTAGAGGTGACCTAAATCAAGTACGCAGTTTGGACGAATACTTTAGCAGACAATCTGTATAGCAGATGCTCGCAAATCTAAATTCTGGAGGTGCATGTATGTCCGACGCCGAAATTCTCTTACAGGAGGTCTCCGCCTACCTGAAGTCTAAGGATGTCGAACAGATCCGACAGGCACTTAAGTTTAGTGGCGAGGCGCACGAAGGTCAACTACGCAGGTCCGGTGAGCCCTATATTTCGCATCCCATCGCGGTTGCTCGAATCCTCACCCCGCTACATCTTGATCCGCAAGCCATCATGGCTGCATTGTTGCACGATGTGGTGGAAGATACTCATATCAGTAATGAAGAAGTAGCCAAGATATTTGGCAAATCGGTAGCCGAACTGGTTGATGGCTTGAGTAAGCTTGACAAGATTGAATTTCAGACCAAGGAGGATGCACAGGCAGAAAATTTCCGCAAAATGCTATTAGCGATGGCACGTGATGTGCGCGTCATTCTGATTAAATTGGCCGATCGTCTGCATAATATGCGCACGTTAAAATCGATGTCTCGCGAAAAATGCGAACGCATCGCGCGCGAGACCATGGAAATTTATGCACCCATTGCCAACCGCTTGGGTCTCAATGCCATCTATCATGAATTGGAAGACTTGAGCTTCAAGCATCTGTATCCCAAGCGTTATGAAGTTCTGTCCAAGGCTCTCAAAGTTGCACGCGGTAATCGTCGTGAGGTTGTAGTAAAAATCCAGGAAGCCATTCGCCAGCGCCTGGATGAGCATCACATCACTGCCCAAGTACAAGGGCGAGAAAAGCATCTGTATGGTATCTACATGAAAATGCAGGCTAAATCACTTGCCTTCTCCCAAGTGCAGGACATTTATGGTTTCCGTGTGATGGTGGATGACGTACCTTCCTGTTACTTGGTGTTGGGATTGCTACATGCTCTATATAAACCGATTCCAGGAAAATTTAAAGATTATATTGCTATACCCAAAGCAAACGCTTATCAGTCGCTGCATTCTACCCTGTTTGGGCCATATGGTACCCCGATTGAGGTTCAGATTCGCACTCAGGAAATGCACAAAGTCGCAGAGGCTGGTGTCGCCTCGCACTGGTTATACAAGACCACGCAAACATCATTCAATGATCTGCATAAGCAAACCCACCAGTGGCTGCAAAGCTTATTGGAAAGCTTAAGCCAGAGCGGCGATTCGGTGGAATTTCTTGAACACCTGAAGGTAGATCTATTCCCAGATGAAGTTTATGTTTTTACACCTAAAGGCAAAATTCTCGCGCTGCCACGTGGCGCAACTGCTGTGGATTTTGCTTACAGCGTGCATACCGACATTGGCAATCGCTGTGTAGCTGTCAAAGTAAATTTCGAGCTGGCACCATTACGCACCGAGATGAAAAATGGCGACCGTGTGGAAATCATTACCGTGACGCATGCTCACCCCAATCCCGCATGGCTCAACTATGTAGTTACCAGTAAGGCGCGCAGCCACATTCGCCATGCACTCAAAACAATGCACTTTGATGAATCCTCCGCACTTGGGGAGCGCCTGCTGAACCAAGCTCTAACTTCACTTGGACTTAAGAAAAATGATATTGACAGCAACCAGTGGGAAAAGCTGCTTAAGGATACCGGTGTAAAATCGCGCGAAGAAATCTTTGCTGACATTGCTCTGGGACGCCGCCACGACATGGTTATTGCACGTCAGCTTGCACGTATTGGAGAGGGTGGTACACAAGAGCATCCCGCATTCAGTGGCGTAATCACTATTCTTGGCACGGAAGGTATGGCAGTACAGTTCGCTAAATGCTGCCGTCCAATTCCAGGGGATCCTATTATCGGCATTATAAAGAAAGGCCAAGGATTGGTAGTTCATACACATGACTGCCCTTTGTTATGCAAGGGACGCGGCGGCATGGACAAATGGCTGGATGTGGTTTGGGACAAGCACATTAACAGACCCTTTGAGGTGAGTGTTAAGTTGATCGTAGCCAATCAGCGTGGCGTCCTGGCCAAGGTAGCAGCAGTGATTGCCGGTGCCGAATCCAACATCGAAAACGTCCACTTTACCAACGAAGGTAATTACACTACGCTGTACTTCACTTTGCAGGTGAGCGACCGTACACACTTGGCCAAAGTGATGCGCGGCTTGCGTGGGATACCCGAGGTAATACGCATTACTAGGATCAAGAGCGTGCCTACCTAACTTTCAAATCCAGTTTGTTTATAAAGGGCGCTTCTAAATAATCGCAATTTTATTAGCAGCCGTTTTGCCACTTGCCTGCTTACCTCATTTCGTCACGATACGGCGTTACTCGAATTAATCGATCAATTCGATGGCCAAGTTATCTGCCCACAGTGTTCCGCCATCTTCCAGCATTACACCGACTATTAGAGAATAGGCAGAAGATGGAATTTTTAATTCGACGGTGTAACTTTTCCAGTCTTGCGTGCCTTTCACGCGGGAATTTTGCATGAAATTCCAGGCCAAGATTTGGCCACTTCCGTCATCTGCACGAAGGACGAATGCGCCGCCAGCTCCGTTGATGTCCACGCCTCTAAGCGACCCAGAGAACCGCACTGTCTTGTTGTGCCATGAGGGATGGACGCCGATAGATTGTTGAAGCAAACCATAAGGTTCAGAGCCATGGCGCCTGATTCGCGCGCTACTCGGCATGGATAGTGCATTTTCTGGATCAGCTACAAAAGTATAAGAACTACCTGAGCCGTGCTCAATCGCTGTCCAGCCATTCATCTTGCCTTGCTGGTCAGGGTTGAACGATGGGTTTTTTAAGCTGATTACTGCATCGGGAGCTGCGCGTCTGGCTTGGCGGCGCGCATATACAGATGGCAGAGCGGCAGGTAGGGTAACTTGTGACACAGCAGATGTAGCTGGTACTGATGGAGCCTCTGCGCCAAGAGCATGGTTTGTAAAGCCTGCGAGCAGGAAGGCAGCCCACAAATGGGATATTGAGTTATTCATAAGTTTACATAGATAAAGTGGTGTGCAATTATAGTTTGCAGGCAGTGGCTGTGTGGCTCATTATTTTTAGGTTACCTCTAAAATAAAATTTTGCGAGCCGCCGCTTTTCTATTTTCCTGATACCGAATCGTTAATTTCCAGTATTCTGGACGATTGCAATTCCTCGATTGTTAATATCAGACCTAGCAGCCTGTCGGACTTAAAGGAAATCGGCTGCAAATCCGCCTGGCCGATGCAGATTCCCCCATTTTTTTGGTCAATAGAATGACTATTGACCGGCAAAATCGGCAAAATATGCCCTCGCTCAGCCGAACTTTCGCTTAGATTCTTCAAGTCCGACAGGCTGCTAGAGCAATGTATTGTTGCTTAAGCCGCCAGTGAGCATGGTGGGGCCCGACCAGAATATCTCTGTTTAGCTTCCTCTGTCGCCATACGCGCGCGTCACTATGCAAGCGCTGCAATATCACTCGTTTGAGGAGTGTGTTTGTCAATGGTTTTTTTCTCGAAGATTTTATTTGCTTTGTCAATGCCATCGGTTGACCTTTTTTGATTTCTTTGCATCCGACAGCGGCGCGTATACCGAGGTTTTGTCTGTTACCGTATCATCTGTTCGTGCTTTGAATAACGCCCGTCCATGAGCCACTCATCGGGCGTGCATATAGAACGCTTCCATACTTGTTCAACCATCAGTGCGAGTTGACCCATGTCGCTGCGGCTTGCTACATCCTCGCCAATAATGACTTGGCTGGACAGTCCGTAGTGAACTGGGTGTTGCAGGCCAGACGAAATCCACCGTCTCCCCTCTTCATGACCGTTGCCTCTGCATCCGTGGCGGAGGTGCGTGCTCCAACTGTCTTTTTTCCTTGACGCTAGTTTGATTTTCTTCGCAATCACGCTGCGCTACCTTGTTGTGCTTTGATAGCGTCATGTATGCCTTTGAGGTTCTGCTGTTTTACATAGCTCCAAACCAGACGCGCATAATGTTCTCCTGGTAACTAAAGATTCAAGATTGATGGGGTGAAGCTCAACTTGCAATCGGTTGGGTGTTAAAACGCGTGCAGGCGCATTTGGATTGTGGCGGTGGGCTTGAGGGATGTTTGTTCTGCAGTTGAACTTGCGGATAATTCCGGAAATTGGCTGAGCGCAAACTGCGACCTAACACCGGACTGTGGAAAGGAGGGCAGTTACCTACTATCTGCAAGTTGACTATTCACACCTGAGCAGATTGCTGGCACACATGGTTGCCATGTATTTTGGAAGCCCTTCATGGCGTGTTGTGCGGTCTGGATATGTCGCGAATGTCGTCTGCGTGCATGGAGTTAAAACAGACGAGATATATTCCGTAGATGGTCAGTATCCATGCCGGCCACCGGCGTTTGAAGGACGATTGACCCCAAAGCATTGGGAAGGCAGTCTCAGCAAGGGTGTACATGACCGTTGTGCGGCAAAAAGTTTTGGCCATGTGCAAGCGGATCGGGCCATAAATGGGTCGCGATGGTTTGCTGTGCCAGTACTTGCTCAAGGGCTGCGATTTGAGCTGCTTCTCGCAAGAGGAGCAGGATGTGGTTGAGTGAATCTGAACATCTGCCAATAATGAGGTTAGCCAGGTTCAAGTGACCCACATGATTATTAATGTCGGACGCCTTTTATTTCAAGCCGCATCATAAATATATTACTATGTTGCGTTTTTCGCTTGGGATTTGCCCCCCCCCCCCCCCCCGACAATTGTTGTTAAGGAGAAATTATAATGGTGAGTTTACAGCCACCTGTTTGCGATTTTGGCCGGAAGGCTCATGAATTTAACTTGTTGGGTGTGGATGGGAAGCGTTACACCCTAGAAAATACATGTGGCAAGAATGGACTTTTAGTGATGTTTATTTGCAACCATTGCCCCTATGTAAAATCCATCCGTGATCGCATTGTGAGGGATACACACGAACTGCTGCAGCATGGCATTAACAGCATTGCCATCATGTCAAATGATTCTGCAGAATATGCAGAAGATTCACTCGAGAATATGCAGAAAGTGTCCCAGCAATACGCTTATCCATTTCCTTATGTATGGGACGAGACACAGCAAGTTGCTAAAGATTATGGAGCGGTATGTACGCCAGATTTCTTCGGGTTTAATGCTCAACTGGAATTGCAATACCGTGGTCGACTGGATGCCTCACGCAAGGAGGCCGTGCCGGATGTGCCGCGTGATTTGTTCAATGCGATGGTGCAAGTGGCGCAAACTGGCAAGGGGCCGCTAGAGCAGATCCCCAGCATGGGTTGTTCTATTAAATGGAAAATCGAATAAATGGAAAATCGAAGTATAAAACTGAATTCATTCCGCTGAATTGCGTATGGCCCATTGAGCTGAGGCACATAAATTTTCCGTGTTTTGCGGCTGAGATATTTTTACAGAGACGATAGAGGCCAAGTTTGTCAGCAGCAAACCCAATTTGAGCCGCAACAGCCTGTATGTTTTATGCCGGTTAACGCATCATGGCCAACACACGTCAGGCGGTTACAAATAAGTTGAACATCATAAAAGGCGATTGACGTGCAGATATTGATACTCGGAGCTGGGCAGGTTGGTTCAACAGTAGCGGAGAGTTTGGTTGGAGAAGACAACGATATAACCATAGTTGATACTGACGCGGAAAAACTGCGTCTGCTACAAGACCGCTTTGATCTACGTACCCTGGTGGGAAATGCGTCCCACCCTGCTGTACTGGAACAGGCTGGCATTGCAGATGCTGATATGTTGTTAGCCGTTACGCAAAGCGATGAGGTTAACATGGTGGCCTGCAAGCTTGCCGCCAGTCTGTATAACACCCCGACCAAGATTGCGCGCATTCGCGCCGCAAACTATCTGGAACATCCCGAAATATTTAGTGCTGAAAATTTTTGTGTCGATTTTTCCATTTGTCCAGAGCAAATACTCACTGATTACATCAATAAATTGATTGAGTTTCCAGAAGCCCTGCAAGTGCTGGAGTTCGCTAAGGGCAGGGTGTCTCTGGTTGCGGTCAAGGCGTTTGAGAGCGGCCCTCTGATCGGGCGGGAATTGCGTTATCTGCATACACATATGCCCAATGTTGACACCCGAGTTGCGGCAATTTTTCGCCAAGATAGACCAATTATTCCAGAAGGTGGTACGGTGATAAAGGCCGGCGACGAGGTTTTCTTTATTGCTGCAACCGAACATATCCGCACGGTGTTGAAAGAGTGGTGTCATATGGATAAGCCATCTAAACGCGTGGTAATTGTAGGCGGGGGCAATATAGGACGTAGGCTGGCGCGAGCGCTGGAGCGTGATTATCAGGTTAAGCTTATTGAACATAACAAGAAAGCATGTGAGCGTCTGGCAGCTGAATTGACCCATACACTGGTGCTTTGTGGCGATGGAACCGATGAGAATTTGCTAGCATCCGAACATATAGCCGATGTGGATGTATTCTGTACTCTGACTAATGATGATGAGAACAATATTATGTCCGCGCTGCTAGCAAAGAAAGGTGGGGCGCGCAAAGTCATTTCATTAATCAACCGCAGTTCGTATGTCGAGTTGGTGCAGGGCGGGAAGATAGATGTTGCACTGTCACCGTCCCACGTAACGATCGGTTCGTTGCTGGCCTACGTGCGCCAAGGAGACGTGGTAGTGGTGCATGCGCTTAGGCGCGGAGCAGCAGAGGCGCTAGAGATGGTGGTGCATGGCGAGCGACATTCGTCTAAAGTTGTAGGGCGGCGCATTGATGAAATTGAGCTGCCTAAGGGTGCGACTATCGGTGCGATTGTGCGGGGCAATCTGGTGATCATGGGACACCACGACACGGTGATTGAGGCGGATGACCATGTCATCGTATTCGTGATCAACAAAAAGATAATCAGCAAGGTTGAGAAATTGTTCCAGGTCGGCATAGGGTTCTTTTAATGCAACGCTTGCTGACCTTTATTCACGCGCTTGGCATGATGTTAATCATGTTCAGTATCACGTATATCTTGCCTATTTTTACATCGTTTATTTATCACGATGGCACATTGATAGACTTTACCTTGGCGATGGTAATGACTCTTGCAGTGGGCAGTCTGATGTGGCTGCTTACACGCCATAACAAAGGTGAACTCTCTATCCGGCACGGCTATTTCCTGGTGGTGATGATGTGGACGGCGATGCCTGCTTTTGCCACTATGCCTTTACTTCTGCTGATCAATGGCTTGTCTTTTACCGATGCCTATTTTGAAACAATGTCTGGCATGACAACCACGGGCGCAACCGTGTTGACTGAGTTGGACGCTTTGCCACCCGCCCTCAACTTTTGGCGGCACGAATTAAGCTGGCTGGGCGGCATGGGTATTATCGTTTTAGTGGTGGCAATTTTGCCCCTGCTGGGTATCGGAGGTCGCCAGTTGTATAAGGCGGAAATACCTGGTCCGATGAAGGAAGCCACCCTTGCCCCGCGCATTGCCGAAACGGCACGTAATTTGTGGCTGGTATATTTCTGCATTACGGCAGCCTGTATCGTATCGCTAAAAATGGCGGGGATGTCTTGGCTAGATGCTATATGTCATGCATTTACTACGGTAGGGTTGGGAGGATTTTCCACGCATGACGCTAGCGTGGGTTATTTCAACTCTTCCATGATTGAATTCGTGATGATTATATTCATGTTGCTGTCAGCAATGAATTTCGCGACACATTTTCTAGTATGGCGAAAAAAAACGTTGATGCTCTATTGGCGTGATACTGAGAGCCTGAGTTCTATAGTATTGTTACTGGCAAGCTGTCTGGTCATTGGTACATTTTTATGGTGGCAGGGTGTTTATCCGAGTTTATGGACAGCACTAAGGTATGCTAGTTTTAATTTGGTATCGATTGCGGCCAACTGTGGTTTTTCCAGTACAGATTTTAGCCTTTGGCCCATATTTGCGCCGCTGTGGATGCTTTTTTTAAGTTGTATTGCAGCCAGTTCCGGCTCTACCGGTAGCGGTATTAAAATGATTCGCACGCTCATTCTGATTAAGCAGGCAGGGCGTGAGTTCCTTAAGCTATTACATCCGGCCGCGGTCAATCCGTTAAAAATAGGTGGCCGCGTGGTGGCCGACAACATAGTGTTCTCGGTGCTAGGCTTCATCTTTCTTTACTTCATAAGTGTAGTTGTATTGACCTTTGCGCTCGTGATAAGTGGATTGGATTTTTTATCTGCTTTTTCTGGGATAGTTGCTTGTATCAACAATGTTGGCCCTGCTTTGGGGATATTGGGTCCGGCAAGCAACTATGGGGTATTGAGCGACTTTCAGACTTGGGTATGCACTGCGGCCATGCTGATCGGGCGTCTAGAAATAATTACCGTGCTGATTATTTTCACCCCGCATTTTTGGCGGCGGTAACCTGATGTTTAATGAATTTTGTGCAGGTAACACGCAAATTCATGAAGCTTTTTTGTTGCTCGTGAGGTGTAAGCACATGAAGCATACCAGTTCATAAGGGAAATATCATGCGCCATTTTCCGTCAATAATGAGCAGCGGTTATTTCGCCAAGAACTGGGTAATGTACTGTCTAGCTGCTTGCTGTAAAATTTATAATTATTTATTTTATAACGAATTACTTAATAGCTAGGGCTAATGATGATATTGCAGAAACCTGTTGTTTTATTATTTGGCAAAAATGGCCAAGTTGGCTTCGAACTGCAAAAAACATTGTCGTCTTTGGGCTTGGTACATGCTTTTGGCCGACAAGATTTCGATTTGGCTGACTTATCGCAAGTAAGAGAGATTGTGCGTCAGCTGCGGCCCGATATTATTGTGAATGCTTCAGCTTACACCGCAGTAGATAAAGCCGAAAGCGAACCACAAATTGCTTATCTGATTAATGCCACTATACCCAGTGTGCTCGCAGAAGAGGCAGCCTCTGTAGGCGCATTGATCGTGCATTATTCGACTGATTACGTGTTTGATGGTATGCAGTCCGGTTGGTATGTAGAAGACGATATCCCACACCCTCAGTCGGTTTATGGTACAAGCAAACTTGCGGGCGAAAGCGGAATTGCAGCAGCGGGTTGCCGCAATTTGATATTCCGTACCAGCTGGGTATTCGGCGCGCACGGTGGGAATTTCGCCAAGACGATTCTCAGGCTTGCTAAAGAGCGGGAATCGCTCAGCATAATAGCTGACCAGCATGGCGCTCCGACATCAGCACATTTAATTGCGGATGTTAGCGCCCAGGTTATTACCCGATATTGGAACGAAGTGAATCGAGAAAGCTTCCCTTATGGCATTTATCACTTGGTTGCTGCTGGTGAGACAACTTGGTACGATTATGCCAAATACGTCATTGCTTATGCTGAAAAGTTAGGAATCGAATTACGATTAAAGTCGACTGCAATTGAAGCAATCGCCAGCATCGACTATCCATTACCTGCGCCACGTCCGTCCAATTCCAAGCTTGATAGTGGAAAATTGCGAAAAACGTTTGGTCTGGTTCTCCCGGATTGGCACCAAGACATGGCACATGTTCTGGAGGAAATTATTACTGCTTAAGTAGCATATTCAAGCAGAATTCAACGGTATTAATTCTAAAATTATAATCAGTGGTGGAATAAGTCTTCGGGCGAAAATGCAGCGGGGTGGGTATTTGATAGTGGTGTTGGCTGACCTTAAATACCCCAATCGCTAAGTGCCAAATTATTCGCTGGAGCGCACTAAGCGCACCCGATAGCCAGCGCTGTTGTGCTCCGAGCCGTAATCCACATAGCCATAATCGAAATTGACTCCCCAAGCATAAGAAGACTCACCAGCCGCAGGCGGAGCTGACCAAAAAGGAGACCCTGGCGTTCCCGGAAAGGCGACCGTATCAATCGCCGGGTTACAGCAGCTGGGATCCACAATACTTGACAGCTCCTTTAGACTAGGGAGGCGCCAAGGTTTGCCACTGGTTAAGGCTTCGTTTTTAGCCCAACTTTGTGCCTGATCTGAGTTAAAAGCGGTTGCGTTCCCACTACATTCATTGTTTATGATCTTCATGCCTTCTGCGCAGCGCCGCCAGATCAGACCGGTAGTGCTGTCCGTAACTTCATTACCGTCCGTCGAAATTACATATCGGGACTGGGTTGGCGTATTCGGGTAGTCTAGCGAAGCCACACCGTCTGCCAGTGGCAGGGAAGTAACGGTTTTCATGATCATGCTCCTAGCGTTAGTGAAAATAGATTTGTGCATCCTACTCTAGCTATTAAAAAACTATAAAGTAATTTTTCGTCGTTACTAATTTTATCAGTAGTGCCCGGTTAAATGAAGGGGTGAATCGCTGGATGCCAAGACTGACACGGGATTTCGAGCAATGAAATGAATGACTTCTCCAATTCTAACTGCTAAAGGCGGCACCCGCAGTCTTCTAGTTTTTCCTCAGAGTCTGCCATGATTATTGGAAGGCACTAGTCGCACAGTTCATGGATTTCCTTTCCTGTAAGCCCTCCATTACACCGCCTATCCCACGATAGGTGATCGCTAATATAGTCAGACTGTAAAACCGGGAGAAAACGCGAGACAGCCCTCTTTGAGGGTAAAACGGATTGGCACGCGATACACATTAAACATGCACAAAATATACGCAAACACTTCACATCTTGTCTTTTTTTAGTTAGGATGCATCCCTAACCTCAGGGGCGCATCTTCACTCAGTTTCACATTAAATCAATTGTATCTTTAACTTCTAAATTATAAAGCGAGATTATTCATGAGTGAGCACATCCGTTATGTTACTGACGCCACCTTTGAAGCTGATGTACTGCAAGCACCGCTACCCGTGCTGGTAGATTATTGGGCAGAATGGTGTGGCCCATGCCGTAGTATCGCTCCGATTCTGGAAGAGATCGCTAAGGAGTATGCTGGGCGAATGACCGTAGCCAAAATGAATGTAGATGAAAACCAGCAAACTCCACAGAAATATGCAGTTCGTGGTATCCCTACGCTCATGTTGTTCAAGAACGGAAATATCGCGGAAACCAAAGTCGGCGCGTTATCCAAATCGCAGCTCACCGCATTTATTGACAGCCATATTGAAATCGTTTAAAATTACCAGCCAGTATATTATTACTGGTAGATCCTGCTTTACCATACTCACAAACCCTGATACTCAAGATAGTTAATGCAAGCGGCACCCGCGTGCAAACCGTATACCTCCCTGAGCAGGCTCCTTCAACTTCGTAATATCATCCATCCCTATATGCATTTATCTGACCTCAAGACCAAACACATTACTGAGCTGGTGGGCATGGCAACAACAAACCAGATCGACAACGCTAACCGCATGCGCAAGCAGGACCTGATTTTCGCTTTGCTAAAAAACCAGGCAAAAAAGGGCGAGAGTATTTTCGGTGAAGGTACACTGGAAGTGTTACCCGACGGATTTGGCTTTCTGCGCTCGCCGGACATTTCTTACTTGGCGGGACCGGATGATATTTATGTTAGTCCTAGCCAGATCCGTCGTTTCAATCTACATACTGGAGATTCGATCGAAGGTGAGATCCGCACTCCCAAAGAAGGAGAGCGTTACGTTGCCTTAGTAAAGGTGGACAAAGTTAATTCCGAGGCTCCGGAAAATACTAAGAACAAGATACTGTTCGAAAACCTGACACCACTGTTCCCAACTAAGCAAATGACACTGGAACGAGATATCCGCGCCGAGGAAAATATTACTGGTCGCATCATTGATATCGTCGCTCCTATTGGTAAAGGTCAGCGCGGGTTGCTGGTAGCTTCGCCTAAATCTGGCAAGACTGTGATGTTGCAGCACATCGCCCATTCCATTGCGGCAAACAGTCCGGATGCGCATCTGATTGTACTGCTGATCGACGAACGCCCAGAAGAAGTCACCGAAATGAGCCGTAGCGTGCGCGGTGAAGTGGTCGCATCTACCTTTGATGAGCCTGCTACGCGCCACGTCCAAGTTGCCGAAATGGTGCTCGAAAAAGCTAAGCGGTTAGTTGAACATAAGAAGGATGTGGTCATCCTTCTGGATTCCATCACGCGGCTGGCGCGTGCCTACAACACAGTTGTGCCGTCTTCCGGCAAAGTGCTTACTGGCGGCGTTGATGCTAATGCCCTGCAGCGTCCCAAACGTTTTTTCGGAGCGGCTCGCAACGTTGAAGAAGGCGGCTCACTTACCATTATCGCCACGGCGCTAGTGGATACCGGTTCTCGCATGGATGATGTGATTTACGAAGAATTCAAGGGTACCGGTAATATGGAAATTCATCTTGACCGGCGCATGGCAGAGAAACGTATCTACCCAGCCATTAACATCAACCGTTCCGGTACTCGCAGAGAAGAGTTGCTGATTAAGTCGGATCTTCTGCAAAAAATTTGGGTATTGCGCAAATTACTCTACCCAATGGATGAGTTGGAATCAATGGAATTTCTGCTGGATAAAATTAAAGCGACTAAGAACAACGCTGATTTCTTCGATTCAATGCGCCGCTAATATTTAACACTTCTATGTGACATGAGGGCTCAGCCTAATCGAGACCCTAAAAAAGCCTCAAGTTATTAATCCTGCATAAATGAGGCAATTTTAATATAGCTTACAGCTTAGCTCTCGAGACTACAACTGAGCTGGCTAAAATCTGGCTAGCGTTCTTCAGGCCTGCTGAATATTCTCTCTTTGGGCCGAGGGAAATTTGCTTTTACGTCTACGGTATCGAATAGATTACAGCCTTTGCGCAGATTATCTTCTTCCCGCTCCAATGCAAAAGTAGCCATCATCTTTGATGAATGGGTAGCCAAAATAATCGTCAATCCAGGAAATTGTTCCTGTGCCATTTTTTTTAGCTGAATAAGAAGTCGATTTTGCCTGTCTTCGTGTAAATGTGCCTCAGGTTCGTCAATCAGCAAAATTGTGTTGCGCGTCATATATGCGCCGAGGCGTACAAACAATTGCACCAGACTTTTTTCCCCGTTGTTGAGTGCATCGAGTCGATGCACATTTCCGTTGCGCTCGACTTCAACCTCATGCGGATCTTTACGAACACCCTTGATCGCGGTAACGGTATCGGCAAAAACTCGCTCATTAACTAATTTTAGCGCGCGATCAAAACGTCCGTCATCAAGCCACTTCAACCAAACCAATAGATTGTCGAGCGAGTCACGCCAATCGCCGCTTTCTGTGCCAAAAGAGTACGCAGGCGCGTAATTCCACTCCACAGGGGGAACAATGGCGCGATGCTGATCCGGATTAACTGGCACAATATTACGATAGGCCGAGAAATAAATGACCGTGGGCCAGTCCAGCATGCTTTCTTCAAAGCCCCCAATTTTTTCACCCGTGGCTTCATCAATACCTGAAATAAAGTTTGTAATCCATTTATCATCCAGGCCAATTGTTGTCCAAGCTTCCGCTTCATTGCGGCAGAAACCAAAACGATGCCACTGTTGCGCCCCCACTTTTTTCAACGCTTCTTCGTCCCACTGACGCAAGCTATTTTCCATTTCCAGCTGACCGGCGAGCAGAGATAACACAGCAACTCGTTCATGGCCATCGTCACTGTAGTGAATACGAAAATCCAACTGCGCCCGCCCTGGGCCACGATCCAAGTTTTCCAGATTAAACGGTGCGTCGAAGGGGCGATTACGAGCTGCGGCTAAATCCTGTGGTTTGGTAAAGCCTATCATTCCCGCTAAGGCTGGAAATAATTCCAGTATCGTTGTCTTGCCTCGACCATTTTTGGCATGGAGCATAAAGAAATTGCACGACTCTCCATTATTATCGGTGAAGCTTATTTCTTCCGGTTCTGTCTGGAATGGACCAATGCGGTCTATGGTCAGCCACAACGGCGTAAATTCATATATCTGGAAGTTATCCATTGATTGGTTCTCCTTGTGGCGATAGCGATAGCGATGACCTGCACGATGTTGTAGTCACTCAGCAAGATGCCATGCACGCGAGCTGTCGGTTGGCCCAAGAGCTGCCAGTATTCACCCGTTCACGGCAAGTTTTCCGTGCCGGATTCATGGGAAAAACGAGAAATATTCTAGACTAAAGAGGATTGCTCAGTCAAGGCGAAGTCAGATCGAGAGCCAAGATGGATGCAAGGTTTAAGGGGCATGCCTGTTAATATGCAATCATCGCAGTATGATGCAACCGAGAGTGACTGAGCCTGCATTAATTGGATCGAATATGGCTTTAAGAATACTTGAAATTTCTGCCATCTGCCCAATCTACCAATTAATAATTTTGATGAAGGAGTAATGATGAGATTCGAAAAATTTACGACTAAGCTACAACAGGCGCTGTCCGATGCGCAGAGTTTGGCTGTGGGTGGTGACAATCAATTTATTGAGCCGCAGCATTTACTGCTGGCATTGCTCAATGATGCTGATAGTGGCGCGGCCTCATTACTCGCGCGCGCAGGCGGTAATGTCGTTCCTTTAAAAGAAGCATTGACGCAAAGCGTGGAGCGTCTGACTAAGGTAGAAGGGCATGGCGGCGAGGTGCAGGTCGGGCGCGATCTCGCTAACTTGTTTAACCTGGCCGACAAACAAGCGCAAAATCGTGGCGACCAATTCATTGCCTCAGAGATGTTCTTGTTAGCGCTAACGGAAGATAAAGGTGAATGCGGACGTTTATTGAAGCAGCATGGTGTGGTCCGTGCGGCGCTGGAGCAGGCTATCAATGCGGTGCGTGGTGGGCAAAACGTGGGTAGCCAGGAAGCTGAAGGGCAGCGCGAGGCACTGAAAAAATACACCATGGATCTTACCGAGCGTGCCCGTCAAGGCAAGCTGGATCCGGTGATCGGACGAGACGATGAAATCCGTCGCGCTATTCAGGTTCTGCAACGCCGCACCAAAAATAACCCGGTTCTGATTGGTGAGCCGGGCGTGGGTAAGACCGCTATTGTGGAGGGTTTAGCGCAACGTATTGTCAACGAAGAAGTACCCGAATCTCTGAAGGGCAAACGCGTGTTGTCGCTTGACATGGCGGCACTACTGGCTGGTGCGAAATATCGCGGCGAATTCGAAGAACGCCTGAAGTCTGTGCTGAAGGAAATAGCCATGGAGGAGGGACGCATCATCGTATTTATTGATGAGCTGCATACCATGGTCGGAGCAGGCAAGGCTGAGGGTGCGATGGATGCAGGCAACATGTTGAAACCAGCGCTGGCACGTGGCGAGTTGCATTGCATCGGCGCTACGACGCTGGATGAATACCGCAAATACATTGAGAAAGATGGCGCGCTAGAGCGTCGTTTCCAAAAGGTGCTGGTGGATGAGCCGACAGTGGAAGCAACCATCGCCATCCTGCGCGGCTTGCAGGAAAAATATGAGTTACACCACGGTGTGGAAATTACCGATCCGGCTATCGTGGCAGCGGCAGAATTGTCGCACCGCTATATTACCGACCGCTTTTTGCCAGACAAAGCAATTGATCTGATAGACGAAGCCGCCGCGCGTATCAAGATGGAAATTGATTCCAAACCGGAAGTGATGGACAAACTTGATCGGCGCCTGATTCAGTTAAAAATTGAACGCGAAGCAGTGAAGAAGGAAAAGGACGAAGCGTCGAAAAAACGCATGCAGATTATTGAAGACGAGATTGAAAAGCTGTCGCGTGAATATGCCGACCTGGAAGAAATATGGAAGGCAGAGAAAGGCTCGGCACATGGCACGGCACATGTAAAGGAAGAAATCGAACGCGTACGTGCCGAAATTATCCGGTTGCAGCGCGAAGGTAAATTGGAAAAAGTAGCCGAATTGCAATATGGCCAACTCCCACAACTCGAAGCGAAATTGAAAGAGGCGAACCAGGCTGAGGCAACCAAGCCCCAGAATCGTCTGCTACGCACGCACGTTGGTGCGGAGGAAATTGCAGAAGTAGTGAGTCGCGCTACCGGCATTCCCGTTTCCAAAATGATGCAGGGCGAGCGTGACAAACTGTTGCAGATGGAAACCAAGTTGCACGAGCGCGTGGTCGGGCAGGACGAGGCAGTACGCTTGGTGTCGGACGCAATCCGTCGCTCGCGTTCTGGGCTGGGGGATCCTAACCGTCCCTACGGATCGTTCTTGTTTTTAGGACCCACAGGAGTAGGTAAGACCGAATTATGCAAGGCGTTGGCTGGGTTTTTGTTCGATTCAGAAGAACACCTCATCCGCATCGATATGAGTGAGTATATGGAAAAACACTCCGTATCGCGTCTGATCGGTGCGCCGCCAGGCTATGTTGGTTATGAAGAGGGCGGTGGACTGACCGAGGCCGTCCGGCGCAAACCGTATTCCGTCATATTGTTGGACGAAGTGGAGAAAGCGCACCCGGATGTATTCAACGTGCTGCTGCAAGTGTTGGATGATGGTCGCATGACCGACGGACAGGGGCGTACCGTAGACTTCAAGAATACAGTGGTGGTAATGACCTCAAACCTTGGCAGTCAAATGATCCAACAGCTATCTGGCGATGATTACCAAGTAATCAAACTGGCGGTGATGGGCGAGGTCAAGAGTTATTTCCGTCCTGAATTCATCAACCGCATTGACGAAGTGGTGGTGTTCCATGCACTGGATGAAAAGAATATCATGGCTATCGCACGTATACAGTTAGGCTACTTGGAAAGCCGCCTGGCTGCAATGGATATGAAACTGGAAATTACCGATGCCGCTCTGGCGGAAATCGCCACCGCCGGATTCGATCCTACTTATGGTGCCCGTCCGCTTAAACGCGCTATCCAGTCGCAACTCGAAAATCCGCTCGCCAAACAGCTTTTGGAAGGCCGTTTCGCCGCTAAAGACACTATCAAGATTCATTGCTTGGGTGGGGTAATGAGGTTTGATAAAGGTTAAGGTCAAATAGAAATACCGCTGAATACAGGAAGGGAAGGGCGATTGTCATCATCGCCCTCAGTGGTGGTCAAGTAATTTCGGACACAACGATAGGATTCTTTGCTGCCCTGTTCCACTCAAAGACGGAGGGCGACAGATTGCCCAAAACTGAGTGTATGTGATTACAGTTATAGAGCTCCACGATGTATGCGGTGATATCTGTTTTTGCCTCCATTTGATTGGCATATTTGTCCTGCCAAACGTACTCCATTTTGAGGTTCAGGAAGAAGCGTTCTGCCGTCCCAGCAGTTGCCCTTACGGCTCATGCTGCTGACGAAGCCAAGTTTTACTCGTGAAGCTTGATACTGGCCGCAGGCATATTGACTGCCACGGTCGGAGAGGGGAGCACACAGCTAATTGCGACATGGTTTTTTACAACTTCAACGACAAATTGAAAGGCCGTGCGTTACGCTTGAACGCCAAGTTAAGGCTCAGGTTGCTCATGCCGTGCTGATTCCCATGCATGGATCGCCTGTTTCCGCGCCTCACCCCAACGGTACCCGCCAAGCTTTCCACTTAGTTGAATGACGCGGTGGCAGGGAATAAGGAATGCAACAGGATTTGCGCCTACCGCCAGTCCCACCGCTCTCGCAGACTTTGGATGGCCTATCGCGATTGCCACTTGGGAATAGCTCGTTACCGTTGCCGGAGGTATCTGCAACAATGCTTTCCACACACTGATCTGAAAATTCGTCCCTGTGACATGCAAAGACAAAGGACGATCCAATTTCTTTTCACCGCCGAACATGGCATTGATAACAGCAAGCGTTCGTTGGCGATTTTCATGCACCAGCGCATGCGGCCACTTTTTATTTAAAGCAGTGAGATGCCCTTCGATTTCCATATTCTCCAGAAACGAAAAAGCACAAACTCCTCTGGGAGTGGTGGCAATAAACGTTTTTCCAAAGGGCGTGTCATGTACTGCATACTCAATGGTTAAACCCGCGCCTTTCAATTTGTATTCCCCAGGGGTGACCGCTTCTAAATGTACGAAGTGATCATACAAACGCGAACTGCTGCTCAACCCTAAGGTGTCTGAAACTTCAAGCAGTGGTTTCGACTCTCTTAGCAATTGCTTGGCGCGATCCAATGTCAGCACTTGCAAAAACCTTTTAGGGGTCACCCCGGCCCAGCGACAGAACAGTCTCTGAAAGTGGAAGGGACTCAGATGCAAGTGCGCCGCAATTTCATTCAAAGTCGGCTGACTATTTAACCGATTGGAAATAAAAGAAATCGCTTCGGCTATGCGGTCATAGTCAGACATCTAGATTTTCCATGAGTCTTTTGGTTGTGCTTGTTCAGGTGCTCTTTAATTTATGTACTGGCAAAAATTTGTTCCAGTACAAGTAAAGTATGGAGGTTTAAGCACCCATCTGCGACCCGAATCTTGCTATGTTTAGCCAAAAAGTAAAAGTAGGGAAGCCACGCTAATCTTGGTTATTTGGCGCCCGAATTTTTTTCTCGCTTGTAATCGTCATAGCTTATGTTTATCTTGCTTAAGCATTTGTCACTTTCAACTTTGTCAGGTATGTATAGGCATTGGTTACGTTGATATTCCTGGCTAACACCATAAAGCTGCTGCGAGGTGCAGCCGGCAAAAAGGCTACAAACAATTGAGATGGCGGCGGTGCTCAAATATTCTTGTTTCAAAATTTTCTCCACGCAGAAATTTCAAGATCAGATGATGAAAGCTCAACATTTGAAATTACCGACTGGCCGCGTTTTTCGGACAGTCCGGTGGAATGATGGGTTCGGCGTCATAGTCATTATGGCGTAGGTATGTCGTATATAAAACTGATAATCGGCATCGCCGCAATAATAAGATCGCGGTTATTACAGCGTTGGATACGTGCAAAGGTTGGTCGGGTATATAAGCGGGGAAGGCGAGCCATCATAAAATTACTGGCTGCAGGGATGGAGTCAACGTATCAAATTAAATAAGTAAGGTAATCCCCCGGCTTTGCCGGGGGACTCACAAGGTTTGACCGAGCGCTACGGTCGGCCTGATTCTACTGACTTGACTAAAAGTTAGGAGAATCAAATGAGAGAGTACCAGAGTC
>Ga0210044_10002754_pt1 | contig 25744 bp, 18 predicted proteins | sample CryGey13umfilter_2_FD_183959 | JGI IMG/M metagenome (GOLD analysis project Ga0210044, IMG submission 183959) | Groundwater microbial communities from aquifer in Utah, USA - Crystal Geyser 4/9/14 3 um filter (SPAdes) (version 2) | ecosystem: Environmental > Aquatic > Deep subsurface >... | reverse complement strand
ATTCGACGCATTCTGCTGATGATCCCGACCCTGTTCGGAATCACGATCATGGTGTTCCTGATTGCCAGGAACGCGCCGGGGCAACCGGGCGCGCAGGCGTTCGGCGAAGGCGGCAACCAGATGAACGCGGAGGGTCGAAAGAAACTCCTCGAAGCAAGGGAACGTCGATTCGGCTTGAACCTCCCGATGCATCTCCAATACCTTCGCTGGTGGCGGGGAATGTTCATCAACAACACGGAAGCCCGTGCTTGGACCTCGGATTTCAAGCCCGTCTACACACTGCGACGTGAGGTCAAAGAGTATTACACGCGCGACCCGAACGGAAAATGGTACCTCCTCCAAGACTGGCACCCCTACCGCAAAGACGATCCCGACCGAAAGACCGCGACACCGGCGGAAGCGTCGTTTATGCAGACGGAGTCATTTCTGAAGAACGTGCCGGCAATCGCCAACAAGCAGGCCTGGATCATTCAATCGGACGATCGATACCCGCTTCCGCAGGATGTTTTTGTGGACGGGGCCATCACGCCGATCGAAGATTTACAGCCGGATTTACTAGCGCCAGCGACAATCTCGGCTCCGATCAAGGTCGAGGCCCAAGTGTGGACCAATGTCGGCGGTTTCCCGGTCTATGTCGATCCGGGCAATCCCGATCGCCTCATCTATCCGCGGCGGGGCGATTGGTATTCGGTCACTCCCAACAAGCCGGAGGATCGATGGGACATTTATTCACAGAATGATCCGAGTTTCAAATCGAAGATCCCCAGTCGTTACTTCAACTCGCTGCCACCTGTCGCGAAGCGTCGTCCGATCCCGAGACACGCGGGCATGAGCGGCAAGATGCAACGGCTTGAGGGAAAACAGTTCGACGAATCGCAGTTGACGCGCAAAACGATTCTCGCTGAGGCATCGATCGATTCGATGATGTGGATGCAGCGGGACGGCGCACTCTGGCCGGTACTGACCGCCAAGGAACCGGAAGGAATCCTCGCCGAGAAGGTCAGTCTGAAACTCGTAAAGGGGGACGATGGCAAGTGGTACCGCGTGATTGGCAAGAGCCGACTGGCTGACCCGGACTACACGAAATACAAGGAGTCGGAGTTCGTCAAAATTCTGCCGGATGAAATGAAGAGTGAATTACCGACCTCGAATGGAGATGAACCAACGCGGTATTTCGTTGTGATGAAAGGAAAACTGGTTTCGTTTCCCGGTCAGGAATCGATTACGGAACGCGACGTTCGGCGATACAGTCTGCCGATCGATGTTTTCGAGATCACGCTGGGTAAATCGATCACCAGTCATACGACGGTCATCGCCGAAATGAAGAATCGGTTATGGATAACGCTGCGCATCAACATCATCGCGTTCCTCATCATCTACCTGATTGCCATACCGACGGGAATGCTGATGGCGATGAAGCGAGGCCGGTTCTTTGATTCGGCAGCCAACATCACGCTGCTCGCGCTCTGGTCCGTTCCCTCAGTTCTTTCCGCCACACTTTTCATCGGCTACCTCGGACAGGGCGGAAACGGGTTCGAGTGGTTCCCGACCAGCGGGCTCTTCAGCAACAATTACGACAAACTGGATTCCATTCACAAACTGTTTGATCAGGCCTGGCATCTCGTGCTACCGATTACCTGCATGGTTTACGGCGGATTCGCATACCTCGCCAAGCAGATGCGCGCGTCGATGCTTGAAAATTTCACAATGGACTACGTTCGCACCGCCAAGGCGAAGGGCGTCTCAGTCACGCGAATCGTACTGGTTCACGTATTGCGCAACAGTCTCATTCCGCTGATCACGATTCTTGCGACCCTGCTTCCCGCCATGATTGCCGGGACGGTGATTATCGAGAAGATTTTCAATATCGAAGGAATGGGGCTGTTTACGTTCCGCGCCGTTACGAATCGCGATTTCGATGTCGTTCAATCAATGGCATTAATCGCCGGTGCTTTGAATCTGACGGGGTTGTTGATCGCCGATATTTGCTATGCGATCGTCGATCCGAGAATTGCCTATAAATAAGACTTGATCAACGAGATCCTCAAAAGCGAGACTCTGGATCAGTGTCGAAAATGAATGGCTGGCGAAAACGAACACCAATCGTCTTTTCTAAAGACGGAGAAAATGAATTGAGCGAATCTGCGGACTCAAAACAAGTGAAGGCGATCAACCCGCTGGAACTCGGCGCTGAAGAACTCCTCACCCGGGAATCCGTCGGGCAATGGGCCTCGATCTGGCGCGAGGTGTTCCAGAGCAAAGCCCCGGTGTTTGCAGCCGTCATGCTCGTTCTTCTCGGCATCCTGGCGGTCTTTGCGCCGCTTCTGGCGAATCACCGGCCATTCGTTGCGGTTGACCTCGTCGATGGTCATCGCGTTTTCTCGTTTCCGCTTTTCTTGAATCTCGGCGCTACCGACTGGACCCTGTTAACACTGGTTTTCTTCAGCGTATGGGCGATCATCTGGCGTAAATCACTTCGTCGGCATAAGCACCAGGCGAATCGCGCAATCGTCATTCTGTACGTTCTATGCGGTCTGATCGCCATCCCCTGGGCGTTGATGGAACTCCCCGACAACACCAACATGATGCCTGATTCACAGTGGTTCTACATCGGCTTTGGAGCGATTGCGTTCGTCGGCATGGCGGTTCTTCTGCGAGGAGCGGCGCTCCTTTGGTCGGGAGCGAAAGACCTGTTGGGAACAGATCGATCGGGGGCGGCGCTTCGCTGGATGGTGATTGGTCCCCTCATGATCGTTTACGGCATGGGGCAGTTCGGAACGCTCAATCGCCCGCGCCTTGATACGACCGATTATTACCGAAAGTACGTCGAGAAACCGAAGGAGGAATCGTGGGCGCTCTTCACGCCGATGCCTCACAATTACGCCGCGCAGGAATCGTACTTGCGTAATCAGCGGCCGTTAGGTCCGCACGTTGACGTCATCGGCTCCGGTGGTTCAGACGCGGCCGCCGACCTTCATTTGACGAAGAATACACGATGGGATGAACTGGCGAACAACGTCGCCAACGGGAAGCCGCTGACGCTCGATACGCCTCTGTCGGATTTGCGCAAGGGACAGGGGATTCGGCAGCATTCGCGCAAGCGTACCGACTTCGTCGTCGTTACCGGCGACCTCGGAAAAACACGCGTCTCGGTTTATGGATGCAAAACCATCGGCGACGTCATCGACGCCATGAACAAAACCGCTGCGAAGACGCAACCTCCACGGTTCGAAGCGAAACTAATTGAAGAGCGCGGAATCGTCATCAACGATCTCTCGAATAAGCGTCCGATTCACCTCATGGGAACCGACGACAACGGTTCCGACGTCGGTGCCCGGCTCGTTCATGCCTCGCGCGTGGCGGCTTCGATCGGATTCGTTTCAACCGGAATCGCCATTCTCATTGGAGTCACGTTCGGCGCGGTCATCGGATATTTCGGCGGGTGGGTCGACTATATCGGAATGCGCATCATCGAGATCTTCATGGCTATCCCGCGGTTCTTCCTGCTGATCACCATCATCGCCTTCATCCCACCGGAATATAACCAATACATGTTGTATCTGATGATGGTCGTCATCGGATTGACCAGTTGGATGGGGGCGGCACGGTTCATACGAGCGGAGTTCTTTCGACTTCGCGAAGTTGATTACGTTCAAGCCGCCAAAGCGTGCGGACTTCCTCTTCGATCGATTCTGTTGCGACATATGCTGCCCAACGGCGTAACGCCGGTGCTCGTGGACGCCTCGTTCGGCGTGGCGGCGGCGATCTTTCTCGAAACCGGCCTCTCGTTCCTCGGCTTCGGAATCAAACCGCCCGAACCCAGTTGGGGGCAGATGCTTTCGCGAGCCGTTGATCAATCGACCGGCGTGTTCTACTGGTGGCTGGCGATCTTCCCCGGAATCATGATTTTTCTGACCGTGTTCAGTTTCAATATCATTGGTGATGCCCTTCGAGACGCCATCGACCCGAAACTGAAGAAAGCATCCGCGCTGTAATCGGCGAATACGGACGCGAAACGTCGCGAAATCGCGCGCTCGACGAATAGGCGAAAGTTACTGCCGTATTGACGGTGATGAGGAAATCGACGAATGGCCAACGACAACGGACCACCCACCACCGAAACCCAAACTTCGGATGAGAAGCCGATCTTTGAAGTAGCTGATCTGGCCGTCTCATTCGACAACGGTACGGGACCGCGAATCCAGGCCGTCAACGGCGTGCAGTTGAGCGTGTATCCGAATCAGACGCTCGCCGTCGTCGGCGAATCCGGTTGCGGCAAGTCCGTTACGGCGATGAGCGCGATGCAACTGATCCCTCGCCCGCCGGGAAGATTCGACGGCGGTTCCATTTTGTTTGAGGGTCGGGATATTCTTTCCCTCAGCGAAAAGCAGATGCGCTCCGTTCGAGGCCGCGACATCGCGATGATCTTCCAGGAACCGATGACGAGTTTGAATCCGGTTTACACGATCGGTGACCAGATCATTGAGGCCGTACTTCTTCATCAGAACGTTTCGCGAGCGGAAGCGGTGGAGATTGCGATCAAGTCCATGCTGGATGTCGGTATCGCCGATGCGGCCAAGCGATTTCGCCAGTATCCACACCAATTCTCCGGCGGTATGCGACAGCGCGTCATGATCGCGATGGCTCTCGTTTGCAATCCCAAACTGCTCCTCGCCGACGAACCGACTACCGCACTTGATGTCACCATCCAGGCGCAGATCCTTGAATTGCTCGACGACTTAAAGCGCGAACGCAATATGGCAATGATTCTCATCACTCACGATCTCGGTGTGGTGGCGGAGAATTCCGACGTGATCTGCGTGATGTACGCCGGCCGGGTCGTTGAATACTCGACCATCTTTGAATTGTTTGAGAACCCGCTTCATCCATACACACGCGGATTATTCGATTCCATACCGAAACTCGGCGACCATCTTGATCGCCTCGTAACAATCAACGATGTGATCAACAACGAGAGCCAATTCACACGGCTCGGAAAGGACATCATCCCGTGGTGGCCGGGGCATCATCCGCCGAAGAATCTTGCCAAATCTCCGGGCGGCAATGTTCATACGCTGTACGAAATCGAACCCAACCACTGGATCGGTTGTTGGCGAACCGCGTTCCTCGAACATCATAAATCACGCCGTCCGGATATTCTCTTCCGCAAATCGCCCGATGATTACACGGAGATTTCGATCGCCGACGCGGCGGATGCCGGAGTTTCGTAGGACGATCTGCCCATGCCCACCGAGATAACAAATGAATTCTGGGGCGACGACTGGTCGGATGTTCGCAGGAACTGGATGATCGATCCCGAAGTGATCTTTCTGAATCACGGTTCGTTCGGTGCTACCCCGATCTCGGTCCTTCAAGAACATTTGGCTTGGCGCGACCGGCTTGAACGGCAACCCATTGACTTCCTTGTACGCAAAATGCCCGAAGCGCTCAACCATGCAAGAGCGTGCTGTGCCGATTTCTTGCAAGCCGATATTGGCGGATTGGTGTTCGTGCCGAACGCAACGTATGCGATCAATCATGTCGTCAATTCGCTTCCCATCAGCGCGGGCGACGAGATTCTGGTGACGAATCAGGTGTATCCGGCCGTCATTAACACGATGACGCGTCTGGCCGAGCGCCGCGGTGCATCGGTGAAAATGCAGGATGTGCCGTTTCCCGAATCCGAATCGGACGAATCACGCATGGTTGATTCGTTTCTGGCCGGTTTATCCAAACGTACGAAATTCGTCGTCATCGAACATATTGCAAGCGCCACCGGATTGGTCATGCCGATCAAACGGATTGTCGACGAATGTCGCTCAAGAAGCGTCAAGTGCATGGTCGATGGAGCGCACGGCCCCGGTATGTTTGAGGTGAATCTGCGCCAACTCGATCCCGACTTCTGGACGGGGAATTATCACAAATGGGTGTGTGCGCCGAAAGTGTCCGCGGGTCTGTATGTGCGATCGGAGTTTCGCGACGCCATCAAACCCGTCATTACTTCCAACTTCGCTGGAATGGGGTATGAAAAGGAATTCATGTGGGTTGGAACGCACGACCCCGCCCCGTTTCTGGCGACGCCGAAAGCCATCGAATTCCTCGCCGACCTCGGCTGGGATCGCGTGCGAACACACAATCACAAACTGGTTCGTTACGGGTTGAACGTCGTGTCGGACGCCGTTGGGACGAAGCCGCCCATTTGCGATTCAGAAAGATTCTACGGCTCAATGGCGCTCGTCTCGCTCCCCCACTCCTTTCCGATTCACTCTAAGGACGATTCTGAATCGTTCCGCGCGGCGTTCTACGAACGAACACGAATCGAAACCACTTTCATCTGGTGGAATGATCGCGCCTGGATTCGTTTGAGCGCTCAAGTTTACAACGCACCGAGTGATTACGACCGACTTGCCGCAGAACTCAAATCGTTGAAGTGATAAACGTAGCGCAGGACGTTTACGTCGAATCGATACCGCTCTTCCGCTCCGATGACCTCCCCAACGGAACGCTCCGTTTTCTTATCGGCCGCAGATGAAATGGCGAAACGTCGTAAATACCCAACAATCGCCACACCCCAGCCTACCACTCCCGATCGATACATCGCATCTGGATTGATAGCCTCGAATGGCCGAGGCCGAATAGTGCCGCCGCGGTATGGAACGAGATGGATCGATCATAATTGGGAATGGTGAATCAAAATGCCTGACGTTGACTTCGACGCTTTACCGGATGCCTCACGTATCTCCAGTTGTTCGCGGGAAACGATGGATCAACTCTGGGGAGCCACCTACGACCTCGATACTTGGTATTTCATCGGACGCGGTTCGCTGTCGAATCTCATTCCGATGCGCGATTATTTCCTGGAGATGCGCCGCGCAGGGTAAATTGCAACCCTGACAAGGCCACCGTCAGCGGCGCAGATCCGACCAGACTGAGATCCCCTTGATGGGTACGCTCAGACCGATTATGATGATGCTTGTGATGGCGCACGCATACCATGTGAAATTAATATTGATAGTGAGAGTTGCGGCAAAAGGAAGCCGCAGAGAGGTACTGCCCCGGACGATTAACGCGATCCCGTCGAAAAGCAGAATGTATCCGAGCATTCTCAAAGCGCGCAACTCCAAGCCACGCCTGTCGATTCGCCGCCCGAACAAAATGTCCCGTAAATCTGGGTGAATCGTTGCGAAAAAATGACACCGAAATGCCGTAGCCACGGCAGACGGCCAACATCATCCGACGGCCGAAAGAACATTCGGCGGCTGCTCAACTTCGCACGCTGAATCTTCTCGCCGCTGAGCCGCTCGTTCGAGCATGGATGCAGCGCCTTCCTTGCGCGTCATCATTGGTTCGGATGCAACGGTCTGAACCGTACCCAAGTCCGAATCGAGCGGTTCTTCTTCGACCGATGGTCGGCCGATCTCGACGAAAGCATCCAAGAGTGCACCTTCGTCCACCGCTAATGAATAAGCCTTCAATCGGCCGGAAAGACTTGCTTTTTCGACCAGGACGGCCTCACCTCGAACAACCGCTTCTCCTTCGACTCGCCCCTCAACGGTGAGCGAACTGCATTCGATAGAGCCGTGTGCTGTTCCCTTTTTAGTTATATGTACCGTACCCAAGGTAGTAATTCTCCCCGTGGTTAAACCGGTTAATCGTGCATGTTCAAGTGGCAGGTGAGCGGCGCAGGACGGGCATCGCGCGCTGATCGCTTTCCTTGCGTGCTTCGAGGTTCGACCGCATTCGGGGCAGCGAACCATTTGTGCGGGAAGGCGCGGATCCAGCCCGCGTTTCGGCGCATCGAGCAGTAGCCGACGAATCGGTCGTTCTGCATGCGTGATGGCTCGAATGAACTGCGACATCTGCGAATCCCCCGCTCCTTTCTCCAATTCGCCCGCCTGCCTGTCTCGCCCGCCTCGTCCAGACCATCCGGTCCGGATTCGTTTTCGCTTAAGTTGACGTTTACGTTGTAATCACCGAACATTGGATCACCGAAGAACTTCGGAAAAACGCTACCCCGCCGCGCTGGCGGGTCGTCGTTCGCCGTTCCCCTGACTCGTGCCGGATCGTTGAAGGATCGGGGATTTTCTTCTCATCAGACCGGCCACAGAGGACGATTTCGTTTCAATACGCTCCGTATTCTCGCCGGCGTTCGCGGAGGTTGCGATCCGACCTATCGTGGCCGGCGCATCGCCCGCACCGTCGCGGATGTATTCCGCATCTTCGTCCGCCTGATCGACGGCATCCAGCGCATTCTGCCCCACGATGCAATGACCTCGGCAGGTGGCGCCGTCGTTTACATGCAGGGCACGGGCATAGATGTTGCCGAACAACGTGCCTGTTGACGAAATGTGGAATTCACTGTCGCAAATGGCGTCGCCTTCAACCTGACCGGCGAGTTCCGCCACCGCAGCGCGAATCGATCCCTTGATCACACCCGACTGACCGATGTCAAGGCGACCACTGATGGCAACCTGCCCTTCAACCGTGCCGAGGATCACCGCATCACCTTCGAGGACCAGATCGCCCGTCAAGCGACAACTCTCCCCGATCACGGTCGGCTGCGCCGCCAGTCGGCGAGGTGTTCCGCCTCTGGTCGGATCATTCGCAATTGCATCTTGTTTCTGACTCACCGCATGCTCCTTGTTCTTTCGGAAACCGAGCCGTCATTGAAGAACCCGTTTCGCACACGCAAGTGTGACGGTCCAATCGCTTCCCGACTCGACATTCAATCCAAACAACATTGTGTCATGATCTGGTCATCTGAACCTTCGATCAGCTAATTCGCCGCAACTTCCACGAATCTATTCAACTCAACGTTACGACTTCCTATCCGTCGTTGATCGAACAACGGCCAAATCTTCTTCGGCGAGCCACGCTTTCATCCATGAATTTGACCACCGTCCCATAAATCACCTTTAGGCGCATTTCCCGCGCAAATTTGAATGACGCCCGGCCGCCGATGACATAAATCAATGGAGCAACGAAGAAAAAAAGCATCCGCCGCATACCCCTGAGCAATCAGGCGCCATTCCGATTCCGGAGCGACAGGACATTGAAACTACGACGAATTCCGTTACCGGACCGAACGCACCCCCCCTTTCTGCCAACCAGAGTGCTCGCGGGTATCACCTTGCTCGCCACGCAAGCAACCTGCTTCCGTCACGCAATCGCCCAACCGTGCATTACCGAAATTGAAATCCCTGACAATCCGCCCCCGGGAACCGAGGTGCGCAAAGATATCGCGATCACCCCCGACGGCGCCGTTTGGTTCACTCAACTCGAACTGAACCGAATCGGACGATTCAACCCGAAGACAAATCAATTTGCGAATTTCGACATACCGACATTCGACAGTCGCCCGCACAGCATCGACGTGGATTCACAAGGTACAATCTGGTTTACGGAAATCAACGCCGACCAGATCGGAGAACTTGACCAGGTCACCGGCGTCTTCACGGAACATCCGACGCCGACTCGCGACAGCAAACCCTACGGGTTGGCGATCGACAAACTCGACCGCATCTGGTTTACGGAGATGAACGTACCCGGAATCGGCATGCTTGATCCGCTCACCGGCGTTTTCACGGAATGGAAACTTGATCCGACGATCGACTCGGCCACGAATATTGCCGTCGATCGCGATGGATCATCCGTCTGGATCACCCAACTCCAGAAGGGGCGGCTTCTTCACCTCGATCCGAAAACCGAGGCCGTTGAGCGATTCCCAATCCCCGGGCCCGCAAACCCCCACAGTCTCGCAATCGATCCCCTCGGCAACATCTGGTTCAGCGACCTCGGCAACGATGCGATCGGGCGCTTGAATCTTGCAAATAAACGCTTCAAACTCTTCAAAGTGCCCTCTCCCGATGCTGACCCGCACGGCATGATCCTCGACGCACGCCGAAAGGCAATCTGGTTCACTGAAGTCGGAGCAAGCAAGGTGGCGGTACTCTTTCCGCTGAAAAATAAATTCATCGAATTGAGTACGCCGACGAACGCAGCGGGCGCGTATTTCGTCGCGCGTTCGCCGGTCGATGACGAGATATGGTTTACTGAGGGGGAGGCACCGAACATCGGACGCTTGCCCTGCACTGCACGGTAACGTCGATACGCTCGGCTCAACCGACCGAACGGCGAGCCCGCGCCGCCTCGCCGCACGCCCATCTCGTTCTCTTATACACCTTTGACTCAAAGATCGAAACCGACGAGAAAATCCTATACGCCGGATTGTTCACCCTCGGACTTTTCCCCGATCGAACCGCGAAAGCAACCGCGACAGCCTCAGCCATCATCGTTGACATGCGCTCCGCCTATGTGTACGGCGTCGCAACGGGTACGGCCTCACGCAAACAACTCGCAGGTGCCTGGACGAGCAACGACGCCGTGAACGATGCCATGCGATCCGCCGAACTCGATGCCGCTGAAGAAATGGTCTCAGATTTGAAAACGCTCTGGCATTCGATCATCAAGGCCCACGCACTCAGACTCAGTCGGTCTGATGATTCATGGCCGTCGACCGACAGATCGTGCACTTTTGCGCCGCCACCCATCCCTGGCGTACCTTCTGGTGCAGATATGCTTTGTCTGTTTGCCCGATTCACCCAAGCCGGTGCCTGTGATAGTCAGCCACTCACACCGCATCCGCTGCACGCTTCATCTTCTTCGCAAACCGGGGGAAGGTCGACTTCGGGAGCGATGATGCGGCGGGAAGGTTCAACATTATTGAAAATCCGTTCGCATGCTACCCAGGCGCGGAGGATTGACGAGACGGACCTGAAGATTTGGAGGTCGCTGGTTAATTGCGGGTCATCGATCTGGTTATCCAGAAGGGCGTCGATCTCCTGTTCGACGCCCTTGCCGAAGGTGGGGACCCACCATGCGATGTGATCTTTGATGAAGTTGGTGAGCGCTTGAGTCGTTACCTCCGCTGCTTCGATTTCTTTGGGATCATCGGGATTTTGTTGTGATACTTGCAGGCGTTGGATGAGGAAGGCGATGAGTTCGAGTTCAAGGCAGATATGATCGGGTCGGTCGGCCCCTTCGTTCGCGGAGGGTTCGAGGCCAAACGCTTTCTGAAATCCGGCGATGTCTGCAAGTTGGTTGGCTCGGTAGGTTGGGTCCTTCCAGTGCGCGTATTCGGTTTCAGCAGGAGGGCATTGATTGGAAACGAGCATGCCGAAGACGGCGCGGTAGGCGGGTTCTCTGCGGGCATAGGGTAATCTGAGAAAATCCGCAAGGGAATCTGCCTTGATCGTGTCGGGGACGATCTCGCCCAGTCCGAGTTCGGAAGGAGTCACGGGACCGACCTGCTCCGCGATAATAGACCACGCTTCGTTGAGCATTTCGGCATCCAGCCACGGCCCGTCGGGGATGGTGCGAAATCGATAAGGATCGGCGAACGCCAACGAAAGGGAGGCGGCGATAAGTTGGCGGGCGTAGAGAACCGTTGCGTCGAGGTTGTGTGTGCTAATGGTTGCGTTCATGTGGAGTTCAGTTTTCAGTTACCCGTTGTCAGTTTATTCGTTTATCTCTTCCATTCACCGTCTCAAATCGAATTCATGTGGACGGCCGGCCGTTCGAAGGTTGGTTCTTCGACGGTGACGCGAACGCATTCTACGCCAAATTTGTTGTAGCCGATGACCGTATCGTTATAAATCGTCTGCGTCTTCGTTGAGCCGTTGGGCATCGTAACTTCAATCTCGGCGACCTTCGGCCCCTTGCGGACTTCATACCTGAAAATGATTTGTTGCGTGGTACGAAAAAGTTGCAGCACATTGAGTAAATCGCGGTCGGGGCAGGAGTATTGTTCGATTGCTTCTTCTACACCGGGGCCGAACATCTGCGTGAGATATTGGCGAGGCACCCAGCGCGGCGGGATGTAGTAGCCGTTTGGTTCGGTGCCGAATTGGGGGTAAAGCGGGAGCGCGATTTTGCGTTCGCGAATGAGGTAATAGAGCGGATTCCAACCGTCCTTGACCCACTTTCCATCATCGTCGATCGAGACAAGCCCCTGCATACGAATGCGACCAGGGCAACAGGTCATGCAGCGGGTTTCGATGGGTTCGCCGTTGGGAGAAAGTTCCTGATCCATGCCTTCGATGCGCGGGTAGCAGCCGACACATTTTTCACTGGTGCGCGTGGTTGGTCGGTACATTGCTTTCTTATAGGGACACGCCTCGACGCATTTGCGGTATCCCTGACAACGCTCCTGATCAATGAGAACGATGCCATCTTCCTTGCGTTTGTAGATGGCGCCGCGCGGGCAGGAGGCGAGGCAGCCGGGGTAGGTGCAGTGGTTGCAGAGTCGTTGGAGATAGAAGAACCAGACCTTGTGTTCGGGAAGTTGGACGGAGCCGCCGAACTTTTTGGTGTCCTTGAAAACATCGCCGATCGCGTTTTCTTCGTGAATGTTGGGCGCGGTGGTCCAATCTTCTTCGGTGGGAAGGTAGCCGAGGACTCGTTTGTGTCCTTCCTTTTCATCGTAGTATCTTTCGGCTGCCTCAAAGATGGTTTGACCGGCGAACTTACCGTGCGGCGCCTGTTCAGTCTGTTCCGAGGAGGAATCCCAGCGCTGGCCGTCGGGGTTGGCTTTGTTGAGCATGTTGAGGAGGGTGGAATCCCAATTGTGCGGATATCCGCCGAAGGGTTTGGATTCGACATTATTCCAGAACATGTATTCCTGACCGCGCGAGAAGGTCCAGGTGCTTTTGCACGCCATCGTACACGTTTGGCAGGCAATACAGCGGTTGATGTTGAAGACGAAGGCGAATTGGTGCTTCGGGTGCGACTCTTCGTAGGGGTAGGACATTTTGCGGCCGAGTTGCCAGTTATAAACACGAGGCATGGTTTAACTCCGATTGTCTAATCGTGATTGGATGTTGAATTGACCGTGAGGGTTGCGCTTTGCGTCGTTCCATCCTGTTCACTTGTTTGGAATTTGAATCGGCCCACCCGGCGGTAAGCATCGTTTACGAGTTCATCGAATTTGGAACCGAGTTCCTGCCGGCCGGCATAAAGCGCCTGGTAGTTGGAATCACGGGACATGCTGATGAGGTCTTCAGGGGATACACCGATCTGGAGCATCTCCTCCACCATGCATCGCACCATGAGTGAGACGTCGCCGGGAACGACATCCCCGTCGAGGTACATCGGATGGTCCGGCTCCTGCGGACGATCGGCGCGAGCGTGATTTGCTGAGAACACGCCGTCATCGCTTTGCCGTGGACCGTTTTGCGAATTAATAGTCATCTTCGCCAGCTCCGATCGTCGTCAAATCGCCTGCGAGGTACGCAACATTTTCCTCCGAAGTGCCGAGCGGCCCATATCCGGAAACGGCCGGCGCCCAGGCACCTTCGCCGCCTATTCCACCATCTTCGGCTTTGGTAATGCGGATGAGTGTTTCCTTGGGGACGGTGTTGACGGCATGGTTATCGATATCGGCACCGAAGATGAAAGCCATGCCTCCCGTTTTCTTGTGGAAGAGCGAATCAGTCTGGTGCATGGGCGGGAGCCAGCCGCGCGTGATCGATTGATGCGAACCATAGCGGTAACTGGCCTGGTAGCCGGTATCGCCTGAGAGAGCGCGGCCGTCGGCTCGACTTTCTGCGGCCTTGACGGTTCGTTCCGTGGCGATCCAACCAGTGTGTTTCATGATGGTGAAGTGATAAGGCAAGGATGCATTGACTTTCAAGCGAACCATACACCGATAGGCGCGGTGGCGAAAACTGCCTTCATCCTTATCGAAGCCACGGTAGGGTCGGTCCTGCGGATTGGCATCAACATAAACATAATCACCTTCGTTGAGCCCCAGGTCCGCAGCCGCCTGCGGGTTCATCTGAATCTGACGATCGCCCACGCCCGGCAGTCGTTTATCCTTGCGATAGGGATCGCTGTGGTTGCAGGACCAGACCCATTGCCAATCGACGGTTGACCATGAGGAGTGGGTGGAGTGGCGACTCTTCGGGGTGGAACAGAAGAAACTGAAGCCGTCTTTCCACAGGGGGTTTACGGTGTTTTTCACTTGTGACCACGGCATTTTTACATTACGCACCGTGCGGAGGTCGGCATCAATCGCATCAAGCGGAATGCCGTAGTCCTTCGGCCTGATATACGGGCTGGTGGAAACGATGACATTGGGGAGATAAGGCGTCGCTTCGACCCCTTCACGGTGGACGAGGAGATTCTCGCCGTATTCGATTGCTTCATCAAGATCGCAATACGCAGCAACGCGCCCGCAATCCGTATAGAATGGAATCGAATCGTGGATCTGTTCGTAGAATGCGATGCGCGGGTAAGACCGAGTGAGGAACATGGCGACACCCGGCGTTCCGCCGTACTCTCCCTTCATGAGTTTATCAATCTGGTATGATTCGTGTTCGCTCTTCGTGGTAGTGCATGAATCGAATGTGCGTTGGATGTAGACGCTCGCTTTCTTATCAAGAATATATTGCCAATAATCGGTGAAGCGCCGGTCGCCGGTAATTTTCGACATGGCCTTGGCAATGAGGGCGAAGACCATGGCATCATCCTTGGAGTCGTACAGTGGTTTGATACCATCGCCACCCCATGCCTGCAGGAAGGGATTGGAGCATGAGCCACCGACTTCGAGGTCTTCAAATTCCGCCCATGAATTGACCGGAAGTACGATGTCTGCGTACTCGGCTGAGCCCGTCCATTCGATCTGCTGGTCGATGATCATATCGACCTTGGGGAGAACATTGACGACGATATCGTAAATCCATTTCGCCTGATTAAGGAAGTTGGCGTTGTTGTACCAGAACACCTTGGTCGGCGTGGGAAGATGCGTGGTCCCGGTGAACATTCTCTCACCTTCGGGCGTCTTAACTTTAAGAACGCGTTCCCCGTACGCCCAGTAACTCGGATCTTCATGATCGAGGCACTTACGCAGATTCTTCTTGGTAATCTTCGCATTTTCATCAAGGACCGGATTGAACGGGTCTTCCACAACATACACGCCAACCCCGGCTCCGGCCCACTTACCGGCCTGGAACATGGCACCCTTGTAGTTGCCGGCCCAGGCATATACGCCGTTGCCGTGGGAGCCGATGTTACCGGTGAGAGCCATGAGGAAGAAACACGCGCGATTGTGCAGCGTTGCGTGGAAGTAGTGATTCACGCCTTCGCCGAGATGGATCGCCGCCGGCTTTATCGTTGCGAGATCCTTCGCCAATCGCTCAATGAGTTCCTTCTTCGCACCAGTGATTTCGTGAACCGTCTCAACGTCGTAATCCTTAAGGTGTCGTTTATACATCTCAAACGTCGGCATCACTTCGATTCTCTGACCATCCACGGTCTCGACCGTGAAAGTGCCTTCGAGCGCCGGATCAAACGTCAGGTTCTTCCCGACTTCATCACGGGAGACGGCTTCGACCTTGCCGATCCTCGCGTTCCACATGCAGAAGTCGCCGATCTTCTCGCGCTGATCGTCGGTCAGACCGTGCACTTTGTACGACGGTCCGTTACTGATATCCTTGAGTTGATAACCTTTAATCACTTCATGCGGATGAAGTCGCTTGAGGGTGTCCGTACGAACAAGAAGCGGAAGGTCGGTGAATTCCTTGACGAACTTCGCGTCATACCAGTTGTTGTCGATGATGATTTTGGCAACACCGAGCAAGACCGCGAGATCGCTCAAGCCGGGTCGACAGCCGATCCAATAGTTACACTTGGCCGATGGTGCAGCATAATCAGGAGAAATATTGACGAGCGTTGCACCGCGTTCCATGGTTTCAATGAACCAGTGTGATTCCGCCATTTTATTTTCAACAAGATTCTTCCCGACCATGAGGATCATCTTGCTGAAACGGAGATCGCTGAAATCCATATCGGAAGTTTGCAGGCCTGTTGCAAACGGAGTCCCCGGCGCCTGGTCGCCACGCCAAGTGTATTCATTCCATGCCCGCGCACCGAGTGATTCTTCGGGCTTGACACCACGAACATGATGGTCGAGCAGGCCGAGCATGTTGGCGAACCGATAAATCCCGAACTTGCCTATCAATCCGTGGATTGGCAGATTGGAACCCATCTTGATGGTGCTCGTCCCCGCGCCTTTCCAATGCGTGAAAAACTCCTCATCGTAGCCGTCGGCAAGCAATCGTTGGCCGCCCCGGTCGCCGCTGTATGTTTCGGCTACGGCTTTCAGCCCGAGCGCGGCGTAACGTGACGCATCATCCCATGACATGCGGACGAACGTGTCATTGCCACGGTCATCAAATTTATATTTTGTTCTCAATTTCGGATTGTCGGATAAACTGGGAAACCCTGCATCGGCCCACTCTTTCCATCCACGGCGAATCGCCGGGCCTTTAGAGCGATAAGGCCCGTAGACTCGCCGCTGGAAAGTAAACCCCTTCGGGCAGCCTCGCGGATGCCACGAAACGCCGGCCTTGTTGCCGTACAGATCCTCGCACTTATCCACCTGATAATTCTGCTCGGAACGAATAAGTACGCCGTTACGCACAAAACCGCGCATTCGGCACATGTGCGTATCGTTCGGAGCGCAAACCCACGTGAACGACCGGTCGTATTTGTACTGATCGCGGTACACATGCTCCCAATCGCGAGCCGGGTAATACTTGAGTGGATTGTCGACGCCGACCACGGGAACTAATCCGCCGAGAACATTCGGCCAAGCGGCCGCGGCAGCCCCGGAGAACGCGGCCAGTTCAATGAATCGCCGGCGCGAAACTTCATATCCGCCGCCCGATGATTCGTTCTTAGCACGATCTGAGGAAGAGTTGTTCGATGAATGAGGACGCGGTTCTTTCATGATGTGATCGCCCAGAATGAGAATGTTCAGATTAACGAAAGAGATACAACGGGTCGGTCGCAACAGCCGGACGACCCGACCGTTTACAGACCTTACTTCGTCCATGTGTCAAGAAAATGCCAACCCGAAACCAGTTTCGTCCCGTCCCGGTCCAAAGCGGAGCCCTGCCACAGTGCGAGTGCAAACGGAATGCGGGAATATTGATTGAATCGCACATCGCCGTCATCCTGAGACTTCAGGTTGCGCACGAAGACGATGCGCCACTTGCCGCTCTTCCACCGACCAGTGCCGTACACGCTCTGATGGTTTTTGGGTTGTTGTGTGAGCGTGCCGAACCCGACGGCGTTGGATTCGATAAAGGGGTTAGTGATCGTGGCAGGATCGGCGTTAAGGTTGCCGACATCCCAGGCGGTGATGTAGGTCTTTTCATTTTCGTCGAGATCGCCATTGACGGGATCGCCTTGCTTGAACATGTAAATATCCGCTGGTGCGCCCGCCTGCGTAATGGGAATGTCGTTGCGCGTATGAGTCTCGGTATCGAGTTGTCGGCATGCCTTCCATTGCCAAATGTTGACGGGCACGGCTTTCCCCGCGTCGTTCTCACCTCCCATGCCCAAAAGAGGGACTTCCTCCGACAGCGAGAGCATGACCGCCCCTGCATCCGACGCAACGTCCACCCCTTCGTGGAGATCGACCGACTCGTCGGGCCATTCGAGACAAAACGCGATTCGATCCCGGTCTTCTGCAATGCGCAATTCAACTGCACGAGTCGACCAGCGGCGCTGCCAAAGCGGTTGAACTGAAATCGGCGTCGATTCGACCTGATCCCAACCTCGGTCAAAAGGATCCCTCACCATTGCGTCACGCGAAAGGCGCGCCGGCTTGATGACCGCTCCGGAGGCGATGCCCGATCGCTCACGAGGCGCCGCCAGACTCTTGATGTAAGCCGTCAACGCCCAGGCCAAATCCGTCTCGGGATCAACGCCTTTAATCTCGATTCCCGCTCCGGCAGCCGATTCAAAACTCGGCATCGGGGTCCCCGGTACGCCGACCATGATCGTTCGGTACAGGTCTTCGGGTCGATCGCCCGCCTTGAACACGCCCGTGGTGTAATCCGCCGGAGGCAGCGGATATCCGTCCGAATCGACAAGGTCCCAAGAAGACGGCCCGTCCCCGTGCCCCGTTTCGCCGTGACAGAGCGAGCATTTCATCGCCGTATAAACCTTCTGGCCCTGAGCAATGAAGGACGAAGTGAACTTGGGTTGTGGTGGAATGGTGATCGGAGTGGTGGGCTTATCCTTGTTGGAATTCTCGTTGAGGGACAAAACGTAGTCTGCCAATTCAAGAATCTCATTATCGTCAAGGATGCCTTTGAAACCGGGCATGGCGGTCCGGTCAATTCCTTGCGTGATGGTTCGCACCACATCGTTCGATGTGGGTGGTTGATCGCCCGGCGTTGATTTGAAGCGAAAGACACCGGAAGTAAAGTCGCGAGGTTTCGGGAAAACGAGGTAGGCAGCCGGGCCGTCTCCGCGCCCCGTTTCACCGTGACACATGAGGCAATTGTTCAAGTAGACGGATTCAACGCCCCCACGCAATTCCGATCCCCTCGAAATCAGCCGGGAGCCCCCCGCGATGGTCACGATGACGGTCATGCTCAGCAAAGTGGTCCGCAGTCGCTGCTTCCAAATGGGTTGTTGGATTGCTTCGACGAATTGACTTCTGATTACCATCATGAATTGCTCCGAATGAATTTCGATCCACTGAACGACGAACGGGTTCGCAAAAATCGGGGTCTTCAACACCGAAATCTTCCCGATTCCAATAAATCCATCCGTGTATGGAATATTCGAATCAAGCCGCTGATCAAGCGGATTGGCGTATTTTCAGTATTTTTTTGGATATTTGGGCCAAAATTCTTAGGGATTTCGCTGCACGCGAAAAAGAAGTTTCGCCGACGGTTTCAAGCCCGCATTTGCAACGGCAAATGGGTCCGGCGGGAACCGGTGAAGATGATGACCTACCGGAAATATCGACCATTCATGAAGCCGGTTTGCGACGGGGGCGTTTTAGATCTTGGGCCGCTTGAACGCGGGATCATTGCCTTTCTTCGACCGAATCGTCAGCAAGGAGAGTCCCAGCCGTGTCGCTCTGTCTGAGCGCCCCGACGACCTTGAACCCACCCCCTCTTGCGTTTTGCGTCGACGCAAAGGAATTCCCGACCGTCCACCTCTTCGTAGTAGGTCGTTAGCGCATCCCGCAAGACACCAAAAAAACCGCATTCCTGGTATCAGAAACACGAAAGCCACCGGCCGGATTCGAACCGGCGACCTGCAGATTACAAATCAGCCGCTCTGCCAACTGAGCTACGGTGGCGATGAAAACTCCGGGCTCCGACCCTCCGACCCCGCCCATACGGACTCTCCGGACCGCAGGATCGTCGCACATTCTCTCCGTAGGTCAAATAGCCGCCGCCCCGCAATCGATCTGATTCCCCCATCCCGCATGCGAAAACCTCAGAAACCAACGCCACGGAGCCGTTCCAGTCGCGCGAATCTCGGTACAATCTTGCACTATGACCAATGACGCCACCACCACCGTTTCCATGACTCCCGCCCCCTCAACCTGTTCGACCGCCCGACTTCGAAGAATCATCAACGAAGAACTGCCCGATCTCATAGAAATTCGACACGATCTCCACGCCCACCCCGAATTGCGATACGAAGAATCTCGAACCGCTGAAAAAATCCGCGAACAACTCACCAAACATCAAATTGAATTCAAAGGGAATCTCGCCGGCGGGACCGGCACCCTCGCCTATTTACCCGGCTCAGATGACTCCTCCGCAATCGGCCTCCGCGCCGACATGGATGCCCTACCCATATTCGAGCAAAACAAGCTCGACTACAAATCAACCAACAACGGAAAAATGCACGCCTGCGGGCACGACGGCCACACCACCATCCTCATCGGCGCCGCACGAGTCCTCAAACGTATCGCTTCCGAATCAGGCCTGCCTCGCAGCGTCAAATTCATCTTTCAACCTGCAGAGGAAGGCGGGGCAGGCGGAAAACGAATGGTCCAGGACGGCGTACTCACCGATACACTCCTCGGCCCTACCGTCTCACGGATGTACGGCCTCCACTGCTGGCCCATGCTCGAAGCCGGCCAACTTTCCACTCGTCCCGGCCCGCTCCTCGCCGCCGCCGAAATGTTCCATCTCACTATACAAGGCAAGGGCGCACACGCCGCCATGCCCCACTACTCGCACGATCCTATCGTCGCCGCCTCCCACCTCGTGACCGCCCTCCAGACCATCGCCGGGCGAAACGTCGATCCCCTCGATTCCATCGTCATCTCCGTCACCATGTTCCACGCCGGCTCCGCCACCAACATCATCCCCGATGAAGTGAAACTCGGTGGCACCCTGCGCACACTGACCGACGAAACACGCACTCTCGCGAAACGTCGAATACGCGAAATGACCGAAAATATTGCCGCATCAATGGAATGCACCGCATCTATCGAATGGGAAGGCGACGGCTACCCCGTAACCGAAAACCACCCCGAGGCCGTCGAAGATGTTCTCGCTTGCGCCCGCGCTGCCGTTGGTGAAAACCAAACCAGCATCTGGCCGCACCCCGTCATGGGCGGTGAGGATTTCGCCTTCTATTGCAAAGAGGTCCCCTCCTGTTTTTTCCTTCTCGGCCAAAATCCACCCGAATCCGACTCACCGTATCCTCTCGTTCACACGCCCGTTTTCAACTTCAACGACGATACCATCGCACTCGGCGTTGAAATGTTCTGCCGCATTGCGTTAGGCGTGGACTCCACAAACACTTGAGGATTCTCAGAATGTCGATTCGCCCCAAATCCCGACCGCTCACCTTCCCCATAATCCTTTGCTCGATCCTGGTAGCATTAGGAATCGGCTCCGCATCGTCGGCCCAATCAAACGACACCGACAACGCCGCCGTCTGGTATCAGCGTGCCATCGAACTTCAGCAACAACGACTCACCCCCAAGGACCTCGACCTCATCTATTCCATCGACTGGGATCGCCCCCCCACTCACGACGAACTCGCCGCACTCGCCAAAGCACGACCAATTCTCGAATTGATGCGAAAGGGTTCGCAACGTCAGTATTCCGACTTCAATCTGAACTACGAAGACGGTTTCGAACTCATGCTTCCTCACCTCGGGTCCATGCGCTCCATCGCCAAGATCGCCCACGCCGAAATCGTCGCCGATGTGGCGCAAGGTCGTAACGACCTCGCCGTCGACCGAATGCAGTCGCTCATCCGAATGACCTCCCACCTCAACGACGATCGCATACTCATCAGTTCGCTCGTCGGGCGCGCGGTCTATGGACTCGCCGACCGCGATATCCAGGCCGGTCTCGATCGAGGCATCATTACCGGTAACGAAAGCGCCGGCCTCGCTCGTTCACTCGCCTCCCTTGACCCGTTCGATCCGTTCGGAACCATCGAAGCAATCGCCACCGAACAGTTCATCTTCAGCGACTGGATGGAACGCAATTTCGTGGATCCCGACAAGCGAATTGAATTGGCCGGCCTGCTTGAAGACGATCCACAATCAAACGCCATGCTGGGGCCTCTTCGGCAAATGTCCAAGGAACAGTTCCTCGCACAAATTGATTCCTACAACCAAACCATGGATCGATACGTCGAGGCCTTCCGTCAAGAAGATCCCGAAATCGCCCAACAGATGATGGACCAAATACAGGCCGATCTCGAAACGGGAAAAATCGGTATCCTCGCCACACAACTCGTCCCCGCATTCAGTCGAGTATTCAAGACTATGAGGGAGGGACGAGATACGGTCGAAACCCGCAAAACCCTTCTCAACAAGATCGCCAAAGATGCGGTCAATCCCGAAGAACTCATCAACGCTGCAACCATCTACCAACAGGCGATCAGCCGACTCGATTCCCTCGACGAATCATGGAAACTCGCTCTCGACGAATTCGAATCAAACCCCCGGCCCCTCGACTTGCAAACCATCAATACGCTTGACGAATCCGTAACCTCCGCCCAACCCGTTCTCGATCTCATCTACGACGCATCAAAAAAACGCCGCTGCGACTTTTCATTCCTTCGCAAAGAAGACGAACTCTTCCTCCCCCCCTACCTCGTCGGAATGAAACGCCTCCTGCAACTCACTGAACTTGACATGCGTCGTCGAATTGCTCTTTCCGATAAGAACGACCAACCAATAGCCGACCCAAAGAACGAAAGACGATCCGCCCTCGCCGAAGCCGCAACCATCTTTCGCATCATTTCGCATCTCTCCAAAGACGACGCCCCACTCGCGCCGATCGTCGCCCACGAATCATTCAACACTACCATGTCGTTCCTCTCCGAAAACGGATTCCTGCCTGTTGACAACGCCTCAACAACCACCGCCACCGACCTCCCGAATTACCCGCCACCCCTAACCGAAAAACAATATCGACTTCTCAACGGCTCCATAAATTGGATTCCGAAAGCCGACCCCTTCGGCTACATTCGGTCCACAACAAAATCACGCGAGTCAGCCGCAAAACTTATCTACACGTACACGTATTCGTTCGACCCCAAAACACAACACGAGTTGCGATCAAAAAAGGACGTGATCGCGCAAATCGCAAAATGTCCCGATGAAGCGCTCCCCGGTCTCTTTGCGATCCTCGACCAATTCGTAACCAATTTCGGAGCCCAAGCGGAAGTGAAAGACGCCAGATCCGCCGACCGAGTCGCTTTCTTCAAGCAGGAACAATTACCTGATCTACTGGAAAGCGCCAAAGGAATGGCACCCGACTTCCTCCACGCCATTTCCGACCCGAATCAAAATGAACACACGCTCAATTTCGAAGCGCTACCCCGATTCCCACTTTACGAAACCCTCAGAAAATCCGCCCGAAACGAGCTTCGCCGCGCCGTCCAGCGCATCCGCCAATTACGTCCCGAAGAAACTCCACAAGAATCATCAAAAGATAACTGACACTTCATCCACCAACACCATTCTCAGAACGCCTGCGACGATATTTTCGACGACTCTTCTAACGATCGACTCTACCATGATCCGCCGTGAATGAACCCGAATCTTCCTCACTAACCGATCCGCCTCCCGTACCTGACCCGTCTGCTGCGGATGATCTCACCGCTCCCCGCCGATTCAAACTCCTCGTCGCATACGACGGCTACGACTTCCACGGCTGGCAGAAACAGGAACCCAAGAACGCCGGCGAACCACTCCGCACCGCGCAAGGCGTTCTCGAATCCGCCGTCCGTCGCACCGTGCGACAGCCCGTCCACGTCCTCGGCGCCAGCCGCACCGACGCCGGCGTCAGCGCCGAAGGTCAGGTTGCCGCCTTCACGACCGACCTTCCCATGCGCATCCCCATCGAACGCCTGCACCTCGCGATCAACTCGAATCTCCCCGACGACCTCGCCGTCCTCTCCGCCGAACGAGTCCCCCTCGGCTTCGATCCCATCGGCGGCGCAAAAAGCAAGGCTTACCGATACACCATTCACAATTCACCCGTCAAACCCGTATTCAACCGTCATTCACTCAACCATTGCTTCTACGAACTCGACGCAACACGCATGAACCAAGCCGCACAGCATCTCGTCGGCGAACACGATTTCGAATCATTCGCAAACACCCACCATGGCCGGGAATCAACCATCCGCACGGTATTCGCCTGCGCCGTCTCACGCGACAAACAATCACCCGAACAAATCCACATCGACATCACCGGCTCAGGGTTCCTATACCACATGGTGCGCATCATCGCCGGCACCCTCGTCGAAGTCGGCCGCAAACACGGGAAACCCGACGACATCCCGCGCATCCTCAACGCATGCGATCGCAAACAAGCCGGCCCGACCCTCCCCCCCGAAGGCCTCCGCCTCAAATGGATCAAATACGATTGATTATCGATCAAAATTATGGCATTTATAACTCAATATCCATTTTATCAATCGCCCCATAGGTTGAGCCGTGACTGATAAGGAGCGATTGTTGTCCGAAATGGCCACCGCCTGTTTCCCCAATTCAACGCGACACCCAACCGCATTCTATTTTTCCCCAGAGTATGTCGCCACGTGGTCGGCGTAAGCCGCTTTGGTTCAAACACGGTAACGCTCATCCTGTATCATTAAACGGAAAACCCCACGCTCGTTCAAACGTCTCGCGCTCACGGCAGATTAATCGGATAACCAAACAACCGTGACAAAAACGGTTCCAGCCACCAGCCCCCGAACAGAACCACCACCGTCGCCGCCGCCAGCCAGGGTCCGTACGGGAGCACCCGCTGAAATCCTTTGAAAAGCGATCCGAGAATCGAACCCAGCAGCATCCCGAAAATCGCCAGAAACGGCGCCAACAGAAAAATGAGTATCGGGTCCACCCAACCAACCACCGCCCCGATGCACCCGAGCAAATGCGCATCCCCCAATCCCATCGCTTCCTTCCCGAACACAAGCGTCCCGAAAAGTCGGATCCCCCATATCAAGCCCGCACCCACGAAGTACCCCGCAAGCGATCCTCCAAGCGAAGCACACCACAATGGAAAACCCGTATTGATCGTCAATCCCTGCCACCTCAACCCGATAAGATGTCCCGCAAACATCCCGATCAGAATAATGAGAATGTAATCAAATTCCCATTCCAGTTCCCGCCGTGCATGCGGATATTTGATGATCTCATCATCCTCACTCACAAAAAAATCAAAATCAATGAACCCAAAGCGCAGCACCCCGCGCCGCAATAGCATCGTCGCGATACCAATGCCGACCACCCCTCCGATCGTCGCCGCAAACACCGGAGGCGAAACCAGCGGAATCACCCAGTCCGCAAAACTTACTGACGTCGCGCTCGGCAGAATCGGCGTCGCATCAAGCGGCAAACGCGCCCCACCAGCAGGCCAAATCGGCATGATTCCGTGAACGATAACCGCGAACGCCGTGATCACCCACGTAATCTCAATCGGGATCGTATACGTCTTCAGATCAATTACCGTCATCGCAAAAAGCGCGCTCAAAAGCGCCACATGCAGCAGATAAATCGGCCAGCCCTGCACCAACTGCAGCCGAACCATATAAGGCGGAACGACTTCCCCGACCACCGGATACTGCGGATTCGCCATGAAATACAGGAAAAATATCACCGTAAATGCAAACGCAAACACCAACTCATTAAGAAGCAGATGCAGCGGAATTCGCTTCCCGCATCCCGAACACTTCCCGCCCAACCGCAGATATCCGACGATCGGCAGGTTCTCATGCCACTTCAACACATGCCCGCACGCATCACAGTGTGAGCCCGGCCTGATGATGCTCCGACCGGCAGGCAACCGATCCATCACCACACTCAGAAAACTTGCCATCGCCGCTCCGAACGCAAACGCAAGCGGCAGATAAAGCGCCGCCGCCGGAGCCATGAAATTGAAAATCGATGGATTCGGTTGATTCACACAAAAAATCCCAGCCCATTTCATCTATCGGGCGCTCACCACTCAATGCAATCGAGCGCCTTCGCCGTTTCTATTCATTGGCGTCCTTCTTATCCGATCCCGCATTATCATCATCCCCGCCCTCCAGCCGCAACTTCTCAAACCGCTGCTCCGCCCGATCCAGAATCGAACGACAATGCCGAAACAGTCGAAGACCCTTCTCATATTCCGTAAGTGATTCCTCCAACCCGATCTCCCCCGCTTCAATGCGCTCGATCATCTCCTCGAGTTTCCCCATCGCATCTTCAAACGTAAGCGATGACCAATCGAGATCTCCGGAATCAGCGTCCGCATTCTGAACACTCTTCTTCTGACTGCTGGTCATTTACATAAACCTCATCCGGATTCAGAAACCGTTCCGCCAACGTCACATTTCACCTTCTGCCTCCGCCCCTTCTTCCTTCGACTTGACTTCGCTCTCAATCATTCCATCCGCA
>Ga0210044_10002752_pt1 | contig 25754 bp, 30 predicted proteins | sample CryGey13umfilter_2_FD_183959 | JGI IMG/M metagenome (GOLD analysis project Ga0210044, IMG submission 183959) | Groundwater microbial communities from aquifer in Utah, USA - Crystal Geyser 4/9/14 3 um filter (SPAdes) (version 2) | ecosystem: Environmental > Aquatic > Deep subsurface >... | reverse complement strand
GGTTACTCCGCCTACTACGTCACCTTAAGTCCCCTGATGCGACAGGAGATCATTGATCGCGCCAACTTCGATATGAAGAGCGGTGTTGAACAGCACGACGTGAAAGGAGCCTGATATGCATGCAACAATTCCTGCGCTGCCGAAAGGCATCCACCATATCCTCAAATCCGGCATCCATCGCGCCGAGGCCGGCGGTAATCTGGCGGCCACATTCAACCGGGCCGAAGGCAAGTTGATGGCGACAGGCATGGCCACACTGATCAAACTCGGTTTCGGTTTTCTGACCAGTGAAGGCTTGGGCGGCAGTAAAGCCGAACAGGCCCGGCAATTCTTCGAAAACAATTTTATCATGAAGGATCCCAACGCGGAGAACGGGGTGCGCTATTATCAGGGCAAATTCCTGATCCGCACCAAAAAACCGGAAGATGACATGAATGTCTGGATACGCTTCTGCCCCGATCCGGAAACACTGTTCAAGCAGACACCTCTCGGAAAACGCTTCAATCCTGCCGCTATTGTCGAGACGTCTGCCTTGAGCGAGGCCGAAGCTGAGGCCATTGAACGTGACCCGGATCAATGCGATCTGGTAATCCGTTTCAGGGACACCAGAGCCATTCTGGGACTGCTCGAGCGCCCCGATGCCGATGTCGTGCAGTTGCTGCTGGAGAATCTTGTACAGATCACCGGTAATTTCGGCCACATGTTCAAGTTCGGGGCAATTGGCAAAAGCGTCCAGGCCATCGTGACCGACTAACATGGACAACAGGGTCCTGATTTTCGACATCAAGCGCGATACCAGCGAAGACGGGCCGGGCATCCGCACGACTGTCTTCTTCAAGGGCTGTCCCCTTTCGTGCGTCTGGTGCCAGAATCCGGAGGGCAAACAGTTCAAACCCGAGTTCAACCTTGATGGCGAACAGATCGGTCGCTGGATGACCATCGATGAACTGCTCTACCGTTTACTGCAGGACAAACCCTTCTTCACCAGCAGCGGCGGCGGTGTAACCCTTTCCGGTGGCGAGGTCACGATGCAGATGGATGCAGCCGGAGCTTTGCTGCAAGGGCTGAAACAGGAGGGTATCCATACGGCCATCGAAACCGGCGGTTTCTTCCACTACGATCCGTTCAGCGAGAAAATGCTGCCGTGGCTGGACCTGATCTATTTCGACCTGAAACTGATTGATGATGCCGCCAGCAAAAAGTATTGCGGCCGTTCCAATGCCCGTATCCTGAAGAATTTCACCCGCCTGCTGGCTGATACGGATGTTCCGGTAATTCCGAGAATTCCGCTGATTCCCGGCATTACGGCAACGGAGGAGAACCTGCGCGGCATCGCCGGATTTCTGGAGCAGCACGGCGTCAAATCATGTGCGCTGATGCCATATAACCCGCTCTGGAGCGACAAGCTGCAAAAGCTGGGAATTAAACCGTCATACCAGCGCACAAACTTCATGACGCCGACCGAGCAAAAAGCATGTGTTAACTATGTGACTAAGCAATAACCCTGATTAGAAATCATAACCCTTATAGGAGGAGAAACGATGGACATTGAATTTCATTACTGGATGACCGGCATCATTGCCAAGGAAGCAGGTTTTAGCGAACAGGATGCGGCCACAATTGCCTACAGCTCAGAATTCGTTGACGAGAATGACGTCTGCCTGACCATCGAAGACAATACGACCGGCAAGAAATATTACAATTTTATCAGCCAAACAATGAATATTCTAAAACCCAAAGATAAGTTGATGCAAATTTATCCGATCTTTCATTTTGTGCCCGGAGAGCCCCAGGCTGAATCAGCCCGACGCAGGGATGGCAAAATGCACCTTCTAAACACCACCCCGGACAACGAATTGGCCAATGACATGATGAGTGAAGCATTTAAATCGACAGAAGACATGCGCCTGTATCGCATCGGCATAGCCACCCACACCTATGTCGATACGTGGGCGCATCAGAACTTCGTCGGCTGGTACGATAATTTTAATGCCGTCGGTACAAATATATTGCCGAATATCGGGCATGCTGACGGTAAACATCACCCCGACTGGCCGGGTCATCGCTGGGATGACGAACGCTTGGTGAATCATGAAATCAATAACAATCTGCGTTTTCTGTCCGCAGCAAAACGTCTGTTCGAGCATTATTGCGATCACCTCGAAGCTCAAGGTGCTTATAAAGTTGGTTCTCGACCTCAGTGGTCGGCACTGGAAAACAAACTGTGTGTCGCCATGGGGCCGGTTACAAGCGGTGACTCCAACCCGGGCAAGGATGCGCGCATCGCACGTTACCGCGACATGTTTACCAGCTTGCCGAAGTTCGATGAAGAAACCTGGTTTGATGATGCCATCAAGACAGTAATTCGAGGAAGAGAAGACTCGCATGAAGGCTTTCTCTCAAAGCTCACTATATTTGAGGATAAATATTACTGGCGAGATGACCGCATCAGGGAGGACACCAACTGGTTCAGGTTTCAGGAAGCGATAAAAGCGCATGAACGTCTGGCATTAAACAAGCTGGCCCCGATATTCAAACAACTTGATGTAGATATTCATAATGTCTGATGAGCTCTGCTTTTGCAGCGCCACGCTGATTAGAGGCCTCCTATGATTGAGATGAGGACTGAGATCAACATTGCAGCATCGCCTGCCGTTGTATGGGCGGTGCTGGTCGATTTCGACCACCATCCCGATTGGAACCCGTTTGCTATCAGCATCAGCGGCAGGCTGGATGTTGGCGAAAAGCTCAGCATGCACCTGAATCGCCCCCGCCCGACCGGCATGGTTTTCTATCCGGTAGTCACTCGGGTGGCAAAGGAGAAGGCATTCCGTTTTCTCGGGCAGTTCGTGATTCCAAGCCTGTTCAGCGGTGAACACATTTTCGAACTGGCAGCGACAGACGATGGTTCAACGCGCTTCATTCACAGGGAAGAGTTTCACGGCATGGTGCCGGCCATACTCGGCAAATCACTGGATAAGATAGCCCGCCGCAATTACGAAACCTTTAACCGGGCTATCAAGCAGCGTGCGGAATCTTTCCCTGTTGAGCCCGACACTCATTGAAACAACGACCGTGTTACAGTTGAAAGTCCCAGCCTGCCTTTTGCGCGCGTTCGACATCGGCCGGATAATCCACATCAAAGCCGGTATCAAGCAGGGTTGGTGAGAGCTTTAAAGCCTGCGTATTCGCCAGCGTCTGCTGCAACACCTGCGGCGTTGACCATTGCACTGATCTGAAGATCGGATGAGCGGCGGAGAGGGCCACAAGATCATAACCGCCATCCTCAACCGGCCCCAGCACGACATCAAATTCAGACAGCAAACCGGCAGCCGCCAGCAGGCGTGTTTCCGGCATATGCGGAGAATCAGTGCCCAGCAACAGCACTGCAGCCACCCCTTCAGCAAAAGCCTGATCAACCAACCGCTGCATACGTTCGCCCAGGCAACCATCCCCCTGAACTTTTACCGGCAGACCGAACTGTGCAAAAAAAGCATGCTCCGGATCATCGGCAGCAATCTCCACATCCTCAAACAGTTGCTTCGCCCTTTTGATTACCGTTGTTGCCATAGCGGCATGGAGTACTGCAGCACTGTTTGCGGAGAACTCACTCATCAGGCGGGTTTTGACCCGTCCCGCCACCGGCGCCTTGCACATAATGATGACCCGCACATGTGCCACCTTCATCAGCGGGCATCCCGATACATCAGCGCAAGCTTTTCCGCTGGCGTGCCGAGCCAGTAAAGCAGGCGCATTTTCCACATCACCCATACTGTTTTGACCACCCCGTGCAACTCCCAGCGGCGACCACTGGTGATCACTTTTTCTCTTAAGCAGGCGATGCGTCCTGCCCTGCGCAGCAGGGTTGAAAACGCGACATCCTCCATCAAAGGTAAGCTCGGGAATCCGCCCAGTTCTTCGAAGACGGATCGACGCACAAAGATACACTGATCACCCGTACTGATCCGGCTCAGCCGCGAACGCACATTCATGAACCAGGCGATCACTGAGAGGGCCGGATGGGTGCCGGCAATGGCCACATCAAAGCGACCGCCCACGCAATCAGCATCGCCCATGGCCTCGCGAACAGCTGATACATGGGTTGAATCAATGATTGTATCTACATGAATAAAAAGGATTATATCACTATTGCAAATAGCAGAAGCAGCGTTCATTTGCCGTGCCCGCCCCGGTTCAGAACGCATCCAGTGCAGGCCCGATTCTTCCAGCAATATCCGGCTTCTATCCGTCGAACCACCATCGACAACAATCAATTCATCGACATTTATTGCGGATATGCGCCGGATAAATTCCGGCAGCTCCCGCTGTTCATTGAAGACGGGCACAACCACTGCGACAGTCGGTTCAGCCTGCAATATCCAGCACCACCCAGCCGCTGCCGGGCTCGCGGAAATTGGTGACCTGCCCTTTCCAGACACGCCCGGCCAGCGCAATCAGTTTCGCGCCATGCATGAACAGACGAATGTCGAGCTTCAGCGTTTGGCCGTTAATCTCAACCTCGGAGGCCGGAACCAGTTGTTGCGCGATGGTCTCACCCCTGTCCAGCGAATCAAAACGCGTGCGGCTGATCCCCTTGCCGATCACCACGCCCTTGCCGCCATGGCGTGCGGCCGGTTTAAACACCCACTGCTTGCGCTCTGCCCAGGCCTGCTCCATATCCATCTCGGACAGTTGCAGGGTTTGCGGTGTCACGGCACGAATCTGTGCAACCTGCTCAGGTGTCAGACACTGCTCCAGCAGTCCGTCCCGCCACCAGTCCACCATGCGTGATTTGTCTCCAATCAGGGCATAGCTGCGCGGATACGGATTAAGCACCACCTGCCCTTTCTCAAAAGCCTGGCGAATATGTGCAAGCGCAGCACTCTCCAGGTAAAAATCAGTGTGCCTGTTATAGATCGCATCAATCTTTTGCCCGGCAAAAAACAGACCGCCGGCTTCGGCTTGCAGATCATCCGGACTGACCAGCACCACCTTGCGCCCCGCTTTCTCAAGCAGTTCGGCATAAGCCTGCATTTCCGGATACATGAATTGAGCCGTTACATCTTCATCCATAATGGCAACAGTCGTCCAGTCGGCATGAAACATTTCAATCAACCGCTGTTCCAGAGTACCTGCAAGCTCCGGCATATCGGACTGAGGCAGCCAGCGTCCCTCTCCGATATACAGGCCACCGGCATTGTTGTTGATTTCAATCAGTTTGGGACCATCGTCAGTCAGATGGAAATCATAACCCATCAGCAGGCTCGGCCATGCTGTTTTAATGCGGGCTGTTTCCGGCAACTGTGCAGCGATTAGCTGCAGGTAGGCCGGATTGTCTTTCAGCCTGAACACCGCTCTGGCAAACGAGAGCATGGTATCAAATTCATGTTTCGAAATGGAAACAGCTGTTTCACTGGCAAGTGCATTTATCATGGACGAAGCATAACCGAGTTGTTTTCTTTTGGCTTCACACTGCCGCCGCAGATCATTGGAACAGGCTGAAATCGGAGACAATTTACAGAGACATTTTGCACTGTTCTCAACCCCGCTTGATCCGGCTAGTCTTGATTCGCATATATGTTGCCGGTCATGAGGGGGATACAAATGAGCAGAGTGAAAATCATCGGAGAAGCCTTAGCCAACCTGCCCTGGGAAGAAAAACCGCAGGACTCAAAAGAGGTGGTCTGGCGCTACAGCCACAACCCGATTATTCCGCGCAATCCGTTTCATGGTGCCAACAGTACCTTTAACAGTGCAGCCGTACCGTTCAACGGCAAATTTGCAGGCGTCTTCCGCTGCGACTCCACTGCGCGCGAAATGCAGATTCATGCCGGTTTCAGCGATGACGGTATCAACTGGCAGATCAATCCCGAGCGCATCCGGTTCAGCAATGCAGATCCCGAGGTGACGCGCTGGGAATACGGTTATGACCCGCGCGTGGTATGGATCGAGGATCGCTACTATGTGACCTGGTGTAACGGTTATCACGGGCCGACCATCGGCGTGGCCTGGACGAAGGATTTCAAGACGTTCCACCAGCTCGAAAATGCCTTCCTGATTTTCAACCGTAACGGCGTGCTGTTCCCGCGCAAAATCAACGGCAAATACATGATGCTGTCGCGCCCCAGCGACAACGGTCATACACCGTTCGGCGACATATTCCTCAGCCAGAGCCCGGACATGATCCACTGGGGTTGCCATCGCCATGTCATGGGCACAACGGATGGCTGGCAATCCACCAAAATCGGTGCTGGGCCCATCCCGATTGAAACCAGCGAAGGATGGCTGATGATCTATCACGGTGTGCTGACCTCCTGTAACGGCTTTGTTTACAGCTTCGGTGCCGCCCTGCTCGATCTCGATGAGCCGTGGAAAGTAATCCACCGCTCGAAGAACTTCCTGATTGCGCCGTGGGAGCAGTATGAGTGCGTGGGTGATGTACCCAATGTCACCTTCCCCTGTGCGGCGCTGACCGATGCGCCGAGCGGGCGCATCGCCATCTATTACGGCTGCGCTGACACGGTGACCGGACTCTGCTTTACCACTGCACAGGCGCTGATTGATCACCTTAAGGCAGGCAACTAACCCTTGGCCGGGTTGCCCCGACGCCCTGCGAACAAGGCAGCTGTGACCGGCAAGCTGCCGGTAAAAACCAAGCTGGGCTGGGGCGTGGGTGGTTTCGGCGAGAATATCGCCAATTCAGCCATTCTCTCGCTGGTCTTCCCGATTTTTAATGTGGCCCTCGGTTTCAGTACGCTGGCTATCGGTCTGGCCATGGCGGTTTCGCGCATTGCCGATGCCGTCATTGATCCGATTATCGGCAACCTGACCGATAATAGCCGCTCGCGTTGGGGCCGACGCCGCCCCTGGATGTTTGTCGGCTCCATTCTGATGACGCTGTTTTTCTCAGCCGTCTGGTTTCTGCCCTCGCTGGTGCCGCAACTGCCCAAGCTGGTCACCGTACATCTGCAATCGCATGCGGTGACACAGAGTGCAAAGTCGGCTGCTGCATTGAATGACAGCCTGTCGTGGTATGTTGTCAGCAGCAAAGATATCCGGCTCGGGCCTGATGCAACTGACGGCAGCTTCAGCGTGGCATTGCGCCAGGCACCTGAAACGGCGATGGCGTTCACCATTGAGCAGGTGGCAAACGGAAGCATTCCGCTTCGTTTGACCGTTTCGCCGGCACAGCTGACCTTCACCCCGGAAAACTGGCAGACAGCGCAATCGGTGCGTATCACCACGGCTGAGACCATTGCTGCAGGCACAACTGAAATCACCACATCGCTGCGCATTCTGCCAGCTGTCGATGTACTGGATTCCCCGCTGCTGCATCGGATCGGCATCTCTTCATGGTCGGCGTTATGGATGTTTGTGGCCTTCGCACTGCTCTGCCTGTTCTTCTACTTCAGCTTCTCGGTGTTTGTCATCCCCTACTCGGGCCTCGGCATTGAGCTGACGGACGATTATGCCGAGCGCACCAACCTGCAGATCTACCGGCTGGTTGCCTCCTTCTGCGCCAGCCTGCTGGTCGGTTATCTCTATCTCTGGTCGCAAATGGCAGGCGCATGGCTTGGCGGTGACGAGGTGCTGGGGGTTCGACTGGTGGGGCTGGGCATCGGCCTGCTGGTTTTGATATCCACCATGCTGCCGGCCCTGTTATGCCGCGAGCGTTTTGCCGATATCGAGAAAAAGAAACATCACCTGTCGCTGCTCAAGGCCATCAGTCTCACTGCCACGAACAGAAGTTTCCGCATGTTGATGGGCTCGGTCTTCTCGGTATTCATGGGTCTGTTCTTCGCGCTGCCGTTCATGACCTATATCGGCATATACCATGTCTGTCTGGGTGACAAAATGCTGGCGGCGGAGATCGGCGGTGTGATGACCATCGTGCAGGTCACCGGTCAGTTTCTTGCCATGCCGCTGATTTCATGGGCGAGTGAACGGGTCGATAAAAAAACCATTCTGTTCACCGGCCTCTCTATCTCCATTATCGGCTATGCATCAAGCTGGTGGCTGTTCACGCCGGCAAATCCATGGCTGCAGATTATCCCCGTGGTTGTTGCGGCCTGGGGCCTGTGCGCCTGCTGGGCGGTCAATGGTTCGTTTGCAGCCGATATCTGTGATGAGGATGAGTTGAATACGGGTCACCGCCGTGAAGGTGTTTACAGTGCGGTATTCGCGCTGGTCTACAAAACCGCGATCGGCATTGTGGCGCTGGGCAGCGGTGTGCTGCTGGCCTGGGCAGGCATTGTCGGACAGGAGACAATGCTCGGTGAGGAGGTGCTGCTCAAGGTGCGCATTGCCTATCTGGCCATTCCGGTCGGATTCCTCAGTCTGGCTGTGCTGTCGATGTGGTTCTATCCGCTTACCCGCGAGCGCGTAGCGGAAATCCAGCTGGAGTTACGAGCGCAGCAGAAACCGGAAGTCTTAACCACTGAAAACTGATTAAATGTGCACGACGGTGGGGATTCCGGTCAGTAATAGTGGCTGTTCTGTTCCCTTAGTCTGGACTCCCTCTCCTGCCAGGTCTCCTTCTTCTCAATGTATTCCTTGCGATTTTTTTCATGTTTCACAACGCGATCCCGACTCTGGCGCATCTCATCACCTTTGGAAGCGACTGGCTGCGGCTGTTTTCCATCCCTTGCGACCACCGGATGCTGAGTCTTTGCCGCTTGCTGGTTAGCCTTCCGCGCAGGCTGCTGCATGCGTAACAGGTTTACCCGCGCCGGATTGTAATCGGGCTCAAGTACCAGAGCCTGATTGAAGTGACTGCGCGCAGCGTTCAAATCACCCCAGAGCAACAGCGCCAGCCCCAAATCATTATGTGCAGCCGGATTTTTCGGGCAAAAGCTGATCCCCTTTTCCATCAGGGTCAGTCTCTCATCAAGATCACTCTTCTGCCTTGCGCTGGCAAAATATTCATCACCTTTATTGCAGTTACTGCGGTGGTAGCGCGCTTCGGATGCATGAATTCGATCATCCCTGTCCTTGTCCAGCATCGCGCCAACCAGACCGCCGAGCACGCCGCCGTGAATGGTACCCAGAGCGAACTGATCATGGCCGCTTCCGGCATCGGAAACGGCAGGTTCTTCAACCACCGGTTCCTGCACAACAGGCTGCACAGGCTGTTGAACGCTTTCCTGATGCGCAGTCGCGCACCCGGCCAGCAACAGAGATACGGCAAAAATAGAGTATCGTTTCATATTCACCCCCACGACAGCAGTAGCTTACTCCGGGCAATAGCGCGCCGACAAGAGGCTGCCATCAGTACTGGTCAACGGAGATACAGGCCCACCTGTCAGGGACTACATGCCCCGCAGATACCACGGCCTCAGCGGCTGCTGACCTTCAAGCGCGCGCTCTAGCTGGAGCAACATCTTTTCCCTGTCGCGAGGCAGATTTCCGGCCAGAGCCAGTGAGTTGGAAGCGTGGTTGGAGCGGAATATCACCGGATTAGGTGGATTCAGCCCGCTGATCAAACGCAACTGTTCCATCAGCATGGATCTGTCATCAGGAAAGGCGAAGGGCTCCCCGAATTTGCTCTGAAACTCATCGACTATATCCGCCTCCAGATGCAACTGCAGCGTGGAAAGGTAAGTGACCGGCGCGCTATTGAGCAGCGCTATGGTTCCATCAATATGCTCCTGCCAGTGGCTTTTCCCACCCAGGCCCAGAATGACCGTCGCGGAGACCTTCAAGCCTGCGTTAAAAACCTTAAGCATGGCTTCCGCAATCCCCTTCCGGCTGGCTCCCTTGGTAATTTTCTTCAGAATCAGGTTGGAGCCGGACTCGATGCCCAGGTAGAGCAGGCTCAATCCCCGCTCTTTTAATAAAAGCAGTTCATCAGGGCTCTTGTGCAGGATATTCGCCGGTGTGGCATAACAGGAAACGCGCGACAGTTTCGGAAGCACTGCATGCAGTGCATCAAGGATGATTACGAGTTGCTCTGTCGGCAGGCTCAGTGCATCACCATCGGCCAGAAACACCCGCCGGGCATCCGGCCAGCTGCGCGCTGCCTTGTCGATATCGGCAACCACATCCGCGAAAGGCCTCTGACTGTACTGTTTGGTGCGGTACATCGAACAGAAACTGCACCGGTTAAAACTGCAGCCCAGCGTAACCTGAATAATCAGGTTATCCGCTTCGCTCGGCGGCCGGTAGAGCGGCATGTGATAATTCAGCGGCATGGGAGCAACTGAAAACAATCAACTATTCTCATATTTCCACTGCTTCAGATACTCCAGAACCGCATGCAGCGATGCCGCTTTATTCATCTCCCCGCGATGCAGAATATAATCGGCACATTGCGTATAATAGGGATAACGAACTTCCGCCAGTTGCTGCAGAACCGTCAATGCATCACGGCCGGCAATCAGTGGGCGGTTTTTGTCACCCTGAATACGATTGGCAAGAAAATGAAGCGAGGACTTCAACCAGATGACCGGCGCATGAGCCTCTAACAACGTCCGGTTCTCCTCCCGCATGACCACCCCGCCGCCGCTGGCAATCACCACAGGAGTACCGAGCACCTCACGCAATGCCCGGGTTTCCAGGTCACGGAACCCCTCCTCACCCTGTTCAGCGAAGATCCCGGGAATCGTTTGACCCGCCTTTTCAACGATATAATGATCCAGATCAAGAAACGTCAAGCCAAGCTCTTTAGCCAGAAGCCTGCCGATACTGCTTTTTCCACAACCCATCAGTCCGATCAGGACGGGATACATCTGACCATTTATTTCATCACTCATCATTGTGTCCTTTCACCAACGCCAGAGCTGACCGGGCAGTTCAATTTTTTCAATCAAAGAGTTTATCATATATGCCGCTTGCTGTTCGGCAAAGCGGCATGTGATCATTCAGAACCATCATTCCCGGCCGATTATCGGGCATCGTTTCACATTTTTCCATGCCCGGCTTCTGATAAACCTGCGCAATGAAGTATGGCGGCCCCGGAATGAGCTGCCGGATTCAACGCAGGAGCGGATCCAGCCGGCACATCTTTCGCAGCAGTGTGCGCGGACGTGTCTGTTCATCTATAATCATCGCACAAGAAGGAGACTCCCATGTTGTTTCGCCAGCTTTTCGACCAGGACACCTGGACCTACACCTACCTGCTTGCCGACCAGATGACAGGAGAAGCGGTCATCATCGATCCCGTAGACACGCAACTGGAGCGGGACATCAAGCTGATCCACGAACTGGGGCTCAGGCTCTCTTATGCCTTTGACACCCATGTGCATGCAGACCATATCACGGCGCTCGGCGCACTGCGCGAGCGACTGGGCTGCGCCACAGGTGTGTCAAAACACGGAAATGTGGCATGTGCAGACCTGCAACTGGCTGAAGCGGATCAATTCAGCTTCGGTCGGCATCTGCTCACTATTCTGGAAACACCGGGCCATACCGATGGTTGCCTGAGTTACTTCTGTGACGCCCGGGTCATGACCGGTGATGCACTGCTGATTCGTGGCTGTGGACGCACGGACTTCCAGCAGGGTGATGCAGGCACACTTTATGATTCGATTTCCGGCAAACTGTTCACCCTGCCCGATGACACACTGGTCTATCCCGCCCATGATTATAAAGGCATGACCTGCACCACCATCGCTGAAGAGAAGCAATGGAATCCGCGTATGAACCTGACCAGAGATGATTTTATCACCTTCATGAACGAACTGGATCTGGCCGATCCGAAGCGCATTCACGAAGCCGTGCCGGCCAACCTGGCCTGCGGCAAAACCGGCAACTGATGAGTTTCGCCTTGATTCCGGCAGCCCTGTTTATCGGGCTGATTCTGGGTCTGTTCGGTGCAGGCGGCGGCATGTTAACCGTGCCGGCCCTGATGATGATCGGTGAGCTGACGGTCAAGGAGGCCGTACCGATGAGTCTGTGGGTGGTCAGTCTGGTCTCGCTGACGGCCGCCATTCATCAGCAGGTCTGGAAACAGCTGCAGTATCGCCTGCTGCTTATTCTGGGCATCACCGGCATAGCCGGTGGCGCTATCGGCGCCCGCATCGGGGCAACCATGCCTGAAAGCCTGCAGCTGGCCATCCTCGGCCTGCTCATTCTGGGTGTCGCGGTATGGACCGGCTTTGTCCGGCTGGAAAACAAGGTCAGTACATTCCGCTATATACCGGCATTGCTGGCCGGCTTAGTAATCGGCCTGCTCACCGGGATGCTCGGCGTAGGTGGCGGTTTCCTGCTGGTTCCGGCGCTGATCTTTCTCGGCATTGGTCATTTTCCTGCAGCCGTCGGCCACTCGCTGATGATCATCATCGCCAATGCCGCCGGTGCAATTGTCAGCTACGCCATGATTGAATCGGTACAGGTTGATATCGGACTGACCGCGAGCATTGCCGTGATCGCCGCAGCAGGCAGCATCATCGGCGGCATCCTGCTCAAACGGCTGCCTGCTGCTCCGCTCCAGAAATGCTTTGCCATTTTGCTGATCTTTCTGGGCTGCTTCATCATCTGGCAAAGCCTGACCGCCGCCTGACCGGCATTCGATTGACCATACATACCTGATACTTTTGGTCAGTCTCATCATAAAGCATTAACCTGCGCCCATGCGCCCGAAACCGTCACCGAACTACCTTGCCGGGTACCCGCCTGAACTGACTGCGAGAATCAAGCAGATGATAGAGCAGGATCAGCTGGCTGACTGGCTGCTGCGAAAATATCCGCAGGCGCATGCGGTACGCACCGACAAGGCGCTTTATGATTACGTCATGGAACTCAAGGAGCTCTACCTGCGTAAATCAGCCCCGCTGAACAGGGTGGCGTTCGACAGCACACTGCATCTCACCCGCAATGCGCTGGGCATGCACACAAGCAAATCACAGAAACATGGCGCCAAACTCAAGGCCAAGCGCGAGATTCATGTCGCCACGATGTTCAAGGATATGCCGGCCGAGTTTCTGCGTATGATTGTGGTGCATGAACTTGCCCACATGAAAGAGTCTGAACACAACAAGGCGTTTTATCAGCTCTGCTGCAATATGGAGCCGGACTATCACCAGCTGGAGTTTGACCTGCGCGCCTACCTAACCTGGCTGGAAACAACAGCCACCCCGCTCTGGTCTCCTGCCCAATAAGCGGTAGAAAAGTAGACCAGGCACCCCCTGATAATTCCCAAGTAAACAGGTCAGGTATTCATTAGTTTACAGATGTAGCGCATCATGCGCAGATGATAATTAAGATTGTGAGTATAAAAGCCATTAAAGTGGCGGCATTAGAGCATCTGGATGAGCCTGAAAAACTACAGCAATCCATTGAGAAATTCAGAGCCTGGCGCAAAGAGAGCGGTTGCTCACCTGTCACTGAGAAGCGAACGTTTGGTGTTGCCCACAGTGACCCGGAAGCCAGAGTGGCTCAAAAGTACCAGTTCGATATTTGCGGCGAGGTTGATGCCGACATCCCCGCCAATGCATATGGTGTGATCAACAAGGAGATCCCTGGCGGTCGTTGTGCATGCCTGCGCCATAAGGGTTCACTCGATACCATCCACCTGAAAGTGAATACCCTCTGTCGCAACTGGCTGCCCGCCACCGAAGAGATCAAACGCGATGCCCCCATCTTTTTTGAATACCTCAATGTCGGGGATACAGTTCCGGAAGAAGAGCTGCTTACGGATATCTATTTACCCCTGAGATAGTTCATTACGCACTGCTCCCGAGGATCATCCCCTTCCCGCTTTGAAATGATACAAAAGTAAACCTGACCCCACATCCGGGGGCTCAGGGATATTGTGACCGGTTCATTGTGCAGCCAGAATTCCGGAAAGATTCGCAAGGAGAGGAAACAGATGGGTGTCGGCAAAATATACGGCTTAAGTACAGGCAGGTTCTTCTTTCTATATATCCTTTCGACATTGCTGGTTTCACTGCTGATGGCCGGTATTTATTCCGGTTATTTAAGTGTTTTTGCCGGATTGCCCAACGAATGGTTCGAGAATATTAAGCGGGCAGTTTCAGTCGGCTTCTCCATCGGCTCGGTAAAGGAGAGTATTGGAGAGCAGTCGCTATCTGCCATATTGTTCGCCTTTTTCGTGATCCATTCCTTTGTACTATTGCTGATCAACATGCTTCTGCAAGGCTTTATCACAGCCAGACTTATCAAGCCGAAAACCGAGTTAAAGGTCTCCACGCATGCCACATTTCACCCCCATTACGGCCATACTGAAGAGCAGGAGCCGCATATTCTCTTCAGATTGGTCAATGCCGGGGCGAGCGACCTGTTTTCGGTTTCGCTGAAAGCATTTCTTGTCGTAAGAACAAAAGAAGACAACGGAGAGACAAGCAGTCTCTATTACTTTCCGATCGACGACATCGATCCCAAAGAGATTCCGATGATCGGGCCATACTCCCATTGGAAAGTCGCCATTCCCATCAAGGCGGTAAGCAACTCGTATGTAAAACAATATGACTTGAACCTTCATAAATCAGAGGGATCGATCAAAGGAGAGCGGACCATCGAAGTGCTGGTAAGTGGTGTGGAATCAGCCGCATCGTCATCGTTCATTCATTCGTTTTCATTTTTGCTGGAGAAGGATTCAGACAAGGGATTTTTCTGTGGTGACTTCGAGTCGCTGCCGGCAGTGCTGGGCAAGAAGAGTCTGCCCCGAATCAACGCACGCATTCCAACCGCCAAAGATGAGTGTCAGCGCTGTGTTTTGTTCAAGGCGTGTATCTATTCCCGGAAGTGAATTGCAATCGCCCCCTACCGCTCCTGCCAATGCAAACTGAAACATGAGGATTCGACATTCAAGTCGCCTCCATTGCTTACCTGTCAATCAGAACAAAAGCAGACCTGCCCCGCATCCGGTCAGCACCCTGCGATTACCTGACTGTGGAATTATTGAATGGTCGTGAAGCTTTGTGACTCAAAGTAATGCACTGTGCCTCTATAGGAGTTGTCTTTCAGCAGTTTTTCCAGATCCAGTTTGGCATCGAAATACTGAATCTTTCCTTCCTTCGTACTGAGCTGGTTAATCACACAGCCTTTCCCCATAAATATGGCAACGTAACCATTCATACGCTGGAACACACTGATCTCTTCATTCAATGCCGTAGCCATTCTGCTGAACTCTTTAATAAGCATACAATCCCCTGTCATCCAATCAAAAACACACTATAGCAGGGACAAGGCGCTACCCTCTAACTAAAACAATTGATCACCATTTATGAAACGGCACTCAGGCACAAATCACTTCACCAGAATCCTGTCGGATTGAAACAATTCATGTATGAACCTGTACTCTGTAGATCTATGGGTTGTTACCTCGGACTCATTTCCAGAGTATCACCAAGGTGGTACATTGAAAACTGGTTCAGCACATTCATACCGAGAAGCGGGGCATGGAGTTCTGGCAGAAAAATGGCTTGTACATTATCAATTTGGTAAGGCCCAACTTTCACCCTGTTCAAAGTTGCAACACACCCATTAGCCACTCCATTAGCAGTATTGGATGTGGTTTTCCTGCAATGTTTCACATCCATGTTTTGTAACATTCTCGCTGGGAAGGCCAGATTGGTTGCACCAGTATCTACGAGGAAGACCACAGGAAATCCATTACCCTCTCCAGCAATATAAAAATGACCATCCTTCGCAGCCTGAAGTTTCAAATCAATTCCACTTTGCTGCGTCGATACCAGGTTTGATTCCGGTTGCAGATCATCAAATGATAATTGTATTTTATTAGAAACATCTGGAGAAATTGTCAGCGAAGGGTTTGCCTTTTGAGATAGATCTAATGGTTGGCGAACATTTATTCTGGCGACCTGATTCAGAAAACCTCTGGAGATACTGCAAAACCCATTACCAGTGTGGATTTCTACACTAAATGAGCCCCTTGGTGCCTTAACAGTCACATTACCACGCGAAGGAATTACGGCGGCCAGAATGTGTGTTAAACCCGGCTTAGAAAGATAAACAATAGTATTCAGACCAAGCAAATCATTATTGATAGCTAAATCTACAATTTCAGAACCTGAGTTCATTGCCTCATAGTCGAAAACAAATGTGCTCCCAACCAATGGCATTGCCTCACATGCAGAGGCCAGAATAGCAGGATCAGGCTGCTTCTTTTCAATCATATTGAATACACTGGCTGCAACAGCCCCAATTATTAACCAAAGAATAAGATTCGTTCCCACCTATTCACCCCACCAAATTAATTGAAATAAAACCGGACCCTAGAAATTCATTTCTTGTTTATCTATATTAAATCGTCATTAATTCCATTGAGTAGGTTCGGTGTATGGCCAGCTCCCATCTTTGAAATTCAGGTGGTGGTACAAAAGTAGACCTGGCCCCGCTCCCGTAAGTGGGACAGCAGTGTGTCTGACCCCATTGATTAGCCCTTAAATACCAGTATGCTCAACTACAAATTCAATTTGTGCCAATCGGTCGATCTTGATCGAGCTGTATTCTAATTAACAAACTACTGTTATATATCAATCTATATGTTCCTATGTCTGGAATCATCGCATAAAATTTCTTGGTGCTCTCTGCATAACTATACCCAATTCCAAGTCCTTCTAAATAAACTATAATTCTTTCTTTTTTTGTCCCAACCGGAAGTTTCTTGACCAAACTGGATTTAAATTGATCCACATTACTCAGTGTAACCACATTATCCTCCGTCTTATCACAAGCTATAAAAGACATAATAAATAACATTAAAACTAGGAGCACATGTTTTTTCACTTCTTTTATAACCCCACTTTTACATACCAAGCTGGAGCCAAAACAGCAGCCCTTGGACGAATCCCTGTTAACATTTCAACTGCAGAATATGCATATGAATTACTATTACGTTTAAATGGATTATACGAAATTTGTGCCTCATTAACAGATGTAGAAAATGCCGACAGTCTTTGTGCAATTTCAACACCAGCAACATCGGTAACAAGAACCGCAAGATAGAGTCAGGTCTACCATCAGGCCATACACTGAAACACTCCCTGAAGTTTGTAGCGTTTTCTTCGCAAATATGTAACTCGCCACTCCCACATGTCTTAGGAGTGACTATAGCAGAATAAAAAAACGCTGCTGTCCCCCAAATGGGGGACAGACGGGTAATCTCAAATAATTAAGATGGTGGGTGATTAACCGGCAGGGACGATCTCGCCTTTTTTAATCTGGCAATTCCGAGCAATTCCGGAGAATTCCAGAATTCCGGGGACACATTACTTAATTCACTATTCACTTCGTTCATCACTCCCCCTCACCTTCTTTACTCCATGCACAAAACCGGTGGCTCGATTCTTTGAGGTCACAGATTGTGACCTCAAGTTACTTAACGCCTTCATCAACCGAGTCATGAATAAATCCAATCCGTTTTTTCTTTAGCGGGCCATCCGGTTGCATCAGGTATTGAATCGCTCGGACGATCTCGGTGATGGATGCATCATGCCCTTCCAACCGCTGTTCCAGTTCGCCCAGTTTTTCAGCCAATGCCTTGTGCGATGAAATCATTTCACGTAACCGCACAAACGCACGAATCACGAATACACTTGTCTCCACCGCCTTTTCGGAGTTCAACACACTCGCTGCCATCAGCGCACCATGCTCGGTGAATACATGTGGTAAAACGCTGGAGAATTTGAGCTTGGCAAGGTGGTCGCAAATTGCGACCACCTCTGCTTTCTCTTTGGCAGTCAGTTGAAAAACAAAGTCGCCGGGGAATCTTGAGATATTCCGTTTCACCTGTTCATTCAGCCGTTTGGTTTCTACTCCATAAAGTGATGCCAGATCAGAATCAATAATCACCTTCTGCCCGCGTATTAGCAGGATTTTACTCTCGATCATTTCAACAGGGATAATGGACATCATTCCTCCATCATCATGACCAGCAGATCGGTAGGACCGGGATCGACACTTGCCTGAAAAAGCAGCGTCGTGGCCTGCCCTTGATGGTGGGTCTGGTGATTGAATGCGCCGAGGACAGAAGCGAAGAAGGCTCCGCGATCCTCGCGGAGCACTTCAGCAGGTAGCCTGTTTGGAATTCCGGGGACAGTTTGCTTAATTGATTATTCACTTGGTTCATCACTCCCCCTCACCTTCGTTCTCACCATGCACAAAATCGACAGGCTCTCTATTAGACTCACTCTTCGAAGGTATCACAGACTGTGATACCAAAAACTCCACTACCGGCTCATTCAGCTCAAACATGAAATCAGATGGAAACCGGTCCGGATTTCATATAAACACCATATGTGTACAAATATTCGGTCATCGCCACTCCCGCCTGTCTTAGGACAGACTATAGCAGAATAATTTAACTCTGCTGTCTCCCGGCAAGCGGTGCTGTCCCACCGCGCGATAGGATTTATCAACTCGGTTTTGCATGCGTCTGGGGGCTTCAGGATCGCATATATGTATGATCACACGCCTTGCCAAATCAGCCGCGCTTTCCGGCTATCACTGATTCCCCTCCTCTGTCACAATACCGCACATGCCTACGAACACTGCAATCACACCCCCTACAGCCATCCTGACCAACACGCCGGATCTGCCGCAACTGCCTGAACTGGGCCTGGCCGAACTGCAGGCGTTGATGACGGCATGGCAACAGCCGAAGTTCCGCGCCAGGCAGGTATTGGACTGGCGCAATAAAGGGGTATTGAACCCGGATGAGATGAAAAACATCTCCGGAGACCTGCGTGAAAAACTCAAGACAGAACTGTTGTGCGAGCCGCTGACGCTGATCAGGCGCGAATGTTCCACCGACGGCACCCGCAAATATGTCTTCGGCCTGAAGCGCGGCCGTTTTGCCGGCAAAATGGTCGAGAGCGTGTTTATCCCCGAAGAGAAACGGGGTACGGTCTGCATCTCTTCCCAGGTCGGTTGCGTGCTCGACTGCCCGTTCTGTTATACCGGCACACAGGGCTTTGAAGCCAACCTGACAGCCGGTGAAATCGTCGCCCAGATTCTGGCCATCAAGGCCGACCTGCACCGTGAACCGGTCACCGGCGACCTGCACTCGGATATCACGCATATCGTCTATATGGGCATGGGCGAACCGCTGGCCAATGAGGCGGCAGTTCACCAGAGCATCGGGCTGCTGATGCATGAGGAGGGGCTGAATATTTCGCGCCGCCGCATCACCCTCTCCACCTCCGGTCTGGTGCCCCAGATTACACGGCTGGGCGAAGTGCAGCCGGTCAACCTTGCCATCAGCCTGCATGCTGCCACCGACGAGCTGCGTGATGAGCTGGTACCGATCAATCGCAAGTATCCGCTGGCCGAGCTGCGCAGCTGTCTGAATGTCTATCCGCTGGCCAAGCAACGCCACATTACGCTGGAGTATGTACTGCTCGACGGGGTCAATGACCGCCCCGAAGATCTGCAGGCATTAAGCCGCTTTGTGAACCCGGAACGCGAGCGTGTAAACCTGATTCAGTTTAATCCTTATCCGAGCAGTCCCTACCGCGGCACTTCAAAGGACAACATGAGAGAATTCGCGCAACACTTGATTTCCAAAGGCATTCGTGCCACTGTGAGGCGATCGCGAGGGCAGGATATCATGGCTGCCTGCGGTCAGCTCAAGGCAGATACCAGCCGGACGGAGAAGTAATGCAGGCACGTACAGGAATTATCGGCGGCAGCGGTTTATATCATATTCCGGGCATCGAGATCCTCGACACTCTGGATATCGACACCCCGTTCGGGCGCCCTTCCGACGCACTGACACTGGCAACCATCAACGGCCATGAAGTGGTGTTCCTGCCCCGTCACGGACGCGGCCACGCTATCCCGCCGCACAACATCAATTATCGCGCCAACATCTATGCCATGAAGCTGGCCGGTGCAGACCGCATCATTTCTGTCTCGGCGGTCGGCTCACTACGCGCTGATATCCGTCCCGGCGATTTCGCGCTGGTCGATCAGTTTGTTGATCGCACCCATGGTCGCGAAAGCACCTTTTTCGACGGCCCGGTCGTTGCCCATGTCTCGCTGGCCGATCCGGTCTGCCCCTGCCTGCGCGGCTCCCTGCTGGCCGCCTGCCGTGATGTGAATATTGCCACCCATGACGGCGGCAACTATCTGGTTATGCAGGGCCCGCAGTTCTCTTCACGCGCTGAATCCAGACTCTATCGCAGCTGGGGCATGGATGTGATCGGCATGACCAACATGCCTGAAGCCAAACTCGCCCGTGAAGCGGAGATCTGTTACGCCACCGTTGCCATGTGCACCGATTACGACTGCTGGCATGAGGATGAAGAAGATGTGTCGGTGGATCAGATCATTGCCGTCATGCATGCCAATGTGGCCCGATCGCACAAGATGCTGCAGGCGTTCTTTACCGGTCACGGGGACCATCTCCCCTGCGCCTGCAACTGCCGGCAGGCACTGGGGCACGGCATCTTTGCCGATCTGAAAGCACAGGATGATGCGGCCATTCGCCCCATTCATGCTCTGGTGGAGCGCTTCCTGTGATCACGATATCAAAACGACTCCTGCAAATCTGCATGATCATGGCTGCGGCAGTGTTGCTCACTGCCTGTGCCACTACGAACCCGACCAAGGAACCGGTGAATGAAGAAAAACTCGCCCATATCCATTATCAGCTGGGGCTTGATGCACTGGGCAAGGAAGGCATGCTGCCCAAGGCTTTTGATGAGCTGATGACCTCCAACAGCCTGCACCCGAATCAGCCCGAAGTACTGGATGCGCTGGCCTATGCCTGGCTGCTGCGCGGTGACATGGACAAATCCGAACAATATTACAAAAAAGCGCTGGCCCACGGCGCCAGTGCGGCATCCCAGAACAACTACGCCAACCTGCTCAACAGAATGCAGCGCTTCGAAGAAGCTGAAGCCATGGCGCGCAAATCGCTGGATGACCCGCGTTATGCCAATCAGGATCTGGCCTTCATCAACCTTGGCGATGCACTGCTCGGGCAGAAGAAAGCTGATGCGGCCATCACCGCCTATAAACAGGCTCAGATGTTCAATCCCGACAGCGACCGAACTGAAGGGAAACTGGCCAATGCCTTTTTCCAGCAGGGCCGACTGAATGAGGCCGCAATCATTTATTACGGACTGCTGCGTAAAGACCCCGGCAACAGAAGCCTTGTTGAGGCGCTGGTTGAGGTACTGAAGCAGCAGCACAAACAGGGTGAAGCCCGCCATGTTCTGGAATCATTCAGCAAGCAGAGTACATCCTCGCTGGATAAGGCGTGGGCCATGGATAAAATAGGACAGTTGGAATAGTCATGGACGAAACAGAGCAACAGAACATCGAAAGCAGCACACCGGACGAATTAACTTCGCGTCAGGAGCTGCTCAAACAGATTGGCGATAAACTGATCGCGGCAAGAGAAGCGCGCGGCGAGAAAATTGAGCAGGCCATGGCCAAGCTAAAGCTGCATAAAGTGCATTTTCAGGCTCTGGAAAGCGGCAAATGGGATATGCTTCCCGATCAGATCTATGCCATCGGCTTTCTTCGCCAGTATGCCACATATCTGAACATCGACATCGCCAAAGAGATCGGACTGCTCAATGATGCCCAGTATCGATTGACCAAGCCACTGACCTTCCCCGACCCGCCGGTTTCACCATCGAAAAAATGGGCGTGGCTGGCCGGTATCGGCTTTGTACTGCTGTTTATCATCTTCAACATTATCGGCAGCAACAACGACCAGTATGAAACCATCACGACTGTCACAACCGAAGAGTCAGGGATCAGTTACGGCCAGCAGGATGCCGGGGCTACTGTTGAGCCGGCATTGACACCGGCTGACGGTCTCAATGAACCGGCCGAGAGCGAAGCTGAGCCAACGGTGGAAACAGCATCGCAAATAACCGTCGTTGACACGGAGGCGGCAAACGCGGCCGCAACGGTGCAGGAATCAGAGTCGCAACCCGTCATCGAACATGAGTACAAACTCGAAGCCGCCACGGGCGCAGTCTGGATGCAGGTCTTTACTGCAAATGCTGCAGGTAGTGCCAAAGGCAAGCTGCTCAAGGAAGTACTGCTGCAGGAAGGTCAGCACACCACATTCAGGGAGACAAGCGAATCCCTGTGGATCAACTGCGGCAATGCTCTGGCCTTGCGCATACGCGTAGATGGCAAAATCGTTGCTGATACCGGCACACTCGGCGGCGGCAAAAAAATCCTGCGCGATTACCGGTTTGATCTGAATAAAGTTGATTAGACTCAAGTCATAACCGGCAATGCATAACTTGCCATTTTTTGACATCTGCTGCATATTGCTGGGCCTGATAAACATGCTATCGAAGCAAGCGAGGGGAGCTTTTCTATGACAGCCACTGATTTTCAATTTGCACGTCGCAATATGGTCGAATACCAGATCCGTTGTTGCAAAGTACTTGATCCCGTGGTGCTCGACCTGATCGAATCCATGCCGCGTGAAAACTTTGTGCCTGAACATGTGAAAAGTCTCGCCTATATGGAAGGCCGCGTGCCGCTTCCGTGCAATCAGGAGATGCTCAGCCCGCTTCAGGAAGCCCTGATTCTGCAGAATCTGATGCTCGATGGCAGCGAACGTGTACTGGAAATAGGTACCGGCACAGGCTTCCTCACCACCATGCTGGCCATGCAGTCGGCTGAAGTGGTCAGTTGCGAGTTGCATGCACCCCTTGCCGAGGCTGCACGCCAGAACATCGGCAATCATGGCGTCAGCAATGCCACAGTGATTCAAGTCAATGCCATGGATGCCGAAGCCATGTCGCAAATTGCAGAATTAAGCAGGCCGTTCGATGTTATTGTCCTGTCGGCCGCCCTGAAAAAAGTTCCGGATCATATCGAAAACCTGCTGGCTGACGGTGGCCAGATGATTGCCTTCATCGGCTCCAATCCGGTGGTATCCATGCAACACAGGCGCAAAATCGGTCAGACGTGGCAGCAAACCAGCCTGTTTGAAACCCTGATTCAGGATATGGAAGGCATTGCAGAGAAGCGCGAATTCATTTTCTGAAATACTGCCCGTCTCAAATATAATAAAACAACAATCCACCCTCGCCATGGCTGCCGCCGTGTTGCCTGTCGCCGCCTGCCCCAATACACGGGCAAACGGCCAATCAAATATTGCCGACAAAGCGCTGCAAACCTGAGCAGCAGGCGGGCCTGCCGGGCAAGCTCGAATCCGGAACCGCTTTTAAACAGACAGCTGGCCGAAAAGGCTTATTACTTCGGTTGTGCCACCAATGAGGATGCCCTCGAATAACCCCGGTGCGCCCGGCTTTCGCAGCATCGACTTCGGGCTACCTGTTTGCACCAATCACCGCTAATATGCGGCCATGTTGTTTTGCACTACCCCCTCTTTGCGCAAGTTCGTTCATATCACTCTCTGCCTGATCCCGATGCTCTATGTCTCGACACTGCAGGCCGCTGCTCCTGACGGCAGGCAATATGTCAGCCGTGCAGACCTCGTAAACCTGCTGGCCGCTGAAACAGGACTACCGGTTAAAGTCCTGCGCACTATCATGAAAGATGCCACCTTCAGACCCGACATTATCGAAAGCATGAACAAACAGTGGGAAGCGCTACCCTATGCAAGATACCGCCCGCTGTTCATCAAGCAGAGTATGGATGATCGGGGCAAGGAGTTCCTGGCCGCGAACAGGGCAACCTTCACGGCAGTTGAGCAGAAATATCAGGTCGATAGCGCCATTGTTGCCGGCATCCTCGGCATTGAAACCCGCTTTGGCGGCGCCCATGGCAACAAACCTATCCTTGATTCTCTGTATACCCTCTCCACCGGTTTCCCCAGACGCGCCGACTTTTTCCGGCAGCAGCTGGGCGCGATTATCCAGATCAGTAGACAGGATAAACTGGACCTGAAAGAGCTTAAAGGCTCTTACGCCGGCGCCTTCGGCTCCATCCAGTTTATCCCGACCTCCTTCCGCGACTTCGCTGTGGATGAGGATGGTGACGGCGTGCGTGATGTATTCCACTCACAACAGGATATCACCGGCAGTATCGCCAACTATTTCCATAAACACGGCTGGCAGTACGGTCGCCCGGTTGCGCACTGGTTGCCGATCGACACCAAATTAAACAGTGAGTGGAAGAAAATTGCCGCAGGTAAACTGGAGAACTGGGTCACACTGGCTGATCTGCGCAAGGCCATGCCGAAAATATTCAACACCATTCCTTTGCCGTGGCTGGAGAATGATAAAGTCAGCATCATTGAAATGGAAACGGACAAGGGTAAACAACTGGCACTGGTTCACTACAATTTCCGGGTCATCATGCGCTACAACCCATCCTATAATTACGCCATGGCTGTGACCGAGATTGCCGCTATGTGGGAGAGTAAAAAATTCGCAGTCGAATGATTAAAACCGCGCTACTGATCCTGCTCCCGCTTGGCCTGCTTACGGCCTGCAGCAGCAACAAAGCCAGCCATGACGGGCCACCGGCACAGGCATCCGTGCCCGGTAGTGACAAGCCGGCACTGCCCGACGGCTCCGGCGGCGTCTACAAAACAGGCAACCCGTATCAAATCGGCGGACGCTGGTATCGCCCCATGCAGAGCCTTTCCAGTTATGATGAAAGCGGTGTTGCCTCATGGTATGGGCGCGATTTTCACAGTAAAAGCACGGCCAACGGCGAGCGCTACGATATGCATGCGCTCTCTGCTGCGCATAAAACGCTGCCCATGCCCACACTGGTGCGTGTGACCAACCTGGAAAACGGACGCTCGGTAATTGTGCGCGTGAACGACCGTGGCCCGTTTGTTAAAGACCGCCTGATCGACCTCTCCTATGCCGCAGCCAGGGAACTGGGCTACGATAACAAGGGCACGGCCCGGGTGCGGGTACAGACGCTGGATGCGCCGACGGACACCCCAGCAACGCCGGTATCACCGCCCGCACCCGCTCCGCTTCTGATAGCCGCATCTCCTGTGCCTGAGCGGGCGGCCACGTCAGGCCACATCTACGTGCAGCTGGGTGCATTCAGTTCTCAGGCCAATGCCGATCAGCTGCGTCAGTCGCTGCTGGCACAGTATCCGAATACGGCCCTCTACCCTAAACAGCTGGTGAACCAGACCCTGTATCGGGTACGCATCGGCCCGTTCGAGCAGATGCAGCAGATTGAGCAAACTGTCATCTCCCTGCAGAACAGCGGTTTCGATAACACTATCGTGGTGATTGAATAATGGATAACAACAGAACCCGTCCGCGCCTGACCGCCTTCGGCTCATCCCGTATCGGGGCCGAGTCGGCTGTTTATAAAGATGTGTTTGAACTATCCACAAAAATTGCATCTGCAGGCTGGGACGGCATGACCGGTGGCCATCAGGGCATGATGGCGGCTTTTTCCGAAGGCATTCATGCCGGTGGCGGCCATATCCGGGGCATTACGCTGGAGCGCTTCCCTACCCCGCCCGACAACACGCTTAGCGAAGAGCAGCGTGCTTCTAATTTCTTTGACCGCATGGGCATCATGATTGAGGAGGCCCAGGCCTGGCTGGTGCTGCCCGGTGGTCTGGGCACCCTGTCCGAGTTGGCCATGACCTGGGATCTGTTGGCCATTCGTGTACTGGAGCCGCGCCCGCTGCTGTTGTATGGCGATATGTGGGAGCCGATTATTGCCACACTCTCCGATCAACTCGTTTTATCGGCAGAACACGCCTTTGATGCCATCGAAATCTGCAAAACGCATGCTGATGTGCTGGCTGCACTGCAAAACCGATCGTGAGTGATACGGGCGGTTTTCAGGATCTGCTTGCCATCGCGGGCCAACCACAGCAGGGCGAACGGCTCGATCAGGGCCTT
>Ga0210044_10002751_pt1 | contig 25769 bp, 20 predicted proteins | sample CryGey13umfilter_2_FD_183959 | JGI IMG/M metagenome (GOLD analysis project Ga0210044, IMG submission 183959) | Groundwater microbial communities from aquifer in Utah, USA - Crystal Geyser 4/9/14 3 um filter (SPAdes) (version 2) | ecosystem: Environmental > Aquatic > Deep subsurface >... | reverse complement strand
GGACCGGCTGTTGCCGGCCATGCCCTTGCGCTTACCTCCAGCTCCGGCGTGACCAGAGCAGGGACCCTTCCCTCCGTCCGCGTTATGCTCCGCGGACATCGACGGTACTATGATCCCCTCGGACTCCAGACCTCCTGACCTACCCCCCGGCCTTTTTGTCCGGTTGAGCCCCGATTTTGGCGCCTTGGACCCGGGGTCCGGGGAATGCGAGGCTGGGTTCGGGGGCTGGTTTCACATCGAAGACCAAGCGCAGGTGTGACCCAGGAAAGGTGGTTCTGGTCTCGTTGAGGTGGTCGCACAGGGCAACCAGTGCGTGAGTCTTGTGTGGAGAGCTGAGTGGCTCGAGCGAGACGCGCAGCTCAGCGGCGGTGACCTCGATGTCACCGGCAGTTGCCATGGCACTCTGGATCAGCGTACGGCCTTCATCTTCTGCTCGCCGGTAGTGAGGCGTCACCAAGCGCAGCAGGTCGCCCTCAGCCTGATAGGCAACCATCTTGAGCAGGTCGGTAATGTGCTTGCGCTCAACGGAGAGCTTGATGACCTCCCCCTCTGTCACCTGCCCTACGGGCACGCGTGTTGGCACCGAGGCCTGCTTGCTCTCCAACTCGGTTACGCGCCTCATGGCATCCAGGATGGCCTTTCCAAGCGGGGCATTCGCGATCTTGAAGCCACGCATCGTTCGACGGACGCTCTCGGCGTTGACGAAGGCCTCGGCTCCATAGTTGGCGATGAGCTGGTTCAGTTCCGCGAGTGCCTTGCGCAGCTCTGCGTTGACCTTCTTGCGCTGCGGGTTGGGGACGGTCCGCGTGACGTCCGCAGGCTCGACGCTGTAATCGACCAAGGCGTCGAGCGCGTACTCCTCCCGCAGGTACTTGAAGAAGTTCTCCTGGCGCCAGCGCTCGAACATCCTGTGGGCAACCTCGATGGTGGACAGGTCCTTGCGCGAGGTGACGATCTGGGTCTGGTGGCCATCGTCGCCAAGGCGGGTCAGGCCTGGGCCGTGTACATCGAGAAGGACTTCTCGGGCACTCGCCGGCAGCGTCCCTTGCGGTAGGTGAGGATATCGAAGCCGCTGGCGATGAGCTTGGCGAACAACTGTGGGCTCCACCCACCTCTGTCAAAGACCACCGTAGTCCGCCGGTCGCCGACCAGCGCACGAACCTCGTCAAGCACCACCGGCAGCATGCTGACCAGGCCCTTGTTGGCCTCAGTGGTGACCACGAACAGCGGGTCACCCTCGGCATCGTTGACCCAGTAGTCGGTGGTGGCCGGCATCGACAGCCGCATGCGGGCAAGGTGCGTCTTCGGCAGGCTGCGTTTGCCGTGGTACGCACGCACGTGGCCGTCGACGTACAGGAAGCCCAATGCATGGCCTCGCGCCTTGACCCGGCGCTGCGCAAGGGCACGGCCGAACTCGGTGGCGCGACCATAGACGGCCAGTCGCGCCAACTTCCGGCGGAGCGTCTTGACCTCGGGTGCCCGGTCGAGGCCGAGGACACGCCCAAGACATCGTGGTGAATGCTCCTTGAGGCCTTCAGGGCGTTTGATGCGCAGCAGCCCCATCATCAACAGCGTCACCAAGGTGGTACGCAGGCCATAGAAGGCGGGGCCGATGCTGCCATAGGTCTCACGGGCGATCTCGAACACGCCGCTGTCGACCAGCGCAGGAATGGCGAGCAACACTCCGGCGCCAGGAACCTGAGACCCGGGGCCGAACAACGGCGCGGCGTCATCGAGCAGGCCGAGGCGGGCGAACACCCGGTCGATCTGGCGGTCGCTCGGGTCGGTGTCCAGCGATGGCGTTGCCGGCAACGGCTCGGCCTCCTCGGAACCGGACAGTTTTGGGTCCGCATCTCTTTCCGACGCCACTTCGGCTGGCTGAGCCACGTCCGGTCTGGACGCCGAAGACAAGGAGGACGGCGGCGTCTCGTGGGAGGACTCGGAACCGGACAGTTTTGGGTCCGCACTCTCGTCCACCAGGTCCAGGGAGGTCTGCTCGGGAGCCATGGCCTTCCAGCCTGGCCGGCGTAGCTGGTTGCGAGCCGCCTTGTCAGTGATGCCCAGGCGACGACCGATTTCGCGAGCCGAGATGCCCTCGGCCTTCCAGCTATTAACGAGGTCCGTTCGCGAAGCCGGTACACGAGGCTGGCCCCTTGGGTATCCCCTCGGGCGCCCCAGTGCGACGAGTCCACCAGCCTCGAAGCGGCGCAGGTTGCGTCGCACGGTCCGTTCGGAGCGACCGAACGCCGCCGCTACCTCGTTCTGCTTCGCCCAGCCTTGTTCCACGAGGCTGACCATCGCGTGAGCTTCGCCCATGCGGTCGCCAACGGCATAGTGGGCGAGGGACAAGCCGCAGACGCTGACTACACGATAGCCGTCCTGCGTCTGCACCTGGCACCTCTCGTTGATGAAGACCGTGCCCTCTTTGTGATTCAGCTCTTCAGCGAAGAGCTGTCCTTGCTCTTTGCCACCTGCCATAGAGGAGATCGTGGCAGGCTGCGGTTGGAAAAAACCGGACAGTTTTGGGTCCGCACCCCTCTGCAGGCGATCCCCATAATATCAAGCGCTTAGCCGGGATGGGTCAGGAGGTCTGGAATCCACACGCCTCGCACGTCGCGCCGATCACTCCGGCCGCGAGAGCGTAGAAGAAGTGCTTCGCCCTGGTGAATGCACTCGCGCCGTTTCGACCGTGCCCCTTGGGCTTCTTGGGCGTGGCCGGCTCTGCCTCCACACTGCCGTCGGCCCCGCCGCCGTCCCCCGTCGCCGGCTCGGCTGCGCTGCTCGCCGCGGCTGCCTCGGTTCCCGCGATACCGAGTGGTGTCGACGAAGGTCTCGCAGAGCAGGATTGGGTGCTTCCAGACCCTCGGTCATCGTGGCCCCGCTCGGGTGTGCAGCGAAGCGGGCCATCGTGAGAAGTTGAAACGGACTTTCCGTTGCGATTCTCAACACCCCCCGGGGCCACAGGTCAAACCAGGGTTGCGATGGGCAACAGCGGAGACCTGGCCTCTGCCCGTCCGCCAGCTTGATATTGTCGCGCAATATCGCGAGCATAACGACGCTCGCGGCGCATGGCTTGCTTCTTGCTTTACCCGCGCTCGCTCAACACTTCGCCCCAGGAGGTCCCATGTCTCGTCTGTCCTGCCTCGTCGCGCTGTTCGTCATGATCCCGGCTGTCGGCCACGCCTTCGACCCGAAGAACATCGAGCTCAAGGACCCGTCCGGAGACGACAAGGGCCCGGGCACCTTCACCTACCCCACGGCCGCGGTGTACAAGAAAGGCTCCTTCGACCTGCTGGGCCTGACGATCCAGGACAAGGGCTCCACGCTGGAGTTCACGGCCCACGTCAACGCCAAGATCGAGGATCCCTGGAACAGCAAGAGCTGGGGCGGCAACGGCTTCTCGCTGCAGATGGTGCAGGTCTACATCGACAGCAAGAAGGGCGGCGTGCTCAACGCCCTGCCGGGCATGAACGTCAAGTTCGTCAAGGGTCAGGGCTGGGACAAGGTGGTGTTCCTCAGCCCGCAGCCCAAGGCCAAGATCGTGAGCGAGGTGAAGACGAAGAAGGCCAAGTGGCTGGCGCGGGTGGTGGTGCCGGTGCGGACGTTCGTTCGCGGGCGGGACATCGTGGGTGTGGTGAACAAGGCCGACCTGGGCGGTGCCCCGACCAGGGACTGGGGGTTTCAGGCCCTGATGCAGTCCAACGAGGGCTATCCGGACAAGGACAGTGTCCTGGCGCGCAAGGTCAACGAGTACAACGGCGAGCACCGGTTCGGCGGCGGCAACGACTACAACTGCGACCCCCACGTGATCGACATGTTGGCCTCTCCGGCCCAGGGTGGCGCCGCGGAGAAGGACGCCCAGTTCAAGGCGCTCAAGGGCCACACCTGCGATGCGTCGGGCAAGGGCAAGCAGGCGGTGATTCCGATGGTCTACCCCGGCAAATAGTTCAGCTCCACGCCACGCGGAAAGCCGAGACATGGCACAGGTAACGCTCAAAGACGTGACCAAGCGCTACGGGGACGTGGAGGTGGTGCACGGCATCTCCCTCACCATCCCGGACCAGGAGCTGGTGGTGCTGGTGGGCCCCTCGGGGTGCGGCAAGTCCACCACCCTGCGCATGATCGCCGGGCTGGAGGAGATCAGCTCGGGGGAGATCCAGATCGGCGAGCGAGTGGTCAACGATCTGCCGCCCAAGGCGCGGGACATCGCCATGGTGTTCCAGAGCTACGCGCTCTATCCGCACATGTCGGTGCGCGAGAACCTGGCCTTCGGGCTCAAGATGCGCGGCATACCCCGGGGCGAGATCGACCGCCACGTGGACGACGCCGCCGCGATCCTCGGGATCCAGCCGCTGCTCACGCGCAAACCCAAGCAGCTCTCGGGCGGCCAGCGTCAGCGGGTGGCCATGGGCCGCGCCATCGTTCGACGACCCTCGGTGTTCCTGTTCGACGAGCCGCTCTCCAACCTGGACGCGGCGCTGCGGGTGCAGATGCGCACCGAGATCTCGCGGCTGCACTCGCGGCTGAAGACCACGACGATCTATGTGACCCACGACCAGGTGGAGGCCATGACCCTGGCCGACCGCATCGTGGTCATGCGGGACGGGGAGATCCAGCAGGTGGGCGCACCGCTGGAGCTGTACAACCGACCCGACAACCGCTTCGTCGCCGGGTTCATCGGCACCCCGGCGATGAACTTCGTCGAGGGCGCGCTGGGCACCACCACCGACACCCTGACCTTCGAGGCCGGGGGCATCTCGATCCCCCTGCCCGACGCCAAACGCGAATCGCTGGGCCAGCTGAAGAGCGGCAAGCTGGTGCTGGGCATACGGCCGCCGGACCTGAAGCTGGTCGACGGCGCCACCTCCGACCAGCACCCGACCGCCGCCTCCGCCATCACGGCCCGGGTGGAGGTCCGCGAGCCCATGGGCTCCGAGGTCTACCTCTACCTCGAGAGCCCGTGGGGCAACCTGGTGGCGCGGGTGAGCAGCAGCTCCGAGGCACGTGAGGGGGACCAGGTTCAGCTCGCGGTGCCCACGGACCGGGTCCACCTGTTCGACGGCGACAGCCAGCGGAGCCTGCAATGAGGCCCACCGTCGCCGCGCTGCTGCTGCTCTGCTCCACCGTGGCCCACGCGAGGCCGCTGGTGCTGTGGCACGCCTACCGCGCTGCCGAACGCACCGCACTGGAGCACGCGGTGGACCGCTGGAACCAGGGCTCACGCGGAAAGGACCCCGAGATCCAGCTGCTGGCCGTGCCCTACGACGCCTTCCCCGACAAGATCACCGCCGCCATCCCGCGGGGCCATGGCCCGGACCTGTTCATCTTCGCCCACGATCGGGTGGGCGACTGGGCCGAGTCGCGGATCATCGAGCCCATCGAGTTCTGGATCACCGAGAAGCACGCGGACCGGTTCCTGTTCAAGGCCATCGACGCCCTGTGCTACGGCGACTCACTGTACGGCCTGCCCATGGCGTTCAAGAGCACGGCGCTGTACTACAACAAGGCGCTGATCCCCGTCCCTCCCACCACCACCGACGAACTGGTGGCGCTGGGCCGCAAGCACACCCATCGCGAGCAGGGCCGCTTCGGTCTGGTCTACGACAACAACAAGCTCTACTTCCACGCACCCTGGCTGTTTGGCTTCGGTGGCGCGATCTTCGACGCCAAGGGGCGCCTGGTGGTGCATACCCCGGAGGCCACGGCCGCCCTGGCCTTCGCCCGCCGGCTGGGCGGTCCCGACGGCATCATCCCTCCCGAGCCCTCCACCACGCTGACCACCACCCTGTTCAACCAGGGCAAGGCGGCGATGGCGATCTCCGGCCCGTGGATGCTGGGCGAGATCGACCAGAAGCAGATCCAGGTGGGTGTCGCTCCGCTGCCCCGGGTCAGCCGCACGGGCAAGCCGGCCAGCCCGTTCCTCGGCGCCGAGGGGCTGATGCTGTCCTCGCGCTGCAAACAGAAGAGCGCCGCCTTTCGCGCCATGACCTTCCTCACCTCCGACGCCGTGGCCATCGCCCGGGCGATGGAGGCGCGCCAGCCGGTGGCGAACCAGGCCGCGTGGGACGACCCCCGGGTGCAGCGCGACCCGATCCTGTCCGCCTTCCGGCGCCAGCTGGACACGGCGCAGGTCATGCCGGGCACGCCGCAGATGCGCCTCGTGTGGTCGCCATATGACATGGCGCTGCAGAAGGTGATGAACGGCAGCGCCACCCCGGACCGGGCGCTGGCCGAGGCCCAGACGGAGATCCGGAGCTACCTGTCAGCCATGCGTCCCGGAGCCCGCAAGTGAGCGCCCCCCCGGAGCGGAGTCGGCGCGGCCGGGCGCTGGGGACCGCCTCCGGCGCCCTGCTGGCCGGCGCGATCATCGGGCTCACCGCCGCGGCGCTGTACCTCCGAACGCGCAACGCGGGGGACCAACTCCAGGCCGAGGCCCCGGCCCGCGCCATGGCGCTGGCGCTCGCCCGCTCGGGTGCCCAGCGAAGCGCGCACGATACCGCCGATCCGGACCTGCTGCAGCGGCGGGTTCTGGCGCTGGCCGGGCGCGACACGGTGACGCTGGCCACCGTGGTGCAGGAGCCGCGATCCACCAAGTACCGCTTCCTGCGCAAGCGCCGCTACCTGGCCCACTCCGACGTGCAGCGCCTGCGTCAGAGCCTCGACCGCCGCCACCCGGGCGACAAGCAGCTGTACGATCTGGCCAACCGTGTCCGGCAGCACGGCCCCGTGGTCGAGCTCCGCGCGCCGCAGGACGGGCCGGTCACCGTCGTCGCCGCCGAACCGGTTCGCGTCGACGGCAAGCAGGTGGCCACGGCCATCGTGGTCACCGCGCCGCGGCCACTGCACGTCCCGGTCAACGCCTGGCCCATCGGAGCCGGGGTGCTGGCCCTGGGCCTGCTGGGTCTGATGGCCGGGAGACTGCGCCAGCGCTACATCGTGGTGATGGCCAGCCTGGCGGGGCTCACTGCCCTGTGCTGGTACCAGCTGTCGACGCTGGCCGCGTTCTACCACCGAGTGCTCCCGATCCCATCTTACGCGCTCCGCTCCGCACTCCAGGGAGGCTCCCCCGCTCCGCTCACGATCCCGGCCTGGCCGCTGGTCATCGCCCTGCCGCTGGCCCTGGGCCTCGCCACCCTGGGCCATGTGGGTCTCGGCCAGCGCATGGTGCAGGCCCTGCGACGCCACCGCGCGGCCTATCTCTACGTGCTGCCCGCGGCGGTGGGGATGCTGCTCCTGGTGTTCCTCCCCTTCGGCTACGGCCTGGGCCTGGGGTTTTTCAACCACGCCCACGGCACCTACACCTTCGTCGGACTGAGCAACTTCATCGAGATCCTCTCCGGCGGCGGGCGACCGCTGTCGCATCCGCTGAACTTCTACTTCACCCTGGGCGTCACCGTGCTGTGGACCGGGACCAACGTGCTACTGCACGTGGCCATCGGGCTAGCGCTGGCGCTGGTGCTCAAGGACCCGCTGCTGCGGTTCAAGGGCATCTACCGCGTGCTGCTGATCCTGCCCTGGGCCGTGCCGAACTACATCACGGCGCTGATCTGGAAGGGCATGTTCCACCACCAGTACGGCGCGGTGAACCACGTGCTGGAGCTGTGCGGGATCGAGAACATCAGCTGGTTCTCCAGCTTCTCCACCGCCTTCGCCGCGAACCTGGTGACCAACACCTGGCTCGGATTCCCGTTCATGATGGTCGTCTGCCTCGGGGCGCTGCAGAGCATCCCGCGCGACGTGTACGAGGCGGCCGACGTGGACGGCGCGTCGCGCTGGCAGTCGTTCCTGCACATCACGCTGCCGCTGCTGCGACCGGCGCTGTTCCCTGCCATCATCCTCGGCACGATCTGGACCTTCAACATGTTCAACATCATCTACCTCGTGAGCGCCGGTGCGCCGGGCGGATCCACCGACATCCTGATCACCGAGGCCTACCGCTGGGCCTTCGAGCGCGCCGACCGCTACGGTCTGGCCGCGGCCTATGCCCTGATCATCCTCGTCATCCTCCTGCTCTACACCCTGCTCACCAACCGCCTGACCCGGGCCACGGAGGACACCTACTCATGAGCGGCAAGGGCAAGGGCAAGCGCCTGCTGGTGCACCTGGTGCTGATCACCTTCACCGGCCTGACCCTGCTCCCGGTGGCGCTGGTCGTGCGCAAGGCCATCACTCCCGGTCAGGAGTTCGAGCTGACCCTCAACCCCATCCCCTCCAGCGTCACGCTGGACCACTTCCGCACGGTGGTGGGCACCAGCCTGCCCGACGGCACGTGGCTCTTCGGCCGCCAGCTGCTCAACAGCCTGCTGGCCGCCCTGGGCACGACGGTCCTCGGCGTGTTCCTCGCCTGCACCGCGGCCTACGCCTTCAGCCGCTTCCGCTTCCCCGGCCGGCGCTTCGGGCTGCTGACCTTCCTCGTGGTGCAGATGTTCCCCGCCACGCTGCTGATGATCCCGCTGTACGTGATCCTCTCGCGCCTGGGGCTGCTCTCCAGCATCCTGGGTCTGATGCTGGTCTACTCCACCACGGCGATCCCGTTCTGCGTGTGGATGCTCAAGGGCTACTTCGACACCATCCCCCGCGAGCTGGAGGAGGCTGCGCTGATCGACGGCGCCTCCCGGCTGCGCATCTTCTACACCATCATCCTGCCCCTGGCGCGGCCGGCCATCGCCGTCACCGCGCTGTTCTGCTTCATGACCGCCTGGAACGAGTACATCCTGGCCGCGACGTTCCTCGGCCGGGAGACGGCCTACACCCTGCCGGTGCTGATCAAGTCCTACGTCGGAGAGTACGGCTCGACGCAGTGGGGCTCGTTCGCCGCGGGGGCGATCATCGTCTCGATCCCGGTGGTGGCACTGTTCTACGCGCTGCAGAAGAACCTTGTGGCGGGGCTGACCGCCGGCGGGGTCAAGGGGTGATCCAACTCGCGCTTGCCCCACCCGTCGGAACCTGACACCATTTTCCCCCCGACAACACTCACAACGCGCAACCCGAGGACTGACATGATTTCTAAGCTCGAAGGCAAGGCGGTGGTGGCCCAGGGTGGCGGCCCCACCGCGGTGATCAACCAATCGCTGGCCGGCGTCGTGATCGAGGCGCGCAAGTTCCCCCAGGTGCGCCGGATCTACGGCGCGGTGAACGGCGTGGCCGGCATCGTCAACGAGGAGTTCATGGACCTGACCCAGGAGACGACGCACAACCTGGAGCAGGTGGCCGACACGCCCTCCTCGGCCATGCTCAGCACCCGCGACAAGCCGGACACCGAGTACTGCAACCGCATCTTCAAGGTGCTGCAGGCCCACGACGTGCGCTACTTCTTCTACATCGGCGGCAACGACAGCGCGGACACGGCGCACATCGTGAACCAGAACGCCGAGCGCGCGGGCTACGACATGCGCTGCGTGCACATCCCCAAGACGATCGACAACGATCTGGTGATCAACGATCATACCCCGGGCTACCCCTCCGCCGCGCGCTTCGTCGCCCTGGCCTTCATGGGGGCCAACCTGGACAACCGCTCGCTGCCCGGGGTCTACATCGCGGTGGTCATGGGGCGCCACGCCGGGTTCCTCACCGCGGCCAGCTCCCTGGGCCGGGCGTACGACGACGACGGCCCGCACCTGATCTACGTGCCCGAGCGCGCCTTCGACCTGGAGCGCTTCCTGGGCGACGTGGAGCGCGTGATGCAACAGCACGGGCGCTGCATCGTCGCGGTGAGCGAGGGGATCAACGACAGCTCCGGCACCCCGATCATGACCCGTCTGACCCAGAATGAGGAGAAGGACGCCCACGGCAACATCCAGCTCTCGGGCACCGGCGCCCTGGGGGATCTGCTGGCCGACGAGGTGCGCAAGAAGCTCGGCATCAAGCGCGTACGGGCCGACACCTTCGGCTACCTGCAGCGCAGCTTCATGGGCGTAGTGTCTGACATCGATCAAAACGAGGCGCGGGAGGTGGGCGAGAAGGCGGTGCAGTTCGCGCTGTGGAACGACGTGGACGGCTCGGTGACGATCCACCGCTCGGGGAACTACTCCGTGGACTACCGCCTGACCCCGCTGCCCGAGGTGGCGGGCAAGACCAAGCACATGCCGGACAGCTTCATCAACGCCGCGGGCAACGACGTGACGTCCGAGTTCTACGGCTACGCCCGCCCGTTCCTGGGCCGCGGCATGGCGGCGCCGCACCGGGTGCGTGCCCCGCGGGTCGCCAAGCTGCTGGGCTGACGATCGACTGGCCGGTCGGCTACCCGCTGACCGGCTCCACGTACCCCCGCTCCAGACGGTACCAGTTGGCTCGCGCCCCCAGCCGCCCGAGCACCGACATCAGGCCGAAGCGAATGCGCAGCAGGAACATGAACTCCCCCGGCAGCGACAGCTTCAGCATCTGCATCTTCTTGCGGAATATGCTGCCCAGATCCTCCTGGCCCAGATCGATGCGCTGAACCGCGTCGCGCAACAGCGGTCCGTAGAACCCGCGGACCAGTCCCCGGGCCACGTCGAAGTCGTAGCGCTGCCCATCGCGCACCAGCCCGATGGCCACGAACGCCCGGTGCAGCTCGGCACCATCGTCCGCGTGCACGGCGAGGGTCAGGCGCGCCAGGCCCCGCACCACCTGCGGCTCGAACTGGCGCGTGCAGCCGTAGTCCAGCATCGCCACCCGCGTGGACTCCCCGGGCAGGAACAGGTAGTTGCCGGGGTGGGGGTCGCAGTTGTACAGGCCGTGCCGGAACAGCATCCCGATATAGAACTCGAACAGCGCCTGGCCCACGCGATCACGCTCCGCCTGCGAGGGGTCGGTGGCCAGGAAGGCGTCGAACCCCACGCCGTCCACGAACTCGGTGGTCAGCACCCGCCGCCCGCAGTACGCCTCGAACACCGCGGGCACCACCATCGTCTCGTGACCGGCGAGCAACGCCCGGAACCGCCGCTGGGCCGCCGCCTCGTGCTCGTAGTCGCACTCCTCCAGGAAGCGGGTCCGCATCTCGTCGATGAACTCGTCGATCCGCGCGTTGGGGAACAGCAGCGCCTGGATCCGGTAGCGATCTGTACCGCATCGTCGCAGTTCGGGGCAGTTCGCGGGAGTTCCGGTAGCGATCTGTACCGCATCGTCGCAGTTCGGGGCAGTTCGCGGGAGTTCCGGTAGCGATCTGTACCGCATCGTCGCGGTTCGGGGCAGTTCGCGGGAGTTGCGGTAGCGATCTGTACCGCATCGTCGCGGTTCGGGGCAGTTCGCGGGAGTTCCGGTAGCGATCCGTACCGCATCGTCGCGGGTCCCTCGTTCGTCGCCCCTCCCCTTGCGCCACACCCGCCCCACGTCGCATCATCGTCGGACCATCAACACAAAGGACGGATCGTGGAACAGAGTGTGTGCAAGAGAGTCGGGATCCTGACCAGCGGGGGCGATGCCCCCGGGATGAACGCGGCGGTGCGCGCCGCGACGATGCTGCTCCACGCCGCGGGGTGCGAGGTGCTGGGCGTGCGGCACGGCTACCGCGGGGTGCTCGAGGGGGACTTCCACCCCCTGGACCTGGAGCAGGTCTCGGGCATCATCCGCGAGGGCGGCACGATCCTCGGCACGGCGCGCTGCCTGGAGTTCATGGAGCGCGGCGGCCGTGACCGCGGCCGGATCAAGCTACGCGAGGCTGGCATCGACGCGCTGCTCACCATCGGCGGCAACGGGACGCTCACCGGGGCGGCGGCGCTCACCGATCCCGAGGAGCTGGGCAACCAGCGCCTGTGCGTGGTGGGGCTCCCGGCATCCATCGACAACGACGTCGGGCTCACTGGCATGGCCATCGGCGTGGACACAGCGATGAACACCATCGTCGAGGCCTGCGACAAGATCAGCGACACGGCCTCGGCCCACGACCGGACCTTCCTCGTGGAGGTCATGGGCCGGGACTGCGGCTACCTGGCGATGACCAGCGCCATCGCCGCGGCGGCGGACGCCGTGCTGTTCCCCGAGGCCGGCAAGTCGGTGGACGATCTGGTGGGCACGGTGCTCAAGGCCATCGGGCGGGCGGGGACCCGCGGGCCCCTGCGCACCCGGCGGGTGCTGGTGATCGTGGCCGAGGGGGCCGGCGCCTCCCTGCCCGAGATCAAGCAGCAGATCGAGCAGCGCCTGCGCGAGCAGGGCGGATCGATGGAGGTCGAGACCCGGGTCACCGTGCTGGGCCACGTGGTGCGGGGCGGGCGGCCCTCGGCCTTCGATCGCCTGCTGGCCAACCGCCTGGCCCACGTCGCGGTGCACGCCCTGCGCACGGGCAACACGCGCAAGATGGCGGCCTGGATGCTCCCCGGCGAGCTGCCGGCCGAGGTGGCGGTGCGCAGCGAGGCCGACCCCTACTGCTGGCTCGTGGAGCTCGAGGCCGTGCTGGCCGAGACCCGCCGCCTCCTCGACGGGACCAGCCCCCTGGTGCAGTGGCGACGCCGGGTGTTCGAAGAGGTGGAGGATGTGCTGCCCACGTGAGGGTCAGCGGGATGCGGCGAGGTTGAACGCCGCGGTCATGAACAGGCGGGTGTCGGGCTCGTTGTGCCACACAGGAGGGGCCGGGCCGGACGCCCAGTACAGCGCGACGGCGGTCTCACCGGTTCGGTACGATACGCCGGTGGAGACCACCAGCCACGGCGCGACGTGATAGCGCACCTCGCCCACGACGTAGGGCACGAAGTTCCAGTCGCTCTGTCCATCGAGGTTTCTGACCTGTGCCCCGCTCGGGATTGGTGAGTCGAACCCGTCGCCAAACAGTTTGCCCTGGCTGATCAGCACCCGATAGCGCTGATCCGCGAACAGGTGCACCGCCACGGCGATGCTGAACCCCGCGCCGACGCGGACCACGCTCTCGACCCACGGGTCAAGGTGCCACCGGGTGAGCCGATCGGTGGACTGCAGGTAGTTGTAGAGCATCCCCGGTCCGACGGACCCCTCGACCTCGATGAATGCGTTGACCTCGTCGGTCCAGCCGTCGGTCCGCGGCCGCTGTCGCAGGTAGTGCAGGCCCGCGAAGCCCGCGCCGAGGCGAACCCGGTCGCCGGCTCGCAGGGTGACCCGGGCGCGTGGGGCGAGCCCCAGCACCAGGCCCGAGCGCCGGCTGAAGGCGCTGGTCGGTGCCACCAGCGCGAACCCGACCTCGGGCACGACCCAGCGCGCACCGGTGGGGATCACGACACCGCCGAGGACGCGGGTGTCCGACAGCACCGGAGCCTCGGCGTCGGATCGCTCCCCCGCCACCACCGGCGCCAGCACGCCCACCTGACAGCCCACCTTCGCCAGGCGCAGGAACCGCAGCTGGCCGGCCAGGGTCAGGCCCTGCCAGTAGCGCGGGGCCCACTCGCTGCGGGCCATGTCCACCGCGTGGTCGTAGCGCAGGCCGAGCTGCACCCGGTTCGCATCCGCCGGTCGCGCGCCCAGCAGCAGGGCGAGCGCGGCGATCCACGGTCCATGTCTCATCCGTCCCCTCCATCCGGCGCGGCGGTCCCCGCGTCGGGGCAGGCGCAGCAGGGCGAGCCGACGCTGTCACATCAAACGGCGGCTGGCAGACATCGAATCCAGCATACAGTCCGGCGGGGAGCGCGTCGACCCTGCCGTTCGCGGATGAAATCCGCGAAGGATCCGGTCATGATCCCGTATCATCAACCCGGAGGTGACCCGTGAAGCGCCGCTACCTGCTGCTCATCGTGCTGGTCCTGGCCCTCGCCGCCTGGTGGTGGTACAGCCGCAACCGCGCCGAGGTCGCGCAGCGCGAGGATCCGGCGTTGATCTTCAACCGCATGTGGATCGACTCCACTCAACGCAAGGACACCGACTTCGTCAACGTGATGGTGATGGTGACCCAGGTCCCCATCGGCGTGTTCCAGCACTCCTCGTCCTACCGCTACACGGGGGAGCGCTTCGACTACCGGCGCAAGGACAAGCGCATCAACCTGCACTTCCCCCAGTCGGACCGCGAGGCGGAGCTCACCTACCGCGTCTGGCGCTGCAAGGATCTGCCGCCCTACGACCTGTGCCTCGAGCTGTCGGCCAACCCGTGGGAGAACGGCCCGCGGCGCTACTACGGCATGCGCGAGCAGCGCCGGGCCAGCGCCTGGCACCTCGCGCTGCGACGCCGGGTGATGGCCGACCTGCAGTGAGACAGGACTACCGGGCTGGTCCATCCGGAGCCGGGGGATCCGCAGCGTCCGCGGCCGGGGAGCGACCGGTGATGTCGGACATCCGCAGCCCCAGCCGCCACATCAGGAACTGACCTGTCACCACCAGGCAGACGTACATCATCAGGTGCACGCCGATGGCGTAGGACAGGGCCAGCTCCTTCTCCACGCCCAGCGCGATGACCGCGCCGCTGCAGGCCGCCTCGAACAGGCCCAGGTGGCCCGGCGCCGACGGCGCAGCGATGCCGATGTTGGTCACAACCAGGGCCAGCAGCGCGGCCCACGGCGGCAGCGTGATGCCGAACCCGCGCATCATGGTGAAGTAGACAACGAACTCCAGGGCCCAGATCGTCATCGTGGCCAGCGCGCATTGGAGCACCAGGGACAGGCTGCGCAGGGCGTGGGTCCCCGCCGCGAAGCGGGCGAAGAACCCGACCACCTGCTCCCGCGCCCGGCGCGGCACGAGGAATAGCAGCCGATCCAGCAGCCGCAGAAACAGCGCCTCGCGAAACGCCAGCATCAGCGCCACCAGCAGCACGGCCGCCATGAACAGCATCAACACCAGGGTCAGCTTGCGGATCCACGACGGCAGCTCGAACAGCAGCCCCATCACCGCCAGCAGGCCCAGCAGAAAGAAGCCGTCGAACAGCCGGGCCAGGCCGATGGTGGTCAGGCTCCCGCGGCGGCTGGTGCCGGTCACCTTCCACAGCGCCAGGGCCCGCGCCACCTCCCCCAGCCGCGCGGGTAGCAGCAGATTGGCCATGTACCCCACGATGAGCACGTCCCGCACCTTGCCGAACGGCAGGCGAGCCAGCGGCGACAGCAGGAGCTGCCAACGCAGGCTTCGGGCCATGAACGCCGTCATGAACACCGCCGCCGAGATCAACACGTGGGGCCACCGCACCCGCAGCAGCGTGCGGCCCACCAGCGCCATGTCGAACACCAGGATGAAGGTCGCGATGGCCAGGCCGCTGAGGCCGAACCCGATCCAGACCAGCGGCTGGCGCCACCAGGGTCTCGACCCCACAGCGTCGTCCCGCCTCAGAACGCGGTCACCTTGATCACGCCGCGGAACAGGTTGGTCCCGCCCGCGCTCCACTCGTAGCCGTAGGTCCCCGACTGGTTGAAGGTGTAGTCGCGCGTGTTGCCGATCCCGCCGGTGAACGCCACGTCAGGCCCGCAGAACTGCGTGATGGGCTGAAGGGTCACCCCCGTGAAGGTGACTTTCTGCATCGTCTTGACCCACAGACACTTGGGCTTGTAGGTCCCACCGGTGTACAACACCTTGCGCAGCGTGGCGTCGGTGCGAGCGTCGACGTAGTTCATGGCTGTGCAGCCCGCGGGGAAGCTGGTGCAGTTGGACAGCGACGCCGCATCCGGCCCGCCGGTGTCCGCGCCCAGGTCGTCCGCGCCCATGTCCGCCACGGTCCCCTCCCCTGGCTTCATGTCGGGCTGCGGCCCGTTGTCCGGCGGTTTGACGCCATCCGTGGTGCCCGTGTCCTGAGTGCCAACGTCATGGGTGCCCGTGTCGGCGCCCCCGTTGTCGTCGCTGCACCCGACCAGGCTCGCCAGAGCCAGGATGACCAGTCCCTTGCGTATCATCGTTGTCCTCCTTGGTAGCGGCCAATCATACCATCAAGTGGCGCCTCGACTGGCCTGTCCAGTGGCCTGTCCAGTGGCCTGTCCCCCTGGATCCAGGGCCTGTCCCCACGCCCGGCCACGTGGATCCGGAAGGTTAGGAGTGGCACGGGTCCTGCTGTTACCGGGCCAGGGAGCACAGCATGCGACGACACGGACAGACATGGGTGGTGCTGCTGGCTGGGCTGCTGGTGGCCACCTCCGTACACGCTCAACCCTCCAGCCTCGACGCCATGACGGCGATGCTCACCCGGACCAGCATCCGCGCCTTCGACCCGGCGCGAACGGTCACCGATGGGGAGCTGCGGCAGATCATGGACGCCGGGCATCGGACCCAGACGCTGGACGGCAGCCACCCGTTCGAGTTCGTCCAGATCCGCGACCCGAAGACGCTCAAGGCCATCGGCCAGTCGGGCAAGTTCGCCCAGTGGATGGCCGACGCCCCGGCGGCCATCGCCATCGTGGTGCGCACCCCGGAGTCTCCCCGCTTCTTCCGCGAAAACGGCTCCATGGCCATGCTGAACATGAGCTACAAGGCGCAGCAGCTGGGTCTGGGCACCTGCTTCCTCGGCACCCGCAACAACCGCAAGATGAAGGAGGTGCTGGGCATCGGCGACAATCGGCACCTGCTCACCGTGATCCCCGTGGGCGCCGCGAAGCCGGGGGAGACTCCCCCCAGCCCGAAGCGCTACCCCGTCGAATGGACCGTCTCACAGGGACGCTACGGCAGCCCGCTGCAGCTCCTCGGACCTCAGGATGCCCCGGCCACGCATGCGCCAACGGGCGTGCTCCACTCCGCACTCCAGAGTGGCTCCCCGATTCCGCGCACGGGCCAGAGCATTGGAAGCTTCCTCGACGGACCGCAGCAGAAGGTCGAGGAGTTCGACACGACGAAGGTGGAGCCGGCCAAGCTGGCCACGGCGCTTCAGGCCATGCGCCACGCACCGTCGTCCAAGAACAAGCAGCACTGGCGCTGGGTGCTGGTGACCGACCCCCAGGCCCGCCAGCAGGTGGCTCGCGCGGCCGGCGACAACAAGCTCGCCGGCGCCCCCGTGGTGGCCGTGCTCGCCGGATCCCAGGACAGCCGGCCGTTCGTCAACCCCAAGGGCTGGGGCAAGAAGCGCACCTCCCCCAACTTCATCAACCACGGCGCCGCCATGGCGCTGAGGAACCTGCAGATCGGCCTGCAGAGCCAGGGGCTCGGCGTCCGGATCAAGGGCATCGAGCGACGCGCCGACAACCGGCTGCGCGTGATGCTCGCCCCCGAGGGGCAGCGCCTGTCGGGCAAGCGAGTGCAGTTCATCGCCGCCGTGGGCCTGGGCTACGCCCGCCGGACGTCCACCAGCCAGGTGAGATCGAACGCTCGCGTGTTCAAGGAGCGCTACGGCCGCTAGCCCAAGAGCGCCGCGGCCACCGAGGTTGACGCTTCCTGACGGGTCGGCTATCCAACTGTCTGACGATCAACTCGACTCGACCATCAGGGGGTCCGGTGGACAGGTACAGGCAGATCTTCGACCATATGCAGGAGGGCGTGGCGGTCCACGAGCTCGTTCACAACGCTGATGGAGACCCCGTCGACTATCGCATCACGGATGTCAACCCCCGCTTCGAGCAGATCCTGAACATCCCTCGCGACTCCGTCGTGGGCCGGCTCGCCACGGCGATCTATGACACGATGGATCCCCCGTACCTCGAAACCTACGTGCGCGTGGCTGCCGGCGCGCCCGAGCTGTTCACCACCTACTTCGAGCCGATGCGGCGCCACTTCAGCATCTCGGCCTTCCCGCTGGACGAGCCGGGGAGCTTCGCCACGGTGTTTGCGGACATCACGCCGCAGGTCCGGGATGCCGAGCGGCTGGCCCACGTCAACGCGGTGCTCGAGGGGGTGTGGCGCATCAACCAGCTCATCACGCATGAACGCAATCCGGACATTCTGATCCAGCAGGCGTGCGATGCGCTGGTGGCGATTCGAGGGTTCCGCTGGGCCTGGATCGCGCGCTGCTCCCGGCAGGACACGCTGCTGTCGCTCGCCGGCACGGGCATTGTGCCTGCCGCCATGGACCGGCTGCGCCAGCGTCTCCAAAAGGGCCCTCCGCCGTGCATCGATGCAGCCCGACAGCAGCACCGAACGCTGTTCCCGCAGTCGCCGCGGCAGTCCGCGGACTGCGCCCTCATCGACCAGCATCCGGCCGGCCACTGCGTCGCCATCTTGCTGGCGGATGAGGAGCATCGCTTCGGCTTCGGCTGCCTTGCCCTCGACCAGTCCGCCATGGACGACCAGGAGATTGACCTGCTGCAGGAGGCGGTGGGCGACATCACCTTCGCCCTGGCAGCGCTGGACAGCCGCCAGCGGCTGCGCGAGAGCCAGCGCACGCTGACCACGCTGGTGTCGAACTTGCCCGGCATGGCCTATCGCTGCCGCAACCAGCCCGACTGGCCGATGGAGTTCGCGAGCCAGGGCTGTCTTCGCATCACGGGCCTGAGCGCCGAGGAGCTCACCGCCGGCCGTGTCGCGTTCGGCAAGTTGATCCACCCGGACGACCGGGACTCGGTGTGGCGTGACGTGCAGCAGGCGATTGAGCAGCGCCGGCCGTTCAAGATGGAGTATCGCCTGCGGGGCATCGACGGCGTGGAGCGCTGGGTCACGGAGCAGGGCGTCGCGGTGGAACCCGGCCCGCCCGCGGTGCTCGAGGGGTACATCGGCGACATCACCGAGCTGGTCCAGACGGCCGAGGCGCTCCGCACCAGCGAACGCGCTGCCCGATCGCTGTACGAGAAGCTACCGGTGGCAACCCTGGTGTGGCGGGCGCACGAAGCGGGGCCAGACGTGGCCCCGCGCGACCAACCGAACGTCGTGCTGGTGGACTACAACGAGGCCGCGGACGCCCTGACCGGCGGGGCGGTGACGGGCTGGGTGGGCCGGCCCGCGTCCGCCATCCCCCAGCTCGACGGGCTGCCCCTCGACCTCGAGCGGTGCCTGATCGATCACCAGGTCATTCGCCGGGAGATGGACTTCAGGTCACCGGACGGCTCGCGCCGGCTGGTGCTCATCGTGGGTTACGTCCCGCCTGATGGGCTCACGACCCACCTCGAAGACATCACCGACCAGCGCGGGCTGGAGGAGCAACTGCGTCAGGTGCAACGTCTGGAGCACGAGGGGCCGGTGGATCTGCTGCTCACCGACGTGGTCATGCCCCGGATGAGCGGCCGGGAGCTCGCCACCCGGCTGCATCAGCTGCGACCGGCGATGAAGGTGCTGTACATGTCGGGCTATACCGACGACGCGATCATCCACCACGGGGCGCGGGACAACGCCATGCAGTTGCTCCCCAAGCCATTCTCCGCGGCCAGCCTCACGGCCCGGGTGCGCAGGGCGCTGGACCCGTAGCGCCGCGGTACAGAGTCTTGTTTCGCGCGCTCCGCTCCGCACGCGAGCGCGGCTCCCCCGCTCCGCGCGCTGAAGGCTACAGGTAGTGCTGGATCCGCCGCAGCAGATCCAGCCGGTCCAGCAGGTCGGTGGCGTAGTCCATGTTGTCGGTCTCCACCACCAGCGTCGGCGAGTGCTCGTAGCGCTGGAACCACTCCTCGTACAGCCCGTTCAGGCGCCGCAGGTAGCTCACCGGCACCTGCTGCTCCTCGGGACGCCCACGGGCCGCGATGCGCCGGCGGATGGTGCGCAGCGAACCTCTCAGGTAGATCATCACGTCGGGCGGACGCAGCGAGCGCAGGATGCTGCGATACAGCGCCTGGTACGTCTCGTAGTCTCGCGTCGTCATCTTGCGGCAGCGGTGCAGGTTGTGGGCGAAGATCTCGGCGTCCTCGTAGATCGACCGATCCTGCACCACCGCCACCCGACTCCTGGCCTGCTCCAGCTCCTGGTGGATCCGGAACTTCTGCGCCAGGAAGTAGACCTGGCTCTGGAACGCCCAGCGCCGCATGTCGCCGTAGAAATCCTTGAGGTACGGGTTACCCGCATTGGGCTCGTAGAACGGCTGCAGCTGACACTGACTGCACAGAAACCGCACCAGCGAGCTCTTGCCCACCCCCATGTTCCCCGCCACCGCGATGTACTTGCGTGGGGTGGAACCGGAGCCCATCTCAGGCCTCGCCTCGCAACGTCTCGGTCACCCGGCCCACGACCTGCTCCATGGCGACCTCCGTCTGCTCGGAGCTGTCCATCCGCCGCAGCGTCACCACGCCGCGCGCCACTTCGTCGGCGCCGAGGATCAACACTACCCGCGCTCCGAGCCGGTTGGCCCGCTTCATCTGGCTCTTCACGCTGCTGCCCCGGTGGTCGACGTCCACCCGAAGTCCGTCGACCCGAAGCGCGCGCGCCAGGGGCAACGCCGCACGGCGCGCATCGTCGCCCTGGGTCACGAAGCAGACCTCGGCCTGGGGCCCCACCGGGGGGCCATCGGCCAGCGCCAGCAGCAGCCGCTCCAGACCCATGGCGAAGCCCACCGCCGGCGTGGGGGGGCCGCCCATCACCTGCACCAGACCGTCATATCGCCCGCCGCCGGCCACCGTGTTCTGCGATCCGAGGTTGCCGGCCGAGCTGATCAGCTCGAAGGTCGTTCGACCGTAGTAGTCCAGTCCACGGACCAGCCGGTGGTCCACCATGTGCTCCACCTGCAGCGCACCCAGCGCCGCGACCAGCCCGTTCCAGTGAACCTGGCACTCGGGGCACAGCAGCTCGAGCATCGTCGGCGCGCCCGCGGCGATGGCCCGGCACCCCTCCACCTTGCAGTCCAGCACGCGCAGCGGGTTGTGCTGGAACCGACGCTTGCAGTCCTCGCACAACGCCGGACCGTGCGGCTCGAGGTAGGCCAGCAGCGCCGCGCGATGCGCCGGACGGCAGACGGGACAGCCCAGGCTGTTGAGGTGCAGCTCCATCGCGCTGGCGGGCAGACCGAGCCGCACCAGCAGATCCATCAGCATCGACAGCATCTCGGCGTCGATCCCCGGATCCGCGACGCCCAGCGCCTCCACGCCCAGCTGGTGAAACTGACGGTAGCGCCCGCGCTGAGCCCGCTCGTGGCGGAACATGGCCCCGATGTAGTACCACAGCGTGACCGGCTCGGTCTTGTGCCGGGCGTGCTCGTTGTAGGCCCGCACCACGCCGGCCGTCCCCTCCGGACGGAGCGTCAGCGATCGACCGTCCCGATCGTCGAAGGTGTACATCTCCTTCTCGACGATGTCGGTCTCCTCGCCGATGGAGCGGGCGAACAGCGGTGTGTGCTCCACGATGGGCGTGTGCACCTGGACATATCCATACGACTGCAGCACCTGGTGGCTGATGCGCTCGACCTCCGCCAGCCGGCGGCTCTCTGGCGGTAGCAGGTCGCACATCCCCTTCACCGCCTGCAAGCGTGGAGCGTCACTCTTGGTCATTGGTGTTCACGTCCTCGTGGCTCAAGCGCCCTTGCTCTTTGGTTCCCGGGTCTCTCTATCCCGCGGCTCCTTCTCCTGCTGCCTGGCGTCCTTGGCGTCCTTGACCTCCTTCGACTCCTTCACCTCCCGGGTCGCCTCCTTCTGGCGCTCCTTCTCCTTCGCCTCCCGGCTCTCCTCGTCCCGGCGGGCAGCGGCGGCGGCGGCGGCCACGGCGGTGGCGATCTCGGCCTCCTGGATCGCACGGTGCACGCGCTGCTGCGGGTTGATCTGCAGCATGCAGCGTCCCTTCTGGAACACCCGGACCTCCCCCGTGGTCTCGGACACCACGATGGCGATGGCCTCGGTGTCCTGCGAGATCCCGGCCGCCGCCATGTGCCGCGCACCGAGCCCCAGCAGCACCTTGAACTCCTTGTTCTCGTCGAACTTCAGGTAACGCCCGGCGGCGAGCACCACGCCGTCGGCGCGGATGACAAACGCCCCATCGAGCACCGCGAAGTTGCGAATGGCGTTGCGCACATCGGGGTTGAGGATGTTCTTCTCGGCCTCGGAGTACCCCTGAAACGGATTGAGCGTCAACTGCCTCGACTTCTCCATCACCGAGGCCGAGTCGCCCACCACCAGCAGCGTCCCCATCGGGCGGCCCTCCCATCCGTCCACGGCGATCCCCACCGCCAGGTCGATCAGCGACTCGAGCACGGACGACGAGATCTTCTCCGTGCCCACCACCCCGAATCCGGTGTCGACGTGGGAGTCGCTGTCGGTGCCGATGGTCACCACCAGCAGCGAATCGGGGTAGGTGGTGGGACGGCGGCCGATCATCCCCAGCACCACTTCCCCGTGCCTGAACAGTCCCTTGGCGATGCCGTTGACCAGCGCGATCTTGAACTTCTCCGACCGCGGCATCTCGTACACCGGCAGCGCGATGGTGGGCACACCCATGGCCTCGATCACCTGGCGCTGGGCCTCGCTGGCCACGGCCTGGACCAGCTTCTTGCGCGCCGTGGACTTGGCCTTCACCAGCTCCTCGGGCAGCGGAAGATCACCGAGGTACAGCAGGTGATGGAACTCCTTCTTGGCGACCATCGCACAAGCCGCCCGGACCAGCTCCGTCTGAACGGCGGTGAGCATCGATTCCATCCGTGCACTCCTTGAGCCCTACTCCGAGTACTTGTGCCGCATCAACAGCACAATGGCTTCCCACGCGCAGTGCTCGCAGTAATGGTACTCCCGCTCCAGGCGATCGAGCATGGCGCGGGCCTGCTTCACCCGCTGCGCCTCCACCCGCCCCTCCTCGCCCGCCAACACCTTCAGCGCGTCCTGCAGGATGCCCGTGATCCGCTTGCGCTGCTGTTCGAAATAGCTCGAGCTCAGACGATCGAAGTACTCGGGGAAGATGCTGGGGTAGTCGGGTCGTTCGCCGGCGTGGTCCACGGACCATGCTCCGATCTTGGTCATGATCCCGTGTCGAAACTCCCTGGCATCCCCCTCCACCACCAGCACCCGCTCCACCTCGCTCATCAGGTTCTCGTCCGGTTCCTCCATCGCGCCGGTGATGGTGTTGCGGAGCTTCTCGCCGCGGACGTAGTGCGTCACGTTGATCGTGTAACGACCGAACAAGTCCCTGTAGCTCGCCTCCTCCACCAGACCCATGGCCGCACGGACATCCTCGTCCGCCCGGTCCATGTACCACTTGTGCACCGTGTCGATGAATCCGGCGTGATCGTGGTACCCCTCGTCCGCGTCCAGACGCAGCCAGGCGTAGACCGAGGTCTCCTTCACCAGCGCACGCAGCTCCTCGAACACCGCCTCCGGGGTGAGGCACTTGTGGCGCGTGTTCTGGGCCGCGTTGAGGATCGCGGTCTTCACCTCCCGGGGCGAGGCGCCGGTCCGGCCCTCGAACACCAGGTCGGTCATGCTCTCGTCCCAGATCGACTTGACCCCGGCGCGCAGCGTCTTGGCCAGGTCGCCCTTCACGTCGTGCGGCATCTTCCCCTCGGCGTACAGCCGCGCCTTGTCCATCGGGGTCAGCTTCGACACCAGCTCGGACAGCTGGCCCTGGTAGCGGTCGGGATCTGGCCGATGCATGCGCGTCAACACGGCCCACAGCGCCGCGGCCGTGGTGGTGTTGGGTGAGATGTGCTTGCCCACCTCGCCCTCGCCGATCTGCTCGTCGTAGATCTTGCGCTCGCTCAGGTAGTCCAGCAGGTAGGGCACCCGCACCAGCTCCATCCGCCCCTTGAACGACATCCAGTCCGGGCTCTCCATGAAGGCGTTGAGGTAGGTGTCGTTGGAGCTGCCGACGAAGATCATGTCGAAGAACAGGTTCGTCTGTTCCAGCTTGGCCCGACCGTCCTCCACGGTGGTCAGCAGGTACTTGAACGCCTCCACCGGACGCTTGAACAGATCGGGGTAGTCGATCACGCCCCGGTTGCCCTGGACCAGATCACCGTCCAGCTCGAACAGGTTCACGCTCTGGAGCGCCACCGGCAGCGCGGTCAGGCTGCGATCCATCGTGACCTGCCGCATCCGGGCGTCCACCGCCAGCTGCGGCTCGACCCGGGCCGACGCCCTTCGATAGCGCCGCGAGACGAAGAACCGCTCCACCTGCACATGGCGCAGCAGACGCAGGTAGTCGCCCTGGTACGAGTTGAGCAGCGCCTCGTAGACCAGCTTACACTTGTGGCACAGCTCGCCGCGCAGGAGGTACTCGGACAGTGTCAGGGTGTCGTCGCTCCCATCCGCTCCGACCCACTCGCGCAGCATCCCCTCGCGCTCGACCCTGGGGATCAGCAGCAGCGGATGGTCCCGCAGCTCGCAGGTCAGCCGCGCATCCACCGCGTCATCCTCGAGGTAGGCAAAGCTCTCGGAGACGTCGGCCTCGGACCGGCCGCCGCCGAATCCGATGCCGCCCTTGCCCACCTTCTGCGTCGGGAAGATCCAGTTGAAGCAGTACAGCGCCCCCTCATCCTGGGTGCTGTAGAACTCCATCCCCGCGGCCAGCAGATCGGTGATCGTCGACTTGGAGCTGCCGTTGGAGCCGTGCAGCAGCATGAAGCGATCGACTCGCCCCTGACGGACGAAGTTGGCCAGAATGCGATAGATCGCGTTCTGCACCTCCTCCTCCCCCACCAGACGCTTCTCGTCCGTGTCCCACGGCGAGTCGAACAGCTTGAAGCGCCGGATCTCTCCCGTCGGGTGGCGCACCATCTCGGTCCCGAAATGGTCGAACATCTCCGCCAGGTAGCGGGCCGCACCCCGAATGTGCCGACGCGGGTTCTGCTGCACGAGGCTCAGGTATTCGGGAAAGGACAGCACTCGCTTCTTGTTCAGAAAGGTCTCCTGTACGACCTTCCCGATCTTGTCCAGCTGTTCCATTGCACCTCCGAGGCCCTGCGGCCGGGACCGGACCACGGCTTCAGTTCGCCGGAACCCTGGCGACCCACTTCACCTTCTCGTTCTTGATCTCGCACTGCTTGTCCGTGCAGACGCTGAAGCGCAGAGACCCCTCGAACGCGTGGTCACCGGGAGCATCGATCTTGAACGCCGGCCGAAACAGGATCTCGGCGGCCGTGAGGGTCGCCGCCTGCTTCGCGCCGAGGGTCGCCTCGCCCGGGCTGACGCCCGCGGGACCCTTGACCTGCAGCCGGGTTGGATACTCCAGGTTGACCTTGTAGCCGCCTCGGGGCACGACCTTGACCTCCGCCTGGAACGCACCTCCCACGGGACCGGCGGCGGGGGGCTGGATCGACAGGCTGAAGGGCTCTCCCTGGGGCTGCACGGCGGCAGATCCATCGGACTTTGGGTTGCAAGCCGCGAATGCCAGCGCCGCCATGAGGGCGCAGGTCCATCGTCCCAAGATACACCTCCATTTTGACTGCAACTTCGGCACTGTTTGTAACACAGGTGGCCGAGGGAAACCATCTACCGCCGCGCGCTGGCCTTGGGGTACCATGCTTGCAGCATGTTCATCGCGCAGCAGATCGGGCGCTACCACCTGCTCGACCGGATCGCATTCGGCGGGATGGCCGAGATCTTCCGCGCCAAGACCTTCGACTCCCGCGGGCAGGAGCACATGGTGGCGATCAAGCGCGTGCTGCGTCACCTGGCCGAGGATGACGACTTCCTGCAGATGCTGGTGGACGAGGCCAAGATCGCGAGCCTGCTGGACCACGTCAACATCGCCAAGGTGTACGAGTTCGTCCGCGTCGGCGAGGACTACTTCATCGCCATGGAATACGTGGACGGCAAGGACGTCCGCTCGATCCTTGACCGCTGCCGGGGCGACAACACCTGGCTCCCGGTGGAGAGCTGCGCCTACATCATGATGCGGATCATGGAGGGTCTGCACGCGGCCCACGAGAAAAAAGATGGCGCCGGCACACCGTTCAACATCGTGCACCGCGACGTCAGCCCGTCCAACGTGATCGTGTCTTACAAGGGCCACATCAAGCTCTGCGACTTCGGCATCGCCAAGGCCCGGCTGAGCCGGATCCAGACTCGCACGGGGGTGATCAAGGGCAAGGTCAAGTACATGAGCCCGGAGCAGGCGATGGGGCGGCCGCTGGATCGGCGTTCCGACGTGTTCAGCGGCGGTTC
>Ga0210044_10002749_pt1 | contig 25779 bp, 24 predicted proteins | sample CryGey13umfilter_2_FD_183959 | JGI IMG/M metagenome (GOLD analysis project Ga0210044, IMG submission 183959) | Groundwater microbial communities from aquifer in Utah, USA - Crystal Geyser 4/9/14 3 um filter (SPAdes) (version 2) | ecosystem: Environmental > Aquatic > Deep subsurface >... | reverse complement strand
AGGTCTTCGAACAAGCGCCGCGCTCGCACGGCTGCATCCGGATGCGCAACGCCGACCTGGTGGAATTGTTCGACCTGGTTCCCGCCTACACGCCGGTGGAAATCGTGGCAGCCTGAGCGCGGCGGTGTCTGACTGGATTCGACCCCTATGCAAGGATCCCTGCTATGCGCATGTTGAATGAGTAGGAGTTGGTCGATTTAACCTAGAAAGCTCAGTTGGACGCGCCCAAGTGTGCGGTTTTCGGGCTGCCTGGCAAGGCGCGCTCAGTGGCCAATGAGCGCGGCGGGGCTGGCCCCGCAAGGATAAGCAGGGACTTGGCCGCCGTCTTTTGGCGGCTTAGTCCTTCGCTTAGGAGTTTCATCAGGAGCAACGCCGCCAGGCAGCCCGAAAACCGCACACTTGGGCGCGTAGCGGCGCCACCCAATGGGTGAGCGTCCCCGGATGCGCAAACGCCAGCACCCATGCGGCCTCACGAGGGCCAAGGAGCGGTCAACTGAGCTTTCTAGGTTTAACCCAGACGTGGCATTGGGCCGGGTTGGCCAACGCGGATCTGGACATGGTTTCCGCCGCTGAGTGCAGTGGTGGTTCCACTACAGGAGACCACCATGGGACACACACGATTATCATCCGCTCCCGCCCGCATCGACGAGGTGGTGGCCGCCAAAATTTCTTGACAATCATCCCCCGCGAGGAAGTCGAGCAATTGTTCGGCTCGCTCGGCGGGCTCCACCCGACACCAAGATGCGTCGGTTCCAGGCAGCGGACGCGCTCATGCGTTTTCTGCAGACACTGTAACTATGTGTAGCCGTGCTGGCCTGAACAGTGGCCAGTGCTGTGATTCTCGGGGTACCTGCGCATCGTTGCGATGTGCGCATAGGGGTTGTGAACGCCCGCCACATCGCAAGCAGCGGCCAAACCACTTGCCTATTTCCCGTCGATATAGCGCTTGTCGTCGAAGGTGGCCACCCACTCGGGTTTGTAGATGACCATCAGGGTCAGCACCATGCCGGTGAGGAAGGCCTCGCTCCAGGCCATCAGCAGGTAGTAGGGCAGGTATTCATCCAGCAGGTAGTGCAGTGAATAACTGCCGGAGAGCGCGGCGAAACCAGTTGAAGTAATGCCGACGGCAAAGATGGCCACGGCGGCGCCGAAGAAGGCGTTGAGAAAGAGATAGATGAACAGATGGTTGGGCAGACGACGATCAACAATGCGGTAGATTGCCCAGCTCACCGCTACCGGCACGCCCCCCATCAGCAAAAAATTGGGCGCGAAAGCAGCATATTCGCCGTGCCAGAGGGTGAGGGCGGCGACCACCAGACCTAAGCCAAACAGGGCGAACAACGGGCGGAACATCAGGGTCAGCACGGTGGCGCCAAGCAGATGGAAGCTCAAACCGGGTTTGATGCCGGTCTTGATCAACCACAGCGCCAACACGGCGACGGTGGCGCCGAGAAAGATATTGAGGTTGCGCCGGTCCAGCAGCATGGTCCAGCTTGCGCGCCAGGCGATCAGCCCGCCAATCAGGGCACTGGAAAGCCATAGCAGCCAAAGCCAGTGGGCGGGGATGTTGCTGGAAACCAGGTTCATGTAAATCGCTCCGCTATACTTGCCGGCCATTTTATTAGAAAACGCTTATCCATCATGCGCCTTGCCCTCTTCGACCTCGACAACACCCTGCTGGCCGGCGATTCCGACTTTGAATGGGCACAATTTCTGATCGACCAGGGCGTGCTCGACCGCGAGGTGTATGGGGCACGCAACCAGGCGTTTTACGACCAGTACAAAGCCGGCACGCTGGACATCCACGAATTCCTCGATTTCCAGTTGAAGCCGCTGGCGCGCCACCCGCGCGCGCAACTCGACGCCTGGCACCGCGAGTTCATGGCGACCCGAATCATTCCCATGATCGCCCCGGGTACGGCGAAACTGCTGAAACGCCACGCCGAGGATGTCCGCATGATCGTCACCGCCACCAATCGTTTCGTCACCGCCCCCATCGCCCGCCATCTCGGCGTGCCGCACCTGATCGCCACCGATCCGGAAGAAAACGGCGGCGAATTTACCGGCCGCGTCGCCGGCACGCCGTCGTTCCGCGAGGGCAAGATCACGCGCCTCACACAATGGCTGGCGGACCAAGGCAAGACTTGGGCGAATGTGGCGGAAAGCTGGTTCTACAGCGACTCTCTCAATGATCTACCACTGCTGGCACGAGTGCTTCACCCGGTGGCGGTGGACCCCGACGCTACTCTGCGCCAACACGCCGAGGCGCACGGGTGGCCGGTGATCAGTTTGCGCGGGTAATTACCCGCGCACGCAGCCGAGTAGCCGGACTGAGATTTACCGGAATACAAAAGCCTTTGCGCTGCGATTCCCGGATTCCGTTGCGCTGCATCCAGCCTACCTGTGTTATGCGAAGACGCCCTGTTCACGCCGTCCGCGCCCGCAGCACCTTGATCTGGAACAGGGTGTTGCGTTCGTCTTCTTCCAGGGCGGCGCGGATGTGGTGCACGGTGGCCCGGTAGCGGGGAATGAGGTTGTATTTCAGGGCGTTGACCCGCTTCTGGGTCTTCCGACTGGCGGCGAGCAGGCGCCAGAGGGCATTTTCCGCTTCGCCCAGACGGGCCAGGGTGATGGTGAGGTCGCGCAGGCGCAGGCGCGCTTCGTCGAAGCTGACATCGGTCCACATCAGGCCCACCGGTTGCAGCAGCAGCGGCTCGGCGGAGACGCTGGGATATTCCACGCCGACGCTGGAACGGGCCACCACTTTCAGCGCCACGGCAAGCTTCAAGCCCACCGAGGATTGGCGCAGCATCTGCCCACCCATGCGCATCTGCACAATGCCCAGCCAGTGATACGCCTCGGCCAGTTCCTTGATGGCCAGGACGCGCAATTCGCGATACTGGGCCAGGCGTTCGTAGACCAGGCGAGTCAGCAGATCGCGCTTCTTCTCCAGCATCTGGCGGCCCTGTTCGAGGAACTTCACCTGGCGCCCGACTTGCAGAAGCGCGCTCTTGGTGGGGGGGACGGAGAGGCGTTTTTTCATGGCAGTGGTAGCAGTGGTAGCGCCGGCTTCCAGCCAGCTCTTGGTTGGCGACTAAACCGGCAAGGATGCCGGCGCTACATTACCCTTGTGGTATTTCGCCAACTCCTCTTCGGAAACCCGGATCAAAGATTCCACCGGCAGCATGGAGAGCAGGTCCCAGGCCAGGTTGAGGGTTTCATGGACACTGCGGTCCTCGTCTTCGCCCTGGCCGATGAAGCGGCGCTCGAACGCTTCGGCGAATTGCAGGGTGCGGCGGTCGGCATCGCTCAATTCCTCGGCGCCGATGATCGCCGCCAGGCCACGCACTTCCAGCGCCTTGGCGTAGCTGGCGAACAACTGGCTGGCGACGTGGGGGTGATCCTCGCGGGTGAAGTTCTTGCCGACGCCGTCCTTCATCAGGCGCGACAACGAAGGCAGCACGGTGACCGGCGGATACACGCCCTGGTTGGACAACTCGCGCCCGAGCACGATCTGGCCTTCGGTGATGTAGCCGGTCAGGTCGGGAATTGGGTGGGTGATGTCGTCGGACGGCATGGACAGCACCGGAATCAGGGTGATGGAGCCGCGCCGATTCTTGATCCGCCCTGCCCGCTCGTAGATTTCCGCGAGGTCGGAATAGAGATAGCCGGGATAGCCCTTGCGCGCCGGCACGTCGCCGCGCAGCACCGCCACTTCACGCAGCGCCTCGGCGTAGGCGGTCATGTCGGTCATCACCACCAGCACGTGGGTGTCCAGGTCAAAGGCCAGGTATTCGGCGGCGGTGAGCGCCGCGCGCGGGGTGAGCAGGCGCTCGATCACCGGCTCGTCGGCCAGGTTGAGGAACATCACCACCTTGTTCAGCACGCCGCTTTCCTCGAAGCTTTCCTGGAAGAAACGCGCGTCGGCGTGAGAGGCGCCGAAGGCGGCGAACACCACCACGAATTCCGAGGAGGCTTCTCCCAGCAACTTCGCCTGGCGCACGATCTGCGCCGCCACCCGGTTATGCGGCAAGCCGCCGCCGGAGAAGATCGGCAGCTTCTGGCCGCGGGTGAGCGAGTTCATGCCGTCAATGGCGGAAATGCCAGTCTGGATGAACTCGCGCGGATAGGCGCGGGCGGCGGGGTTGAGCGGTTCGCCGTTGACGTCGCGGCGGTCACCGGAAATGATCGGCGGACGCCCGTCGCGCGGCAAGCCGGCGCCATTGAACACGCGGCCAAGGAGATCGCGCGAGACCGGCAACTTGAACGGCTCATCCAGGAAACGTACCCAGGTGCGCTCCAGGTCGAGTTCGTCGGTGCCCTCGAACACTTCCACCAGCACGGCATCGTCAGCGGAGCGGATCACCAGGCCGTTGCGCAGGCGCCCGGCGTGGTCTTTCAACTGCACACGCGAGCCCGCCGACACGCCGGGCACACCGCCCATGACGACCAAGCCGCCCTGAGCGGAGGTCGCGGTACGGAATTCAATGTTTTTCATCACTGCTGTCAGAAGGTTTCCGGAGTGTCATGATTTAATTTAACTTACTAATAAAGTACGAATATAGCTACAGCAACACCAGATTATCCCGGTGTATCAGTTCCGCCGCGTCCATGTAACCGAGCAGCGCCTCGATGCGTGAACTCGGTTGGCGGGCGATGCGGCGGGCTTCGTCAGCGCCATAGTTGACCAGGCCGCGGGCAATGTCGCGGCCGTCGCTGTCGCTGCAGGCCACCACTTCACCACGATGGAACTCGCCGATGACCTCCGCCACGCCAATCGGCAACAGGCTCTTGCCCTGTTCACGCAGAGCACGCACCGCGCCGTCGTCCAGCTTGAGGCGGCCACGCACTTGCAGATGGTCAGCCAGCCACTGGCGACGCGCGGCGAGCGGCGCGTTGATGGCCAGGAGTTGTGTACCGAGCGCTTCTCCCTCGCCCAGGCGGGCCAGGACATCGTCCTCACGGCCGCTGACAATCACGGTATGCGCGCCGCTACGGGCGGCGCGCTTGGCGGCGAGAATCTTGGTCAGCATGCCGCCGGTGCCGACGCTGGAACCGGCGCCACCCGCCATCGCTTCCAGTTCCGCCGTGCCGGCCACGGCTTCATGGATGAACTCGGCGTCCGGGTGCTTGCGCGGGTCGGCGCGGTAGAGGCCACGCTGGTCGGTGAGGATAATCAGCGCGTCGGCTTCAATAAGGTTGGCCACCAGGGCAGCGAGGGTGTCGTTGTCGCCCACCTTGATCTCGTCGGTGGTGACTGTGTCGTTCTCGTTGATAATCGGAATGACCTTGAGTTCCAGTAGCGTGCGCAGGGTGGAACGGGCGTTCAGATAGCGTTCGCGGTCGGCGAGGTCGGCGTGGGTTAGTAGAATCTGCGCGGTTTGCAGGCCATGCGCGCGGAAACTGCGCTCATAGGCCTCGATCAGCCCCATTTGCCCGACGGCGGCGGCGGCCTGGAGTTCGGAAAGCAACGCCGGCCGCTGCTTCCAGCCGAGGCGCTTGACGCCCTCGGCGATGGCGCCGCTGGAGACCAGCACGATCTGTTTGTCCAGCGCGGTGAGCCGGGCGATCTGCGCCGACCACAATGCCAGGCGCTCATGGTCGAGGCCGCGCCCCTCGTTGGTTACCAGGCTGCTGCCGACTTTCACCACCAGGCGGCGAGCAGCGGCCACGACAGAACGGCTCATGCGCCCTCCCCCGCCTCCGCGGCGGCGCGGGTCTTTTGCAAATGTTCCATGATGGCGAACACCAGCGGCTGACACCCGGTCGCGGAAATCGCGGCGATCGCGAACACCGGTCCTTCCCAGCCGAACTCCTTGATGAAATCGGCAATGCGCCCGTCGCGCTCCTCCTCGGGGATCAAGTCAATCTTGTTGAGCACCAGCCAGCGCGGCTTGGCGTGGAGGTCTTCATCGTATTTGCGCAGCTCATCGACGATGGCGCGCGCCTCGCGCACCGGGTCGACTGCCGGATCGAACGGCGCCAGGTCGACCAGATGCAACAACAAGCTGGTGCGCGCCAGATGGCGCAGGAACTGATGGCCCAGTCCCGCCCCCTCGGCCGCGCCCTCGATCAGGCCGGGCACGTCGGCGACCACAAAACTGCGTTCGCTATCGACGCGCACCACGCCCAGATTGGGGTACAGGGTGGTAAACGGATAATCGGCCACCTTCGGGCGGGCGGCGGAAATGGCGCGGATCAGGGTGGACTTGCCGGCGTTCGGCATGCCCAGCAGGCCGACATCAGCCAACACCCGCAACTCCATGTGCAGACGCAGTTCCTCGCCTGGCTCACCCGCTGTGGTCTGGCGCGGCGCCCGGTTGGTGCTTGATTTGAAATGCAGATTGCCCAAGCCTCCCTTGCCACCCTTGGCGACCAGGGCGCGCTGGCCATCTCTGGCTAAGTCGGCGATCAACGCGCCGGTTTCCTCTTCGGTAATCACCGTCCCCACTGGCACCCGCAGGGTGAGATCTTCACCGCCCTTGCCGTAGCAGTCGGCGCCGCGACCGTTCTCGCCATGCTGCGAGCGGAACATGCGGGTAAAACGGTATTCGACCAAGGTATTGATGTTGCGATCGGCTTGGGCCCAGATGCTGCCGCCCTTGCCACCATCGCCACCGTCAGGCCCCCCCATGGGGATGAATTTCTCGCGCCGGAACGAGGCGGAACCATTGCCGCCACGACCTGCGATGACATCAATTCGGGCTTCGTCGATGAATTTCATATTGCGGATTCCTGAAACAAAAAAGCCCTATCCAGAGGATAGGGCTCTTCGGGGGCGGAGGGTTGAACCCCCGGTTCGGCAAAACCGCTCGAGCCGCCCCCCGAGGGGGCCAAGCCAATCTTGGGAAGGCCCGGCGATTGGCTTGAGGGCTTACGCCGCGACCGGCACCACGTTGACCGTGCGGCGCTGACGCTCGCCCTTCACGGTGAATTCGACCACACCGTCCACTTTCGCGAACAGGGTGTAGTCCTTGCCGACGCCGACGTTGAGGCCGGGATGGAACTGGGTGCCACGCTGGCGCACCAGGATGTTACCGGCCGGTACGAACTGGCCGCCGTAGCGCTTCACACCCAGCATCTTCGGGTTGGAGTCGCGACCGTTGCGGGAACTACCGCCTGCTTTTTTGTGTGCCATGCCTATCTACTCCTGATCAGACGGAGGACCCGACATCGATGCCGTCGATGCGGATTTCCGTGTAGTTCTGACGATGCCCCTGGGACTTGCGATAGTGCTTGCGGCGGCGCATCTTGAAAATCATCACTTTCTCGCCTCGGCCATGCGACAGCACGGTCGCCTTGACGGAAGCGCCGGCTACCATCGGGGCGCCAACCTTGATGTCGTCGCCGTCGGCCACCATGAGCACGTCCGTGATTTCGACTTCGCCACCCACTGCCACGGGCAGAGTCTCCACCTTCAGCTTGCCGCCGGCAGATACCTTGTATTGTTTACCACCGGTTTTGATCACCGCGTACATGCCAATCTCCAAAAATCTGGGCTAATCCGGAAAACGCGGCATTCTATTGGAAGCATCAGACGAATGCAAACCGCGGGTATAGTTCCAGCCCCATCGCCACCTTCCCGCAACATGAATACCCCCACTTTGCCGCGCCGTTTTGCCTGTCTGGCCTATGAGGCGATGTTGCTGGCGGCGGTGCTGTTCGTCGGGGCCATTCCCTTCGTGGCATTGGCGCAGTTTCTTCCCCACGAGTTGTTCCGGCTGCTGGTGCAGATCTACTGGCTACTGCTGGCGGGCGGCTATTTCACCCTGTTCTGGCGACACGGCCAAACTCTGGCCATGAAGACCTGGCACATCCGGGTGGAATCGGCATCGGGGGCGCCGCTCGACAGCGGCCAGGCTGTGAAGCGCTATCTCCTGGCCTGCCTGCTGTTCCCGGTGACCTGGTTCTGGGCCTTTTTCGACCAGGACCGCCTGTTCCTGCATGACCGGCTTGCGGGCACCCGGTTGATCAGCACGCTCCTGTAGCGCCGTCTTCCAGCCGGCGCTACAGGAGCGTGCTGATCAACGCCGTTCCATCCACCAGATAGCGGCACCGGCTGCCAGTCCAAAAACCAGGATGGGCACCGATGCGGACAGCGGGGCCGGCCAGTCCTGCAATTGCGCGAATTGGGCGGACAACCTGTTGGCGATATGAAAACCCAACCCCAACAAGATGCCCAGCAGCAAACGCCCGCCCGCCCCGCCGGCGCGCGGCGGGCGGTAGGCGAAAGCCAGGGCCAGGAGCAGCATCACCGGCGCGGCCAAGGGGTAAGCCACTTTGTTCCAGAAGGCGATAAGGTAGCGCTGCGCGTCCTGCCGATTCCGCGTCAGATGGTGGATATACGAATAAAGCGTGGTCATCGACATGCGTTGCGGTGAAACCAACAGCACCGCCAGGAGGTCCGGCGTGACCGCCGAGGCCCAGGTCTGATCCACCAGCTGCTGCGTCTGGGTGCTGTTCTCGCCCAGGCGGGTTTCCGTCACCCGCCGCAACATCCAGTGGCCATTGCGCCATTCCGCGGATTCGGCGCGACGCAGCGAACGCAACTGAAAGCGTTCGTCGAAAACATACAAACGGAGATCCACCAGACTGGCATCGGGCCGCATCTCGCGGATATTGATGAAGGTCGCGCCGTCTTTCGCCCACACCCCGGTCTGGAATTCTTTGGCAACCACTCCGCTGGTGGCGCGCAGCTTGAGTTGCTGTGCGGCGCGTTCCGCGGGGGGCGTGACGTATTCGCCAAGCAACAGGGCCAGGCCGCCGACCAGCAACCCGACCCCCAGCATCCAGGCCGCCAGACGGAGCGCGGACAAGCCGCCCGCGCGCATCACGCTGAACTCCGAACTGAGCGCCAACCGGTTCCAGGCGAATAAGCCCCCCACCAGGACGGCAACCGGAATCAGTTCATTCAAACGCCCCGGGATATTGAGCACGACGAACAGGGTGGCAAGCAGCGGAGTGTAGGTTTCCGTATGGCTTTCGGAGAGTTCATGAATGAAATCGAAGAAAGAGAACATGCTGGTCAGCGCCAACGCCGCCAGGGCGCTGGCGACGAGAATTTCCCGTGCGATATAGCGAAACAGAAGGCTCATGCGCGGCCGGGCGCGTGAAAACGCCGCCAGTAGGCCAGTGCCAGCACGGCCAGCATGGCCCCGTGCACGAGTGCGATGCTGGCGCTGGCGGAAAGCTGGGAACGGGCCACCCAGCCCTGGGACAGGCCGACGAAATTGCTGTAGGTGGCATAGATCAGAATCGCGAACACCGCGTTGAGGGAACGGCCGGCGCGCGGGTTCACATAGCTCAAAGGCACCGCCAACAGGCAGAGGATCAAAGTGCTGATCGGATAGCTGATGCGCCAGACCCATTCCGCCATATTTTCCGCGGTCGGATTGGAAAACAGGGTGGCGAGGCTACGGGTACGCGGGCCGCCAGCCTGTTCAGCAACCACCTGAGGCTCAAGGCGCACGGCGTAGCTGGCGAAATTGGCCACCCGAAAATCCGCCAGCCCGGGCGTGCCCTCATAGCGGTTGCCCCGCTCCAGTACCAGGAAGCGGTCGCCGTTTTCCTTAAGCTGCACATACCCTTGACGGGCGACGATCACCCCCATGCGCCCCTGCTGTGTCGACTGGACGAAGACATTGCCAACATATTGAGCATCGGGCGAGGCGGTTTCCACGAAAAACACCCGCTGCCCCTGGCGATCCTCGGAAAACACCCCAGGCGCCAGCGTGGACAAGCGATCCCGGCTGGCCAGGTTTTCCTCGAACAACGTCTGTTTGCCCACCAACCAGGGAATCAACACCATGCTGACAAAGGTGATCATCACCAGCGCCGGCAGGGAAAACAGGATGACTGGCCGCATCCAGTCGAACGGCCCCAGGCCCGCATTCATCCAGATCACCGCCTCACTATCGCGCCAGAGCCGGGACAAACTCATGAATACCCCGATGAACAAGGCCATGGAGAGCAGAATTGGCAGAAAACGCGCGAATCCGAACCCCAACAAAGGGAAAACGGCATCATTGGCAATGTCTCCCAAGGCGGCCCGGCCCAGTACACGGACTAGCAGCATCACGGCGAAAATTGCCGCCAGCGCGGTGAAGGCCACGGCGCTGCCAGCAGCCATCTCGCGGATCAGGGTACGATCAAACAAGCGCATGAACGGAGGCTTTCGAGGCGGTTGAATTTTGACTATTCAAACATCAACTACGGATAATCCTGGAAATGTCTTCTTTTCATAAGAATTTGTATTTTTCAGACAGGATCATCGGTATTGGAGCCAAAAATGGAATTCAGCATAAAAAGCGGCAGCCCGGAAAAACAACGCAGCGCCTGTGTGGTGGTCGGCGTATTTGACCACCGCAAACTTAGCTATGCGGGGGAAGTCATCGATCACGCCGCCGCGGGCTATCTGGCCGACATTCTCCGGCGTGGCGACATGGACGGCAAGCCGGGCACCACCCGGTTGCTGCATAACGTTCCTGGTCTCTTGTGCGATCGGGTGCTGCTGGTTGGTCTCGGCCGCGAACGTGAATTCCGCGACAAAAATTACCGCGAGGCGGTGCGCGCGGCGGTCAATGCGTTGTCCGAAACCGGCGTCAGCGAAGCAGCCGTGTACCTCAGCGAGATCCCGGTAAAAAAACGTGATCTCGGCTGGAATGTGGAACAAGCGGTTCTAGTCGCGCAGGAAACGCTGTACCGCTTCGAGCAGATGAAAAGCAAACCGGAAGAAAGTAAGCGCGTCCTGCGCAAACTCATCCTGGCGGTGTCGCGGCGCGGCGAACTCGCCACCGGCGAGGCCGCCGCGCTGCGCGGCCAGGCCATCGCCGCCGGCATGAAACTGGCGAAGGATCTCGGCAACCTGCCCGGCAACGTCTGCACCCCCGGCTATCTCGCCGCGCAAGCCGAGGAACTGGCGAAATCGCGGGGTTTTGGCGTTGAAGTCCTGGACCAGGCCGCCATTGAACGATTTGGCATGGGCGCCTTTCTTTCCGTCGCCAAAGGCAGCGACGAGCCGGCGCGCTTCATCGTGCTCAGATACACCGGCGGCGACGAAAAACAGCAACCCATCGTCCTGGTGGGCAAGGGCATCACCTTCGATTCCGGCGGCATTTCGCTCAAACCCGGTGCCGACATGGATGAGATGAAATACGACATGTGTGGCGCCGCCTCGGTGCTGGGCACGTTCCAGGCGCTAGCCGAACTCAAGCTGCCGCTCAATGTGGTCGGCCTCATTCCCACTTGCGAGAACCTGCCATCGGGGCGCGCCAACAAGCCAGGCGATGTGGTCACCAGCCTATCCGGACAGACCATCGAAATCCTCAACACCGATGCCGAGGGCCGCCTGATTCTGTGCGACGCGCTGACCTACGCGGAACGTTTCGATCCGGCCTGCGTGGTGGACATCGCCACCCTCACCGGTGCCTGCGTGATGGCGCTCGGCCACGTCACCTCCGGCCTGCTCGCCAACAACGACGGCCTGGCGCGGGAACTGCTTCATGCCGGCGACGTGGCCCATGACCGTTGCTGGCAACTCCCCCTGTTCGACGAATATGAAGAACAGTTGAAGAGCAACTTCGCCGACATGGCCAATATCGGCGGCCGCCCCGCCGGCACCATCACCGCCGCCGCTTTCCTCGGCAAGTTCACAAAAAAGTATAACTGGGCGCACCTCGACATCGCCGGCACCGCCTGGAAATCCGGCAAAGAGAAGGGCAGCACCGGCCGCCCGGTACCGCTGCTGGTGCATTTCCTGGTGAAGCGGGCGGAAGGGTGATTCACGTCGGATTCGGTGTAGGGCGGATGCCCGCAGGGCGATCCGCCGATGCCATGGCGGAACCGCTGCGCGTTTCGCCCTACGGTGCCAGCACCGTATCCCGCGCCTCCGCCAGCAACCCTGGGTAATCGCGCGAGGCGTGCAGCCCCCGGCTTTCGTGGCGCGACATCGCGCAGCGCACGATCAGGTCGGCGGTGAGTACCAGGTTGCGCAGTTCGATCAGGTCGTTGCTGACCCGGAAGTTGCTGTAGTACTCGTCGATCTCGTCGCCGAGCAGCTTGATCCGGTGGCTGGCGCGTTCCAGGCGCTTGGTGGTGCGCACGATGCCCACGTAGTCCCACATGCAGCGGCGCAACTCGTGCCAGTTGTGGGCGATGACGATTTCCTCGTCGGCATCGGTCACCCGGCTTTCATCCCAATCCGGCAGTTCGACCTGAGGGGCGGGCTCTGCTTCGGTGATATGTGCGGCCGCCGCGCGGCCGTAGACCAGGCATTCCAGGAGGGAATTGGAAGCGAGCCGATTGGCACCGTGCAAACCGGTGCAGGTGGTTTCGCCGATGGCATAGAGATGGTCGGCATCGGCGCGGCCATTCTGGTCCACTTTGACGCCGCCGCAGGTGTAGTGCGCGGCGGGCGCTATCGGGATCCATTCACGGGTGATGTCGATGCCCAGTTCCAGGCAACGCGCATGGATGTTGGGAAAGTGGCTGACGATGAACTTGGCCGGTTTGTGGGTGATGTCCAGATACACACAATCGAGGCCGCGTTTCTTCATCTCATAGTCGATGGCGCGCGCCACCACGTCACGCGGCGCCAGTTCGCCGCGTTCGTCGTGTTCCGGCATGAAGCGGCTGCCATCCGGCAAGCGCAGCAGCGCACCCTCGCCACGCATCGCCTCGGAGATCAAAAACGACTTGGCGTGCGGGTGGTAGAGGCAGGTCGGGTGGAACTGGATGAACTCCAGGTTGGCCACCCGGCAGCCCGCGCGCCAGGCCATCGCGATCCCGTCGCCGGTGGCCGTGTCCGGGTTGGTGGTATAGAGAAAGGCCTTGCCAGCGCCGCCAGTGGCCAGCGCGGTGAAGCCGGCGGCGAAGGTTTCCACGTGGCCGCTGGCGGTATCCAGTACATAGGCGCCATGCACCGCGCTGCCTTCGTGCCCGAGGCGGCGGTCGGTGATCAGGTCGATGGCGATGTGGTTGGAAAACAGCGTGACATTGGGCCGTGCCGCCATCTTTGCCAGCAGGGTCTCCTGCACCGCGCGCCCGGTGGCGTCCGCCGCGTGCAGGATGCGGCGGCGCGAGTGGCCACCTTCCCGTGCCAGGTGATAAGCCGCCTTGTCGCGATCAAACGGCGCGCCCTGCTCGATCAACCATTGCAGTGCCGCCGGAGCGGCTTCCACCACCCGGCGCACCACCGCTTCATCGCACAAGCCGGCGCCCGCCACCAGGGTATCGCGGACATGCTCGTCAAAGCTGTCTTCCGGGCTCATGACGGCGGCGATGCCGCCCTGCGCCCAATAGCTGGAACTGTCGGTCGCGGCCTTCTTGGTCACCACCGCGATGCGCATGCCCGTGGGCAAGGTCAAGGACAAAGTGGCAGCGGCGAGGCCGGAACCGATGATGAGGACGTCGTAACGCTGCATGGCGGTAAGGAAAAAAAGGGAAACCAACGCGGCAACCGCCCGGTCTTGGACAGCGGGCGGGCTTTCGGACTGGCCGGTTATACTCGCCCCGACATGGATTGCAAGCCGCTCGGCGGCTGACTCAGGGAAGCGAATGAGTGATCGGGAAATCGACCTCCAATTGGTCGAACAGGTACGCGAAGGCGACAAACGGGCATTTGGGCTGCTGGTGGAGAAATATCGCCGCAAGATCATCCGCCTGTTGTCGCGCATGGTGCGTAACGCGGACGACCTGGAGGATATCGCCCAGGAGACCTTCATCAAGGCCTATCGGGCACTGCCGCAATTTCGCGGCGACGCGGCGTTCTACACCTGGCTGTATCGCATTGCCGTCAACACCGCCAAGAACCATCTGGTGGCGCGCGGCAAGGCGATGCGCACGATCAGTGATCAGGCGATGAATGACGACGATGAGCCGGATGAGCGCCTGGTGGCACAGGACATCAGCACACCGGAAACGGAACTCTTGTCGAAACAGGTAGCCATAGCCGTGAACGAAGCGGTGGATGCCCTGCCCGAGGAATTGCGCCAGGCCATCACCCTGCGTGAAATGGAAGGCATGAGTTACGAGGAAATCGCCGAATTCATGGCCTGCCCGATTGGCACTGTGCGTTCCCGCATCTTCCGGGCGCGCGAGGCGATCGCCAGCAAGTTGCGGCCGATCCTGGGCACCCCGGATGACAAAAGGTGGTAGCAAGATGAATACGACACACGAAGCTGGCGACAGCGCCTACGACAACCTCTCCGCCTTGCTGGATGGTGAACTTTCCGATCAAGGCGCGCGTTTGGCGATTCGCCAACTGCGCGATGACCCCACGCGGCAGGCGCGCTTCGCCGAGTACTGCGCCATCGGCGACCTGTTGCGCGGGCAGCATGAAGACCTCCCCGGCCTGACGCGAAAAGTGATGGCCGCCCTTGACGACGAACCCACGGTACTGGCGCCGCTGCGCAAACCCCGCGAAAAGCGGCCGCTGCTCTGGCTTGCCGCCGCCGCCAGTGCCGCCATCACCTGGGGCCTATGGAGCGCCCTGCCGAGTCAGGAGAGCAGCGCTCCGCTTGCCGCCATACCGACCCCGGCCGATGTCATGCCTTACCTGGTCGCGCATCAGGACTATGCGCAGGCCGTACTGACCACCCCGGAAATGCATTACACCCGGGTCGCCCTGAGCGGAGAAGCACGATGAGCCCCACCCGAAAACACCGCTTCGCGGCGTTCTCCCCCCAGGGGATAAAGAGACACGTGGGACGGCCCAGCGTGTTTCTTGGGCGGGTAGTTTGGGTTTTGCCGCTGTGCGTGGCGAGTGCTCAGGCCGCCCCCTCTCCGCCACCAACCGCGCTGCCGCAAGCCGAGGCCGCCGTCTGGTTGCAGAAGATGGCGGATGCCGCGCGCCACATGGCTTATGAAGGGATCTTCGTGGTGCGCCAGGGCGATAACATTCAGGCCCTGTCGGTCAGCAACCGCCTGGTCGGCCAGGGCGATGAAAGTCGACTCGTGACCCTGGATGGCAACCTGCGTGAAGTGCGGTGCAGCAAGACTGGTGCGGTGACCCTGGTGTCTGACGGCAACCAGGTACGCATGGAAAAACGTCTCAGCCGCCGCCATTTTCCCGACCTGCTGCCCGCCAACCCGCGGGCCTTGCTCAATTGGTATGACGTCCGCCTGGGGGAACCGGCGCGCGTCGCCGGCCTGGATTGCCGCAACGTGGAAGTTTTGCCCAAAGATGCCTTCCGCTGGGGCTACATCCTGTGCGCGGAAAGGGACAGCGGCCTGCCTCTGAAAGCCGTGCTGGTCAATGGCAACAACCAGCCCCTCATGCAATACGCCTTCGCCGAGGTCAAGCTGGCAGCGTCGGTGGGGCCATCAAGTAACGCGCTGAAGCCACCGGCCTGGGCTACCGTCCACCCCACGCTCCTGCCCGACATGCCCGAGCCCGCGCGGCCCGTGGAGACCGAGCAGATCGTGGCCAGGATCCTACCGCCCGGCTATGTCCGCATTACCGCCGTCAAACGCCACCTGCCCAACATGCCAGGTGAGGTCGAGCATTGGGTATTCAGCGATGGCCTCACCCATATCTCCCTGTTTCTGGCGCCAAACAGCAAGCCGGCGCACAGCGTCAGGGGAGAAAGCGCGCGTGGCATGGTCAATCTGATGCGACGCCAGGTCGGCGGCTTCCAGGCCACCGTGCTCGGCGATGCGCCCTGGCCGGCGGTGGAAACCATCGCTTTGGGGCTGGAGCCGAGAAAATGATCGAAACCCCCGCCCGCATCACCCGACTCGAAGGCGATAGCGCCTGGGTGGTTAGCCACGCGCCCGCCTCCTGCGGCGCTTGTGCCGGCAAGGGTTGCGGCAGCTCGCTGTTCGCCCGCGTGCTGCATGCGGACGAGCCGGAATACCGGGTCGACAACCCCATCGGCGCCGAGGTGGGTGACTCCGTGGTGGTGGGCCTGCCCGATGGCGCCCTGCTCGATGCGGCGGTAGCGGGGTATCTGGTGCCGCTCCTGCTGCTGATTGCCGCCGCCGCGCTGGGCCAACAAGTCGCCGGGGAACTCGGCGCGGTGGCGGGGGGTCTTTGTGGCCTGTTGCTGGCCGCGCTGTATCTGAAGCGGCGCAAGTCACCGGCCGTCCAGCCGGTGGTCCTGCGACGCGGAGAAACCGCCTGCGCTAGCCGCTGACTCGTAGCGCCGGCATCCCCGCCGGCACCGATACCCCCGCCGGCGGGACGCCGGCGCTACTTACGAGGTGTGACATGAAGAAATGGTTTGCCTTGCTGGGTCTGTGCCTGGGCTTTGTGGCCGCGGGCGCCCGCGCCCAACTCCCCGACTTCGTCGATATGGTGGAAAAGCAATCGCCCACCGTGGTCAACATCACCACCACCCAGGAAGCGCGACGCCTGAAACGTGGCCACAGGATGCCGCAGCCGGATGAGATGTTCGACTTCTTCCGCAAATTCATGCCCCCCGAGGGCGAGAAGTTCCTGCCGCCCAGCCGTGGCCAGGGCTCCGGTTTCATGATTTCCTCCGATGGCTACATCCTGACCAATGCCCACGTGGTCGATAAAGTCGATGAAGTCACCGTGAAGCTGGCCGACAAGCGCGAGTTCCGCGCCAAGGTGGTGGGTTCCGACAGCCGTACCGATGTCGCCCTGATCAAGATCAATGCCGAAGGCTTGCCGCGCGCCACCCTGGGCAACCCGGACAAACTACGGGTGGGTGAATGGGTGCTCGCGATCGGTGCCCCATTCGGCTTCGAGAACTCGGTCACCGCCGGCATCGTCTCCGCCATCGGCCGGTCGCTACCCCAGGAAAACTACGTCCCCTTCATCCAGACCGATGTCGCGGTCAACCCTGGCAACTCCGGCGGGCCGCTGTTCAACATGAAGGGTGAAGTGGTGGGCATGAACTCGCAGATCATCTCCCGCTCCGGCGGCTACATGGGCCTGTCGTTCGCCATCCCCATCGACGTCGCCATGGACGTGGCCGAGCAGTTGAAGTCACGCGGCAGCGTCAGCCGCGGCCGCATCGGCGTGGTGATCCAGCAGGTCACCGCCGATCTGGCCGACTCCTTCGGCCTGAACAAAGCCGAAGGTGCCCTAGTAGCCGATGTCGAGGCAGGCAGTCCCGCCGACAAGGCCGGCCTCAAAGTGTCCGACATCATCCTGAAGTACAACGGCCGGCCGGTCGCCAATTCCATCGACCTGCCGCGCATGGTCGGCGCCAGCAAACCCGGCAGCCGTGCCAATCTGAGCGTCTGGCGCAAGGGCGAAATGCATGAGATCGGCATCACCGTCGGTGAGATCAAGGACGATCTGGTCGCCACCGCCACTCCGGAAAAGAAAAAGAGCAACCGCGCCGGCTTGACCGTCAGCCCGCTCTCCAGCGAGCAAAAGAAAGTTTTGAAGATCGACAGCGGCGTCCTGGTGGAAGACGTCGAAGGTCCGGCCAGCCACGCCGGTATTGAACAGGGCGACATCATCCTGGCGGTCAACAACCAGGCGGTGAACAACGCCGAGGAACTCGCCCGCCTGCTCAATGACCCGAAACGCAAGAGTGCCGCCCTGCTGATCAAGCGTGAGGACAACGCCCACTACGTCTCGCTGCGGCTGGACAAGTAGGCCGCCCTGGAAAACCCCACAACGCCGCCTACCAGGCGGCGTTTTTCATGGCTGCTGATGGACCACATACACCATGAGGGTGTGGTGTTCCGTGGCTTCGATCTTGGCCAGTTGGGCGATGACAGCGGCGTCGACCACATAACCCTTGGCCAGCAGCAGATAGCCGTCGCGGTGCATCAGGTCGCGTGAGATGACCATGCCGGGCCTCAGGGCGGTGGGGCGCAACGGAATTTCGTCGATAACGTTCTGCAACTGCTCGGAGAGGATTTCCACGTACGAGTCGATCACCGCCGGGTCATAGCGCTTGCCACGTTGCTCGATCAGATAGGACAGCGCGTCCTTCGGCTTCATCGGCTGTAGTGTCATGGTGCCGCTGGTGAGGGCGTCGTAGTCGTTGGCGGCGCAGAGGATGCGCGCGCCCAGGGGAATCGCGATGCCCGCCAGGTGATCCGGATAGCCGCTGCCGTCATACCACTCGTGGTGGTGGCGAATCAGCGCGGCGGCCTCCTTGAGTTGTTCGATCTGCATCAAGGCCTGCTGGCCGCGTTCCGGATGGCGCATGACCGCGGCGCGCTGGTCGGCATCGAGCGCGGACAGCGGTCGCTCCAGAATGGCGTCGGGCAGGCCGATCTTGCCGATGTCGTGCAGCAGGCCGGCAAACAGGACATTCTGCTGCTCCGTGTCGGAGAGGCCGAGCGCGCGCGCCAGGCTGCGTGAATGGTCGGCGACGCGGCGGGCATGGCCGGAGAGGTTCTTGCCGCGCATCTCGGTCAGGCTGGAGAAAGCCTGCACGGTGTTGACGAAGCCGGTTTTCAACCTGGCGTGGGCCGATTTCACATACTTGATCGCTTTGTTCAACTCCTCGGTACGCTCCGCCACTTTCTCTTCCAGGCTGGTATTGAGCGCGCGCAACTCGGTGTTCTGCGCTTCCACCATGGCGTTCAGGCGGCCATTTTCCTGTTCCAGACGGCGCCGCTCCAGGGCTTCGCGCACGATCAGAACAATCTCGTTGTCGTCCCAGGGTTTGTTGATATAGCGGTAAATCTGGCCCCGGTTGATGGCGGCGATGGTGGATTCCATGTCGGCATAACCGGTGAGCAAAATGCGGAGGGTTTCCGGCCAAGCCAGGCGCACCTGTTCGAGAAAGTGGGCGCCATCCATCTCCGGCATACGCATGTCGGAGATGACCAGGTCGATGGCCTCCTTCCGCAATATTTCCAGGCCGGCGGCGCCACTCTCGGCGGTGAATATCGGGTAACCGTGCGGCCGGAACAAACGTTTCAGCGAGGACAGGATGGACGGCTCGTCGTCGACGAACAGCAGGGTGGCGGGAGTGGATTCATTCATGCGCTGAGCTCGAAGGTTGTTGAATGGGCAGCGTGATCCGGAAGGTAGTGCCCTTGCCCACTTCGCTTTCCACGTTGAAGCGGCCGTGGTGCTTCTGGATGATGCCGTAGGCCAGCGACAGGCCCAGGCCGGTGCCCTGCCCAACCGGCTTGGTGGTAAAGAACGGGTCGAAGATGCGGTCGCGGATGGCTGCAGGGATCCCCTTGCCGGTATCCGCCACTTCCAGCCACACCTCGTTTTCGGATTGGCTCATGCCGCTGCGCAGAGTGATGGTGCCGCGCGGGCCTTCCATGGCGTGGGCGGCATTGACCAGCAAATTCATGAAGACCTGGTTCAACTGCGAGGGCAGGCATTCGATTTCCGGTATCTCGCCATATTCCTTGACCACGTCGGCACGGTATTTGATTTCGTTGTGGACGATATTCAGGGTGCTATCCAGGCCCTGGTGCAGATTGGCGCGCTGCCAGTCGGGTGAGCTGTCCAGGCGGGAGAAATCCTTCAAGTCCTGGACGATCTTGCGCACCCGGCTGATGCCTTCCTTCGATTCGTTCATTAATTGCGGGATGTCCTCACGCAGATAGGGCAAGTCGAGTTTCCGCCGCAATTCGTCCAGCTCACCGCGTTCCGGCGCCTCGCTCGGCAAGGCCGCTTCCGCCGCTTCATAGCGGCCGATCAGGGTGAACAGATCGCGCAGGTAATTTTCCAGCGTGCCCAGGTTGGAATGCACATAGCCGATCGGGTTATTGATCTCGTGCGCGACACCGGCCGCGAGCTGGCCGATGGACGCCAGCTTCTCCGATTGCAGCAACTGGCTCTGCGCCTCCTGTAATTTGTGGTGCAGGCTTTCCAGTTGCTGATATTGCTGTTGCAGCAAAGCCTGCGAGCGGGTGCGCTCGGAGATGTCACCCTCCAGTTGCTGCATGGCGCGCGATAGCGCCTCGGTGCGCTCGTCCACCCGCCGTTGCAGTTCCACGTTGATGTCCTGAAGCGAGGCCTCCATCCGCTTGCGGGCGCTGATGTCGGTGTGGATGGCGATGTACTGGGTGGGTTTCCCGTCCAGGTCCAGAAACGGAACGATGCTTGAATTCAGCCAATAAAAACTGCCGTCACGGCGACGATCGCGGATTTCGCCATGCCAGACCTGGCCGCTCATGAGGGTTTCCCACATCGTCTGGAAAAATTCCGGCGGATGCAGCCCGGAATTGACGATGCGGTGGTTCTGCCCGATCAGTTCACGCAGTGAATAGCCGGAGATGTCGCAAAACTTCTCATTCACATAGGTGATGTTGCCCGCGGTGTCGGTAATGCTGACGATGGCATGTTCGTCCAGCGCGGTCTTCTGCGCCTGCAACTCCTGATTGGCTTGCTCCAGCAGTTCGTTCATGTGTTCCAGCGTGGTCAGGTCCTGGGCCACGCAGAGCACGCCTTTCCAGCCGCCATCGCCATCGGGAGCACGCACGGGAATCGGGGTCCGGGCGATGATGTAGTGCCCCTGCTGGCCGTCCGGTTTAGCCAGGCGCCGGTCTTCGCGCCGGGTTTGTCCGGTTTCCAGCGCTTTCTGGTCTTCCAGGTCGTTCTTCAGCCCTTCGACGCGGCCCCAGATGTCTCCTTCGCCCTTGCCGGAGAGCAGATTCAGAGACTTCCCGGCGATTTTTTCGAAGCCGGCGTTGCACCAGACGATGCGTGAGCCCGTGTCCTTGAACCAGATCGGCAGCGGAATGTTCGCCAACATGACGCGTGCTTCGCGCTCTCCTTCGCGCAGCCGCAGCAGCAATTTGCCCTGGCGCCGGATCACTACCACCGCGATCAGGCCGGCCAGCAACATCGCCGCCAGGGCGCTGGCGAGCATCAGGTTGCGCGCCAGATGGTATTGCTCATGCGCCTGGCCGGCCGCCGCGCGGCCGCTCCTGATCTGCTCGTCGAGCAACTGGCGCAAGCGCAGGGTGGCCAGGTTCTGTACTGGAATCGCCCGGCTGAGCAGCAGGCGCTCCGCCTCATCCTTGCGCTCCGCCATGGCCAGGTCGAGCACCGCCTCCTGCGCCTGGGAAGCGCGCGCGGTATGCACCCCCTGTTGTTGCAGAAGCGACTGCTCCAGCGGCGAGAGCGGCATTTTCAGTAGTTTTTCTCGCGCCCTACGGAAGAGGCCGGCCAGTTCATGAAACCGCTGCGCCAGTTCGTCGCGCGCGAACGGATCGGGTTCTCCCAGGATGCCGTGCAACTGGATGGGCCGTTCACGCGCGGCGATATACATCTCGGTCACCAGGCGGGTGCGCTCATTGTTTTCCTCGACGATGTGGCTGATGGTCTGGTTCATCGCCCGCAGATAGACCAGGCCCACCCCGGCCAGTACCAGCAACAAGCTGATTACCAGCAGGAAACCGGCTATGAGGCTGTTGTTGGTCGCTTTCACGGGTTGTTGCATGGGGCCATTTCTCGATCACCGCGCCAGCAAGGCGCAGTAGTTCTCATGTTCCTGCTCGATGCCAGCCAACAGGGCTTTCAGGGTGGCCCGATCGAGGCCAAGGCGGCGCCAGGTTTCCATATCCAGAGGCGGCACCCGCGCCCGCGGATCGCCGGCCAGGTCGAGCGCATGCGCCAGAATATTGGCGACATGCGCCACGGCGACCATGTCGCCACCACCACCGGGCGCATGGTGCAGAGCCACCGCGCGCGCGATGCCCGCGGGAAAGCCCCAACGTGAGGCCAAGGCCTCCCCGGCCTGCGCGTGGTCGAAGCCGAGCACAGCCTGTTCCGCCTCGACTAGCAAGCAATCATTCGCCGCGCGCCAGGCCAGGACTTTGGCGTAATGCGTCGGCCGCGTGGTGGCCAGCAGCAACACGCCGATGTCATGCAGCAGGCCCACAGTGAAGGCGGTTTCCGCATCCCCTCCGGATGCGCGCGCCAGCGCCCGCGCGCACAGCGCGGTGCCGATGCCATGGCGCCAGAAGCGGGTGAGATCGAAGGCAATGCCCACGGGGAGCGGAAAATAGCCCATCACCGAGGCCGCCATGACTAGGCTACCCACGGCGCGAAAGCCGAGAATCACGATGGCCTCGTGGATGCTCGCCACCTCATGCTGGATGCCATAGAAGGGCGAGTTGGCCACCCGCAACGCACGCGCCGCCAGGGATTGATCCTTGGCGATCCCTTTGGCAATCTGGCCAATATCGGCGAATTCATTATTCAGGGTCTTGACCAGCTCGCCGACGACCGCCGGCAGAGAGGGCAACTGGCGGATGTCGGCGAGGACTTGTTCGAGGCTGAGCGTGGCGGCCCCGGATAAGGCGCAGCCCTGGCGCGCGGGCGTCGCATGGGCGTCCTTGCCGGCAAGGACGCCGGCATGACCCAGGTTTACCTGATCCGGGGCAGCCTGCTCCAGACGGAATTCCAGCACGGCGTGGTACAGATCGAGATCGGCTGTGCTGGCGTCGCTACCGCGGAACAGATAGTCGAGCCGCACTTGTTCCAGGGGGAGAGTGGCCATGTTCATGGGCGCATCTCGCACGGCAGCAGCGCCAGCAGGGTGCCGCGCGAGCCCGTGTGCAGCCCCATCGGTTGATAGACCACACGGTATTTGCGGCCATCGTGGCGCACCTGTTCAGCCATGGCGGCGGGCTGTTTCAGCCATTCCCGCAGGGATTCCGGCAACGCTTCGCCGGCCTCGCGCCCCAGCAGCGGCTCGCCACTGCCCAGGCTGGCGTCGGCGGCGGCGTTGGCAAGGGCGATCAGGCCGGCTTCGTCGATGCCGACGATCGGCCAGGGCACCAGTTGCAACACTTCCTGCAAGGTTCCCAGCACGGTTTCGATCTGCCGGGCCTGGCGCGCCTGCGCCGCGACATGTGCCTGCAATTCAAGGTTGGCGGTTTGCAGTGCCTGGCTGAGGCGCCGGTTCTCGTCGGCGATTTCCTTGACGTGGAAGGCTTCACGGATCTGTTCGCGCAGTTGCTCGTCGTCCCAGGGCTTGGTGAGGAATTTGTAAATCGCGCCTTCGTTGATGGCATCGGTGATGAATTGCAGATCGGTATAGCCGGAGAGCACGATGCGCATGGTTTCCGGACGTATCTCCTTGGCCCGGCGCAGGAATTCCACCCCGCTCATGCCGGGCATACGCTGGTCGGAAAGAATCACGTCCACCCGCTGCCCGGCCAGAATATCCAGCGCCTGATGCGGGTCGTCGCTGGCGAGGAGGGTGTAACCGTCGCGGCGCAACAGGCGTTGCAGGGCGGCTAGGATGTAGGGTTCGTCATCCACCAACAGCAGGGTACGGGCGGGCGGGAGGCTTGCGGTCATGGCTGGAGCGGATTGGCCAATGCGAGGGCGGCCTGGACGCGGAAGGCCTCGCGGATGCGCTCGCGCAATTGCGCGTCATCCCAGGGCTTGGTAAAGAACTTGTAAACGGCGCCATTGTTGATGGCATCCAGCACCGAGGCCATGTCGGCCTGGCCGGAGAGGATGATGCGCAGGCAATCCGGATGCATGTCTTTTACCCGAGCCAGAAATTCGCTGCCGCTCAACCCAGGCATGCGCTGATCGGAAATCACCACCTGCACCGCTTCGCGCGCCAGCAACTCCAGCCCTTCCAGCGCGTTGTTGGCGATGAGGATGCGATAGCCCTCCTGGCGCAACATGCGGCGCAGCGCCGAGAGAATGCCCGGCTCGTCGTCGACCAGCAACAGCGTGTGCGCAGCGGTTTGTGGCGCGCCTGGCAGCGTCGTGTCGCTGGCAAGCAGCGCCAGGTAATCGGCCTCGGGCACGGGACGGCTGAACAGATAGCCCTGGATTTCATCGCAGCCCAGACGGCGCAGATAGGCGAGCTGCGCCTCGTTCTCCACCCCCTCGGCGACCACATGCAGATTCAACCGGTGCGCCAAGCCGATGATAGCGGCGACGATGCTGGCGGTGTTGGCTTGCGTCACCATGTCACGCACGAAGGACTGGTCGATTTTCAGGGTGTCGATGGGAAATCGGCTGAGATAGGCGAAACAGGAATAACCGGTGCCAAAATCGTCCAGCGACAGCGACACGCCAAGGTCCTTCAAGCGGTGCAGCAAGGCGGTCGTGGCCTCGGGGTCGTGCATCAACAGGCTTTCGGTGAGTTCCAGTTCCAGGCAGGAAGGCTTCACCCCGTGCCGCGCCAGCGCCTCGGACACGACTGACTCCAGATCGCCCGCGAAAAACTGGCGCGCCGAAACATTCACCGCCAAGCGCGTCTCTGCAAGGCCCTGGTCGGCCCAGGCGCGCAAATGGGCGCAGGCCGTATCGATCACCCAGGCGCCGATCGGCACGATCAGCCCGGATTTCTCCGCCAACGGAATGAACTCGCTCGGCGGCACCACGGTGTCGCCGCGCCGCCAGCGCAGCAACGCTTCGGCCCCACTGACGCGGCCATTGTGGAGATCGCCCTGGGCCTGGAAATACAGTTCCAGCTCGTCGCGCTCCAGCGCGTGGCGCAGCGCGGATTCCTGCTCCAGGCGGAACAACACGCTCATGCGGCACATCCTGGCGTGCGGCGATGACGGGTGACCGGGCGAAATTGCATGGTTATCTGATTAAGGGTTCGACAGGGTTACTAGCGGATGCGAGGGAGACAAACTTGAGTGGAAAAGCTGTAATCGATGAACAAAGCGGGTGGGATAGCGAAGGTGAGTGGCTTCATCACGGCTGCGATCCACCTTCCGCCACCTTCTGCTATCTTCGCGTCCATGCGCATTCTCATCATCAAGATGACTTCGCTGGGCGATGTCGTCCACCTGCTCCCGGCGCTGACCGAGGCGGCCCGCCAGGTGCCTGGCCTGCATGCTGATTGGGTGGTAGAGGAAGGTTTCGCCGCCCTGCCCGGCTGGCACCCGCTGGTCGAGCGGGTGATTCCCTCTGCCCTGCGGCGCTGGCGGCGCGGACTTGGGCAAAGCGCGACCTGGACGGAGATGGCAGCGTTTCGCCGCGAGCTCCAGGCACACCAATATGATCTGGTCCTGGATGCCCAGGGGCTGATCAAGAGCGCGCTGGTGGCGCGCCTGGCCGACGGGCCGCGCGCCGGCCTCGCGCTTGGCAGCGCGCGCGAGAGTCTGGCCTGCCTGGCCTATGCGCGGCGCTACCCGGCGCCGCGCGAGCTGCACGCTATCACCCGCAATCGCCTGCTCACCGCCCAGGCGCTCGGCTACCCGATGGGCGCGGAAGCGGAACTGCACTACGGCCTGGCCACGCCACCGCCATTTCAGGTTGCCGGCCTGGCGGCGGACTATGTGGTCTGCCTGCATGGCACCGCGCGGACAGAAAAGGAATATCCGGAAAGCGACTGGGTGAAACTGCTGGCGCGGATCGCCGCACTCGGCCTGCGCGTGGCCCTGCCCTGGGGCAATCCACGCGAAAAAGAACGCGCCGAACGCCTGGCGGCGGGCCTGCACGGCGCCATCGTCCTGCCGAAACTGGGGCTCGCCGAGTTGGGTGGCGTGATCGCCGCCGCGCGTGGCGTGATCGGCGTTGACACCGGCCTGATGCATCTGGCGGCGGCCTTGCGCTTGCCCGGCATCGGCCTCTATCCGGCCACCCCGCCAGGGCGCTTCGGCGTCTATGCGGAAGCCGACGCCCCCGCCCTGATCAATCTATCGCGGCCGGACGAACTGGCGCCGGCCGCAGTGGCGAAGGCCTTCGCCAGTCTTTTCGCCGAACATCGCCAATAACCGATCGCGCTGAATTGGAACCCGTCGTTTCATGCCAGGGGAGGGCCTGTTTCAGTCAATTCCAATAGAGGTATGAGTCTGAGCTTCCGGTTTTGACCTTCGAATTTCGAATCAAAACGGCTGGCGCCTGTGGGGCTTGTGGACAAAGGGGGGCGCGGTGGATAAGTCGCGGGTTTTTGC
>Ga0210044_10002747_pt1 | contig 25781 bp, 23 predicted proteins | sample CryGey13umfilter_2_FD_183959 | JGI IMG/M metagenome (GOLD analysis project Ga0210044, IMG submission 183959) | Groundwater microbial communities from aquifer in Utah, USA - Crystal Geyser 4/9/14 3 um filter (SPAdes) (version 2) | ecosystem: Environmental > Aquatic > Deep subsurface >... | reverse complement strand
AAGAAAAAAGGGTGCCGCTGTTGCTGCTAAAAGAGCTGAAAGATCAGCTAATGAAGGAATTGTTAAAATACAGATTCTTAACGGCGGTAAAAAAGCTGTCGTTTTGGAAGTTAATTGCGAAACAGATTTTGTGGCTAAAAGTGATGACTTCCTCGCTTTTGCAGATTTAGCTTTGAACGCTATCATTGCTTCTAATCCTGCAAATATTGATGATCTTCTTAATAAATCTTTTGACGGAAAAAATGTAAAAGATGAACTATCAGCAATAGTAGGAAAAATCGGAGAGAAAATTGAAATCTCCCGATTCAAAGTTGTTGAAGTAGAAAACGGAATGTTCGTTGATTATATTCATCACGGATCAAAACTTGGAGTGATTGTAAAGTCTGAAAATACGGATGGAGTTGATGAAGTCAAATTAACAACGCTTCTAAAAGATATTGCAATGCAAACCGCAGCAATGCGACCAAGCTATCTTACCCGTGAACAGGTTCCTCAGGATGCAATTGATAAAGAAAAAGATATTTATAAAGAACTTGCCAGAAAAGAAGGTAAGCCTGAAAATATTCTTGAGAAAATTGCAGATGGAAGACTCGGTAAGTTTTATCAGGAAGTTTGTTTGCTTGATCAAGCATTTGTGAAAGATAATTCAAAATCAATTTCGGCTGTTATTGCTGAGTTTAATAAAGAAAATTCGTCTCAAATTAAACTTGCAGATTTTATCCGATATCAACTTACTGATGAAAAAAAATAATTTATTACGAAGGTCTTATTTTTCAATAAGACCTTTTTTTTTATATTTAGGTCGGAATTATGAAAGAAAACATTAAATACAAAAGAATACTTTTAAAGCTCAGCGGTGAATCACTGATGGGTGAGAAAAATGGCGGCATTGATCCCAAAATGCTTGAATATTTTGCGCATGAAATTAAGAAAATTTTCGATCTCAAAATTCAAGTTGGGATTGTAATCGGCGGCGGAAATATTTACAGAGGATTGAGTGCTTCTGAACAGGGAATTGATCGGGTTACCGGTGATCAGATGGGAATGCTTGCAACAGTGATTAATGCACTTGCTTTGCAGAATAGTCTTGAAAAAGCCGGAATGTACACGCGGTTGATGAGTGCGATTCAGATGAACGAAATTGCCGAACCATATATTCGGAGACGAGCAATCAGACATCTTGAAAAAGGAAGAATTGTAATTTTTGGTGCAGGGACGGGACATCCTTATTTCAGTACTGATACTGCTGCATCTCTTCGTGCAGTGGAAATTGAAGCTGATGCAATTATCAAAGGGACTCGCGTCGATGGTGTTTTTGATTCTGATCCGGAAAAAAATTCTAACGCTGAAATGTTTTCTGAAATTTCCTATTCAGATGTGTTGAACAAAGATTTGAGGGTTATGGATTTAACCGCAATCAGTTTATGCAAGGAAAATGATTTGCCGATAATTGTTTTCAATATGAACAAGAAAAATAATCTCCTGAAAGTAATTACCGGAGGGGAAGTTGGTACTGTGGTTGGACATAAAGAAAAAAAATAGAGGTTAGTTATGCTAAATAATCTTGTTTTAGTTGATTTAAAACATAAGATGGATAAAACCATCGAATCATTTCGACTAGAAATAACTAAAGTGCGAACAGGCAAAGCAACTACTGCACTTTTAGATGGAATTAAAGTTGACTATTATGGAAATTTAACTCCATTAATGCAGGTTGCAAATGTCTCTGTGCTTGATCCGCATACTTTATCGATAACTCCGTGGGATAAATCATTGGTGCATGCAATTGAGAAGGCGATTTTAATTGCTGATTTAGGATTGAACCCGCGCAGTGACGGTACAAATTTGAAAATTCCTATTCCTCCATTAAATGAAGAGAGAAGAAAGGAATTAGTAAAATTAGTTAAGAAATTTGGCGAGGACGCTAAAATTGCTATCCGAAATGTACGACGTGAATCTAATGATAAATTAAAAAGATCTGAAAAAGCTAAAGAGATTACTGAAGACGAACTTGAACTGATTGAAAAAGAAGTTCAAAAAGTAACTGACAAACATATTGAAAATATCGATGCAATGATCGTACAAAAAGATAAAGAAATAATGACGGTTTAATTTCTGTAAAAAAAATCAGGCTGTCTCAAAAATAATATATAATGTTAAACTATCCGATAACCATCAACTGATGGACGGATGTTGAAGTGTTCCTTGGTTCCCAACTTTCGATAACTGAAAGGTAAAGACTGCTAATTAATGACTTTTGAGACAGCCTCTTTTATTTTAAAAAGTTTTTACTTTATAAATAATAATTCTATTTTTACACATCAAAATATTTAAGAATCCTATTATAAAAATTAGGGGAGTTTTTATGAGCATTACAAAAGAAGATGCCTTAAGGTATCACAGTGAAGGACGAAGGGGTAAGATTGAAGTTGTTGCTACAAAGCCTTGTTTTACCGCAAGAGATTTAGCTTTGGCTTATACACCGGGTGTGGCAGATCCTTGTCTTGAGATTAATAAGAACGAAGATGATGTGTACAAGTACACTGCAAAAGGAAATCTTGTTGCAGTTGTATCAAATGGTACTGCAGTGCTTGGGCTTGGTGATATTGGTGCTATTGCCGGAAAACCTGTTATGGAAGGAAAAGGAGTTTTATTTAAAAGATTTGCTGATATTGATGTTTTTGATATTGAATTGAATTCACATGACCCGAAAGAAATTATCCGTGCTGTTCAACTTCTTGAGCCAACATTCGGCGGAATTAATCTTGAAGATATTAAAGCTCCGGAGTGCTTCGAGATTGAAGAAGAATTGAAACGAACGATGAAAATTCCCGTATTTCACGATGACCAGCATGGCACTGCAATTATTTCATGTGCATCATTAATGAATGCGGTTGAAGTTGCCGGCAAAAAAATGCAAGATATTCGCATTGTTGTTTCGGGTGCCGGGGCTGCTGCTGTTGCTTGTTGTAATTTGTATATTCTTGCAGGTGTGAAACGCGAAAACATTAATATGTTTGATACAAAAGGATTAATTCACAAAGATCGAAAGGATTTAAATAAATATAAAGAAGCTTTTGCGGTTGAGAATAAATACAAAGATTTAGTTGATGCTATGAAAGGTGCAGACGTATTCGTTGGTTTATCGAAAGGAAATATTGTTTCGCAGGGTATGGTTAAATCTATGGCAAAGAATCCAATTGTTTTTGCAATGGCAAATCCCACTCCGGAAATTTCCTATGAAGATGCACGTGCTGCGAGAACAGATGTAATTATGGCAACCGGCAGAAGCGATTATCCTAATCAGGTTAATAACGTTCTCGGTTTTCCGTTTATTTTCCGTGGTGCGCTGGATGTTCGTGCAGTAGCAATTAATGAAGAAATGAAAATGGCTGCTGTAAAGGCATTATCAAATTTAGCAAAAGAGCAGGTTCCTGATGTTGTTATTAAAGCTTATGGCGGGAAAGATTTTACATTTGGACAGGATTATATTATTCCGAAACCGTTTGATCCGCGTGTGTTATGGAATGTTGCTCCTGCAGTTGCAAAAGCTGCTATGGATACAGGAGTCGCACGGGTTCAGATAACTGATTGGGATGCATATCGCGAACAATTAAAAGAGAGACTTGGATTTTCACAGGAAATAGTTCGTTCTGTAATTCACCAAGCCAGAAAAAATCCGAAAAAAGTTGTTTACCCTGAAGGCGAAGAGGAAAAAATTATTCGTGCTGCAAATTCTGTTTTTATCGATAATATTGGCAATCCAGTTCTCATTGGAAATAAGGAAGTCATTGAAAATAAAATAAAAGAACTCGATTTTGATCTGAAAAATTTTGAAATTATTGATCCAAAAGATTGCCCGAAATGTGAGGAATATTCAAAAAAATTATATGAAAAACGAATGAGGAAAGGAATCACATTAAGAGCAGCAAATGAACTGATTCATAATCCGATTTATTTTGCATCAATGATGGTTGATAGTGGTGATGCCGATACTTTGATCGGTGGCTTAACAACGCATTATCCTGAAACAATTAAACCTGCTTTGCAATGTATTGGCGTAAAAGAAAGCAGCAAAGTTGTTGCAGGAATGTATATTGTAATTATAAACAGAAAAGTTCTTTTCTTTGCAGATACTACTGTGAATATTAACCCGACTGCAGAAGAACTTGCCGATATTGCAATAACTACAGCCGATACAGTTCGAGTGTTTAATATCGAACCAAAAGTTGCAATGCTTTCATTCAGCAATTTCGGTAGCAGCATTAATGAAGAATCCGAAAAAGTTGTTCGTGCTGCAAAAATTGTTAATAAAGTTCGTCCGGATATTATTTGCGATGGTGAAATGCAAGCTGATACTGCATTGGTTTCTGATATTCTTGCAAAAGAATTCCCATTCGCAAAAATTCAGGGAGGAGCAAATACTCTTATCTTCCCTAATTTAAGTGCCGGAAATATTACCTATAAATTATTTGAGAGAATTACAAACGCAACTGTAATTGGTCCGATTTTGATGGGAATGAAAAAACCTGTTCATGTTTTGCAGCGTGGTGCAACCGTTGATGATATTATCAATATGACTGCCCTTGGTGTCGTTGGTGCAAATCTGAACGACTAATTTATTTTGTGAGTAAATAAAAAAGTTAAAAATTGTCAGTCTTAGCTAAGCAAGGACTGACAATTTATTTTAAACCTTTCTTTCATAATCTAAAATCAATTATTCGGTGTAGAATTGTCAAAGGATTTTTGCCGTCGATTTTTCATCTTCTTATTAAAATATTCTGCTTTCATTATTATATTTAATATGTGTTAATTAAAGTTTTGAGATTAATTTGATTAAAAATATTTTGTATCTGATTGGAAGTTTTATCATCTTTTTCCTTGGGATTGTTTTTTACGGAATATTTTTGGCAAGAACAGCTGATTCCTTAGAAAGCAGTTTATTCAAAAGAGGGATTAAAGAAATTACAAAGCCTGTCATCGTTATTGATAAATCAGACTATAAACTTTCGCTATATTCAGATTCAACTTTAATAAAGAATTATAAAATCATTTTGGGTAGGGTTTCGAGCAAAAGGATTGATATTCGTTCAACGCCGATTGGTATTTATAAAGTTTGTAATAAAATTGAAAAATATAAATATCATAAATTGATTAAGTTGAATTTTCCCAACTCATCATCTGCTACAGAATTACTTATGGAAAAGAAAATTTCGAAATTGGATTATAAAAGAATTATCAACACAGAAACTTCGAATGATTGTCTTCCTGATGAACTGCAATTTATTGAAAATTTTGGTCTGCAGGGAATAGGTGAATATGATTTGATATTTAAAAATCTTCCATTTGTATTTAACTGGACGAACGGCTCTGTTGCATTGAGTAATAATGATATTGATGAATTGTTTTCGGTTTGCCATATCGGAACACAAGTGACTATCCGGGAATAATTATGCGCAAATTCGGAAGAATATTTTTATTTGTTTTTCATTTCTTGCTGGTGACAAATTTTTATGCACAAGAAAAAATTGAAATTGATGGAATAGCTTTCTCCGGGAATCATTCCTTTGCTTCAGGACAGTTGAACAATCTTATTAAAACGAAAGAAAGTCCTGATTGGTTATTCAAGTTTCTTAATAGTGCCATTGGAATTGGTGAGGATCCGGTGTATTTTGACTCTACTTTAACGCAAGTGGATTTATTAATATTAAAAAATTTTTATATTGATAACGGTTTCTTCAAATCATCTTTTGATGTGAAATATGAAAAACTTGATGAGTCCAATTCAGTCAAGATCAATTATGTTATAAAAGAGAATAAATCATTTAATTATAGAAAAATTGAACTGAAAGGCATTGATAAATTACCACCTGCTTTTAAACAAAACATTTTTAGCACCGCTCAGATCGATACTAATGCTCGATTTTCTCGGCAATATATTGAATCGTTAAATAATGAAATAATTCTGTATCTCCGAAACAAGGGGATGATGCTTGTCAGCGCTGATCCGATTAATATAAGAATTGATACAGTCAAAAATAAAGTTGATATTAATTTAAGTTATCGTACGGGTGAACAATACAGGATAAGTGAAGTGAGAGTTGAAAGAACAGGTCAGGGAAAAGATCTTGTAAATGATGATTTGATTATTGATATAGCGAATATTAAAAGCGGTGATATATACAATTTTTCAAATTTGCAAAGAATTCAACAAAGATTATATCGTACAAACATTTTTACTTCTACTCTGGTTTATGGCGTGACTGCCGATACAAATAAAAATTTCGTGCCGATAAACATTACGTCTGATATTGGTTTGTTGCATGAATTTTCTCCTGAAGTGATTATTAATAACGAAGATAACCGGTTTAATCTTGGTCTAAGTTTTGGTTTTATGAAAAAGAATTTTCTTGGTGGTGCCCGGAAACTGAACATTAATTTGTCAACTGCCTCGCAAAATATTATTGATTTTTTTAGTAATCCTGCTATTAATGATACAACTGTAATTGGTTACGCTGATCTTCGTGCTTCAGTTGAGCAGCCATATTTTTTCGGACTTCCGATATTAACAAAGTTTGAGAATTATGTTACTATTCAAAAACGAAAAGATGAATTTAATACGACAATTTTCGGATCAAAACTAAGTTTTAATTTTGAACTTCCGGAAAAAGTGTTTCTCTCTTCCTTATCAACTTATGTTTATTGGGAGTTGCTGAATGTCAATTTGAGGGAGCATTATTTAAAGAGTTTCTACACGGCAGTTGTTGAAAGATTGAATAGTGTTTTTCAATTGTCCCCAGCAGGCATTGATTCACTTGCAGCGGTTTTAGCTAGGAATGCCAAGAAAACTGATAAATCACAAAATTCTGTTATTGGAGTTGAGTTAGGAGCAAATAAGACTGATAATGTTTTATTCCCAACGCGAGGTTTTTCTATTTACTTAAAATTGGAGGAAGCAAATTCAATTCAATATCTTCTCTATCGCGTTTTTAACTCCGAGTTTACAGAACCTCTTTACTATAAAGTTTTGTTAAACTCATCTGCATTTTTTCCGGTCTATTATGATAAAAAGAAATCATTCGGAATGAAATTTTCGGTCGGTTATATCCATGCATATCGTGGGAATGAAACTGGTATTCCATTAAATCAAAGATTTAATGCAGGCGGAAGTAACTCGGTAAGAGGCTGGAAATCAAGAGAATTATCACCGCCTTTTTTGTTGGGTTTTTCCTCGCTCGATGTGGTTTCTCCATCTGATCTTGAAGCAATAAGCAAGAACAATGCAACTCCTGGTGGTTTTTTCCTTTTTGAAGGTTCGGTTGAAAACCGGTTCCGTCTTTTTGGTGATGTAGGAGCAGCTCTCTTTTTAGATTATGGCAATGCGTTTTTAAGTAAAGATTATTTCAGAATCGATAAACTTGCAGTTGCCTCCGGATTAGGATTTCGGTATTACTCGCAAATTGTACCTGTACGGTTAGATTTTGGCTTCAAAGTTTATAATCCTGATGATAGAAGAGCTTTTTTTACGCGACTAAATGATGTGGGCGGTTTTTTTAAGAATTTCGAATTCCATCTCGGAATAGGTGAAGCATTCTAATATTTTAATTCTTTCATTGCTTCGAAGATTTAAGTAAATTTCACTCCAAAAATTTGAGAATTATATGATATCAAGCATGACGGGTTATGGAAAATCAATCGTAACCAATAAAAATTTTTCCGTTGAAGTTGAAATCAAAAGTATTAATTCACGATATCTTGATTTATCTTTAAAAATTCCGCGTTTTTTAGCTGACAAAGAATTTGAGATCAGAAATTTTTTGAAAGAAAAAGTTAAGCGAGGCAAGATTTCGCTTAGTGTTTTTATTGAAAAAAATGGACAGTTGAACGGCTTTTCGAATTTGAATCTTGAAGGTCTTGAAAGTATTTATAGTATGCTTCTCGATATTAAAAACAAATTAAGCCTAAAATCTGAAATTACGATGGAAAATATTCTTCAATTCCAATCTGTAATTTTCTCTGAAGATAAAACTGAAAATCAATCGGAATTCGAAATTACATTAAAAGCTATTTCGATAGCTATTGATGAGATGGACAAAATGAGATCAACGGAAGGAAATCTGATAAAACAGGATTTGACTGATAGAATTGATACTATCAGCAGCGCAGTTGATTTGATTTCAAAAAATAATCCTGAAATTATTTCTGCTTATCATTCGAGATTGGTAGAAAGAGCCTCCGAAATTTATAGCGAATATCAATTAGATAAGGACCGGATGAATATGGAACTAGCGTTGTTATCGGAAAAGTATGATATCACAGAAGAGTGTGTGCGTTTAAAAAGCCATATTAGCCAATTTATGCAAACGATTAATAACAGTGAAGATGCCGGAAGAAAGTTGAATTTTATTCTGCAGGAAATGAATAGAGAGGCAAATACAATAAATAGTAAATCTATTTCGACTGAAGTAACAAACTATGGAATAAAAATAAAAGAAGAAATTGAAAAAATCAGAGAACAAATTCAGAATATAGAATGACCGTGAATAAAAAGGCAAAACTTTTCGTTTTTTCAGCACCAAGCGGATCTGGCAAAACTACAATTGTCAGATCATTATTAAAATATTTCCCCGAACTTGTTTTCTCCGTTTCAGCAACAACAAGAAAAAAACGATCAACGGAAATAAACGGTAAAGATTATTTTTTTATTTCGGAAACCGAATTTGAAAATAAAATCAAGAATGATGAATTTGTTGAATGGGAAAAATTTTACGATTATTATTACGGAACCTTAGTCTCTTTTATTGAAGATAAACTTGGTAAATCTCAATCTGTTGTTCTTGAAGTGGATGTCAAAGGGGCTTTGAGTATAAAAAAATCTTATCCGGATTCAGTATTGATTTTTATTATGCCACCAAGTTTGGAAGAACTTAAAGTCAGATTACTGAATAGGAAAACAGAAAGTGAAGAGGATTTTAAGAAACGAATACATCGCGCAGAAATGGAATTATCATATAAAGATAAGTTCGATTATATTGTAATAAATGATAATTTAGAACGTGCGAAAAATCAGGTTTTAGATATTATTAAAAATGAAATAAATTAGGAGAAATAGAAATGGAAGCAAGACCAATCAATATTACAAACATTATTGCAAAAACAAATAATCTTTACGAAGCGGTTATTGTCGCAGCTCGTCGTGCACGCCAAATCAATGATCAGAACAAGTTGGAATATAATCAACTTGCCGGAAGTCTTTTGCCTGCACCAGATGATGAATTTGATGATAGAGCAAATCCCGACCTCGTTAAAATCTCGCTCGAATTCGAAAAAAGAGCAAAACCTTCTCAACTTGCTTTGAATGAACTTCTGACAAAAGGCATAAGCTATCGTACCAAAGAATAAGCAGCTTTCCTTATGCAAGAAGATTCACTTGTAAAAAAATCGGTCATCAACGCTCTATTACTTCAAAAAGAAATTTTCGGAGATGACCTTTTTGTAAATGTTGCATTTAATAAATTTAAGTTTAATGATTCAGAAATTATCACAGAAAAAGTAAAAGAAGAAACTCCGATATTTTTGAAAGAAAAAAGAGAGGAAAGTTCTATCGAAATTCAGACTTTAGATGAATTCTATAACAAGATTAATACTTGTTTAAAATGCGAACTTGGAAAAACCCGGAAGAAGTTTGTTTTTGGTGTTGGAAATCCTAATGCTGATCTTATGCTAATTGGCGAAGCACCCGGAGCCGAAGAGGATGCACAAGGAATTCCATTTGTTGGACGTGCCGGAAAACTGCTGACTGACATTCTTAAAGCAATTAATTTTAGCAGAGATGATGTTTATATCGCAAATATTTTAAAATGCCGACCACCAAATAATCGTGACCCATTGCCGGTTGAAAGAGAAACTTGTTTTCCTTATTTAGATAAACAAATTGAATTAATTAAACCAAAAATTCTTCTTTGTCTTGGGCGGATTGCAGCGAATACATTGTTAAAAAAAAGTGAGCCCATGTCGCTTCTTCGTGGTGGAAATATTTTTAATTATTTGAATATTCCAGTTATGGTTACTTATCATCCTGCAGCTTTGCTTAGAAATCCAAATTGGAAAAAAGGTTGTTGGGAAGATGTGCAAGCTGTAAGAAAATTATATGATGAATTAGCGAATAAATAAAATGCCAAAATCTAAAGAAGCAAATTCGAATCTATCACATGTTAATACGCCGCCGTCTCTCGTTCCGGTTGAGCGAGCTGTTATCAGTGCATTACTTTTGGATAAGGCTGCAATTCCAAGAGTAGTTGAAATTGTTAAACCTGAATATTTTTATGATCCAAAGCACCGAATAATATTTAAAGCAATAATTGATTTAGATGATGCTAATGAACCCGTTGATACTGTAAGTTTATTTGAGGAATTAAAAAAGTCCGGAAAAGTCAATGATGTCGGTGGGGCGGAATATATTTCCAAACTGACTCAGGAGGTTTCTTCGGCAGCGAATGTGGATTATCATGCTCGTTTAATTACGGAAAAATGGATTTTGCGACAGTTAATAACAACCGCAAATGAAATTGCAACTTCTGCACTTGAAGAAAAAGAAGATGTCTTTGATATTCTTGATCAAGCAGAGAGTAAAATATTTTCTATCTCGCAGGAAGGAACTCGTGAATCATATAAATCAATGGATAAAGCCGTTAAAGAAGCATTGGAATTGATAGAGGCAATTCATTCAAAATCATTAACTTCAGTTTCGGTTCCATCCGGTTATTTTGTTCTGGATGATATGCTTGGCGGTTTTCAAAAATCGGATTTGATTATTATTGCAGCCCGTCCCTCAATGGGAAAAACTGCATTTGCTCTTTCATTTGCACGTAATGCTGCAATCGATCACAAAGTTCCTATTGCTGTTTTCAGTTTGGAAATGTCAACAATTCAGCTTGCAACAAGGTTAATATCAGCCGAAGCAAAAATAAATGCACATAGTATTCGTACTGGAAGATTTAGGGTTGAAGATGGAGCGAAAATCAGCAGAACTGTTCATAAGCTCAGTAAAGCACCCATTTATATTGACGATACTCCTGCTCTATCAATTCTTGAATTAAGAGCAAAAGCCAGAAGATTAAAAAACGAAAAAAATATTGGATTAATAATTATTGATTACTTGCAGTTGATGAATGCTTCGATGAGATCGGATAACCGGGAAAGAGAAATTTCACAGATATCAAGATCATTGAAGGCACTTGCAAAAGAATTAAATATTCCGGTGGTTGCATTATCACAATTAAACCGTGCGGTTGAAACCACACAGGACAAAAGACCAATGCTTTCTCATCTCCGTGAATCCGGATCCATTGAGCAGGATGCAGACGTTGTTTTGTTTTTATACAGACCTGAAGTTTATAACTTTAAGACTGATACAAAAACCGGCGAATCACTTGAAGGACTTGCTGAAGTTATTATTGCTAAGCAGCGTAATGGTCCAATCGGCGAGGTTAAACTTCGATTCATAAAAGATTTTGCAAGATTTGAAAATTTAGAATTATTGCACAGAGAAATTTCTTCTGAAAGTTCACAGGAACCTGAAGAATTTCCTATTTGATTTTGTTTTAATAATTTTTTTTATAATCTCTTGGGGTTAGTCTAATGGAAAAACTGCTCTCGTTAATAAATAAGAAAAAGAAATTTGTTGTTGGCTTAATGTCCGGTACATCAATTGATAATGTGGATGTGGCTTTAGTTGAAATCACAGATAATTGGACTGATACTAAAATTAAATTGATTGGTTTTACCGAATATTCTTACCCTGCAGGATTGAAAGAATTGATTCTTAAAAACTCAAATCAGAGTACAAGCAACGTTGCAGAAATTTCTCAATTAAATTTTTTGCTTGCCCAAATATATTCAGACGCTGTCGATTCATTAATCGAAAAGTTAAATTTCCCTAAATCAAAAATTGACTTAATTGGAAGTCATGGACAAACAATTCATCATCTTCCGGAAAGAGTGAAATTGTTTGATCACTCTGTTTCATCGACATTTCAAATTGGTGATCCTTCCGTACTTGCAAAACTGACCGGAATAATTACAGTTGGCGATTTCCGCGTTGGGGATATTGCTTTGGGAGGGCAAGGTGCACCCTTGATTCCATATTTTGATTTCTTATTGTTTCGTTCGACCAATAAAAATCGAGCTTTGCTGAATATTGGTGGAATTTCAAATTTTACAATTCTAAAAAAGAATTGCAGACAAAATGATGTGCTTGCTTTCGATACGGGTCCTGGAAATATGTTGATTGATTCGACGATGGAATATTTTTTCAGAAAAGAATTTGATTATAATGGCGAAACGGCTGCTTCAGGCAAGACAAACAAGGCTCTGTTTAATTCTTTGATCTCAAAAGATAATTTCATTGAAAAGAATCCACCAAAGTCAACAGGAAGAGAGTTTTATGGTTTTTCTTTCATTGACGATTTACTCAAAGAATTTGAAAAAGTAAAACCCGAAGATTGGATTAATACAGTTTCAAAATTTACTGCCTATGCTATTTATCGCAATTATGAAAAATTTGTTAAAAAAAATATCATGCTCGATGAACTTATTATCAGCGGTGGTGGAGCAAAAAACAGCTTTATTTATAAATGTCTTGCCGAATATTTTGGTGAATCAGTTGAAGTGAAAATTATTGATGAAATCGGAATTTCTGCAGATGCAAAAGAATCAATTTGTTTTGCCGTACTTGCGAATGAAACTATTCACGGGAATCCTACAAATATTCCTTTGACAACAGGGGCTGATAAACCAACTGTGCTTGGAAAGATTTGCCTTCCTTAATTCTTCATCAAAGAAAGTTTATTAATTAACAATTCATTTACTGACTGAGGATTTGCTTTCCCCTTTGATTCCTTCATGATTTGCCCAACAAAAAATCCCAACACTTTATCTTTTCCTGCAAGATATTGTTTTACTTGTTCCTGATTTGATTTAATAACCCGGTCAATAATTTCTTCGATAAACTTTGAATCATTAATCTGTGTTAATCCTTTTTCCTTAATGATAATCAATGGATCGATGTTCCTTTCTATTAATTCTGCGAAAATATCTTTTGCAATTTTATTGCTGATGGTTTTGTCGTTAATAAGATTAATTAATTTGCCAAGATTTATAGGAGATAACCTGAATTGATTAACTGACAAATTATTTTCGTTGATAAACTTCAGCACTTCCACCATTACCCAATTGCTAATTGATTTGAAATCATCCGAATGTTTTGCTGCACTTTCAAAATAATCAGCTAATTCCTTTGTAGAAGTTAGAATTTCACAATCATATTCAGGCAGTTTATATAGGTTTGAAAATTTTTTGCGTCTTACATCGGGAAGCTCAGGCATTTTGCTCATAAGTTCATTCTTCCAAACATCATCAATAATTACAGGCAGCAAATCTGGTTCGGGAAAATATCTGTAATCATGGGCTTCTTCCTTAGTCCTCATTATTTTTATTTCTTCTTTGTCCGCATCCCATAACAAAGTTTGCTGAATAATTTTCCCGCCCTCTTCAATAATATCAATTTGTCTTTCTATTTCTTTTTGAATTGCTTTTTCTACATTCTTAAAGGAGTTCATGTTTTTTAATTCAGTTTTTACACCAAGAGATTTATCACCAGTTAATCGTACCGAAACATTCGCATCACAGCGGAGCGAGCCTTCTTCCATATTGCAATCAGAAATATTTAAGTAAAGTAAAATTTGTTTCAACTTGGATAAATATTGAAATGCCTCATGCGGAGACTGTAAATCGGGTTCGGAAACAATTTCTATCAATGGTGTTCCACATCGATTCAAATCAACTAAGCTGAAACCGGTTTCGTCATGGATTAATTTTCCTGCATCCTCTTCCATGTGAATTCGGTTTATTCTAATAGTTCTTAAATTATTATCGGCAGTAATTTCTAAGAATCCATTTGAACAAATTGGTTCATCAAATTGTGAGGTTTGCCAGCCTTTTGGAAGATCAGGATAAAAATAATTTTTCCTGGCAAAAGAAGATTTGAAATTTATTTTGCAATTTGTTGCCAAGCCCATCATAACGGCAAACTCAACCATTTTCTTATTGATTTTTGGGAGACTTCCGGGATGACCAAGACAAATCGGGCAAACGTTGGTATTGGGTTGATCGCCAAATTTATTTGAGCAACCGCAAAAAGCTTTTGTTTCGGTAAGTAACTGTGCGTGTACTTCCAGTCCGATTACAGGTTCATATTTATTCATTCTAAATAATTCATTTTGTTTGTTCGAATATAATTAATTGTGCAATTAATCTGAAGAATCAATTAATTTATAATGAAAAATAAAAAAAATAGGCAAACATGAAACTTGATATTTTAATATTTGCTGCTCATCCCGACGATGCCGAACTTTCAATGGGAGGAACAATTGCTTCTTTAACCGACAGTGGTTTTAAGGTTGGAATTGTTGATCTAACTGCTGGTGAACTTGGGACGAGGGGAAGTAAAATTATTCGTAAGCAGGAATCAAAAATTGCGTCGGAAATTTTAAAAGTAACTCACAGAGAAAATTTATCTCTAAAAGATGGTTCAATCTATGAAGATGATAAAATAAGAAAATTGATTGTTCAAAAAATCAGAAAATTTCAGCCTGTATATATATTCGCTCCTTATTTTAATGATCGTCATCCCGATCACATTGCTACGAGTAAATTGGTAAAGTCTGCGATGTTTTTTTCAGGTGTCACTAAATATCTGTCGAATGGAAAAAATAATAGTAATAAAATCATTCGTCCGTTAAAATTATTTTATTATATGCAGTCATATCCTTTTGAACCTTCATTTGTCATTGATGTGACAAATTATTTCGATGTGAAAATGAAAAGTGTTTATGCATATAAAACGCAGTTTTATGATCCTGCGAGTAAAGAACCACACACATTTATCAGCGATCCAAAGTTTGTAAAATATCTTGAAGATCGGTCAAGATTTTATGGCTTTCAGATTGGAAAAGAATATGGCGAAGCATTCTTTTGCGAAGAATTAGTTGAATTTGATTTAATAAATTTTCTTAAAAAGGCGAAAAAATGAAAATAGGTTTTGTCGGTACAGGTTTGATGGGAAAACCAATGGCAGAAAAGTTACTTGAAAATAATTTTGAATTGAATGTTTACAATCGTACTTACGAAAAAACATTTGAACTCCAAAAGAAAGGTGCTAAAGTTTATAAATCTGCGGATGAATTAGTTTCAAAATCAGAAGTTGTGATTTTTATGCTTTCAGATTTTACTGCAGTGAATAATATTATTTCCGGATTTAACTTTAATGATTATAACCAAAAGCTTTTTATTCAAATGGGAACTTTATCTCCTAAAGAAAATATCTTGCTTCAAAATCTTTTTGAATCGATGAACGGAAGATTCGTAGAAGCTCCTGTTCTTGGTAGCATTCCGCAGATATTAGAAAAAAAACTTGTCACATTTATTGGCTCAGGAAAAGATGAAACTGAAAATCTCAGAAAAATATTTGAATCATTTTCGAAAGAAATAATTTATGTTGGAAAAGTCGGTAAGGCTTCTGCATTAAAACTTGCAATCAACCAGCTTATTGTTTCGGAATTGTCAGTTTTTTCAATGAGCTTAAAGTACGTTATCAAACAAGAGATTGATGTTAAAAAATTCATGAATGTTTTAAGGAACAGTGCTTTATATGCACCGACATTTGATAAGAAGTTAAGCAATTTTCTTGCAAACAACTATTCTAAACCGAATTTTCCACTCAAGCATATGTTGAAGGATCTTAAATTAATTATTGATGAATTTGAGGATTCAGAAATCGCAACCGGTATCTTGCATGATGAAAGCAAAATACTTGAAGCTGGAATTCGAAATGGTTTTGGCAACGAAGATTATTCTGCTTTATTTAAATGTTTTGACAAAGATTGAAATTATAGGCAGGCTTGGGCATCAAATCAAAAAAAATTGGAGGAGAAATGAGTTATTACTTTTCAAAGAAATTGGTTTCATCATTCGAAGAGGCTGAAACAAAAATTATTGATGAGCTTAAAAAGAACGGATTCGGAATACTTACAGAAATTAATGTTAAAGAAACATTAAAGAAAAAAATTGATGTGGATTTTAGAAAATACAAAATTCTCGGTGCTTGTAATCCGCAATTTGCTTATGAAGCCTTAAAAACAGAGGACAAGATTGGAGTTTTATTTCCTTGCAGTGTTGTAATTCAGGAACTTGATAACCCCGCTGAAGTGGAAGTCGCAATCATGAATCCATTAGAGGCAATGAAATCAATAGGAAAGCCAGAAATGTTGAACTTTGCTGAACAAATTGCCCAAAAACTTCAATCTGCTCTTTCTAACTTATAACTTCTTATAAGCCCTTAATAAATTCTTTAGTAATTTTGCACAGTGAAAAAATCATTGTGCAAAAAATATTTTAAAATAATGAAACCTAATTCATATTTTCTTTTTATAATGTTCAATATTTTAATTCAAAAGGAGTAATTGTGGAAATAACTGAACTTAACGAAAAAATAAAACGCGAAAGTGAATTCATTGATATTTTGATAAACGAATTGAGTAAAGTTATAATTGGTCAAAAAGATATGGTCGAAAGACTGATTGTCGGACTTTTAGCAAACGGACATGTTTTATTAGAAGGTGTGCCGGGGCTTGCAAAAACTCTTGCAATCAAATCACTTGCATCAACAATGAAAGCAAAATTCCAGCGAATACAATTCACACCGGATTTATTGCCCGCTGATTTAATTGGTACGATGATATATAATCAAAAAGATGGAAACTTCAGCATCAAACAAGGACCAATTTTTTCAAACTTTATTCTTGCTGATGAAATTAACCGCGCACCGGCGAAAGTTCAAAGTGCACTTCTTGAAGCAATGCAGGAAAGACAAGTTACAATTGGACAACAATCATTCAAATTAGAAGATCCTTTTTTAGTACTTGCCACTCAAAATCCGATTGAACAGGAAGGAACTTACCCTCTTCCGGAAGCTCAGGTTGACAGGTTTATGCTCAAAGTAAAAATTTCGTATCCTACAAAGTCTGAAGAGCAAAAAATTATGAAGATGAATTCTTCACAAACTTTTCCTTATGTAAATCAGGTTATTACCAAAGAAGATATATTCAAAGGCAGACAATTGGTAAATGAAATTTATATGGATGAGAAAATTGAGAAATATATTCTCGATATAATTTTTGCTACCAGAAATCCTGAAGAATACGGACTTCGTGATTTGAAAGATTTAATTTTATATGGAGCTTCACCTCGTGGCTCTATTAATCTTGCACTTGGTGCACGTGCCATGGCTTTTATAAGAAGGCGCGGATATGTCATTCCTGAAGATGTAAGAAGTATTTGCCTTGATGTTCTCCGGCACAGAGTTGCAGTCAGTTATGAAGCTGAAGCAGAAGAAATATCATCTGAAACAATTATTCAAAAAATTCTAAATGAAATTGAAGTCCCTTGATTTTGGAGTTTTGATTTGACAACACGGGAATTGCTTAAACAAGTTCGAAAGATTGAAATTCGAACAAGAGGATTTGTTAATGATCTTTTCTCCGGCGAATATCATTCGGTATTCAAAGGAAGAGGAATGGATTTTAATGAAGTCCGTGAGTATCAGGTGGGTGATGAAGTCCGGGCAATTGATTGGAACGTAACTGCAAGACTGGGACACCCATATGTAAAAGTGTTTGAGGAAGAGCGCGAACTGACCGTTATTCTGCTTGTGGATTTAAGCAGCTCATTAATTTTTGGAACAATTGAAAAAACTAAGCAGCAAATTGCTGCTGAAATTTCAGCAATATTATCCTTCTCGGCATTGAAGAATAATGATAAAGTTGGTTTGATTTTATTCACCGATAAAATTGAAAAATTCATTCCGCCACGGAAAGGTAAAAGTCATGTGTTAAGAATTATTCGTGAACTCCTTTCATTCGAAACACAAAATAAAGGAACAAATATCAGAACAGCTCTGGAATATTTTTATCATATTCAAATGAAAAAAAGCATTGTGTTTCTCATTTCAGATTTTATTGATTACAACTATGAAAAAATCATGGGAATAGTTTCACGCCGGCATGACTTGATTGCAGTTCGTTTAATAGATCCAAAGGAAAACGAGATTCCTCAAATCGGATTGGTCAGATTGAAAGATAACGAAAGTAACTCTGTGAGATATATCGATACAGAGGATAGAAAGTTTCGTAATCATTTTAGAAACAAAAAAGAGGAACTTGAAAATTTTATCAAACAAACATTCATGAAAGCAAAAGTTGATTCGATTAATATTGACCTGAGCAGATCCTATATCAAACCAATTGTTGATTTTTTTAAGTTAAGGGAAAAGCGAATTTGATGTATCGGATAATTTTTTTATTGATGATTGTTTTCAGTCAATTTGTTTCGGGGCAAAAAATTGATACTAAACTTACGACGGATAAGTCTGTTTATCTTATTGGTGATTATATCAAACTTACTTTTGAAGTCAATTATGGTAAAAACGTAGAGGTAAAATTACCTGCGGTTAAAGATAGTATAAAACAACTTGAGTATATTAAAAAGGGCAGCACGCTGAAAGAAGAAGATAATTCCGGAATTCATTTCAAACAAACATTCATCTTCTCGAAATATGAGCCTGATACAATTGAAATTTCTTCGCCACCGATTCTGTTCAAGATAAAAGGTTCAACTGAGTATAAAAAACTCAGTACAAATACAGTGAAGCTGATTATTAATTCTTATCCTGTTGATAACTCAAAAGAAATTATCGATATAAAAAAGCCGATTGAAGTCCAATACAATTGGGGGGCATTAATATTGATTTTATTTGTTATAATTGTCCTGTTTGTTGCAAGCATATATTTATGGAAAAAGTACAAAAATAAACATCAAACAGAAACCCAAGCTAAAATCATTAAGCTACCGAATTATCAAGTTGCACTTAATTCTCTTGCAGAGTTAGCTGAGAAAAAACTTTGGCAAAATGGGAAGATTAAAGAATACCATTCAGAAATTACAGGGATAATAAGGAAATATTTTGAAGATGAATATGGGTTCAAAGCTTTAGAGATGACATCATACGAAATTATCGAAGAGATGAAAACTCAGAAATTCATTGACAAAATTATCGGTTTAGTTGATGAATTTTTTGCCAACGCCGATTTAGTGAAATTTGCAAAATTCCAGCCAATGGCTAGTGTAAACAATTTAATGATGAATCAAGCATATGAAATAATTAATCAAACAAAACCAATCGAAATAATTTCAAGTGAGGTTACGAATGTTTGATGGAATTGCTTTCAAATACTCGTTTGTTTTATACGCACTGATTCTCTTGCCATTCATTGTTTGGTGGTATATAAAGTTTCACAAGAATAAAGATGTTGAGATAAAGTATTCGTCATTTGAATTTTTTAAGGATTTCAAACCAACAATTAAGGAAAGATTAATTCACCTGCCTTTTGCGTTTAGAGTAATTGCATTAATATTTTTAATTATAGCACTTGCAAGACCACAATCATTTTTGAGTGGTGAAAATGTTTTGACCGAAGGAATAGACATTGTGATGAACCTTGATATTTCAAGCAGTATGTTAGCTGAGGATTTTAAACCAAATAGGCTGGAAGCAGCCAAAAAAGTGGTCGCAGAATTTATATCAAATCGTAAATATGATAGAATTGGCCTCGTAATTTTTGCGAAGGAGAGTTTTACGCAGTGTCCGATGACGATTGATTATAACGTCATAAGAGAATTGCTTCACGAAATCAGAAGCGGAATAATTGAAGATGGAACTGCAATCGGAAATGCAATAGCAAATGGTGTGAACAGGCTGAAGGACAGCAAATCAAAAAGTAAAGTTATGATTTTGGTAACAGATGGTGTTAACAATTCAGGTGAAGTTGATCCGCTTACGGCTGCAGAAATTGCAAAAACATTTGATGTAAAAATTTATACGATTGGAGTAGGAAGTTACGGTCAAGCACCATACCCGGTTCAGACTCCATTTGGGATACGATATCAAATGGTTCCTGTTGAGATAGATGAAAATTTGCTTCGTCAAATATCTGAAACTACCGGAGGAAAATATTTCAGAGCCGCCAATAATGGTGCTCTTAGTGAAATATATAAGAAAATTGATAAGATGGAAAAAACAAAAATTGAGATTACTTCATTTAGCAAGGCAGAAGAACTGTTTCAATATTGGGCTTTTGCAGGTTTGATAATCCTATTGAGTGAAATTATTATTTCGAAATTTTATTTAAGGAAATTGCCATAGCATGTTCAGATTTGAAAATACAGAATATTTATATTTATTAATTCTGATGCCGGTATTAATCTTGGCTTACTGGTTGATTTTTGTAAAATTGAAAAAGAAAATGAATTTGTTTGCTACGGATTCAATGCAAAAAATAATATCACCGGAAAGAAGTTCTGCAAAACCAAATATGAAGTTTGCAATTATTATGGTTGCTTTTTTGCTGTTAATATTTTCTCTTGCAAATCCTCAAGTCGGTTCTAAAATCGAACAAGTCAAGCAAGTTGGAATTGATATTTATATTCTTCTCGACGTTTCTAAAAGTATGGCGGCGCAGGATATTCAACCAAGTAGATTGGAAAAATCGAAATATGAAATATCCAAATTGATTCAAAACCTTCAGGGTGACAGAATTGGATTAATAGTTTTTTCCGGAGATGCATTTATTCAATTTCCGTTAACTGCCGATTATTCTGCTGCTGGGTTATTCCTTGGTTCGGTTGACTTCAATTCCGTGCCTCAACCAGGCACAGCAATTGAAAGAGCAATTTCATTGGCTGTTTCTTCATTTCAAGAAAATGTAAAAACAAGAAAAGCTATAATCATTCTTACTGATGGCGAAGATCATGAAGGAAATATCGATGAGGCAGTTACCTCAGCAGTTGATAAAGGTATTCAAATATTTTGTATTGGCGTTGGTTCAAAAAATGGTGCACCAATTCCAATCGTTGATAAAAATAGAATTGTTGGTTATAAAAAAGATCAGTCTGATAATGTGATTATTTCAAAACTAGATGAATCAACACTTCGGAATATTGCGAGAAAAGGCAATGGCAAATTTTACAGATCAACAAACAATGAAGATGAATTGGAAAAAGTGTTTGATGATTTAGCAAAGATTGAAAAAAACGAATATGGTGTCGCCCAGATTGCTGACTATGAAGACAGATTTTATTATTTGCTTTTTCCAGCAATTATTCTTTTGATTGTTGAAATATTTATTAGTTACAAAAAGTCCGGGTTCTTTCTGAAATTTGAGGAGGAAAATTCAAAATGATTCCATATAAATATTCTGTTATAATTTTGATTGTTATCTGTAATATGATTTTACATGCACAGTCGTATCGTGGACTGAACAATGATGGAGTTGATTTATACAATAATAAAAAATATGCTGATGCAGAAGTAAATTTTAAGAAAGCGATTGAGAAAGACAGAAATAAATTTAAATCTAACTTTAATTTGGGAGATGCTATTTACAAACAAGGTAGATATGATGAATCGTCAAAATATTTTCTGGAAGCATTTCAAAAAACAAAGGATACAGATTTGAAAGCAAAGTCGCTTTATAATCTTGGCAATTCTCTGTTGAAGGGAAATAAAATTCAGGAAAGCATTAATGCTTACAAAAATTCTCTTAAACTTAATCCTAATGATAAAGAAGCAAAATACAATTTATCCTATGCATTAAATATGCTTAAGCAAAATCAGGATAAAAATAAAAATCAAAACAAAGATAAAGACAAGCAGCAAAATCAGGATAAGCAAAAAGACCAGAATGGAAATGATAAGAATAAAGATCAACAGCAGAATCAACAACAAAATCAGCAGCAGAATCAACAGCAAAAAGTGAAAAAGGAAGAGGCACAAAGAATTTTGGATGCATTGAAAAAAAATCAAAAAGATTTACAAAAAGAGTTAAGAAAAGTGAAAGCAAAGTCAGTTTACACAGAAAAAGATTGGTGAAATGGAAAAATTAATTCTGTTAGTGTTTTTTTTGGCTGCCAATATTTTTGCACAACAATTAAAAGTGAGCGCAGACAAAACAACTGTTAGTATGAACGAAAGATTTCAAATCTACTTTGAATTTAATGCAGAAGATTTAAGTGGCGTAAAAAGTTTTAAACCGCCTAAATTTGGCGGACTTAATGTAATCAGTGGGCCAAATCAATCTTCATCTATGCAGATTATTAACGGGCGTGGTTCGGCTACAATTAATTTTTCATTTATAGTTTTTGCACCACAGATTGGTAAATACACAGTTGGTCCTGCATCAATAAATTATCAGGGAACTGAATATACTTCATATTCTCTGACAATTAATGCTGAAAAGGGAAATGCTCAATCTTCAAATCAAAGTTCAAACAGTAATTCCTCAGATATTTCAAGAGAGGAAATTGCTAAAAATGTTTTTATCATCACCTCCTCAAATAAATCTTCTGTCTATAAAGGCGAGCAGGTGACAGTAACTTATAAGCTTTATACTCGTTTGGATATTTCGTCGCCGCAAATTACAAAGCTTCCTACATATAAAGATTTTTGGGCTGAAGAAATTGAGACCGGAAACAATATTCAATTAAATATCGAAATGTTTAAAGGCGAGAGATATCGGACTGCGGTTCTGAAGAAAGTTGCTTTGTTTCCCACGGCTACCGGATCTTTATCGGTAACTCCATTCGAATTAAATATTCCGGTGATTATCACTAAGAAAAGAAACAGCCGGGATATTTTTGATGATTTTTTTAATGACCCTTTTTTTCAAAGAAGAGAAACAGTTGAATATCTTGCCCGTTCAAATAAACTGAATATAAATGTTAAACCTTTGCCGTTAAATAATATTCCAAAATCATTTAAGGGAGCAGTAGGAAATTATCAATTGATTACAACTCTGAATAAAGAAAAAGTTGAGGCGAATGAATCTGTTAATTATAAAACTAATATAACAGGTATAGGCAATATTAAATTATTGGAAATGCCGGAAGTGAAATTTCCAGCAACTTTTGATAAATATGATCCAAAGATTAATGAGACTATCAATAACAGAGAGCAAATATCTGGCAGTAAATCAGCTGATTACTTAATCATACCACGTGCACATGGAGTAATGAAAATAGGTGGTTTTGAATTTTCTTTCTTTAATCCTGCCACAAAAAGCTATGTTGTGATAAATGTGCCTGAGAAAACTATTGAAGTAAAGGGCGGCTCTACGTCCAATCAATTGGCTTCTGAAAATTTATCTAAAGAAGATGTTCGTTTATTAAGTCAGGATATAAGGTATATTAAATTAGAAAACTCGAGTTTGGTGAAAAGAGAAAATTTACAATCAATCTCAAAATGGTTTATTCCAGGCTTAATAATTCCGGTAATTGTTTTTCTTGGATTACTTCTGTTTGTTAAGCAAAATGAAAAATTGGAATCTAACGCAAAATTATTCAAATACTTAAAAGCAGAGAAGATTGCAAAAAAGCGACTTCGTGAAGCCGAAAAAGCTAGAATATCAAATGACCATTTCGTTTTTTATAATGAAATTGAAAAGGCACTGCAGGGTTATCTCGAAGATAAACTGGAAATAGCAAAATCTGAATTCACAAAAGAGTTTATTTCAGAGAATCTTTCTGAAAAAGGAATAGGGATTGAAAATATTAATAATGTATTGGAAATTTTATCGACGTGTGAATTTATGAAGTATTCACCTTCGAACGACAAATTAATTTATGCTGAATTTTATCAGAGGACTGTCAAAGTTATAGTCGGTTTGGAAAATATAATTGGAGTAAAAAGAAAATGATTCTTAGAAATGTTTTTATTCTGATTTTATTATTTAGTGTCAATTTATGGGGATTCAATGCAGACCAAATCTTTATGAAAGCCAATAAGTTATATCAGGCAAAAGAATATAAGGAGGCTCTTGAATTATACCTCAAGATAGATAAAAGGGGTTATGCAAGCGAAGATTTATATTATAATATCGGAAACTCTTATTACCGATTAGAAAAATTGGGCTATGCAATTTTATATTTTGAAAAGGCTTTGAAAATTTCTCCGGGCGATGAAGATATTCAATACAATTTAAAATTGGCAAGAGCAAAGACCGTCGATAAGTTAGAAGAAACCCCAAAAATATTTTTAACCGTCTGGTGGGAATCTTTGATTACTTTGAACAACTATTCAGGCTGGGCGTTTCTTGTTATTATTTTCCTCGTACTTTTTCTTGTTTTACTTGGCTTCTACTTTTTAAGTAAAAGATTACTGTACAAAAAATATGGGTTCTATTTTTCGTCTGTTTTATTTTCTGTCTTATTTTTTGTAGTCATAGTTTTTTACAGCAGCTATGAAATGGAAACAAAAACTGATTTTGGTGTACTTATTAACGAGATGGCAATAGTTAAACAAGCCCCGGATTTACAAAGCAGCGATGCATTTATTATTCATGAGGGAGTGAAATTCTCCTGTGAAGATCGAGTAGGAAATTGGACAAAAATTAAATTGATTGATGGTAAAATCGGCTGGGTTGAGGATTCAGCATTCCGAAAAATTTGATTTTTTCCTGTGTAGCTATAAAAAAGTTATAAAATTCCATGTAGATTTGTTTAAGCAATAATTTTTTTTATAAAATTTGATTGGATATTTTATCTTAGCTATGCAAAAAAGCAGCAGAATTATAGTTTTTTTAATTTTCATTTCATTGGTGTTTGTTTCATGCACTTTTAATGATTCGAATAATATTGTCAATCCCCCAAATACTACTTTACCCACAAACCCATTACCTGTGAACAGTGCAATTAATCAAGAAAATATTATCAAGCTTAGCTGGCAATATTCGGGAGCCGATTCCTTTACTGTTTATTTTGATACACAAAATCCACCACAAAAAATTATCAAAAAAAATCTAACTCAGAATAGCATTACAACATTTGCTGCAGGAAATTCAACTACTTATTATTGGAAAGTCTCAGCTAAATTTAAAAACAGTTCTTCAGTGGAAGGACCGATTTGGAAATTTACTACCAAACCTGGCTCAACATCTTCGGCGGGATATATAATCAACAGTTACGGAATCACAACTTTTGCTCCAAACATTATTCGGGCTCTGTTTCAAGTTTCTGATTTGAATAATAAAGGGATTTCGAACCTTATGACTTCCGATTTTGAAGTTTATGAAGATGGCAAAAAAATATCATCCACAGAATCACTATTGAATATTTCAAAAAAGGAATCTAATTATTTTGTTTTCAACACGGTTTTAATGATTGATAATAGCACCAGCATTACAGACGATGACGGAAGTAATTTGGCAGAAATAAAAACTGCTGCTAAAAATTTTGTTGCAAGTATGTTTTCACAGCAAAGAATTGCAGTCTATGAGTTTTCCGGAACTGTAAATTTGTTGCTCGATTTCACTCCTGTTTCAGAATCAGCGAAAATTAATTCGGCTATCGATGGAATTCAAAAAGGTGCACGATCTACAGATTTATATGGTGCTGTCATTAAAGGAGCTTCAAGAATTAAACAATCAATGAACGCCGATTCTATTATCAGTGGTGCATTAGTTTTATTCACTGATGGTGATGATACTCAAAGTTCTCACACTTTAGATCAGGCTTTAAGTTCAGTAACAAACAAGAATGTTTATACAATCGGACTTGGAACAGATTTAAATCCTGAAATTATGTCACTGATTGGCAATAATGGTTTTTACCCGATT
>Ga0210044_10002746_pt1 | contig 25790 bp, 11 predicted proteins | sample CryGey13umfilter_2_FD_183959 | JGI IMG/M metagenome (GOLD analysis project Ga0210044, IMG submission 183959) | Groundwater microbial communities from aquifer in Utah, USA - Crystal Geyser 4/9/14 3 um filter (SPAdes) (version 2) | ecosystem: Environmental > Aquatic > Deep subsurface >... | reverse complement strand
GGCGTCCGGCCCATCAAGCCGAGCTGGTGGGTCAGCGGCTGCGCTGGTCGCTGCTGGGCACCGTGTGGCAGAACACGGGCGAGCCGTGGGATGATGTGGCGCTTCGACTCTCCACCGAGCGACCCACGCTGGGGGCCGAGCTGCCGCTGCTCGACGAGGATCTGCTTCAGCTGCGGCCTCGCACCGAGGAGGAGAAGCGGACGGTCGAGGTCTCCTCGCGGGATGAGGAGATCGAGTCCATCTCCCCCGGTGTCGACCCCGAGGCGCGGGTCTCGGTGGTGCCCGGCGTGGACGACGGGGGCGAGGTGCGTGTCTTCGAGCTGGCGCATTCGGTGACGATCCCGTCGGATGGACGGGCGCACCTCGTGGCGCTGGATGACTTCGAGTGCGACACGACGCTGGACCGTGTCTGCTTTCCCGAGCTCGCGGAGGCGGTGATGCTGCGCTCCCGGCAGCAGAACGAGGGCACCCGACCGCTGCTCGCCGGACCGGTACGGCTGGTGGACAACGGCGCCTTCGTCGGACGGACCCAGGTCCCGTTCGTCGCCCCCGGGGAGCGGTTCGCCGTGGGCTGGGGCTCCCGCGACGAGCTGCAGGTACGCCGCCGCACCGGTCAAACCAGCGACGAGAAGACCCTGACCCGCCGCGTGTGTCACAGCATCTGGACCCGGATCTACCTCTCCAACACCGGCCCCGCGCCGTGCCAGGTCGTGGTCACGGAGCGGATCCCGGTGTCAGAGGTGGAGCAGGTTCAGGTCAAGCTCCTGCCACAAACCACCCCTGGCTACCAGCAGAGCGACGATGGCCACCTGGTGTGGGACGTGGAGTTGCCCGCCAGCGGTCGGCAGGAGATCCTCCTGACGTATCAGGTCGACGCCCACCGCAAGGTGGTGTGGCGCTACTAGGCTCCAGGCCGCTGTCGACCAGGCTGGCTTTCCTGGTATCATTGGGGTCGATGCTGACACGGGTGTTGTGGGTCGTCCTGGTTCTGGCCACGTCGGGCTGCCGCTTCGACCGAAGCGGTCTGGCGCCGGCCGCCTCCGATATGGTGGCGTGGGAGAGCCAGCTGGCGTTTCGCGACGGCCTCCCGACCCCGATGAAGCCCCGTGACGGACAGGCGCCGCACCCGGATCTGCCCCCCGACCTCCCCCCGCCGCCGGACCAGTTCGTTCCCCCGGACCTCACCCCCATCGACGGCCAGCCGGTCGTGGACCAGACGCCCCCCTGCGGGCCATCGACCTGTCGCAGTGGTTGCTGCGACAAGACCGTGTGCCGCACCGGGAGCGAGGGCACGGCCTGCGGGTCGGCGGGCACCGCCTGCACCAACTGCACGACGGCGGGCAAGCTGTGCCAGGCCGGCGCCTGCGTCGGATGCAGCACCAGCGTCCAGTGCGTCGGGGAGACGGCGTGCTTCAAGGACCCGCCCGACGACCCCACGGGTCTGTGCGTCCCGGCCTACAACCGCTACTGGCGCATCGTGGTGGTGGACGCCCAGATCAACTGCAGTAAGAGCTGGGATCCGAGCAACAACAGCGGCCCGGATCCCTACATCGACATCACCGTCGGCTCCAACGGCTGGTATACAACGACCAAGAACAACACCTGCGATCCGGTGTGGAACGGATATCTCGACGCCTTTCTGGGCAAGACGACCAAGGTGACGTTCGACGTGTATGACAGCGACTTCGCCAGCATCCAGCTCATCGGCAAGGTGGACTACCCTGGCGGTCTGCCGCTGACGGTGCTCAAGAAGGGGAAGATCGCCTACCAGAACCCCGGCGGCGACCTGCTCCAGTTCAACGTGACGCTGCAGCCCGTCTCCCCCTGAGCCACGCCGCGAAGAGCACCAGCAAGGGTGTGATCCCACCAGCCGGGCCGCGCTCCAGCCCACAACGGCAACCGTCGTCGTCCGCGGCTGGCGAGCCGTCGATCTCCACGGTGTTGCAGCAGCGGCCCCCATCGGTCCGCTTGGGGAGATGGGTGTGGAGCAACGAACCTGGGCATGTGCACAGGGCTTGACCCTCAGGGCCCCGCCGGCGCGGAAGATCTTGTAGCCCTGCTCGACGTACTGCAGGGCAAAGTGCTCCTGCAACAGGTCGGCGGAGAAGGGTCCGCTGGCCCCGACCGCCGCGGGCCACAGCAGGATCAACCACAGGACGAGGAGTCTCTTCATGGCGCTCCATCCACGCGAAAGGCGGCCCAGAACGCAGGATGCGGGAAACGCTGGCGCAGCCGATTCTGCGCCTGCTGCAGCGCACGCGCCGGCGAGCCGTGCCGCGCGAGACCCCGGAACAGATGTTTCATGGTCAACGCGGCGCCCAGATCGCTGACACGCCACAGGCTGGAGACCACCCGTCGCGCACCGGCGGCGATGAATGCCTGGTCCAGCCCCACCATGGCATCGGCACCATCCAGGTGCCCGGTCCCGGTGTCGCAGGCGCTGAGGATGACCAGCGCGCCGGGCCGAAGCTTCAACCCCAGCAGCTCCAAAAGCGGCAGCTCCCCGTCGGCCAGCTCGATGGACGTGGAGAGCGGCGCCTCGGGTCGGAAGTCCGCGTGGCTCGCGATGTGCAGCACGTCGGCCGTCACCGCCTCCTTCAGCAACCGGGCCCGCGTGGCCTGTGGGCCCTGCAGCGTCACCGTCTGCTCGAAGGCGCTGGCGAAGGCCTCGGTCTCACGCACGGTGAAGGTCAACGGACGGGGCGCCCGGCCGGTCCACCCGAACGAGACGCGTCGGAGATTCTTGCTCGCCCCGGCCTTCCCCCCTGAGGGGCCAGAAGACAGGCCCGCTCCACGCCCCAGGTTCAACCGACGGAGTGCGTTGGCGCTCGAGAGGTAGGACACCGCATGGCGCTGCACCAGCGGAGGCTGACCCGGCGGGTGCAATGCGGCGAAGGGGACCAGATGCACCGGCCCCCCGGGGATGATCACCAGCCGCTCGGGTGGGTCACTCTCGCGCCCGAGAACCGGTTCCAGCAGCCACTGATACAGCTGGTGTGTCAGCCGATCCACCGGGTTGAACTGGATCAGGTCCTGTCGATACTGGCCGATGGTCTGGACCAGCTGCCGTCGACTCACCGGGACCACCTTGAGCGACAGCTTGCCCCCTCGTAGGGCGAAAATCACCAGCCGATCGCGGGTGGGAACGTAGCTCAGCAACAGGGCCTTCTTCGGCAACAGCGGCTGCAGCCGACTCAGGGGCCAGGGGTCCACGACGACCAGCGGCGACAGACCAGGGTTGGCCGCGTTCAGCGTGGTACGCGCGGCATCCAGCTCCTTCTGCACCCGCTGGACCTCCGCCGTCGCCTCCTTCAGCTCGGCGCTCCTGGTGCTGTGGGCCCGAAGCTCTGCAGACCGTGCCGCCTCGAGCTCCCGCTGCAGCGCCGTGACCTGCTTGACCGCCTCGACGCCCACCACCAGTCGCTGACTGTCCTGGCTCACGAGATCGACGAACGTGCGCGCACGCAGGCGCTCTGCCAGATCGAAGGCCGCCACGGCGTCACCCTGTCGGGCCAGCAGGTCGATCAGCTCGTCGTACAGATCCTCTGGCTGCTGCTCCACCTGCGGGCTGCCCAGCGCCTTGCGCAGGCGCGGCGGCCCGTGCTCCACCATGGCGAGCGCAACCTGCAGCGTGGTCCGCGCCCGGGCGATGTGGTTCTGCCGCTTCAGCACCCGCGCCTGCAGCAGCCGAAAGCGCCAGGCCCAGCTGGAGAGACCCAGGCGGTTGGCCAGCGCCAGCCCCTGACGGAACAGGCTCAACGCCCCGTCGTATGCCTTCTCGGTGATCTGGAACCGTCCCAGACCGGCGAGCGCCTTGAGCTCGTTGAGCGGGGCGCCGATCTTGCGGCTCAGCGTCAGCGCCTGGTTCAGCTCGTGGCGCGCATCCTGGTAGCGCTGCATCAGCTCCAGCGTCAGCCCCAGGTTGGCGTGGTCGAAGGCCATACCCAGCCGGTCCTCCTGCCGCTGGTCCACCTCCAGCGCGACGCGGAACTCGCGCCTGGCCTCCTCGAACCGGCCGGCCAGACGGAGCGCGTTGCCCAGGTTGTTGCGGCTGGCCGCGATCTCTGTCACGTTGGACAGTTTGGTGGCGATGAACAGCGCTGACCGCAGCTCCTCGAGCGCCCGCGCCGTCTGCCCCAGGGATGCGAACACCGTGCCCCGGGCGTTGTGGAACTGGATCTTGCGCAGCGGCTGCTGGGTCGAGGCCAGACCATCCGAGGCCCGGGCCAGGGCCAGGCCGAAGGCCCCGGTGTAGTACAGGTTGTTGACCAGCTCCAGCAGCGCGGCCTCGCGCTGTGGTCCGAGCTGGTCTGCGCCGGCAGCGCGGCACAGTTGCCACGCCTCCTCGGCACGCCGCGCCGCGCGGTTGAAGTCGCCCCTCGCGCCCTGGATCCGGGCCAGCTCCAGAATCACCTGAACACGGCGCGCGATGTCCTTGATCAGGCTCGAGCGGCGGGCCTGAAGCTGCTTGAGCTGCGTGTCCAGCGCGGCCAGCCGCGCCTTGTCCTCCTGCTTGATCCCCTGCCGGACCTGCGTCAGGCCCTTGGTCCTGGCGTTGATCGCGTCCAGCTGCTGGGCCTGCACCTCGGGGATGTGCTCCAGCGCCACGCCGGCAGCCGCCGCGGCGGCCCGGTAGTTGGAGAACAGCGTGCGCTGAAATCGCGCCACACGCTCGGCGGCATCGGCCACCGCGGCGCGGGCCCCGGCATTTCCCGAGGAGCTGGCCAGCGCCTTGCGCGCCGTCACCAGCGCCAGCTGCGCCTGGCCCAGCGCGAGCGGGTTGTCTCCCTTCTTCTCGGCGATAATCGCGCGCTGCACGTAGCTGCTCTGGGCCAGCAGCGGACGCTTGACCTCGATGTAGAGCTGGATCGCCTTGTCGTTGGCGTTCAGCGCCTCGTCGTACTGCTTGTTGCGCATCCGGAGCCACGCCATGTCGGTCAACGTCTTGACCCACTTGGCCTGGGCCGCGAGCACCGTCTTGGGCGCCTTGGTCCGGGCCTCCTCCACCGCGGCGGCCCTGAGCGTCAGCAACTGCTTCATCAGCGGTATCGCCCGGGCGTAGTCCTCGAGCAACGTGTAGCTCTGGGCCAGGTACTCCAGAGCGCCGCTCTGGTACTTGAAGTCCTGGAGGTAGTCCATGTACCGCCGCGTCGCCTCGAGTTGCTCCACGGCCTGGACCAGCTGTCGCTTGCCGAAGGCGGCCACACCGGCGCGGGCCGACAGATCGAGCATCTTCCTGGCGAAGGCCTCGGCCTGCTTGGGGCTCATCCCGGCGAATCCGTGCAGCGTGGCCACCGGTCCCAGGGGCAAGACGGCCTCGGTGAGATCCAGTCGTTTGAGGCCGCTCAACACCTGCTTCAGCGCAGCCGGCTGCATGGCGGACCGCGGCAGGGTCAGCACCGCCGGCAGACCCATGGCGTGCGCCAGCCGCAGCAGTGCGATGCGCTCCGGACGCTCGCGCCCGGGCGTGTACTTCAGATCCGGCAGCACCAGCAGCTGTCCACGCAGCGGCAGCCCGAGCTCACGCCCCGGCAGCAGATCCTGCAGCCGCGTCTGCTTCGGGTCGTGGAGCAGCAGACGCAGCCCCACGGCCGGACCGCCGTCGAAACGCTTGGGACCGTTCCAGATCAGCACCCCCGCCTGCTCCAGACGGCGTTCCATGCGGTCCAGCGCCAGCCCATCACCCCCCAGCGCCTTCAGGCCCAGCGCTCCTGCCAGTCGCCGCGCCGCGGCAACATCGCTGTCCACCACCAGCCCGTCGGTGAACGCCAGGTTGCGCACGTGGTACGCATCCACCAGCTCCCACAGCGTGGCCAGGCGCACCGTTCGTACTCGAGGCAGCAGACGGTGCGGCTCGAGGCCGGGGTCGATGCGGCCCAGGTCGACATACACCCGGCTGGCGCCTCGAGACAGCCGCTGCAGCACGCCAGACAGGTTCCCCTGGCGCAGTGGAACCCGCGCCACCCTGGGCTCCGCGGTGGGGGACAGGGCGATCAACACCGCCTGGCCCCGGTGCTCGAGCGCGGTCACCGCCACATCCTGACCCGGGACCAGCGTCTCCAGCAGCGGCTTCTCGGGAAAATCGGGCACGGCGGACAGCAGCTCCCCCACCGCCGGCGCCGTGCGCCGCACCGTCTGCAGCGCCCGCGCCACATCCTGCTCCAGGCGGTCCAGCCGCCCGCGCCAGACCTGCTGCTCCCTGGAGGGCGGAGCAGGCTCCGACGGCCGCGCCGGAGTCAGGGCCGGCGCCGAGGCCGGCGCCGAGGCCGGCATCGACGCCGACGCATCCAGATCCGCGCCCGGACCCGCCGGTTCCCGCGCCAGGTGCGCTTGATACTGCTCCGCTGCGTGAAACAGAGCGGCCAGCGGACGGGCCACGCGGCCGTGGCCCCGGGGCGGGAGCAGCAGCAGCTCGTCGACGAAGGCTCGTCGCTCCCGCTGCTCGGCCCAGGCCAGCGCCCGGTGGATGTCGTTCTGGATCAGCGCCAGATCCACGGCTCGACCGAAGATCAGCGCCCGGATCTGCTCCGCCTGCTCCAGGTCAGCGCGCTCCAGCAACAGCGGCGAACGCTGCAGGAACCCGTTGACCGCCGCGTCCATCGCCACCATGTCCCCGCGGCGGTGCGCCAGCTCGGCCAGCAACGCGAAGCGAAGCGCCCCCAGCTCGCGCGTCAGGTGGAGCGAGACCAGCTGCTGGAGCATGTCGGTGGTGGGGTGCGCAGCCAGGCGCCGAGGTGGAGTAAACGCCCCGGCCACCTGCGCCAGGTTGAGGCCCGCCAGCAGATGCCACCGCAGCCGCTCACGGTTCGACAGCGGGCGCCACAGCGGCTCCAGCACGCCCATCCGCTCCGCGGTGGCGACGGCCAGCGCACGAGATGCGTCGCTCTCCTCGCTGATGCGGTCGGGGCTGGTCTCCACCATCAGTCGACGCAGCAATTGAACGGCCTGCACCAGTGGCGCGGCCCGCCGCCACACGTTGTTCATCGCCCGCTCCGCAGGCCCAACCCCCTTGACCGGTGGAGATGGCGACATCGGTCGACGCAATCCGACATGCGCCGACAGCAACGCCAGATCCGACCACAGCGCGAGTCGCACGCGCTCGGGGAGCAGCGGCTTCCCCTGACTCTGCAGCGCCTCGGCTCGATCTGCAGTCTGCTGCAGCTGCTGCAGCGCGGCGACGGCTCGGTCCAGCGCTGGCTGCCCCGGCGCCAGCCGTCGCAGCACATGCTCGGCCCAGTTGAGCTGCAGCGCAGTCTGCACCGGGAACAGCGCTGGATCCGGGTTGAAGACCTTCTTCTCCCCTTGCTGCATCTGCTCCACCGCGTCCAGCGCCCGCTTCATCTGCCGGTGGGAGGCGTCCTCGTCACCCAGCGCGAGACGCGTCAGGGCGAGGTCGTTGCGCAGCAACAGCGGCTCGAGGTCCAGCTCCTCCTGGGGACCGCGCTTCTCCTTCTCGCGCAGCTTCTTCGCCGGCTCGCGCGTGTCCATTCGCTGCTGGATCAGGCGTGCCACCTCGGGCAGCGCGCCCTGCTGCTGCAGGATCTGCTGCTGGATCGCGCGGGCGATATAGGACTCGTCGATTCGATCGAACCCGTAGGGCGCCGTGGAGCAGTTGAGCTTGCCGCAGTTCGCGCCCTCGATCGGTTTGTAGGCGTCGATGGGCGCCGTCGCGTTACGCTGCAGCTCCTGCAACGCCACGGCGAGCTGCTCCAGCGCCGCGCGCCGCTGCCCCTGGCGCGCCAGGTTGAACGCCACCGACCGCGTCAGACTGGCCAGCGCATTCCCCCGCCCCAGCTTGCGACACAGCTCCAGCGCCTGCCGAAAGTTGCGGACGGCACGATCGTGGTCCCCTTGCAGCTGGGCCGTCAACGCCAGACGCGCCACCGCCTCGGCCTCCAGGGCCGGCCGCCCGAGGTCCCGCGCCAGGTCCAGCACCCGCTCCAGCTGCTCGTTGGACACGCGATAGCGGCCGGTGGCGGACGCTGCGCGCCCGAAGGTCATGTGGAACATCGCCTCGCGCTCTCGCGACAAGAACGGGATCTTGAGCTGCTCCCGACGTTCGCACAGCTCGTATGCCTGCTTCCAGCCGTTGCCCAGGTTGGCGAAGGCGTTGGCCTGGTTCAGCAGCAGATCGGCCTCGGTCTGCACGTCGATGCGGGCGTCGTTGAGGCCGTAGGCCCGGTCGTAGAGCAAGATCGCCTGCTCCAGCCATCCCCGCGCCTCCTGCCCCAGATACCGCTCCCGCATCTCGTAGACCCACCCCAGCGTCATGTGACCGAAGGGGCTCTGAGGGTTGAGGCTGACCGCCCGCTTGAGGTGCTCCTCCGCATCGTCCAGCGCCGCGGCCGACAGATGCTCGCCGCCGGAGAAGGTGGCGAGATAGCCCAGCGCGTAGTGCCCGACGAAATCACCCGGGTCGCGCAGAATACGGGCGCGGTAGCGCTCCTTCAGCGCGCCACCACGACCCTGCTGCAGGCCAAACTGAATCAGCTTGCGGTGCGCCTGGAGGTTGTCCGGCTCCAGGGCGAGGATCGCCTGGTAGCGCTTCTGCGCCGGCACCAGCTCCTTGTCCCGTTCCAGCTGAGCGGCCATCAACAGCGACAGCCGCAGGAACTCGACCCGGGCGCGGGTGTGGTTCTCGTGGCCCGGCTCGAAGGTCTTGATCACCTGGGCGTAGGCCGCCAGCGCCTTGTCGTAGAACGACAGCGCCTCGGACAGCTTCCCCCGCTGTCGCAGGCGATCGTAGTTCCGAAGCGATATGCGCCCCAGCTCGAACGCAGCCTTGGTGCGCTCCTTCACCAGCTGCGGCCCGGGATAGTCACGCGTCACGCGCGCCATGGCGCTGATGGCCAGGCCCAGCTGCCCCAGTTGCTCGTGGAGCCGGGCCATCCGCATCTCGGCCACCGCACAGAAAAGCAGCCCGCTGGCGTGGGTCGGGGGGCTCGAGACCTGGCGGCGGTGGAGATCCGACAGCGCCCTCAGCCGCTCCACCTGCTCCGCCGGAGGCAACGATTGATACAGATCGAGCACGGCCTGCGCGGACCGCCTGAGCCAGTCGACCTGCTCCGGGTAGCGTCGAAAGAGGGACAGGTAGTAGGTCGCCAGCAGGTCCGGTGTACGGACCCGGGCGAAGAGCTGGCCCAGCCAGAACTGGGCCTCTGCCGCGTGGTCCCGCACCAGGGGGTAGCGCTGCACCTGCGTCTCGTAGCTCTCGATCGCCGCCTGGAGCTCGCCGCCCATCCGCTGCAGATCGCCCTCGCGCAGCAGCCGGTGCGCCTCCACCCGCTGCGAGGCGTCGTCGGGCAGGCGCACGGCTTGCAGCCGGCGCTCTGCATGACGGAGCGTGGCCGGGTCCACCTTGCCTCGCCGCGCGACGGCCTGCTCCACCTCCAGCAGCGGCAGATCGTTCCGCGCCAGGTAGGCCACATCCCCGTGGATCCGCGGCGACTCGTCGCGCAGGCGTTCGAGGAGCACCCGCGCCTGACTGAACTCCCCGAGCTCACGATGCAGCGTGGCGCGCAGGTATAGCGCCCGCGAGGCCGCAACCCCGCGTCCCATGAGCGACACCAGCTCGAGGCCCAGCAGCCGATCCCGCACGTCGTCCTGCGCCAGCGCCAGCTCCAGCTGCTTCGCCGGCGACGACAGCCGGGGGAACGGTCCGTTCGGCGGCAACAGGCCGATGTCCAGGCTGCCGGCTCGCACGGTGGTGAATACCAGGCCCTGGCCGGTGACCTGCACCAGCAGCGCAGTCTGGCGTCCGCTGGTCAACGGCCGCAGCGCGGGCTCCAGCCGTGCGGGGTCGGCGGCAGCCAGCGCCCGACCCACATCCACCGACCACAACGACGCCGAGTTGTTTTTGTCGCTCAGCGGCTGGTCCGGCGAACCGCTGACGAAGCGCGAGAACAGCAGCCGACGCCCGTCGGGCGCGAACGCCGGGAACCCGGCATGATACGCCGCCGCCGTGATCAGCTGTGGCCGGCCCTGGCCCAGGCGCAGCAGCGCGATGCGACCACGCCGGTTGCGATCGAACTGCGTGTAGGCCAGGAGCCTGCCGTCGGGCGAGATGGCGGGGTGGGTGCTGTCCCAGTCGGTGAGCGGTGTACGCGTGCCGGAGGCCAGGTCCAGCCGTTCGACGCGGCTCAGACCCTGGGGGCCCGCGGCCCAGTAGACCGACTTGCCGTCGGGCGCGAACACGGGATAGGTATCCGCCGTGGTGCGGTCGGTGAGCTCGGTCAGCTTGCCGTCGCTCCACAGATAGAGGTCACCCTTGACGTCCTTGCGCATGCTGACGAAGACCACGCGCTTGCCGTCGGGACTCCACGCCGGCTGCGTATCGGTGGCCACGTGCGAGGTGAGGCGCTGTGGGATTCCGCTGGTCAGATCCTTGACCCAGATGTCCAGGTTCCCCTTCTGGTTGCCGGCGTACACCAGACGACGGCCGTCCGGGGCCAGACGCCCGTGCAGCTCGTCGGTGGTGAAGGCCGCGAGCCACACGGGCTGCACCACCTGGCTCCTCGGCGTGTGGACACGGTATTCCTTGAGCAGCGGGCGCAGCGACGTGCGGGCGCCGCAGGAGAGGGTCAAGGCGAGCAGGAGGAGAAGGATCGGGATCAGGATCCGACGGAGGCGGTTGTGGCCCGCGCGGAGCTCGCAAAAAGGCCGGGTGCGCTGTGCCCAGGGGGCGGCATGCCGCGCGGCTCGAGATGCCCGGGACAAGCACACTTCGGAAGGCCGCTTGGCTGCTCCGCACGGGCCACAACCGCAGAGCGAATTGCGAGAAGGCCGCGGGAGGTCGCTTGTCGGGAGCAGCCAAGCCGGCTTCCCAAGCTCATTCGACCCCAACCGTCTCGACCGGCGCGGCATGCTGCCCCAACGGTCCAGTTCGCCCGGTTTGCTTTTTGCGCTCCCGACGAGCGAGCGCCCGCCCTCGAAATAGAAAACTCCCGGGGCTCCGCGCGGGCCACAACCGCCTCCGATCAAGCCTCCGATCAGTCCTCCTCCGCCCATCACTGCTTCTCCCCCTTCACCACCTCCCACTGGCCGCTCTCCAGCTGCACCCGATCCCCCGGGTTCGCGGTCTGGCGATTGAGTCGATAGAAGATCCGGCGCACCATGGGCAGGTCCTTCTCCGTCAGGTCGCGGTTGATCTGGATCACCCGGCGCATGATCACCATGCGAGCGTCATTCTCCTGCTTCACCTGCCGCCGGACCTCCTCCAGCTGCTGCGGCTCCTTGGGCTGTGTCAGCAGCTCGAGCATGCCGCTCTTGCCCTCGCCCAGCAACTGCTCCTGCTTCAGGGCGTCGATGTCGTCGCGGTAGAACTCGCGGATCATCAGCGCCTCCAGCGCCTCGCGCTGCAGCGGCGAGAGCTTCGCCGCGTCAGCATTGCCGCGGACCGACGAGGACAGCACCAGATCTCGCTCCAGGCGCTGAAATGCCCCCAGCACCTGGTTCTCCAGCTGTGTCTTGCGGTTGAGCACCACCGGCTTGAGCTTCACACAGCCCACGGCGAGGACCATCAGCGACAGGGTCAGCAGGCCGAGCCCGATACGTTTCATCATTCATCCCCCGACGAGACCGCCGGTCCGAGCAGGTCGCGCAGGAAGGGCAGGATGTCCAGCCGGCGGACGCTGTTCTGGCGCAGGTTGCGTTGGACGAGGGCATTGACCCCCGCGATGGTGTTCATCTCGATGTCCATGTTCAGGTTGCCGTGGTTGATCCAGATCGAGATCAGCTTGACCTTGGGGTTGACCAGCTTGAAGTACCACGAGTTGATCAACTTCCGGTTCTCCCGCACGCTCTGGTTCACGTTGTTCGGATCGAGGTATGCCAGCAGCGAGTCGAGCATCTTCAACGACAGCCGCGTGATGTTGATCCGCCCCTCCACAGACTCGCGGTAGGGCTCGGCGCGAAGGTCCAGCAGGGCAGAGACCTCGGTGTCGGCGCCACGCCGGGTGGCCGCCGGGTCGAGGTGCGCCAGGTTCACGCCGGTGACCTGCATCTTCAGCTGCAACCGCACGTCGGGGATCTGCCCCGGCCGCAGCCCCAGCAACTGGGCCTGCATCGACCCCGCGATGTCCCCGTCGAACAGCTTGAGGTAGAACCGATCCAGAAACACCGAGCTGTCTCGAATCGCCAGGTCCATGGCGATGCGATCCACGCCCAGCGTGCGACGGATCGTGGTTTGCAGCTTGCCCGCCGGGTCCCGGGCGATGATCTCCTGCTTCACCTGCACGCCTCCCAGCGACATGGCCGAGCGCCGGCCACCGTAGGGACGCAGCGTGCTCTGCAGCACGCTGTTGCCGGTCTCGCTGCGTTCGAAGATCGACCCCTGAGGACGAGGAAGCGTCACGCCCCCCCGCCCATCGAGCGTGATCGACTGGGACAGGGGCAGATCCATGTTGAGGTCCCGCACGTGGACGCGGGTGGCGATGGTCAGCGAGGACCCGTCCTTCTCGCGCTGGATCGCCCCCCGCGCGCTCCACAGGTTGAAGGCCGTGGCCAGCAGCCGGGCATCCAGCTCCAACGGCTGTCCCCCTCCCCGAACGTGGAGCTTCAGCCCCGCCTTCCCCGAGGTGCGAAGGCCCGGCAGCAGAAAGGTCGCATGCCCGTAGCCGTCGGCCTTCGGGTTGACCAGACCGGCCTCGAGCATCAGGTCCAGCTCCGGCAGCTTGCGCGGCGAGAAGGGCAGCAACCCGCCAGCCTTGCCCGTCAGATCGAGCCGCACCCCGTTGGACGGCAGGCGCAGGCTCAGCCGCCGCACGTGGGCATCCTTCAGCTCGCGCGTCAGCTCGGCGTCCAGCTCCAGCGTGGTGCGCTTCAGCGTGTGCAGCCCACGACGGTGAACGCTGCCCAGCTCCAGGCGCATGTGGTTGTCCACGCGGTCCAGCTTGATCACCGGCTGTGGCAGGCGAAGCACGATGCCTCGCACGGCGGAGCGCTCCACCAGCTTGAGGTCACAAACGCGCACCTGCTGCTGGTCGTGGTCCAGCGTGCCCACCGTCACGGTGGTCGCGGCCCGCACGGCCTCGGGACGATTGGGGTCATGGTCCAGCTCGACCACCACACCGAACCTCTCGCCGCTGAGGTTGTTGCCCGGGGTGGCCAGGCGTAGCTCGTCGAGGCCCAGCGTCAGCCGGCCGCTGGCGCGACCCATCGCCGCCGGACCGCCGCCGATCAGCCGCTGCACCGGCAGCGCCGCGGCGAAGGTCCCCGCCACGGACAGGCCCCGCAGACGGGCCCGCTGCTCCTTCTGGGTCAGCCACGCCACACCGCTGTTCAGCGTCAGGTGAACGCTGTCCGCAACCGCCGGGTCGTAGGTCAGCTCCAGGCGATTCTCGATCGGTCCGGTCCGCAGATGATTGCCCGGCACAGCCATGCGAAAGCCAGCCGTCCCGTGCTTCAGCGTCAGATGGGTGCGGCCCAGGGGCGGTGTGCCGCGCGCCAGCAGCCGCGACAGCGGCGGCACCGCCGTGGTGCTCTGCAGATCCAGCTGCAGGCCGGTGGTCACCAGCCCCATGTCGGTGCGGGTCAGTCGCCGGGCCGACAGACCGATCCGCGCCTCCAGCTGGCGCGGGGTGAAGTGCACTGCCAGCGGCAGCCGCAGCTGCTCCACGCTGAGCTTCAGGTCCTGCTTGGTCACCGCAGCCAGCTGCAGGTCCGTCGCCAGGCGCAGGTCCGACGGTCGACCGTCGCACGTGATCTCGCCGTTCAACCGCCGCAGACTCAGGCCCAGCACCCGATCCTCCAGCCCCACATCCTGGAGCCCGATCCGGGCGCCGATGGTCACCGGGAGCTCGAGCAGGCGGGCGGGATCTGCGCTCAGGGTCTTGGGCAAGCGGCCGGCAACCTTCAGCCCCACCGTGACCCGGCCAGAAGCCTGCCTCCCCTGCAGCTGCCGACGCAGACCGGCCGGCAGACGCGCCAGCAGCCGGGCCAGCGGCGCCGGCTCCAGCTGGAGCTCCAGCGCCAGCCTGCGCTGCCCCAGCTCCTCGGCCAGGCCGGTGAGGCGGAGCCCGAGGAGCTCCGGCAGCTCCACCCGGAGCTGGTTCAGCCGCACCAGCTTTCGGCGCCAGTCGCCGCTGGCGTTGAGGTCGATGTTCAGTCCGAGCCCCACCGGCCCCAGCTTCGGGTGATGAACGTGCAGCCGTGGCACACGCAGATGCACCTTGCTGGCGAAGGCCTGCAGCGTGGATAGCCCGCGCAGATCGGCCCCCGCCGCCAGTCGCAGATCGAGGTTGTGGATCACGGCGCCGGCCGCCCGGACCAGGCCCAGCTGGATGTGCCCGTGCACCTGCACCCCTTGTGCCTGGCGCGGAGGCTCCGGCTTGTCGGACAGCGAGGGCAGCGCGGCCAGCACAGCCGCGGGCGTCGGCGCTACGCCAGCCGCGGGACGGGTCGACAGCGCCAGCGTCATGTCGAGATCCTTCAGGCTCAGATTGCCGCGTTTCATGGTGGCCCGGACCTTGCGCAGGGTGATCGTCCCGCCCAGCACGGGCAACCGGGCGCCGTCGAGATCGGAGACCAGCTTCAGCCCTCGCAGCTCCACGTCACCCCCCACGTCCAGCCCCGGCTCCACCGCCCTGAGGTAGGGCGCCAGCCGGTCCAGCGGGAGATGCAGCCGTGACAGCAACAGCTCCATCTGACGCGGCTTGAACAGTCCGGCCAGCGCACCCTTCAGCCGCAGCAACTCGGCCTGGTTCAGCGAGAGCTGCAGCTGGTGCAGCCGGGCCTGGTCCTTCATCGTGTCGGCCTCGGCGGACAGCCGCGCCTGCAGCGTCACCGGGGGCACGGTCCAGGGCGCCTGGATTGAACGCGACGCCACGTTCAAGTCGAGGTTCACGCTGGCCCGGATGTCGGGCTTGAGATCCTGGCGCAGCACGGGACGCTGGGTCGCCCGCAGCTCCAGCCGCAGGTTGGTCTCCAGCTCGGCGCCGAGATCTCCCGTGCGCTCGTTCTTGGGCGTGCGCGGTCTCGGGGAGCCGCTCTGGAGTGCGGAGTGGTGCGCGCCCGTGGGCGCACGCTGGAGCAGGCTCACGCTGGGCTGACCCCGCCGGGGCGACTCCAGCTCCAGCGTCAGGTGCGCGTCGGTGCGTTCGGGGGTGATCATGCCCCACAGGGCCAGGTGCAGGCTGTCCAGTCGAGCGCGGTGCGCGCCGTCGTCCACGTCGGCGCCGATGCCGATCAGCGCCACGCGGTCGATCAGGATCCGCAGGCTGGAGGGCTCCGACGGGGTCTTGTCCTCGGGCGTGGGCTCGCTTTTGGGCAACCCCTCGAGGAAGGCGACCCAGTTCAGCTTGCCGCCCCGGTGCTCCACGGTGAGAAACGGCCGCTCCACCTGCACCTGTTCCACCCGGATCAGCCCGCCCTGGATCTGCCGCAGGTCGTGGCGCACGACGATGCGCTTCACGGTGCACATCGGGCGCGAGTACCCGGCGGGGGGCCCGAGCCAGATGTCGCGGATCTCGATCTCGGACAGTGGCCGCAGCTTGAGGTAGCCCACGTCGAGGTTGGGGTGATTCAACACCTGACGCGCCACGGGGATCACCGCCCGCCGCAGCAGATCCGACGGCGGGAACAGCGCGAAGCACACCACGCTCACCACCAGCGCCAGCAGCCCGAGCATCAGACCCAGCACCAGCCGCAGCGCCAGCCGCACCGGTCGCCGGCGTCTGGGGCGTGGTGCCTCGGTGTCGGGTGCGGCTGTGGGCTGTTGAGATGTCACCGGTCAGACCCTTGGTTTCCCGAGCGGAAACCCGGGCAACAATAATCCAATCGGGTTGAATATGGTAGCAACCGCCTGGTTGTCCACGCAGCGGACGTTGAATATCCCTGCCCCACGCCGCGTCTCCCCCGCCGCGGCTTGACTTTGACGGTTGCCGAGGTTCACCCTTGTACGATTGCTCATTACCTTAAAGGAGATCGTCATGCAGAGTCGCACTCTCGCCTGGATCGCGCTGGCTGTGTTCGCCGTGGCCGGTTGCGAGGACACCGCCAAGACCGACGGCGGATCACCGCCCGGAGAGAACGTGACCCCGGACACGGGACCTCCGCCACCCAACGTGGTGACGTACAAGAAGGCGGGTGAGTCCACCGAGGCCGATTTCACCGGCGGCACCGAGGAGTACCTGGTGGTACCCTACTCGGTCTCCACCACCGCCGCGACGGCCATCAGCTTCGACATCAAGCTCCAGGGATCGAGCGCCGCCGATGGCGGGCTCTCCTCCTCGTCGTTCAAGCTGCGCCCCGCTCCGCTCAGGCTGCGCGACCCCGCGCTGTGGGCCCGCTGGCAGCGGCGGCTGGCGGTGGAGCGCTGGACCCGCGGCCTGGCCGAGAAGGCGGCGCAGGCCAAGATGACCGCGCCGGCCAGGATGGATCGCAAGCTGGCGGCCTGCTCGCTGTCCAGCGAGTGCAGCGCCACCGAGGTGTGCCACGAGGGCCAGTGCGCCTCCACCGTCACGATCAAGGTCAGCACCTTCTCCACCGCGACCCAGACCATCGACGCCAAGGTCGCCAAGCGCGGCACGGTGGCCGCGATCCTGGTGGACAGCGGCGACACCGTGGCCCAGGCCAACGTCGACGCCATGCTGGACAAGTTCGAGAAGCTGCTCTACCCCCGGGATGCGGCGCTGTTCGGCAACCCCCCGCTCAAGACCGGTGAGGCGCTGCTGCTGGCATCGGACCGCAACGCCGACGGGCTGGTGTGGCTGGTGTTCACCAGCAAGGTGCAGGAGAAGCAGGCCGTGGGGTTCTTCGTCGCCACCGACTTCGACGACACCGACGCCAAGAGCAACAAGGCCGACATCCTGTACCTCGACTCGGGGCTGACCAAGCTGGAGCACGCCTACTCCACCATCGCCCACGAGTTTCAGCACCTGCTGGGTTTCGCCAGCAAGGTCTACAAGGCCAAGGTCAACGGCGGAGGCGGACAGCTCGAGGCGCTGTGGCTCGACGAGGGGATGTCGCACTTCGCCGAGGATGCCTGCGGCTACGGCGGCGAGAACGTCACGCTGCTGGACCAGGAGGTGTTCACGGCGTTCAGCGACACCGCCATGGTGTCCACTGACGACAGCCAGGCCATGCGCGGCCTGGCGTTGACCTTCGTGCGCTACATCTTCGAGCAGAAGGGCGGCGTGAGCTACGGCAGCGACGGCAGCATCACCGACAAGGGCGGCGCCGCGATGCTGGCCAAGTTCCACACCAGCACCAAGGCCGGCACGGCCGAGGTGGACGAGGTCTTCGGTTCGTTCACCGACGCGTTCGACGGCTGGATCGCCGCCATCTCCCTCGACGGCCGCAACGTGACGAGCTACGCCAAGTTCGTGTACCAGGATCTGGTGACCGATCCTGTGACGGGCAACCAGATCGGGCTCAAGATCCGGGGCACGCGCAAGGACGCCACCGGCGCCAACGTGACCCTCACTGGCCCGCTGGAGGAGAACCTGACGGCAGACACGTCCGGCACCGTGGCCAACGCGACGGGCAAGCTCTACCTGCTCAAGGGGCAGACGGGCAAGGTGCAGCTGTCGGTCACGTCCCAGGAACAGGACATGCGCTTCGCGTTGATCAAGTTGAAGTAACATCACGAGGCGAGGATCCAGGAGGAGATCATGAGAACCGCACTGGTGGCGTTCGCCCTGCTGCTGCTGGCATCCGCCGCGGCACAGGCCCGGGACAAGGGCAAGGGCAAGCAGGACAAGCCCAGGGGCGCGGAGGTGGTGAAGGAGGGCAAGATCCTCGTGGTACGCGGACTCAGCGGCGCAGAGCCGCAGCTCACCGACGAGGGTGGCAAGCGCCACCTGTGCGTCGGGCCGCTGCACGCCGAGCTGCTGCGGTTGAATGGCCACAAGGTCCGCGCCTGGGGCAGGGCGGGGGACAAGAAGCTGATGACCCCCACGTTTCGCGTCCAGCGCTACGAGATCACCGACTCGGGCGGTGGCCACCGGCCGGCGGTGGGCATGCTGCGCAGACAGGACAAGGGCTTCCTGCTGGAGCAGAAGGACGGCACGCTGGCCATCGACGCCAGCCCGGCCTTCCTGCGCCAGCTGGCGAAGCGCGTCGGGTGCAAGGTGTGGATCGTCGGTGAGCTGGACGGAACGACGCTCAAGGCGTACAAGTTCGGTTGGCTGAGTTGCACGACTCCCAGGGTGTTGAAACCAGGAAAGGAGACATCGAAATGAAGCGCACGTTCTTGCTGGCAGGGGCACTGCTGCTGTGTGCCAGGGCCGTCTCGGCCGATGATCCCTTCGCCCAGGGCGCGGATGCCCTGGCAGTGGCCGAGTCTGACGGCAGCTCGTCTCTCCGCGCCAAGCTCAAGCTGAAGAAGATGGAACCCGACATGGTGATGCTGGACGTGGTGTCGGTGAACGACGAGAAGTTCCCCAACTGCGTCCTCACCGGCCTGATCCTCAAGCCAGCCACGAGCACCGACAAGCACTTCAAGCTCATGGCCCGGGGCAAGAAGTACCGCTTCACGCCGGTGCTGAAGATGAAGCGCAAGCAGCCGGTGCTGTCGGACAAGATGACCCAGAACAACCTCGGTGCCTGCTACTACCTGCCCAAAACCAAGCTGGTGGTGAAGGTCACCGGCGTCGACCTCAAGACCAAGACCTTCAACGCCGCCGAGATCTACCTAAAGTAGCTTCCTCTTCTTGGTCCTCAAACCGTCCTCCGCGCCTTTCACACAACAGCAGACCTGATCCACCTTCGGTGCTACAGTCAAGGATTCAGCGAGACTTGGCGCCGAGCGAACCTGTCCCCGGGCCGTTGTGGGGAGGAGCCGCGCTCGCGGCGGCCAAGAGACTGTGAGGCCGTCATGGAACACCGGTCGAGATATGTGGGTCCACTGGCCGTCACAGCCCTGCTCTGGGGTTGCCTCGGATCCGAACCCGAGGGCCTCGCCCCCGCGCCCGCGTCGAGCACCACGGTGAAGATGGACTTCGCCCACAAGCCGCTGCCCGAGATCCCGTTGCCCAACGACATCGCAACGCGGTTCGACGAGACCTCGGCCACCGGCCGACGGATCAACGCCTCGATGATAGCCTCGACGCTGATCGAGCGCCGGACCCGGACGCTGATGGACCAGCTGGATGGATGGGGGCTGTTCCAGCCCATCGCTATCCCCTTCACCGGCTCGCTGGACGTGTCCTCGATCCTCAAGGCCCACCGCGACCACCGGTACGACTTCAAGGACGACGTGGTGTACCTCATCGATATCGACCGCAACTCGCCGGAGTTCGGCAAGCTGCACCACCTGGACCTGGGCAACGGCAACTACCCGGTGGTGCTGGAGGAGCTGGACAACTACTGGAGGAACGACCCGCGGGCCTCGATGCTGTCGACCCTGTTCGAGGAGACGGACGAGGATCTCAACGGCAACGGCGTCCTGGACCCGGGCGAGGATACCGACGCCGACGGGATCCTGGACGTACCGAACTACCTGCCCCCCGAGCTGCTGCCGGCCAAGGCCTGGCCTGCCGCCAGCGACCTGGCTGGGCGGGCCGACGCCCTGATGACGTTCTACGAGCGCGAGACCAACACGCTGATCATGCGCACGCTGGTCCCCCTGAGAGAGCGCACGACCTACGCCGTGGTGGTGACCCGGCGGCTGAAGGACACCGCGGGCAACCCGGTGGGGTCGCCCTACCCCTACATCAACCACACGTCCCAGACCGCCGCGCTGGAGCCGCTGATCGAGGTGCTTCCTCCGGGGCTGACGCCGGAACAGATCGCCTTCGCCTTCTCCTTCACCACCCAGTCGGTGGAGTCGCAGATCGTCGCGGTGCGCGATGGGTTGTACGGCCACGGCGTGCAGGCCCACCTGGCCCAGCAGTACCCGGTGGAGTCGCTCAAGCTGGACAAGACCCGCGACCCTGCATCGTTCTCCAACATGAAGAACCCCTACGTCCTGTATCAGGAGCAGGCCACCGACGTGCTCAAGCTCGTGGCCGACCAGTTCGGAGGCGGCGCGGTGGGCGCCGTCAGCATCGACATGGTCATCGCGCACCAGCCATACCTCGACTACTACGCCGTGGGGAGCTTCGAGTCGCCGCAGCTGTTCCCGCGTACCGACGACGCGGGCAACCCGCTCGAGCTGAATCAGCAGTCGTGGCCACCGGACCTGGACCGCGTTCCGGCCACCGCCCGCTCCGAGACGATCCACTTCTGGCTCTCCGTGCCCCGCAAGGAGATCTCGGCCCGGGGCCAGGGCAAACCCGCCCCGGTGATCATCTTCGGCGGCGGCTATGGGGGGAGCCGGGTGGAGCTCATCGCCACCGCCGGCTTCTTTGCCCGCTATGGCCTGGCGGTGGTGGCCATCGACTACCCGTCGCACGGCCTGAGCGTGGGCGACTTCGAGGAAAAGCTGGCCAAGGCGCTGGCCGAGAGCCACGGGCTCGCCCCCTTCGTGGCGTCCATGTTCCAGGGGCGATCCGCGGATCAGAACAACGACGGCAAGAAGGACTCGGGGGCCGACTTCTTCACCGGCTACGTGTTCCACACCCGGGACATGCTGCGTCAGGACATGGTGGACTTCATGCAGCTGGTTCGCGTGCTGCGCAGCTTCGACGGCAAGCGACGCTGGTCGTACGGGGGCAACGGCCTCGCCGGGGACTTCGACGGCGACGGGCAGGTGGATCTCGGCGGCGCCGAACCGATCCGCATGGTGGGCGGATCGCTGGGCGGGATCAGCACGCTGCTCACCGGCAGCATGGAGCCCGCCATCGACGCTATCACCCCCATCTCCGGCGGTGCCGGGCTGCTGGACATCGGCGTGCGCTCGCTGCAGTCGGGCATCCCCGAGGCGTTCCTGCTGCGGGCCATGTGCCCGCTGTACATCGGGACCACGGACGCCCAGGGCGAGATGCTGCTGGAGACCATCATCCCCGACCTCAACGACAGGGCGGAGCTGCCCTTCGCCAGCGCCAGCGGGGTCAAGCCCCTGGACACGGTGGTGGTGGAGAACCTGGCCAACAAGGAGCTGGGGTGCGGGATGGTGAGCCGCGAGGGCAAGGTGCGGGTCTCGGTACAGAGCGACGAGGGCGACCCCACGCGGCTGCTGTTCTACCGCGGCTACGTCATCACCGGCCCGGACTGCAAGCTACAAGCCGGAGCCACGCCGTACCTGACGATCCACACGTTCCAGCAGGAGGTCAAGTTCCAGGGCCAGACGTTCGAGGTCGGGCAACCGCTGGTGGCCCTGGCCTCGGGTTTGGGCTTCCGCCGATCCTCACCGGCGTTACGGCGCTTCACGGCCTTCGGCAGCATCGCCACCGACGCCGGCGACCCCGCGATCTACCTCCGGCACCTGCAGCGCGATCCACTGACCTACCCCGGCACCGGCGAGACCACCGGGGCGCACGCCCTGCTCATCACCACCATCGGGGACATGGGGGTTCCGGCTAGCAGCGGCATCACCGCCGGACGGGCCGCCGGGATCATCGACTACCTCACGCCCGATCCGCGCCACGGCAAGTCGGCGAACCAGGTGCTGATCGACACCTACACCATGGAGGCGGCGAACACCATCAAGCGCTTCACCAACGCCGCCGGGGTGGGGGTCAACATGGACGTGGACAACCTGAGCCAGGGCGGCGACTACTGGGGCGCCGACCAGCCGCGGCTGAGCCCGCCGCTGCGCGCCGGCATCGGCCACACCGACCCGCTGGGAGGACAGTCGGCCGCGCTGTTCGCGCTGTGCGACGCCCGGGGCTCCCACTTCTTCAACGAGCCGGGGAAGTGGACCGCCGAGCTGCGCAAGGCGTGCAAGGCCACGTGCACCGAAACCGGCGGTGAGGACCCCTGCGGCTGCGACAAGCTGACCACCTTCGACGACGGCATGTACCTGCTCAACATGACCGCGACCTACATCGTCTCCGGTGGAAAGACGATCAGCACCGACCTGTGCAACTCCCGGGACGATTGCCCTGGTCGTCCGACGCCGCCCAAGCTGCGCGACAAGGCGACCCTGCCCTGACCCGTCTCATCTCGGGGCGGCCAGTCACGTAGACATTGCCCGCGCCCCTCCACGTGACACGCTTCCTGCATGACCATGTGGAGGATAACCTGATGCGTATGTCAGCGATGATGATGGCGGTGATGATGCTCGTGTTGAGCTGCAGCGATGACGACACCAAGCCGTCGGATGCGACGGTGGACATGGCGAAGACCGACATCGCCGGGACCGACATGGTCGGGAGCGACATGCCGAAGGCCGACCTGGCCGGGGCGGACCTGGCGCAGACCGACACATCACCCCCGGCGGATGCCACGCCATCCGTCGTCGTCGTGAGCTGCAGCGCCACGACCCCGGACAAGGAGGTGAACATCCAGGGCAACGCCTATTCCCCCGCAACCAGCAGCGTCTCGGCGGGCCAGTTGATCCGCTGGACCAACGCGGACGCCCTGCCGCACACGGTGACCAGCGGCAACCCGGCAGAGGCCTCGGCTGGCAGCCTGTTCCAGTCGGGCAACCTCTCCACCAGCGCGACCTTCTGCCTCAAGTTCAACCAGGTCGGCTCGTTCGAGTACTTCTGCGAGGTCCACCCCACCACGATGGACAACGGGCTCGTCACCGTCCAGTGACTACCTGGTGGCGCCGTTCTCCCGCCACATCCTGCTGCGCCGCCTTCTCGCAATTGATGGCCGCCGTCTCCGGAGGCCGTCCAGCGCACCGCGGAAGACCGCGATGCACGCGCCCGTACAACCCTGACTGGAGGATCTCGATCATGACTCGCATCTCGGGCCCGTGTCTCGCGCTCACGCTCCTGGCTTGCAGCAGCACCCACGTCGTCGAACGCGGCCGCCCGGAGGCCCTGTCGCCGATCCTCGGCCGGGGGATGATGGGTGGCACCATCCCCCGCACCAAGCCCGGGGAACCCGTCGAGGACTTCACCGCCGACGTGCGTGCGCTGGCCGCCGCATGGCCCGGCGTCAATCAGGAGCTCCCTCGCCTGCTGCGGGCGGTGGTGGCACGGGGCAGCTGGATCGACGAGCACCACGCCGTGACGGTGGAGGATGACGTGCTCCGGCTACGACATCGCCCGAACGTGGTGGCCCAGACGCGCAAGCTGGTCCAGGCGCTGCGCATGCGGCTGCTGGCGCCGCTCCAGATCCAGGTCGCGTTCGTCGAGGCCGACAGCCAGGTGGCGCCCAAGATCTTCGCCCTCTCCGCCGAGCGGAATCGATGGAACGCGAAGGCCTTCCGCGCGGCCGTGGCGCGGGATCAAGCCCGGACCCTGGCGCGCGTGGTGCTCGCCAGCCACAACGGCCAGTGGGCGGTGGCCGACCGGGTGAGCAACCAGGTGTTCCTGTCTGGGATCGACGTGACCGACGGCAACGTCACGCCGCGCAGCACCACGCTGGCTTCCGGTTTCACGATCCAGGCCGCCGCCTGGCGCTGGGGTGAGGACCGGGCGGTGGTGGCGCTCACCGGGCTGTACACCGGCGCCGCGCGCGGCGGACAGAAGGTGAAGCAGCGGGTACATCGCCTGCTGCCCGGCGAGAAGACCTACGAGCGGCACTGGGAGCCGCACGATCTGGAGCTCGAGCTCCCGGTCCGCGAGATGATCGAGTACCAGAACCAGCTCGTGACCGGTCGAGGGGAGTGGGTCGTGGCCGGGCTGCTGCCCCGGGACGCCACACGGGTATGCGCCGTGGTGCTTCGAGTCGACTGGCACCGTCCGGTGCCCGAGCTGCCGAAGATCGAGACCTTCGCCCCGGGCGGCTTCGCCCTGGAGGTGATCCCCGTGGCGCTTCCCGTGGACACCCGCGGCGCGCTGCGGCAGACGGATGAGATGGAGAACCGGAGCAACATCGACTCGAGCTCGGTGAGCTGGTTCCGCAACCGGGCGAAGAACTACCAGGAGAGCCAGAAGAAGAACGTCTACAACTTTCAGGCCGAGGCGGGCAACGTGGACCTGTCCATGGCCTCGCAGATCAGCTACTTCAACAAGAGCAAGTCGTCGAGCCAGCAGTTCCAGTCCCGTGGCGGGCGCGACGGCAGCAGCTCCCTGCCCCAGGAGCTGGAGCGGCTGCGAATGGAGGTGATGCAGACCGAGTGGCCGGAGGGTACGGCGCTGGAGTTCATCGCCAACCACGTGTTCGTGGTGCACCGAGGGGAGTTGACACGCAAGCTGCGCCGGCTGCTGGAGATGACACACGAGTGGCGCAATCGACAGCTGACCACGGACGTCGCGTTTCCCCTCATCGACCCCGCCACCGCCGACGGACTGGCGACGGCGACGCTGCCCTCCGCCCGCGCCGCCACCCTGCGCCGCGGCCCGTCCCTGCTCCCCGGGGCCTTCCTCCCCGGGCGGGGCGGCACCTGGGGCGAACTGTTCGTGGGGGAGATGCACACCGTGCTGTCCGGGTCGTGGGCTCCGGATCGCGCCTCGCCCGCGGTGCACGTCTACTGGCGCGGCAGCCGACTGTCCGTCGCCCCCTACCTCGACGACCAGCGCGCGCGCGCCGTCCAGCTCGATCTGCGCTGGAAGCAGCATCGTCTGGAGCACACCACGCCGGAGGTGTTGGCGGGCGCCATCATCCAGCGGCCCGTGGACTCGCTGTGGCGCGTCGAGCAGGCGCTCCGGCTGGCGCCGGGGGAGGCCGTGCTGGCCGGAATGCAGGGGGCGGAGGGCAAGCTCCCGGCGCTGCTGGTGGGTGCGACGATCCACTGACGCTCCTGTTCCACGCGAACGCGACGATCGCCGTGGAACCATTCCCCGCTGTCAGTTTACAATGTGACATGTCCCGCGAACGACTGGCGCAACTGGACCAGCGTCTCGCCGAGCTTGGCGTGCGCCCCGAGGATCTCGTCGAGCAGTTCACCCGCGCCCGGGGTCCCGGCGGCCAGCACGTGAACAAGACCTCCACCGCGGTGCAACTGCGCCACGATCCCAGCGGACTGGAGGTGCGGGCCGAGGGGGAGCGGTCCCAGCTGCGCAACCGCATCGCCGCGCGGGAGCAGCTCATTGCTCGCATCGAGACCGCCATGGCCGAGGCCGAGGCCCGGCGTCGGGCCGAGCGCGAGCGGAAGCGGCGGCAGAACCGGCGCCCATCCCCGGCCGCACGCCGGAAGAACGTGGCAACCAAGCGCAAGCGCGGCGCGGTCAAGCGGCTGCGTGGCCCGGTGGGTGGAAGCGATGACTGAGCACGGGATGCGATGGCTGCTGCTGCTGAGCCTGGTGACCCCGGCCTGCAGCCTGATCCTGCCCCTGAACGAATCGCCCGATTCGGGTCCGCTGGACATCTCGCCGCCGGACCACCCGACGGGCGAGCATCGGCTGGATGGGGGCAACCTCGATCTCGACGGACCCGACCTCGACGGACCCGACCTCGACGGACCCGACCTGGCCGGACCCGACGCCTGGGCTCCGCCCCCGGGCACGATCTGCAGCGCGGACAACTGGTGCTGGGACAATCCGCGGCCCCAGGGGCACACGCTGAACGGGGTGTGGGTCGGAAGCGCCGCCAACATCTTCGCCGTCGGCAAGTACGGGACGATCCTGCACTACGATGGCCAGTACTGGACCCGCGAGGTGGCCGGCACGACCTACGCGCTCAACGGGATCTGGGGCGATGGCAACGTGATGTGGGCCGTGGGCCAGGGAGGGACGATCCTGAGCCGGGGGGCGAACGGCACCTGGTCCACGGTCAAGAGCGCCACGACGTCAGCCCTGCGGGCGGTGTGGGGCTCCAGCACGCCACGGTCCTGCGCCACCCCTGACGAGCCTCTCGCTCAACCCACCGGGTACTCCGCCGAGATCACGGAGCCCAGCTCGCGGATGTGGTGC
>Ga0210044_10002743_pt1 | contig 25794 bp, 21 predicted proteins | sample CryGey13umfilter_2_FD_183959 | JGI IMG/M metagenome (GOLD analysis project Ga0210044, IMG submission 183959) | Groundwater microbial communities from aquifer in Utah, USA - Crystal Geyser 4/9/14 3 um filter (SPAdes) (version 2) | ecosystem: Environmental > Aquatic > Deep subsurface >... | reverse complement strand
ACACCAAAGTAATTTTTGTGCCATTTTTGTAAGCCTCGTCCATTTGCCAGTCAATTTCACTGAAAGAAAATTTTCCTTTTTCCGATTCTATATAATTCCAAGGTGCTACAATACGAATATATTTTGAGTTTAAATCTTGTAATATTGCTAAATAAACTTCTTTCCAATCTAAACCCAAATATTCTGCATATACTTTACTAAAACTGACACCATAATCAACTTCATAAGTTTTACGATTTGAAAAAAATAAAAAAACTGCCAAAATCAAAAAAGCAGAGAACAAAATTAATAAAACTATTTTTCTTTTTTTTATTTTATTCATTTAACTATAACAAATGGATATCTTCTATTTCACTTCTTTTACCTTTCAAAACAATGTCTTCTATATGATAAATAGCATTTTTTGGCGCATCCAAAAATCCTTGCATTGCCGCCTCTGCCAACCAACCGGATTTTACCCACTCAAAAAGCCACTCATTTGTATATCTTGGATCTGCTTGTTCTACCCCAGAACCTATTGCTTGAAGCCAAGCTTTATTAAAATTTTCTTGTGAGCCAATAGAAGGGGCCATAATAATTGGCAAACCCAAACCGGAAAAAAAAGAAAGTTCACTCGGTTTTGTCCACAAAATATCAGTCGTTTTTAATGCTTGATTGAACTTATGAAAATAATCTCCTTTTTTGTCTTCATAAATAATATCCACATGCCCATTACTTTTATCATCTAAACGATATTCTTTTATAGCTTCTTTAAAAAAAGAATAAACATCTTTGCGAACACCTGCCACTAAATTTAGTTTAATCTCACCACGCATCAAATGTAAACGCAAACTTTCCATAATAGTCACTCCGAGCTCACGCTGAGCTCCAGCACCACCAACAGCAAAAGTAATTGTAATTGGTTCTTTCTTTTTACATTCAACACATTTTTCCTTACCAAGATAATGTTTTATTGTTGATTGATATTTTTTGCGATAATTTTCTAAAGGATCGAGGCGAATCAACCTTGATCTTAAATTCTCCTTTAAAATTGACCAGTCTGGTCCACCTAAATTTTCTTCTGGTAATGGAAAACCGGTAACATATAAATTTTCAGATCTGACACCATAAAGTCTAAGTCTTTCTTTTACTCTTTTGTTTGGAACCAAATAATTAATACGACTTTTTCTAGGATCAAGTGGTGCCCAAGCACGAGAAACATCTGCATCTGTACAAATACAATAGATATCTCCTCTAAATCTATGCTCTTCTGCAAAAAAAGCAGGGATAAAAAAAGATGTAATAAGTGGTATTTTTTTTTCGTTTAATTTATCTACTAAATCTTTTCCCCAACCTTTATCAATTAATTTATACATTCCACGAAGTTGCATGATTGGTTCTGACAAATCTCTCATTGGGTAAAATGGTTCTATTCTTTGGAAATGGTCTAAAATTCCAAAAATATAATTCCCAATGAGTGGAAGGTGTTTCATCCTAGAAATAACTTCATACACTCTTCTACTTTCTTCCCATTTTTTCATATCAGACTTCGGTATACCTTTGTACACGTTTGCATTTAGTATCTCTCCATAAGCAAGGTGCCCCAAAGGACAAGCAGCTCTTTGGTGACCATAACCCATATCCACAGATACTACATGGGCTTTATTATATGTTTTTGATTCTTCTAACATAGTAAAAATTATTTTGTTATATTATACCACAAAAATAAAGACTCTGGTTTTAATCAGAGCCTTCGCTTATATTTTTTACAATCCTAAGTTTATTTTTTTTAAGTTTTTCCCCAACACATTCAGTTTCTTGATAAACCTCTCTCAAAACTTGTTTTGCATATTTTTTTACAAACATTACACAATCCTCACAAAAAAAAGCTTCGATTTCTGAATTTTCAACTAAATCTTCGATGCCATCAAAACCCCCATCATATTCCACATCGCCAAACTTAAGATAATTACAACGAACACAAATTTTTAAAACAAGTCTTTTTTTATCGTCCATTTTCTCCGTCCTTATTTTTTACTCTTTTGTCTGGAAAGTATTTCCGACTGTTTGAGTTTGTTGAAAAATAAATAGAATATGTAATATATAAAGAAAGCTATAAATAAAGCAATTGCCGCAAATAGAATAAACGAACCCTGTTCCCAAGAATTGATTATTGCATAGCTTGTTACTTCATTTTTTGTGTTATAAGTTGTCATTGTGGAGCCAAGTAAAGTTCCCAATGATAAGAAAGTTATAACAGCAGAAATTAAAAATAATTTTTGTAAAGTTCGCAGTTCTTTTCTTTCATTATCTATATAAAGCAATGAAATAGATTTAATTGTAGAATCTGCATAGCTTCCAGCCATCTCCCATAATTCATGCAGGTAATATTGATTTGCTTTTAATGAAACAAAGAATTCTCTAAATGTACTATTTAAAAAATGGCTATTTAAATAATCATCTACATATTGTTTACGCCAATCCAGAAAATGATTCATCTGATTTGATCTACTTTTAAAGAAAATTACCTGATTATGAATATCCAATGCACTATCCCTTACAATTGGAAGTTCTTTATTTTTAAGATACTTTTGACTTCTTATATCCTCTAACTTAGTCCATAGGTTCTGTTGTGCTTTTAGAGATCTGTTTAAATTTAATTCAAACAATCTGGCAAACATTAGATATTTTATAGACTCAGCCAATTCTTCTTCTGAAAAATCCTGATTATTAATTACAATATAAGATCCGCCTATCCAAATATCCCCCTTCTTATTACTTAGTTTTTTATACGGAATTGAATTAAACGTTTTAAATATTTTTTCTAAATCTTTTTCTTTTGCTTTTGAAACAACTAAAATTGCTGGGTTGTCAACTTGTAGCTCATCTAAAACCCTAGGAATAGATACTCCACGTGAATAAACTTTCTCAATTACAAAAAATATGTTTTTTTTAGCTAATTCTCTTAATTTTTTGAACTCTACAAAATTTAAACTAGAAATATCTTTGGAAATCATAGAGACCCCATCTTCCAAAACGTCAAATTCCAAATTTCCATCAAAACTACCTTTTACCTTATTGAATGCTTGTGTTATATATTCAACATTTTTTATTTTCATTTTCTTTACAAGATTTACCACTTCTCCTTTTTGAAAATAAAAAGATTCACCAGTACTTAAAAGTTGGTAAAGTTGTTTCAAATGAATTGTAGAACCAGGAAACCAGTTTCCCAGATATATCTTCTTGAATTCCATTTTTTATTTTTATACATTAAATTTAAAGGAAGAATATTTATTAACTTTTATTGCAAGAACAAAAGCCAATAGTCCGCTCACAACCAAACCAATTCCCACCAACATACCCAGTAAATCCGGATACATAAATATCAAAATACCGATTAAAATAAACAAAATCCCCTGCAAAATTAAACCCCAAACTATGTGTTTAATAAACTTTAAAACAACTTCTAATTTTTTCATATTAAGAAAATTAATTAATAATAAGTACATTATAACACATTTTTAACTTAGTTATTATTTAATCGATTAATTTTTTAAATCCTTCAAAATCACTAGTCACAAAATACGCTCGCAAATCATACAGACCTTCTTTATTGTGTTCCTCCCCATTTTTAATTCCTCTTGCAACAAAATAACCAGAACCTTTAACCAGTTGTTTATTGCTGTCGTTATATTCTCCAAAAGGATAAGCAAAACTTATAACTTCAACACCTAACCTACTTTCTATTTCATCTTTGCTTCCTTTTATTTCTTTTTCCAATAATTTTTTATCTATTATTTTGTTCAAAAATGGGTGCAAATTACTATGACTTCCAACCTCCATTCCCGCATCCACCATTTCTGCAAGCTGTGTCCAATTTATATAATTTACATTTCTGTCCATTGCATTTGTAAATACAAAAAAGGTAGCCACTTGATTATATTTTTTTAAAATTGGAAAAGCACTTTCATATTGATTTACAACCCCATCATCAAAGTTAATTATAACCGGATTTTGTGGCAAATCTTTTTCTCCTTCAAAATAATAATATAAATCCCTCATCAAAATAGTTTGGAAACCATTTTCATTTAAGTATTTCATTTGTTTTTCAAAATTTTCAACAGAAACAACATATTGTTTATCCTGAGCAGACTCGCCTAATTTAAAATCTCGAATATTATGATAAATCAAAATAGGAACAGTTATTTTTTCTTTAACTTCATATTCTTTTTGTAAAATAACCTTATTTTCTATACCGTCATCTATACTATTTTTTGTACTTTTATTAAAAACAAAAAACACTAAAATTATTACGATAAATAAAGAAATTATTAACAAAAATATTTTTTTCATATAAATCAATAAAACTACCGAATGAATAGCTTTATTTTATTATAAAAAATGCTTGCTTTATGCAAAAAAATACTAAAAATTAACCAAAATTAAGTAAGGCGACCATTACTCCAACTCCAACTACAAAAAAGATAAATTGTATTATTGATTTTTTAACATTAACTTCTTTGTGCAATTCAGGAATTAAATCTGCCCCCGCCACATAAATAAAAGCTCCAGCTGCAAAAGGAATTACAAAAGCATTAAAACCGTCTACATACGTACTAAAAACTAATACAAAAACAAGTCCAACAAAAGCTGAAAGAGCAGTTAAAAAATTAAAAAAAAGAGCTTTCTTTCTAGAAAAACCACCATGTATAAGGACACCGAAATCACTAATCTCCTGCGGAATTTCATGCAAAAATACTGCAACCGTAGTAGCTAGTCCAAGTGGAATACTTACTGTATAACTAGCTCCGATAATTAACCCGTCAATCATATTGTGAACAACGTCTCCATACAAATTCATTATCGCAAAAGTACCAATACCCTCTTTACAAGTTATATTATGACAATGATGCCAGTGAACAACCTTTTCTATTAAAAACCATATTGCAACTCCAGAAACAGCATACAAAGATACGCTTAAAGTAAAACCTCCGGCAGATTCTACAGCCTCAGGTAATAAATGAATGAAAGCATCACCAAAAAGAGTTCCTGCAGAAAAACTAACAAAAAGAGATAGGAAATTTTTTAACCTCTCAACCTTAATTGAAAGTGTAAAAATACCGATAAGTGATACAACACTTACTAAAAATATACTTAAAATTGCATAGAACAAAACTTCTGACATAAATTAATTGAGATTTAATTATTTTCCATCATCGTCAAAAATTTCATAGAATGAAATAATTGACATAGACCCAAGTATCATAAAAAATACAAACTCTTCAATAGGAAATTGAATCCCTCCTAATTTAATCCAACCTATAAATGTACCGGTTAAAGTAAACACCCATTGATTTAAGGCTAACCCTGTTATCTCATGAAGGAAAGAAAGAGTAAAAAAATACATTCCAACTTTTAGTAATTTTGTATAAATTTTTGGAAATTTAAAATATGCAAAAAAAATCGGCACGATTGTTAAAATAATTCCAACTTTTAAATATGCAAAATTAATTTTTAGTATTGTCGGATTAATAAAGTGCGTTAGAACAATACCAAAAGTTAAGGATATTAAAACTACAAATAAATATTTTAGCCTAGGATAAAAAGATTTTATTTTACAATCTTTTTCTATGAAAGTTTCGTAAAAAATTGTTATAAAATATACCCACAAATACACCCACAATATATTTTCAACTACAATTAGACCGAAAACTCTAAAAGGATCAAACACCGACAACGGCATAAACCATGTTCCAGAAACCACGGCGATATAATCCAAAATAATGGCGACAGGAACAGAAAAAATAAATGAATAAAGTGCTATTTTTATTACAAACTTTTGGTTAATAACTGATAAATAAATGGATGGTACACCAAAGAATAAAAGAATTGAAATTAGATAGTTAGCATTAAACAAAAAAGACAGTAAGGTAGCAAAAATAGGCCAAACCAAAATAACTATTAAATTAATTTTGTTGGCATTTTTAAAAAATTTGCCAATCATAAATAAATCTTTATTTTTTTTTCTTTCCTCCAACCAATTGATTATAAATCCAGATAAATAACCAAATAGATAAATAAGTAATAATACCAGCCTCAATTACTCCTGTTAAAGTTCCCCAAAAACTTGTGTTATAATACATGTGTACGTCTTGCATAACCAAGGTAGCACCTGTATAAATACCGAAACTATTGACAATAGTTAAAGTAACCATTGTAATTCCTGCAAAAATAGCGCCTGCTAACGCAAACTTACCAGCCTTTAATTTCATATTCTTATATATTACTTACTTAAAATTAACTCTATTTAGTATACCACAAACATACTTTTTTAAAAAACAACAAAACATCTTTTTTGAAGATGTTTTGTTGTTTGCAGGAGCTGAGGGAATCGAACCCCCGACCATGGTTTTGGAGACCATTGTTATACCACTTAACTAAGCTCCCTTTAAAGCCTATTTATAACCTTTTTCCTAAGGAAAAGACTATAAACAAGCTCTTAATAATTACCCTAACACAAAATTAGGATAATTATTTATTTTGTTTCTTTATGAAGTGTGTGAACTTTATCAAATTTACAATGTTTTTTAATTTCTAGACGTTCTTTTAATGTCTTTTTATTTTTTCTACTGTAATAGTTGATGTGTTTACAATTTGTACACTCCAATTTTATCATGTTGTCTTGTGACATACTTTTTTCTATAATTAAATTATGAGCCGACAACCAGAGTTGAACTGGTGACCTCATCCTTACCATGGATGCGCTCTACCAACTGAGCTATGTCGGCATGCGCAGAAGGCCTGATCGAACCTCTATACTATACTTCAAAATGCCTTACTTGTCAATGGATAATCTATTTTTGACAATTTTTACAAAAATGCGTTCCCCTACCTGCAACCACTTTTTTTAAAATTATACCACCACACATGTTTAAACACTCTTTTTCTGCCCACCCATAAACTCTCAGATATTTAACATATCCACCTTTTTTACCCTCGGCCGTTAAATAATCTCTAAATGTAGTTCCTCCTTTTTCCACAGCTTTTTTTAATATAATTTTAGTTCCTACAAATAGTAATTCCTTTTCTTTTTCTGTTAAAGAATAAACTTTTCTGTCTGGCAAAACAAAAGCAAAAAAACATACTTCATCGGCATAAATATTTCCAATTCCAGATATATACTTTTGATTTAATAAAAAGGATTTTAAAGAAACTTTTTTGTTTTCTAATTCTTTTTTAAATTTTTTATATGTAAATTCTTTTTTTGTTGGGTCAATTCCAAACTTATCCACATATTTTTCTTTTTCTATTTTTGAAACAAGGGAAGTTCTACTAAATTTACGTGTACTATTAAAAAATAAACAAGAACCATCGGAAAATTTAAAAACAACACAAGTAAATTTATTCGGCACATTAAACGCGTTATCTATTGGGTGTCCACCAGCAATAAAATTATTATCTTTTTTATACACCAATTGCCCTGTCATTCTTAAATGTATTAACAAAAAACTATTCTTATTTATCTGAAAAATTAAAACTTTTCCAACACGCTCTATAGATTTTAATTTTTTATTTAACAACCCTTTAACAAATTCTTTTTCATTTACCACCACTCTCTTATCAAAGATATCCACACTTAAAATATCTTTACCCAAAACATTTTTTTCTAGTTGTCTTTTAATTGTTTCTACTTCTGGTAATTCTGGCATAGTAATAAGAATATACACTTTTTTAATATTTTTTTCAATACCGCTTTGATACAAAAAAGCCTTTGTACTATAATTAAAAGATATGATTGAAACTTTGAGAAAATTAAAACGACCAAAATACAAAACTTTTAATAAGATTCAAATTATCAGGAAAAATATTCTTAGTAATCTTGAGTATTTGCAAGGTTTACAAAAAAATGCAGAAATTATTCCAGTCTTAAAAAGTAATGCTTATGGACATGGGTTAAAAGAAATGTGTCAAATTTTAAATAAAACAAGAGTAAAAATGGTTGCAGTAGATTCATTTCCCGAAGCTCAAATAGTTTATAAGTTTTCAACCAAAAAAGTATTAATAATTGGTGAAATGCCAAAAGATGTTTATAAATATTGTGATTTTAAAAGAACTGAATTTTGTATTTATAATTTAGAAACTTTTAAACATTTATCAAAATTCAACAAAAAAATAAAAATTCACCTGTTTGTAAATTCTGGAATGAATAGAGAAGGAATCCAAGATTTAGAATTATTTTTAAAAAATATTGAACAGGATTTAAAAAAAATGGAAATAACTGGAATATGCTCACATTTTGCTTCTGCAGATGAAGAATCAAAACTCAACAAAGAACAAGAAGAAAAATTTTTAAAAGATTTAGAAATTTTAAAATCCAAAAATATAAATCCAAAGTATGTTCATCTTGGTAATTCGGCCGGAATCTTCATACTAAAAAATGAGATATTTTCTGCGTTTAGGGTTGGAATTTCATTGTATGGTTATAATATTTTTCCAAAAAATCACCCAAGTTTTATAAAATCCAAAAAATTAAAACCAGCGCTTCAACTTTCATCCAAAATTACTTCTATACAAAAAATTAAAGCTGGTGAAAAAGTTTCTTATAATGAAAAATTTAAGACTGAAAAAAATACAACTATTGCCACAATACCATTTGGATATTACGAAGGTTTAGACAGAAGACTTTCCAATAAAGCAGAATTTTTAGTTAAGTCTGCACACAAAGATTTTTATGCAAAAATTGCTGGGAGAGTTTGTATGAATTTAGTTTCAATTGATTGCTCAAATAATAAAATAAAAATTGGTGACGAAGTAGAAATAATATCACCAAATAAAAATACAGAAAATTCTGTTCAAAATTTAGCAAAAAAAATAGGTACAATTCCCTATGAAGTTTTGGTTAAACTACAAGGAAACATAAGGAGAGAAATTATTTAAAATATTTATTATCATCCACAACAAAAAAACCTACATTCCTGTAGGTTTTTTTAATTTATCTCCACCCCACTCTCATAAACTTCTGTATTTGAAATAGTGACAATCCTATCCCACCTAAAATGTAGGTTGTTAAATGTTTGTGGATCTTTGATGTGTCTTTTAACTTGTTTGGTTTCGTCTGATGGGTCTGGTTCTAGTCTGTACACCTCCAGTGTGTCTGGGTATTTGATTAGGGTGTAGTTTAGATGGTGATCTATGTAGTTGATGGTTTCTGTTGGTTGATATTGGTTAATGAGCGATTGATTTACTTTTTCTATCCAACTCCAACTGTAATTTAATTTATTGAAGATGCTTTCTGAATCTATCTTGAATAGTTTTTTTCCTGAGAATAGGTAAACCATTGGGTCTAGGCTTGTTTTAACAAGAACATTGTTTTCCTTTGGATCATACTTAGGGCCGAGTGGCATAAATCCTTGTGGGTCTATTGGAGTTTTGTCTAGTTCTGTTTGTGTGATTGTTTTTAGATTGTTCCAAGAATCAAAGTAAGTAAAATATATGTATGACTTTAGAAAAGGTCTTTTGGTACATTCTTCTGTAATGAAATACACTGATGGGGAATTAGGTGTTTTGTATGGAGTGTTTGGTGTAAGAGAACAGGTTGGTGTTTCTTCTGGTATTACATTATCTGTTGATGTGTTTGTGTTTAATGTGAACCCTTCGTTCAAAGTAATGGTGTCAGAATATGTTGATGCTGTTCCTCCGGTTGAAAGGAATTTGGCGTATACGGTCTTTATTCCATTTCCTTCTGATAGAGTCCAGTTTGTACTGTTTTGGAATGGTTGGAAAATGGAGTTAGCAAAATCAACCGTATTAGATAGTGCCATTTGTTCTGCGTCTAATATGTTGAATGTAATTGTTACATCTCTTGATTGAGTAGTATATGCTCCGTAGTTGATAATGACAGGATTAGATAGTTCTGATTCGTCTGTTAGGTTAATCAGGTTAATCTTTACAGAACTATCGTTGATATATTCTACGTATGTAATTTCTAGGTCTAGGACACCATCTTTGTCACTGTCTATCTTTTGAGATATTCCTTTTTCTAGTTCTAGAATGATTGGGTCTGATTCAATTGTTACAGTGATACTAGGTCTTGAGATTCTGGAGACGAATACACTGTGGAAGGAAGCGCCTACTGTGATTGATTTAGGGTCGTGAAGGAAGAATTCTGGGGTTAATATTGTAGGGGGTACAAATAATGTGGTTGGTGGTGTAATTGGAGCTGGTGGTGGAGGTAGGATGATTCCTGGACTATCTCCATCAGAAGATGCTGTTGTATCGTTATCTGTGATTGTAGCTTCTACGTCTGCTATTGATATTGCATCATAGTTTGGGTCAGAGCTGGCGGAAGTATGAGTTATGGTGTCGGTGTGTGTTCCATCTACTGTGGAGTTGTCCACTGCTGTGACGGTGATTGTTTGTGGGGTGTTCCAGTTTGCTGATGTGAACGTAAGGGTTGAGTCAGAAAGGGTTACATTGGAATTTGTTGAAGATAGTGTGATTACTACATCGTTTGTAGGTTCGGAATCTAATTGTATGGTGTAATCAAAAGTTATTCCACCTTCTGTTAGAGCGAGTGTTGTGGTGGTGATTGTTACTCCTGCTGTTTCGTTGTCGGTGATTGTGTACGTATAAGTTGTATTTGAACCTAAACTACCACCAGAAGGACTAGAAATAGTAATTTCCAATGTCTCACTTCCCTCTACTAAACTATCATCAACAATAACAAGATTTATAGATGTAGTGGTGTTTCCTGCAGTAATTGTTGTTGTACCACTTGAAAGAGTATAATCTGTTCCGCTTCCAGTAGCCGTTCCACCTGATACTGCATAACTTACAGAAACATCTCCACCAGCAGCAGAATTCAAAGAAAGTTCAATATCCACAGAAGTTGTAGTCTCTGAACCACTAGCGGTAGCACTTGTAAATTGAATTGTAGTAGCAGAGCCAAAAACCCAATCAGTATTATTACTTGAGTCTGTACAACCAGTAGTACAATTAGCACTTACTGAGTTAGCACTTGTCATATCTTTTACATCCAAATATTCCAAACTTTGAGTTCCCTGTATATCTACTATTGCAGGAGTTCCGCTAACACTACTTCTTAAGAAAAGCGGTGTGGCTTCTTCAAGCCCTGTCAAAGAGAAACTTCCGGTTATGGTGGTTGTAGCTGTTGTAGAGAAAGTTAAAGTACTAGAAGTTGTATCTGTTTTTGTAAGGTTATAAAAAGTTACAGGACCAGTAATTGATTGGTTAGTTCCGTTTAAAATCATCGTACCGCTAGAAGCTAAGAATGTTCCATTATTTGTAAAATCCCCTGATAAAGTAGTGGTAACTCCGTTTGCATTAAAAACACCGGAATTTATTGTTAAATCATTGTGAATTGTTGTAGTTACAAATTGTGTTATAGGATCACCAAGATCACCAAACATGTCAACCCAACCCTTATCAAAACCATCAAATGTTGAGCCATCTTTCATATACATAAATCTTAGAGTATGTATACCAGCTGTTACTGCTTGGCTTGCCTGTACCCAATCCACTTCTCCAGAAATAGATTGATCAGCATCACCATCCCAAGTACAAAATTCGTTATCATAACAAAAAAGAAGAAAATCATAATCTTGTTCTGAACTCACCTTCCAGTACCAACCGAATGTTTTAGGACTTGCCACATCTACGGTGTATGTTAAATAAGAAGATTGGTCATCGGTTATAGCTCCAGAACCAGCTGAATAAATATTGTCATATGCTTGATCAGATCCTTTTGCCCATTCCACGTCCCCTCCTGTAGTCCAATCGGTTGGAGGAAATGTTCCTTCAAACGATTCTTCATTGGTAATTAAAGGATCAAAAACTACCGTTGTTGAGGCTATTAATATATCATCCGAATCTGTAAAATTTGCCAATAAGTTAAAATATTCTATGTTAGGAATAATATATGTATCAGAAAGACTGTCTGCGTTTCCAATAAATTCAATAGTTCCAGAATCTATATCGTTTGTAAAAGATAATGTTTCACTTCCTTGAAGACGAAGAGTATCGTTATTATTAAAAACACCGACAATCGATAGATTATTTCCATTAAGATCCAAAATTCCCTCCGTTATTGTTAAGTCTTGATTTGTATAATCCATTGTTAGACCAGAATTAAGTGTGACCGTTCCAGATGGTTTATTAATTACAACATCCGAGTTTATATTGCCCTCTATCCCTGTTATATCTATTATTTGATTATTAGTTCCAGTTAAACTAAAAGTAGGTATATTCAATCCATCCCAAGTACTAGCAATATTTATTGTATCTCCGGAAAATTCCAAAGTACTTACACCATAACCACTTAAGTATCCATCTGTTAATGTTAAAGTTGAAGAAACAACCAATGAACCTGACTGAACAGTAGTAACCAAATAATTTGGACCTAAATTATTTATAACAAGATTTGATATAGTAGAAGTTCCGGTTATATTCCACAAACCTCCACCGATACCACCCGTACGGTTATGCACCAGTGTAGCATTGTTATAATAAACTGTAGCTGTTCCAATGGTTAGTAGGTCTTTAATAGTCGTAGTACCACTTGGAAAAGTAAAAGTTCCACCTGAAATTGTTAAGTCTGCTGAATAATGAACAAAAGTTAAATTTCCCGACCCACCATCAAAAATTCCATTTGAAACAGTAAGAGGATAATTACTAGTTAAAGTTCCACTTCCTAAAGTAAAACTTCCGCCAGATATCGTATTTGTAACTTGTCCATTTATATTAACATCAGCATTTCCAGCATCAAAAGTTCCACCAGATATATAAAGACCTACCTTTATTGAAATAAGATTGGAGTTTTGTGCGTCAAAAACTCCTCCAGTTTGTGTAATAGAACCATAAGAATTGGTTGGCAATATAATATCTGTAGAGCTAGCATAAAACTCTCCAGCGTCTATAGTTAAACCACCTCCAATAGTAGTAGATGCGGTTCCAAAAAAATCAATAGTAGTGTTAGCTGCATTAAGATATAAACCAGGCAATTTAGTATTTGCATCAAAAGTGTAGTCTCGTATATCATCTCCTGATATTTTTAATGTTCCACTTCCTCCATCCCAAGTACTCGCAATAGTTAAACCAGACTCTGGCCCAGTAAATTCTAATACACCAGTCTGATAAGAGGCACTAAAAGACCCATCTAGTAATGTTAGTGTTGAAGAAACCACAAGAGTATCTCCTGTAGTAATATCTGTAAGAATACCTCCTGAATTATTAATCACCACATTTGAAAATGTAAAAGTAGTAGGAACATTAATAGTAGAGTACGCATTATTAGAAGCAATAAATACTAGGGTTGTATTATTTTCATTGACAGTACCACCTCCAATAGTAAAATCCCCCCCAACAGTAGTGGTACTACTTGGGAAAGTAAAAGTTCCACCAGATATTGTAAAAATTCTTCCACTGGTATTTTGAGTTATATTTCCAGTACCCCCATTAAAAACTCCATTCGAAATAATAAAACCATAATTATTTTCCAGGGTTCCATTTTGTAAATTGAAGGTTCCATCTGCCTGGTTAAAAGAAATACTTGTAGTTAATGTTACGCTCGACGCAACTGTAACAGTACCAGAATAGCCAGAATTCATTATAAATTGAGATACTGTTGAGTTTACATCTATTACAACACTATTAGTATTAGCTGAATCAAAATAAACAGTATCGGCTGCACCTGGGGCAGGTGTATCATTTATACCTCCGCTCGAAGAAGACCAGTTTGTGCCACCTGAAAAGTTTCCACCAGAAGGACCTATCCAATATTTATTAGCGGCCTGTGACACATTTGGAAGTAGAATAAAAAATAAAGACAAAAAACAGAAGAGTAGTATTTTATTCTTCCAAGAAATACTTTTTTGTAATGGTATCTTATACAGAAAAATATGGGTTATTTTTTCTTAACTTATGAATTAATTGTATCATCTTAGAAGTGTTGCATCAAATTGGGGGGGTGTGGATAAAATAATGTTTAATATTAAAATCAAAAAGCAACCTTATAAAAAGGTTGCTTTTTTGTGGGCCGGGAGGGATTCGAACCCCCGAAGGCAGAGCCAACAGATTTACAGTCTGCTCCGTTTGACCGCTCCGGAACCGACCCAACAGAGCCATCTGTGGGATTCGAACCCACGACCTACGGTTTACAAAACCGTTGCTCTACCAGCTGAGCTAAGATGGCGTAATAATATGTGCCCTACCTCCCGACATAGTCTGGAAAGATAGCGTAATTATTTTTTAACAAAAAAGAAAAATTAAATCTAAAATAATTTAAGACTTTGCAAGTATAAAGATAAAATTTATAAAAGTCAAATAAGTTTACTTTAATTCGCTTATTTGGTCTTTGAAAGAAGAAAGTTTAGAATTTTCAGGGTTTGCTAACCTTAACTTGTTATAGGCTTCTTTCGCTTCTTTTTTGTCTCCCACCATTATACTAGTTTCTACTAATTTGTCAAGATATTTTGGATTTTGTGGTTCTAAAAATACAGCATGTTTTATAGCTTCTAAAGCTGGGGCGTTTTGATTTATTTGTGTTAATAAATTTGATAATTTTGCAAATCTGGCCGAAACAGCATCATTTATTAAGACAGATTTTTGTAAGTTCTCCACGGCCTCTTCCAAATCATTCATTTCTTCGTTTACTTGGGCCAGTTTCATCCAAGCTACATCATTTTGTGGGTCTAACTGAAGTAAGTATTTGTAGGTCTCTTCTGCTTCTTTAAACTGTTTCTGCTTCATATATACTTCTCCTAGTCCAGCATAAGCTTCTTTATTTTTGGATTCCAAAGTAATCACAGAAATAAATTTATGTTCGGCCATTTCATAAGAACCACTATCTAACAAATCTTTAGCTTCTTGTAAAACTTTTTTTACATCTGCTTTTTTTTGTTTCTTTTTTTCTGGAGTTTCTGGTTTTTGAAATTTATCTTTTTGTTCATCTACAATTCTTTCTACCTCTCCTACATATTTTCTAAATTTAAATTGTACATCTTTAAATTTTTTACCAAGAAAATCCTTACCACTAGCTTTTTCTTTTTTGTGCTTTTCCACTTTTTCACGAACTCTTCTTTTTAAAAATTCATTTTTCTTTCTTTCTTCTTGGACTTTTGGTAATTGCTCTACATCCAAAAGAGTTAACTGTGGAAATTTTCTAACCACAATTACAATAATTGCCGCAAGCGACAGAAGTACTAATAAAAAAGGAATTACATTTAACATAAAGTTATTATAAATTTTCTGCGACTCCTAAAATAGCAGATAGACTCTCTATTTTTGTAGAGGCACTACCAACCAAAACACCAGAAATAGCATCAATTGATAGGTATGATAGCACATTTTTGGCATCTACACTACCGCCGTAAATAATTTCTACACCTTCTCCACCAAAATATTTTTTATATTCTTCTTTTATCCACATATGAACTTCTTGTGCTTCGTCTGGTTTACATGCATCCCCTGTTCCAATTGCCCAAACTGGTTCATAGGCAATAATAATTTTTGTGTTATTGTTTTCTAAATTTTCCAAAGCTGTTTTTAACTGTTCTTCTAAAACAATTTTTCTTATACCAGCATCTTTTTCTTCTTTTGTTTCACCAATACAAAGCACGGGTATAACATTGTTTTGTAGACAAGCTTCTATTTTTTTTCTAACATCCTCGTTTGTTTCTCCAAATATGTGTCTGCGTTCAGAATGCCCAACCAAAGCAAAACTACAACCAATTTCTTGGAACATATGAACAGAGGTTGCTCCAGAATAAGCACCATTAATTTCCCAGTCAACATTTTGTGATCCTACCTGTATATTACTTTCTTTTAATTTTTGAGCTACTTCACACAAAGCAAGTTGATTTGGAAACACAGCAAAACTAATTTTTGTACTATCAAATTTCAAACTTGAGATATCTTCGGCCAACTTTAAAGACTGTTTTAAGTCTAAATACATTTTCCAATTCGCAAATATTAGTTTCATATTTTTTTAATAAATAATATCTTCTCTATTTATTTTTCCTATTACAGCGATTCTCATTTGACTTGGTTTAAAAACTAAATTTGCCAACTTTTTAATATCATCCTCACTTATTTTTTCTATTTCTTGAATTCTTTGTTCCGGAGTTTTAATCTTGTCCATAAACATAACTTGATTTGCAAACCAAGAAGCAACACTACTTGAATCTTCCATTGAAAGTGACATTGAGCCTCGGTATCTAGTTTTTGCATCACGTAGTTCCCTACTAGAAACACCCTTTGTTCTTAATTTTTCAAGCTCTTTTTCAATTATTTGAATTGTTTTATTTATATTTTTTGAATCCAACCCAACCCTAATATATGAATATCCGGTATCTATAAATTTCTCTTGTCCACTTCTTACCATATACGCCAATCCTCTTCTTTCTCGAATTTGCATAAATAAGCGTGAACTCATAGAACCACCTAAAATAGAGTTTAAAACTGACAAAGTATTTCCTTTTGGATTCCCATATTCAAAAGCTGGAAAACCAATCATAAGTTGTGCTTGGTCGGTATCTTTTTCTTTTACAACTAATCTATCTTCTTTTTTGGCAGAACCAAAAGCAGAATGATTTACAGATGTTTTATCGGTTTTACTATTTTTTCTAACACCAAAATACTCCTCAACAAATTCCTTTATTTTTTCATCTACATCTCCAGCAACTACAATTGTCATATTTTGTGGCTGATAAAACCTATCTCTAAATTTTAAAATATCTTCACGTTTAAATGACAAAACATTTTTTTCTGTTCCGGCAATATCCCTACCAAGTGATCCTTCGTACAAAACATTCTCAAAAATAGAGTCAATATTCATGATTGGATTATCATTGTACATTTTTATCTCTTCTACAATTACTTTTTTTTCTCTCTCCATTTCAACAGCCGAAAAAAGTGAATCAAAAAGCATATCTGAAAGAATATCTAAAGATTTTTGAATATATGAAGAATCAGATTTTATATAATAACCTGTATATTCTTTGCTTGTAAAAGCATTATACTCTGCACCAAGTCTATCTATTTCACGAGTTAATATAAGTGTATTTTTTCTCTTTTTTGTTCCTTTAAACATTAGATGTTCTACGAAATGAGATGCCCCGCTTAATTTTTCTGATTCATTTCTAGACCCAACCGAATACATTACCAAAACTGTCACAGATTTTGTGTGGTCTAGTGGCACATAACAAACATTTGCGCCGTTTTTTAATTTTTGAAATTCATACATAATTAGTTTTTCATTTTTTCTGCTAAATAACTTTCCAATTCTTCAATTTTAATTATGTCCTGTTTCATAGTATCCCTATCTCGAACTGTTAAAGTTCCATTTTTTACGGAATCAAAGTCAACAGTTATACAAAATGTGGTTCCTATTTCATCTTGTCTGCGATATCTTTTTCCGATACTTCCTGTTTCATCATATTCCACTCTATAATTTTTCAATAATTTTTCAAAAATCTCTTTTGCTTTTCCACCAAGTGGTTCCTTTTTCATAAGTGGTAAAACTGCAACTTGATAAGGCACAATTTGTTTTGCAAATTTCATTACTACACGAATTTCTCCACCTACTTCTTCTTCAGTATAAGCACTATCCAAAATTGCCAACATTGTTCTCTCCACTCCAAAGGTTGGCTCAACTACATGTGGAATAAATTGATTTTTGTTATCAGCTGGATCTATATACTCTAAACTCTGTCCAGATGCTTCTTGATGTCTTTTTAAATCAAAATCAGTTCTGTAAGCCAACCCCCAAAGTTCTTTTCGTCCAAAAGGAAAATCAAACTCTAAGTCAACTGTACGTTTTGAATAGTGTGCCAAATCTTCTTTTGCAACTTCCAAATCGTGAACTCTTTCCAAATCAATTCCAACTTCTTTTGCCCAATTTTTCATAGTAGCAAGCCAGTTTTCAAAAACTTCTTGCCAATCTTTTTCTTCTATAAAATACTCAATTTCCATCTGTTCAAATTCAAAAGTTCTAAAAATAAAATTACCTGTTGTAATCTCATTTCTAAAGGCTTTTCCAATTTGCGCAATTCCAAATGGAAGTTTTTTACGACTTGTTTGAGCCACATTTTTAAAATTTACAAAAATTGATTGAGCTGTTTCTGGACGAAGATAAACAACAGAACCCTCTCCTTCTATTGCCCCAATATGAGTTTGGAACATTGTGTTAAACTTTTTTACTTCTGTAAGTTCGTTTCCTTCTGGACTTTTAATTCCTTTTTCTTTGATTAATTTATTCATATCTTCCATAGACATACCAAGAATTGGTTCACCCAAAATTTCTTCTAACAGATGGTCAGCCCTATAACGTTTATGTGTTTCTTTGTCTTCTACAAGAAAATCCACAAAACCTTCTACATGCCCTGCAGCTTCTAAAACTTTTGGATTCAAAATAATTCCACCATCCATTCCAACCATATCACCTCTTTCTTCTACCATTTTTTTCCACCAAAAATCTTTAATATTTTTTTTCATTTGTACACCAAGTGGACCGAAATCCCAACTATTCGCAAGTCCGCCATAAATTTCTGAGCCGGCAAAAATAAAACCTCGTTGCTTACAAAGTGAAATTATTTTGTTCATTTTATCTTCCATAGAATTAGTCTGATAAACAATAGACCACAAGTAAAAAACCGCGATCTCGCGTTTTAAATATTTATTTTAAAGTTTGGTTAAATAGTAGAAATATCTTCCTCCTTTTTCTCACTTATAGTTTTTATTTTATCATTGAAAACTTTTATCATTTCATCTAAAACTTCATTGTTTTTATATCTTTCGTCTTCTGAAATTTCTTTTTTCTTTTCCGCTTCGTCTACTATTCCTCGAATTTCTTCGCGTATTTTACGAATAGCAATACGAGCACCTTCAGATTTCTGATGTAATACTTTTATTAATTCCTGCCTTCTTTCTGACGAAAGCTCTGGCAAGATAATACGAAGTGCTTTGCCATCATTCACAGGATTTACTCCTGCAGATGAATTACGAATAGCCAAATCTACAGCTTGAATAATAGATTTGTCCCAAGGATCAATCATAATTGTTTTTGCATCCTGAACAGTGATAGAGGCCAAACCTTTCAAGGGTTGTTTTGTGCCATATGCTTCTACAATAATGTCTTCTACCAAAGAAGGTGTTGCACGACCAATTCTTAAAGAAGAAATATCGTTAACAAAAAATTCTATTGCTTTTTCAAACTCTATTTTATGAGGACTTACGTAATCAGACATATTTTTTCTTTATATTGGGACTACTTTTAAATACCGTTTCTATTAAAATCCCTAAATTTTGGCTATGACTTTAAGAAAAAATATATCCGATGCTCTGCAGGGCAAATATTTTTTCTTTTTGTCTCGCTCAAAATTTAGGATTTTTAATAACGAAAGTGTATTTAAAAGCAGTCCCTTTTATATTATCTATTCACTATAGTTAAAAAAACTATGTTTTGTCAAGGGATTTTACCTAATTTTTAGGAGGAATAGTAAAACCGACATACAAAGCATCTGTAGTTCCTGAATTTGAGTATAAAACTGTTGGTAATTGTGCGGAAGGTAATTTCTTAGTCATCCAGCTAATTCCACCATCATTACTGTTATATAAAGTAGAACGCGCATTTGAGGTGGCTGCGTAGTAAACTTGTTTATCATTTTTTGGGTTAATTGCGAAACCGTAAATACTTACTCCGCCCGGTGGGGTCAAAAGTTCCATTGGACTCCAAGAAACACCGCCATCCAATGATGTTAGAATTCCATAAGTAGAAATCCAGTATAAAATATTTGATTTGTTTGGATGCAAGTAAAAACTTCTATATTCTAATCCTTTTGAAAAAGATTTGATTTCTTTTTCATAATTTACCCAAGTAGCGCCACCGTCAGTAGATTTAAACAATCCACTTCTTCTGGACGCAACGTAAATTACGCCTTTATTTAACTTATCCAATTTTATTTCTCCCAAAGTTAATCCAAAACGTTTTATAGTAGACCAACTGGAGCCATTATCACTACTCCTTATCAAATCGCCATTACTTGTAATAGCGTAAACTTCATTTTTATTATCAAAATTTGTAGCAATAGATACTACGTTTACATCAGTCCTTGTTTCTCTATAAACTTCTGTCCAGTTTCTACTACAATCTTCTGTTTTTAAAATACTTGAACCATTTGTTGCGTAAATTGTACATTTGTCTTCAAAATTTACAGCAACACCATAAACAAAACCACTTGTTAGAGCTGTTTGTGATTGTTGCCATGTTTTGCCGTCATCATAAGAAAAAAACATTCCATTTTCTCTAGAAGCTAAATATAGAGTATGAAGATCTTGCGGATCTTCAAAAATTCTATAAACACTAACATTATTCAATTCTTTAACCCCCTCTAGATTTGGCATTTTAGAGACAGACTGCCATTTTTCCCCACCGTCCAAAGAAGCAAAAATTCCGGCAGGACCACTATACACACCTTCGTTTGTACCACCAGTAGGTATACAACCCTGTCCAACCAAAACCAAAGATATGACCATAACAGTCATCGGCAATACTATTTTTTTCAAATTCATATATTTAATAGACACACTATACAATTGCTTTTAGTTCGAATTTAATAAAATTTAACTAAAAGCAATTGTATAGTGTATCTATGGTATTAATAATAAAATATTTTCAATTAAAAGTCTCGGGTGGATATTAAATGAAATCAGATTTTTAGCCTCGGAAATACTATCATTTAACTTTATATAACTATCATAAGTTAAGCCACTTTTTACACTACAAGCATTTTTTAAAAAACTACTTAAAATAAATTGCCAAACACTCAAAATATGTCTTATTTCATCTCGTTGAGCTATATGATCGGTTTTATTTCCAAAAATTTCTTCCACACAAGCTCGCTTTTCGTAAAAAGGTTTGCCAAACATAGACTCAAATCTTTCTATTTCTTTTTTATAAAAATCAAATTTTCCGCTATTTTCCACAAAATCAATAGCCTTTCCCGGTAAACCAAGTGATAGTTCGGCTATTTCTTTTGCTTTTTCTTTGTCAATTTTTAATTCCAACAGATAATTAAAAATTATATCTTGCTCTATCGGTTCAAAATGTACAATCTGGCAACGAGAAATAATAGTGCTAGGCAGTTCATCTAAATTTTCAGTGATTAAAAATAAGACTGTTTCTCCTTTTGGTTCTTCTAAAGTTTTTAAAAGTGCATTACTCGTAATACTACTCATTTTGTGGGCATTATTAATTATAGCAATTTTATAACCTTTTACAAAACTTTTTTGTGACAAAAAATTTATTAAGTCTCTTATCTGGTCAATGCTTATCCCCTTTTTTGTTTTTCCTGTTTTTTGATCTATTTCTTGTTCAACAAAAGAAAAACCAAATTCTTTATGTAAATTTTCAACAGAAGAATTTAATAATTTTGATGCAATCTGCATAGCTACAGCTTTTTTACCCAAACTTTCCGGACCAACAAAAAGATAGGCGTGTCCAAATCTGCCATTTTCTAAAACCTTATCAAAAAAATTCACTATTTTTTCATGCCCCAAAATATCCATAAATTAAGAACTTAATAAGTGCCAAACCTCTTTGGCGCTTTTTTGCCAAGAAAACAATTTTACTTGTTCCAAACCGGATTTAATATTTTTTTCACGAATTTCATTGTCAGATAAAAATATTTTAATTGTATCTGATATATTTTGAACATTTTTTGCATCACACTCCAAGGCAAAACCTCCGGAAATCTCTTCCAAACTACTTTCTTTTGAAATCACAGCCGGTACTCCACTTGCAAAAGCCTCTAAAACTGGTATTCCAAAACCTTCATACAAACTTGGAAATACAAAAACTTCTGCGCCACTTAAAATAAAAGGTAGGTCTTTAGATTCAACCCAACCAAGTTTTTTAATGTCTGTTTTATTTTCACTTTTTTCTATTTTTTCCTCGACCTGTTCATGGCCAAACCCATTTCCACCAACCAAAACCAAACTTAAATCATGCATTTTTTTGTCTTTTTTTAAAATTTCAAAAGCCTCAACAATTCTTGCTGTATTCTTTTTTGTTTCAATTCTACCCGTACTCAATAGATATGGTTTTTTGATATTATACTCTCCCAAAACATAATCAATCTGCCCTAAATCTTTTTCTGTTTCAAAATTTTCATTTATGCCATGTGGAATTACAATTATTTTTTTGATATTTTCATCTCCAAAAACTTCTATCAATTCTTTTTTTACAAACTCACTCGGCACAAAAATCTGCCAAAGTTTTTTTAGGGCTTTTTTTGCAGACCACAAAGAATACCATCTTTCAAAAGAATTGTAGCTCTCTGGAAATTTATGTGCCGCAATATCGTGTACAGTCATTACGGTCTTTTTTGGATGGATAAAAGGAAAAACATGAGCAGGAATAAATAGAACATCTGGCCTGTTAAAAATGATTTCCAAACTCAAACGAATCTGTGTCCAGAACCTTTTTGGAAACCAATGCAAAACTTTCTCCTCCCAATTTTCCGGCAAATCAGACAAATTACCAACCAACGGTTTATTTGTATACAAAACAACTCTTTCAGTAGAAGGAATTATTTTTTTTAATTCCTGAATTGTATTAAACGCATACCATTCTACTCCGGTTTTTTGCAAGTTGTTAGCACGCGAAGCATCAATTCCTATTTTCATAATTACAAAATAACACTGTTTTGTTCTTCTTCTTTGTCTTCTTTTTCTAAAATATAAATATCATAATTATATTCATCATTACCAACAAATTCCCCTTCTCCAGCTATAACCCTTTCCATTGGGTTACAAACAAAACACCCTTCTTTTGGGCACTTAAATCTATTTAGTTGTCTTGCTAATTTTATTTGTCTGGCAATCTTTAAAATTTTCTCCTGCGCTTCTTCCAAATTTGGCAATTCTTTTTCCACCATTTCATTTGTTTGCAAATACCAATAACTTGCTTTATCCACTTTTCTTTGTTGGCAGTTGTGAACTAAAGTAAGATAAATTGGTAATTGTAAAGAATCTGAGTCCTCCTCGGTTTTTCCTGTTTTAAAATCAATAATATGCACAGAATCTGTTTCTGGCAAATACTCTAGCCAATCTACTTTTCCACACAAAATTATATTATCTTCTTCGGATAACCAAAACCAAGGTAAATCTTTTTGAATTTTTACAGCTTTATTTAAAAGTATTCCGGGATTATCCATCAAATTTCTAAGCATCTCCATTCCTCTTTCTTTGTATTTTTGTTCTGTGTCAGCGTCTATAAAACCACCACTTTTTCCACTTACTTTTTTCCAAACTTCTCCAAATTTTACAACCAAAGATTCACTAAATCTAGAATCTGTTGGTAAAACAGAAAGTGATTCAACCACTTCGTGAACTGCTTGCCCCAATGCCAAAGGTGGACTTACCACTTTTATTTTATGATTTGTTTTAGGATCTTTGTAAACATGTTTTAAATAATAAGCTCTAGGACATTTTAAAAAATCACTAATAGAAGTATGCGAAACCCAAACTGCTGTATATTTATCCTGTGCCATATTTTTTAAATTATTTTGTTGATAATACACTTCTCTTGTAGCTATCCAAATTTTCTAAGGCTATTCCCGTACCACGAGCCACACAAAGCAAAGGGTCGTCTGCCAAATAACAAGCAACGCCTGTAGCCTGTGAAACCAACTCTGTTAAATTTCTCAATTGACTAGATCCTCCGGACATTATAATTCCTTTATCCATAACATCCGCAGAAAGTTCCGGTGGTGTAGCATGCAAAACTTCTTTGATAGCTTCAACTAAACCTGCTAAATCGTGTTGCAACGCCTCGGTTGTGTCGTCAGATGTTACTACAATATTTTTTGGTAATCCTGTTATCATATCTCGTCCTTTTATTTCCATAGTCAAAGGATCATTCATAAACATTGCGGAACCGATATTTATTTTTACACTTTCTGCGCTTCTTTCTCCAATTGCCAAGTTATACTTTCTACGAATTTGCTCGGCAATAGAATTATCAAATTTATTTCCACCAATTCTAACAGAACCACAAGAAACAATTCCACCCAAAGAAATAACAGCGATTTCTGCAGTTCCTCCACCAATGTCTATAATCATATGTCCGGAAGCACTCCCAATAGGTATGTCTGCCCCAATAGCTGCCACAATAGGTTCTTTTATAATATATGCCGCGCGAGCTCCGGCAGCCATAGCAGCATCCACTACAGCACGTCTTTCGGTAGATGTAATTCCGGCTGGAACAGCAATCATAACTTCCGGTCTAAACAATCTCATTCCACCCAAAGCTTTATTGATAAAATAACGAAGCATAGCTTCTGTTGTTCTATAATTTGCAATAACACCATCTTTTAAAGGTCTCTCTGCAATAATAGTATCTGGTGTTCTACCAATCATATCTTTTGCTTCAATTCCCACTGCCAAGACTTTTCTATCATCTCTTGAAATAGCAACAACAGAGGGCTCGTTTATTACGATTCCTCTTTTTGGAACATATACAAGTACATTTGTAGTACCCAAATCAATTGCAACCTTTTTTATCCACATAACATCTAAAATTCTACATTTACTTCCCTATCAACACCTAAATCAGTTTCATAAGAATAAATATTGTCCCCCCACTTTTCCTGTTTTTCCGCAGGGCTTGCACCACTTAGTTTTTTACCAAAATCAAGAACAAAGGTCAAACCGTATTTTTCTGTGCCAGCTTGTTTTTGTACTTTCAAGCTGTACAAACCACTCTTAATTTTTTCTGCAATTCTGTTTGGCAGATAATAACTAAAGCTTAAATTTGTTTTATTGTTTGGTTCTAAGGATAAAAATGTTCCAAACCATGTTTTTTTGAGTTCAATACCTTTGTCCACATTAGAACTACTTATTACTTTACCATCTCTTACAACCTTTACCAACTCTACACCTTCTGGAACAAAAACTCTTACATAACTTAAATACCTGCTTGTTCTCCAATCAAACGAACCACCATGAATATATTCCATATTTATAGTAGCAACAAACCTTCCATCCGTTTGTGGTTCTATGGAATATCTTAAATTTCTGTCTAGTGCGTGGTCAGTTTTTAATGCTCCCAAATTTGCATCTACCCACAATAAATAATCATCATCGGTACTAACTACTTTAGCACCCCAACCCAATTGTTCTATTTGGTTTTGCAATTGTGCATCTTTAGAATAAATTAAAATTTGTTTTTCATTTGATAACTTAACAGCGGTATCCAAATATTCCTGCCAATTTAATATCGCAGTTATTCCCATTTTCTTAAAAAGTTCTTTCATAAAAACACCCACAACTTCTTTTCTGTTTGCAACAGCAATTCCCCTATCTTTGTAACCGTATTCTACCTCATATTCCAACTTACTAGTAACATTTGCGCTGTCAAAAGTTAGTCCATCTGCCTTTACTGTACCAATTATTTTCAAAAGTTCCTCTAAAACAGTTGGGGTAACACCGATAACTCCATCAATTTCATTTGCTTTATAGCCCTGTTCCAAAGCATAAAATTCCAAAGCTTTTTTAGAACTTTCCGCAAAATCCGGAGACCAATTACTGTCTCTAAACCACCATCTGTCTAATTCCAAATGATCTGCAATCGGCTGTGGAGGAACTGGCTTGGGTGTACTTGGCGCGTTATTATCTATAATCTCGCTTCCCTCTACATGTTCTATTTTTACCTTTCCGCCATTTAAAGTCACAGTACCATAAACACCGATAAATCCACCTCCGGGTCTTAATTCTGTATTATTCAGAAATAAAAATAAA
>Ga0210044_10002735_pt1 | contig 25870 bp, 25 predicted proteins | sample CryGey13umfilter_2_FD_183959 | JGI IMG/M metagenome (GOLD analysis project Ga0210044, IMG submission 183959) | Groundwater microbial communities from aquifer in Utah, USA - Crystal Geyser 4/9/14 3 um filter (SPAdes) (version 2) | ecosystem: Environmental > Aquatic > Deep subsurface >... | reverse complement strand
TTATTAGAAACAACCGATTTCAAACCTTCTCAAGTCAAAATATTGCCTTATATACGGGTCAATTGGACTATGAATTGCCAATAAAAGAAGCGGCTTTTTTTGAAACAGGGTTTAAAATGAGCCGTATAGAGTCTGAAAGTATTTTAGATCAATTTATTTTTGTAAACGACCAAAAAGAAGAGGATTTAGAAAATTCTGATAGGTTTTTATATGATGAAACCAACTATGCCGCCTATGCCAGCTATTCAAAAGATTGGGATTCCTGGAGTTTAAAAACAGGGTTAAGAACAGAATACACCGATATTACAGGAAATGCCCAGTTTACTTCGCAAGTTAATGAGACCGACTATTTCAAGTTCTTTCCTTCGTTTTATGTGTTGCATCGTTTTAACGAAAATAATGAGCTGTATTTTAATTACAATAAACGTATTTATAGACCGCGTTACAACGAATTGAATCCGTTTAAATACTTTTTAAACGATAATGCCTATTCAACGGGAAATCCTAATTTAAGGCCAGAAATCGACGATGTGTTTACCCTAGGCTATACCTTTAATAAAAACTATACGTTTGAAGTGTACTATCGATTTGAAAACGATCCAACGCTAGAAGTGACCATTCAAGATAATACCGATAAAATTATTAAATCCATCAATACCAATCTCGATAGGAATATTTCTTATGGGCTAGATTTTACAACCTACACCAGTCTTTCAAAACATTGGAATTTATATGTATTGTCTTCTTTGTTTCATGAGGGAAACCAATTTTTTGCAGAAGCGCTTAACAATGTATTAGTTAGTAATAATAAATGGTCGTTTTACTCGCAAATTATTAATTATTTTTCTTTTCTAAAAGATAAAAGTTTAACGGCCGATGTATCATATTTATACATTTCGCCCATTGTTAATGGACCATCTCAAATAAGCAGTAGGCATGGTCTTGACCTTAATTTTAGAAAAACCTTTTGGAACAACAAAGCTTCATTAAGCGTTGGTGTTTCGGATGTTTTTAACACTCAAAATTTCACACAGGCCAATCAATATTTAAATCAGGATTATTTCTTAAAATCGCGGTTAGAGAACAGATTATTAACCGTTGGTTTTAATGTTAAATTTGGTAATACCCATTTAAAAACCAATGAAAAAACTATTGATTTTGAAGAACGAGATCGTTTAAACAATAAATCAAATTAGATTTTATTAGGGAAGAAGACCTGTTATATCTGCTTTTTACCAGGGTTGACTAAAATTTCGCCGATGGTAACAACCCTTTAGTTTTAATTGTGCTTCGACAATCTCAGCATGACAAACGTGTTAACCTTTAAATTCAATGAACTTCCCTGATTAGAGTTGACCGTTTTTAAACATTAATTTCATTGTTAATCGTTAATCGTTAATCGTTAATCGTTGTTGGTTGATAGTAGTTAATTCTTAATTGTTGAATCGTTAATTATATTGTCACCCTGAGCATTACTTGAAACTGAAAACACTGTTTTTACTGAAAGTACCTAGCGTAGCTAACGAAGGGCATTGTTAATTGTAAATCGTTAATCATTAATTGTACATTGTTAATTCACAATTCACCACTCACTACTCACCATTCAAATTTTAGAATTTCCGTTTGTTTTTTTTATGGTTTTTATACAATAATACCAAGGAAGGAATAAAAGCAACAATTACTATGGTTGCTAGCATGATTTTATATAAGGTGTAACTCATTTAAAACAAAAATTAAATATATCTATTGTAGGTTAAACTCTGATTAAAGTTTTCAATATGTTTTCTTTTATAAAAAGGTCTCGACTGCGCTCGACCTGACATTAGCAATGTTATTAAAAATATTGTTTAATTTTTTCCCAGAAATTTTTTGGGTTTACTTTAAACTCTTCTTCCAATTCTTCTAAAGATTTTGTAGCATCATTTATTTTATTGAATATCTTCGCCCGTATTAAATAAATGGAAGGAATAACGATGGCCATGATAGGGAGCATGTACATCATTTGAAATTTATCAAAAAAGGCTTCATCAAAAAAGACCACTATTATTTGATAAATGTACATAGCAATGGGCACTAACAGGGCATGGTACCACCAATGCCTGTTGGTAAAAAACCATAATAATATTAAAAGCAAAGGTACGGCTTTGCCTGTTATGACCCACATGGCTGTGTTGGCATTTTTAAAATACCCACTTTGGTAGGTGCCAAAAAAAGTGTCCCACGTTTTAGTTGTTGGGACACTGTCATAAAGCGTAAATAGATAAGGTGTTATTGCAATAATAGTTGCAATAATACTGCCTATAACCAAACTTTTTTTATCTTCCTGAAGGAATTTTGATTGTAGCTTTTTCAACTTTGGCTGTTTGTTGCTCATTTTGGTTTATTGTGTTGGCAGCATAGGCTGTTAATAACATTCCTCCGAAAATTGCTAAGGCAATTACATACTTTTTTGTTTTCATAATTTTAAGGGATTAATTAATTAATACCTCAAAAGTATGCATTAGTATGGAGAAGATTTACGTTAAATGTTAAAGTTGTGTTAAAAACAATGCTTTTGTAAAAAACGTGGTGTGGTTTTACCGTAAACCTTCAAAATTCGGAGCGTTTTTATCTGTTATTTTCTTGTATGACCTTGCTTTTTAGTTCGTTAAAATTTGTGTTATGGTTTAATGTAATTGATCTACTTAAATGATTATTTATAACTAAATCAATTCTATTGCTTTCTTCTGGAAGTAGGCTCTCTATCAATTGTGGCCATTCCATAATGATCCATTGGTTTGAATAGAGATACTCTTCAATGCCAAAATTATAGGCTTCTTCAATATCTTTTAGCCGATACAAATCAAAATGATAGACTAAACCATCCAAAACGTTGTATTCATTAACAATCGAAAATGTAGGACTGCTTACATCGTCTTGACCTCCTAAAGCTTTTACCAAACTCTTGATAAGGGTTGTTTTACCTGCACCCATATCGCCATAAAGCAACAACACTTTTGAAGTCACATTATCTAATATACATTTAGCTACGGTATCAATCTCTTTTAATTGGTAGTCCATAAAATTAATCTCTAATTTTAGGCAATATTATTAATTTATTTTGAAAAAACCTAATAAAAAGTGTATTTCATCGAAGTTATTTGCATTACATGGATTTATTTAGGACTAAACACTGAAAAAGGAATGATCATTTCTTCTAACGAAACGCCACCATGTTGATAGGTATTTCTGTAATAACTTACGTAGTGATTATAGTTATTAGGATACGCGAAAAATAAATCGCCCTTAGCAAAAATAAAAGAACTGCTCATGGTTATGGATGGTAAATGAATGGTTTTGGGGTCTTTAGCAACAAAAACATCTTTATTTTCAAAGGTCAAGCTTCTTCCTGTTTTATAACGAAGGTTCAAACTAGTGTCTCTATCGCCAACCACTTTGGAAGGATTTTTTACATTAATGGTCCCGTGATCTGTGGTTAAAATTAATTTAAAGCCCAGTAATTGTGCTTGATATATCATTTCTAAAAGTGGTGAGTTTTTAAACCAGCTCAATGCCAAAGATCGGTAAGCCTTATCATTGGAAGCTAATTCTTTAACCACTTCCATCTCTGTTTTTGAATGGGAAAGCATATCCACAAAATTATACACAATTACGGTGAGGTCGTTGTTTTTTAGGGAATTAAAATTTTCTACCAGTTTTTTTCCGGTTTTTAAATTGGTTATTTTATGATATTCATAAGTTAAATGCGATAGGCCTAGGCGCTTCATTTGAGTCTGTAAAAAATCTTCTTCGTGTAAATTTTTACCACCTTCATCGGTATCATTTTTCCAAAACTGAGGGTATAATTTTTCCATGTCGCTTGGCATTAATCCAGAAAAAATAGCATTTCTGGCATACTGTGTGGCGGTTGGTAAAATGCTGTAAAAAGGCATTTCAAGATCTTTTTTATAATAGTTACTAATGATAGGTTCAAATACTTTAAACTGATCGTAGCGTAAATTATCAATAACCACCAGTAAGGTAGGTTGCTCTTTGCTTAATTGTGGCGCAATTTGATCTTTAAACAATTTATGGGACATTAAAGGTGCCTCTGAATGATTGTCGAACCAACTGGCGTAGTTTTTATCAATAAATTTTCCAAACTGAGCATTGGCTTCAACCTTTTGAGATTCTAAAATTTCAAACATGCCGGCATCTTCAATATTTTCTAGCTGGATTTCCCAATAGATAAGCTTTTGGTATAAGGAGGCCCATTCTTCAAAGGAATTTACCATGGACAATTCCATAGAAATTTTTCTAAACTCTTGCTGATAGTTGGAGGTTGTTTTTTCTGAAACCAATCTGGAGTGGTCCAGATTCTTTTTTAAGCTCAATAAAATCTGGTTTGGATTGACAGGTTTTATTAAATAATCTGCTATTTTATTCCCAATCGCTTCTTCCATGATATATTCTTCTTCACTTTTTGTAATCATGACCACTGGAAGATGATCTTGTTTTTCTTTGATTTCATTCAACGTTTCTAAGCCGGTAAGTCCTGGCATATTTTCATCTAAAAAAACAATATCAAACTTGGCTTCTTCCAATATATCAAGAGCTTCAGAACCACTGGTGCAAGTGGTAACCTTGTAGTGCCTTTGTTCAAGAAATAGGATATGGGGTTTTAATAAGTCAATTTCATCATCAATCCAAAGAATGTTTATGGTATTCATTTATTTATAAAATTTAGTATAAATTTATATTTTATTTATGGTTTTTAAATATAATAAGCTTTAATGATTCGTACCTTATTATATTTGTAAGTATTATATAACTTTTAAGGTTTGAATAAACTTAAAATCTTTAACGACCCAATTTACGGTTTTATTACCATTCCAAATGTGCTAATTTTTGATTTGATTCAGCACCGTTATTTTCAGCGCTTACGCAGAATTACCCAAATGGGCATGTCGTATATGGTGTATCCAGGAGCGCATCACACCAGATTTCATCATGCTATAGGTTGCGTTCATTTAATGCAAAAAGCCATTGAAATACTTCGTTTTAAAGGAGTTACCATTTCAGAGGCTGAAGAAACGGCACTTTATATAGCCATTTTGCTGCATGATATTGGCCATGGGCCATTCTCTCATGCTATGGAGCACAGCATTGTCAATAATGTTTCCCATGAACAAATTTCATTGCTTTTTATGGAGCATTTAAATCAAGAATTTAACGGAAGTTTAACGCTTGCCATTCAAATATTTAAAGGTGAATATCCCAGAAAATTTATGTGTCAGCTTGTTTCTGGCCAATTGGACATGGACCGAGCAGATTATTTAAAGCGAGATAGCTTTTATACAGGCGTTGCAGAAGGCAACATTAATAGCGAACGTTTAATTACCATGCTTTATGTGGTGGACGACCATTTGGTTGTAGAGGAGAAAGGGATTTACAGCATTGAAAAATTTATTAATGCTAGGCGCTTTATGTACTGGCAGGTTTATTTACATAAAACGGGTTTGGTAGCCGAGCAACTGTTGATACGGGTTTTAAAACGGGCAAAAGAATTAATCAATACAGGCGTTGACCTAAAAACCAGTGATCCACTTCAGTTTTTTCTAAAAAATGATATTTCGTTGCAAGATTTTAATGAACCTATCCTTAACGTGTTTTCAGAACTCGATGATTTTGATGTTATTGCTTCATTAAAAGTCTGGCAGCATCATGAAGATTTTGTTTTAAGACATTTATGTAGCATGATTTTGAACAGATCTTTATTGAAAATTAAACTAAAAGACAAAAAACCCAAACAAGAAACCCTTAAACATCATTTAAATTTGTTAATTTCACATCATAACATCTGCAAAACTGAAGCTCAATATTTTGTGTTTAGTGGCCAAATTTCTAATCAAGCCTATCAGTTAAAAACCCAAAGTATAAACATTTTATACAAATCAGGAAAGATTGAAGATATCGCCAAAGCATCCGACCAATTTAACGTTAAGGCATTGGCAAAACCAGTAACCAAATATTATATATGTTACCCTAAAGACAAACTTTAGGACATTTTTCATATTTTTGTCTCAATTAAGCAAAACATTTAACCAAGCATATAACATGGGCATCATTAAAACATTAACAGACCGTTATTTTTTTTTTATGCAAATAGGCTCTGATTTAATAATAACCACATTTTTTATCATATGAAATTTACAGCTCAACAAATAGCAGGAATTTTAGAAGGTGATATTGTAGGGAATGCCGATGTAGAAGTCTCTAAACTATCTAAAATAGAAGAAGGTACCGAAGGTTCTTTAACGTTTTTAGCAAATCCTAAATATACCTCATATATTTATTCAACAAAAGCTTCGATAACCATTGTAAACAAATCGTTTAAACCAGAAAACGAGCTTAAAACTACCCTTATTAAAGTAGAGGATGCTTATAAGTCGTTTTCAAAATTATTGGAGTACTATAATTTAATTAAACTCAATAAATATGGATTAGAACAACCATCGCATTTTTCAGATACCTCCAACTATGGTGAAAACTTATATTTGGGAGCCTTTTCGTATGTTGGTGACCATGTTAAAATAGGGAATAATGTTAAAATTTTTCCGGGGACCTATATAGGAGATAACGTTGTTGTTGGTGATAATACCATTATTTTTTCTGGCGCAAAAATTTATTCAGAAACTGTTATAGGTAATTTTTGTGTTATCAATTCGGGTGTTATTATTGGGGCCGATGGCTTTGGATTTGCTCCTGATGAGCATGGAGAATATGCAAAGGTACCACAAATTGGCAATGTTATACTAGAAGATTTTGTAGATGTTGGGGCCAATACAACCATAGACAGGGCTACTTTAGGATCGACCATTATAAGAAGAGGTGTAAAATTAGATAATCAAATTCAAATTGCCCATAATGTAGAAATTGGCAGAAACACCGTTATTGCAGCACAAACTGGCATTGCTGGCTCATCAAAAATTGGTGAAAATTGTCTTATTGGGGGACAAGTTGGTATTGCTGGTCATATTACTATAGGAAACAATGTGAAAATTCAAGCGCAATCTGGTATTGCTCGAAATGTTAAGGATCATGAAGTGTTGCAAGGTTCTCCCGCGCTTGCATATGGAGATTATAACAAAGCATATGTTCATTTTAGAAACCTAACCAAGATTGTAAAAGATATTAATGAATTAGAAAAAAAAATACATGGCAATAGTTAATACAGACCTTAAGCAAAAAACCATAAAGAAAGCCATTTCATTATCGGGTGTTGGCTTACATACTGGAAAAAACGTTACATTAACTTTTAAACCATCCATTGCAAATTCTGGTTTAGCTTTTAGACGCGTTGATTTAGAAGGAAACCCTATTATAGAGGCCGATGCCTGTTATGTAACCAATACACAACGGGGCACCTGTTTAGAGAAAAATGGTGTTATGATACAAACCTCTGAACACGTTTTAGCGGCATTGGTTGGAATGGATGTAGATAATGCTTTAATTGAACTAAATGCCTCAGAGCCACCTATTATGGATGGATCTTCAAAGTTCTTTGTAGAAGCTATCGAAAAAGCAGGTATTTTAGAGCTGGACGCTTTTAGGGAAGAATACATAGTTACCGATGTAATTTCATATACCGACGAAGAGTCTGGCAGCGAAATTTTAGTGATGCCTTCCAAAGAATACCAAATTACCGCTATGGTAGATTTTGGAACTAAAGTTCTGGGAACCCAAAATGCCACCTTAAACAAAATATCAGACTTTAAAAAAGACATTTCAAACGCTAGAACGTTTAGTTTTTTGCATGAGATTGAAATGCTTTTAGAACATGGACTAATAAAAGGAGGCGATTTAAACAACGCCATTGTTTATGTAGACAAAGCACTATCGGCAGAAACCATGGAAAAATTAAAAATTGCTTTCAAGAAAGATAGCATATCCATAAAACCCAATGGTATTTTAGATAATTTAACCTTGCATCATCCCAATGAGGCTGCAAGACACAAACTATTAGATGTTTTAGGGGATTTAGCCTTAATTGGAATTCGTATAAAAGGTAAAGTTATTGCTAATAAACCTGGCCATTTTGTAAATACCCAATTTGCCAAAAAAATGTCTAAAATCATTAAAAATGAAAGGCGCAATAATGTCCCTAACATCGATTTAAACCAACCGCCATTAATGGATGTCATGCAAATCATGGCCATGCTACCTCACAGGCAGCCTTTTTTGTTGATTGATAAGGTGTTTGAGCTCTCCGAAAATCATGTCATAGCCACAAAAAATGTGACCATGAACGAGTCTTTCTTTGCCGGACATTTTCCTGGAGCACCTGTTATGCCAGGAGTTTTAATTATTGAAGCGATGGCTCAAACTGGAGGAGTTTTGGTTTTAAATACCGTACCAGATCCTGAAAATTATTTAACGTTTTTTATGAAAATGGACAATGTTAAATTTAAACAGAAAGTCATGCCCGGTGATACGCTTATTTTTAAATGTTCCTTAATAACGCCTATACGCAGAGGCATTTGCCACATGCAAGGTTACGCCTATGCCAATGGAAAACTTTGCGCAGAAGCAGAACTTATGGCTCAAATATCTAAAGTTAAATAATTATGAAATGAACAAATTAGATTTTTAGAAAATTCAATTTGTAAATTACATCTGATAAAAACAACAACAATCAACAGATGAATCAACCACTAGCCTATGTGCACCCTGGGGCCAAAATTGCAAAAAATGTAGTTATAGAGCCTTTTACAACCATTAATAATAATGTTATTATTGGAGATGGAACTTGGATTGGAAGTAATGTAACTATTATGGAAGGTGCAAGAATTGGAAAAAATTGCAATATTTTTTCTGGCTCAGTTATCTCGGCCATTCCTCAAGATTTAAAATATAATGATGAAGATACCACCGTAGAAATTGGCGATAATGTAACCATTAGAGAATGTGTTACCATAAACAGAGGTACCACAGATAGGATGAAAACCGTTATTGGCAACCATTGCTTAATCATGGCTTATTGCCACATTGCACATGATTGTATTGTTGGAAATCACTGCATTTTCTCTAACAATAGCACTTTGGCCGGCCATATTACCATTGGCGATTATGTGGTGTTAGCAGGAATGACTGCTGTACATCAATTTGTTTCCATTGGCAACCATGCTTTTGTTACGGGTGGGTCTTTAGTAAGAAAAGATGTGCCTCCATATGTAAAAGCCGCCAGAGAGCCTTTGTCTTATGTTGGTATTAATTCTGTTGGATTAAGAAGGCGTGGCTATTCTTCAGATAAAATACGGGAAATTCAAAACATCTATAGAATTCTTTATCAAAAAAATTATAATAATACCCAAGCATCAGAAATTATTGAAGCAGAAATGGAAGCAACTCCAGAACGTGATGAAATCCTTCAGTTTATTAAAAACTCTCATCGCGGTATAATGAAAGGATATTTTAAAACGAATTAAAAAGTTAAACCGTTTTGTTGTGGAGTTCTTTAGTCGTTCCCAACTTAACAACAAGTAATTTAGCAAAAAACGACTTAACAACATACAACTTAACAATAAAACTATAAAATGGCAAGTACATCAGATATTAGAAATGGATTATGTATAAGATACAACAATGACATTTATAAAATTATAGAGTTTTTACATGTAAAACCTGGTAAAGGCCCTGCATTTGTTAGAACTAAAATGAAAAGTGTTACCAATGGAAAAGTATTGGACAATACATTTTCGGCAGGACACAAATTAGAGGATGTTCGTGTTGAAACCCATAAGTTCCAATTTTTATACAATGATGGTGAATTTTACCATTTTATGAATACCGAAGACTATACACAAATCCAGTTAAGAGAAAGTGCCTTAGACAATCCCGGACTCATGAAAGAAGGCGAAGTTGTTACCGTTATTATTAACACAGAAGACAACATGCCGCTATCAGTCGAGATGCCCGCCAGTGTTATATTAAAAGTAACCGCTACAGAGCCTGGTATTAAAGGCAATACCGCTACCAACGCTACCAAACCGGCAACGGTTGAAACCGGCGCTACGGTTCATGTGCCTCTTTTTATAAATGAAGGCGATGTGATTAAAGTTGAAACTGAAAAGGGAACTTATAAAGAACGCGTTAAAGAATAAAAAGTGCAATCGTAGAATGGTTTAATTGTTTAAACAGGTCAACGATTTAACAAATAACTATTAAAAATGAAGTTTCAAAATCCACATACCTTAAAAGAAATTGCTCAGATAATATCTTGTAATTTTGTTGGTAATCCAGATTTTCCTGTAACTGGTATGAATGAAATTCATGTGGTTACACCAGGCGATATTGTTTTTGTTGACCATCCAAAATATTATGAAAAGGCTTTAAAGTCGGCCGCAACCATCATACTAATCAATAAGGAAATAGATTGCCCAGAAGGAAAGGCTTTATTGATTAGTGAGGATCCATTCAGGGATTTCAATAAGTTAACCGATTATTTTAAACCGTTTAAGGCAGCAGATTCATCGATATCCTCCACAGCAAAAATTGGTAACAATACCATCATTCAACCCAATTGCTTTATTGGTCATCATGTGTTTATTGGCAATAATTGCACCATCCATGCCAACGTAAGTATTTATGATGAAACCGTTATAGGAGATTATGTAACCATTCATTCCGGAACTGTTTTAGGAGCCAATGCTTTTTATTACAAAAAAAGACCGGAAGGTTTTGATAGATTAAAATCCAGCGGACGCGTCGTTATTGAAGATTATGTTGATATTGGTGCTAATTGTAATATTGACAGAGGTGTTACTGGCGATACAACCATTAAGGAAGGCTCTAAATTAGACAATCAAATCCAAATAGGTCATGATACCATTATTGGAAGAAAATGTATCATAGCATCTCAAGTTGGCATTGCTGGTTGTGTAGTTGTTGAAGACGAAGTAACTTTTTGGGGACAAGTAGGTTGTACAAGTGGTGTAACTATAGGAACAAAGGCCGTTATTCATGCCCAATCTGGAATAAGTAAATCTCTAGAAGGTCATAAAACCTATTGGGGAACACCTGCCCAAGAAGCAAGAACAGAATTAAAAGAAATGGCCTCTATTAAAAAAATACCTGAAATTTTATCAGAATTAAATAAATTTAATAAATAAATAAACTTAAAAGTAACTACAATAAAGTACTTTTGTATAGTTTAAAAAATAAAATAACATGAGTGTTTTAGTAAACAAAGATTCAAAAATTATAGTTCAAGGTTTTACAGGAAGTGAAGGCACCTTTCACGCTAGCCAAATGATTGAGTATGGAACCAATTTGGTTGGTGGTGTAACGCCAGGTAAAGGAGGTCAAACACACTTAGATAAACCCGTTTTTAATACGGTACAAGAAGCTGTTGAAAAAGCTGGAGCAGATACCACAATTATTTTTGTTCCGCCAGCCTTTGCCGCCGATGCCATTATGGAAGCAGCCGATGCAGGTATTAAAGTTATTATAACCATTACCGAAGGAATTCCTGTTGCCGATATGATTAAAGCATCAGAATATATAAAGAATAAAAATTGCAGACTCATTGGCCCAAACTGTCCGGGTGTTATTACCCCTGGCGAAGCTAAAGTTGGTATCATGCCTGGTTTTGTATTTAAAAAAGGTCATGTTGGCATCGTTTCAAAATCTGGTACCTTAACGTATGAAGCTGCCGATCAAGTGGTAAAACAAGGTCTAGGTATTACAACCGCTATTGGAATTGGTGGAGATCCTATTATTGGAACTACCACAAAACAGGCGGTTGAATTGCTTATCAATGATCCTGAAACCCATGCTGTGGTCATGATTGGTGAAATTGGAGGACAATTAGAAGCAGATGCTGCACATTGGTATCAAGAAAGTGGCAGTAAAAAACCAATTATTGGTTTTATAGCTGGCGAAACGGCTCCTGCAGGTCGTACTATGGGACATGCTGGTGCTATTGTAGGAGGAAGTGATGATACGGCTCAGGCAAAAAAGAAAATCATGAGAGCTTGTGGCATTCACGTCGTAGATTCGCCTGCAGAAATAGGTAAAAAAGTATCAGAAGTTTTGGCATCCCTATAATTATCTAAATGACATACTTAAAACCTTACATAAACTTGTAAGGTTTTTTTATTAGGTGCCATTTGTATTTGTTATATTTGAATATCAACATATCATTATTAAAAAAACATGAAATTATTAGAAGGAAAAACAGCTATTATTACCGGAGCAAGTAGGGGTATTGGAAGAGGAATTGCTCAAGTTTTTGCCCAACATGGTGCTAATGTAGCATTTACATACAGTGCTTCAGTTGAAGCTGCTAATGCTTTAGAAAGTGAATTGAATGCTTTGGACATTAAAGCTAAAGGTTATAAAAGTAATGCCGCCGATTTTAATGAGGCGCAAAAATTAGCCGATGATGTGGTTGCTGAGTTTGGAAGCATTGATATTTTGGTGAATAATGCCGGAATCACCAAAGATAATTTACTCATGCGCATTACCGAAGAAGATTTTGATACCGTAATTGAAACCAATTTGAAATCTGTTTTTAACATGACCAAAGCGGTGCAACGTACCATGTTAAAACAACGAAAAGGCTCCATCATCAATATGAGTTCGGTTGTTGGTGTTAAAGGCAATGCAGGACAAACTAATTACGCCGCTTCCAAAGCTGGTATTATTGGGTTTTCAAAATCGGTGGCGTTGGAGTTGGGTTCCAGAAATATAAGAAGCAATGTGATTGCTCCAGGATTTATTGAAACAGAAATGACCGCAAAACTGGATGAAGAAGTTGTAAAAGGATGGCGTGCAGGCATTCCGTTAAAAAGAGGCGGTACACCTGAAGATGTTGCGAATGTTTGTGTGTTTTTAGCCAGTGATTTAAGTGCTTACGTTACGGGTCAGACCATTCATGTTGATGGTGGAATGCTTACTTAACTTTTAAAAAATAATTACGATTTAACATTTAAAATCGACCCTTAAACAAATAATCGTAAACCATTAATGTCTTTAGAAACTATTACATACATCATTATATCAGGAATCATAGCGCTATTATTAGCGCTATTTCTGTATAAAGATACGCGTGAAAGTTCCTCAAAAAGATTACGTTTCACCTTTATTTTTTTAAGATTTATGACTTTTTTTTCGGTCTTATTACTTATCGTCAATCCTAAATTTAATCAAGTTAGTTATTATAATGAAAAACCAGACTTGATTATAGCCATTGACAATTCATCTTCCATTACATATTTAAATCAGGATAAAAACTCGTTAAAAGTTTTAAAGAACATCATGGATAATAAACCTTTAAGGGAAAAATTTAATATAGATACCTATACTTTTGGGAGTCAATTAAAACCATCTGATTCCATTGACTTTTCAGATAATGAAACCAATATTGATCAAGTGTTTAAACAATTATCCCAAATCTATAAAAATTCTATCGCACCTGTTTTATTAATAACCGATGGAAATCAAACCCTTGGAAATGATTATGAGTATACCGCTAAAACCTTTAAACAACCCATTTACCCCATTATTTTAGGCGATACCGTTTCGTATATAGATTTAAGGATACAGCAACTTAATATTAACAAATATGCATTTTTAAAAAACAGATTTCCCGTTGAATGTATTTTGGTTTATAATGGCAATAATACGGTCCATACTAATTTTGAAGTATATTCAGGTAACTCTAAAGTGTATTCAGAACCTATCACGTTTTCAAGTACTCAGAATTCAAAAACCATCCAATTTACGTTACCATCCAATAAGGTCGGTGTTTTTAGTTACAAAGCCATTATTAATCCCATAGATAGCGAAAAAAATACCATTAACAATTCTAAATCTTTTGCTGTGGAAGTGATAGACCAAAAAACCAATATTGCCATCGTGAGTAATTTTTCTCATCCAGATATTGGAGCTTTTAAAAAAAGTATAGAACGTAACGAACAACAAAAAGTAACCATTATAAAACCCTTAGAAGTAATAAATCAAATAAATGATTTTCAACTGTTTATATTGTATCAACCTAATGAAAACTTTATAAAATTAATGGATGCATTAACTCTTGAAAACAAAAATAAATTCATCATTGCTGGAGCTGAAACGGATTTGAATTTTCTAAATGCGGTTGCTTCAAGTTATGACCATGAAATAACGCATCAAACTGAGCATTATTTAGCTGATTTTAATGTAAATTATGCACCATTTCTTGTTGATAATATTGATTTTGAATCATTTCCTCCCTTAAAATCAAACTTTGGAGACCTAGTTTTTAGCATTCCATATGAAACAATTCTGTTTAAAAAAATCAGAAACCAGACCACCAATCAGCCTTTGTTATCAACTTTTGAAATTTTAGGCAGGCGAGAAGCTTTGTTGCTGGGTGAAAATATATGGCAATGGCGGGCTCAAAGTTTTATTAACAACCAGTCGTTTGATGATTTTGATGATTTTATTGGTAAAATAATTCAGTATTTATCCAGTAACAAAGCTAAAGAACGATTAAGCTTAAACTATGAATCGTTTTATAATGGAACCAATGGGGTTATTTTTAGTGCTGAATTTTTTGATAAAAATTATGCGTTTGATGCCAGAGAGTCTTTAGAAATTGAAGTTAAAGATAGTATCACCCAAACCGTAAAAACTTTTCCTTTTATCCTTAAAAACAAAATTTATCAAGTAGATTTAAGTAGTCTTTTGCCCAACGACTATCATTTTGTAGTAAGAGCTAAAAACGAAAATATTTCTAAATCTGGAACTTTTAAGATTCTAGACTACAATGTAGAGCAACAATTTTTAAACGCCCATGTAACAAAATTGCAGCAATTGGCTACTCATAGTTCAGGAATTAGTTATTTTATTTCAAACACTGATTCTCTTGTCAATGATATTTTAAATGATAATAGATACCAATCCATTCAAAAAACACATAAAAATATCATACCTTTAATCGATTGGAAATATTTACTGTTTTTAATCGCTACCAGCTTATCATTAGAGTGGTTTATAAGAAAATATAACGGATTAATTTAAATATATTAAACATGGAAAGATTACCAAAAATTGGCATACCTATTATTATCGTTGCCATTATACTTATTATTGTTTTAGCAAAATCAGCAGTCACTATAGGCTCTGGTCAAGCAGGCGTTTTATATAAAACCTTTGATAATGGTGTTGTAACCAATCAGCCACCTTTAGGTGAAGGATTTCACGTGATAGCGCCTTGGAACAAGGTGTTTATTTATGAAGTGCGCCAGCAAGAACTTTTTGAAAAAATGAAAGTTTTGTCGTCTAACGGGCTTGAAATACAAATAGATGGTTCAGCTTGGTACCAACCAGTTTATAACGATTTAGGAAAATTACACCAAAATCTTGGTCAAAATTATTTACAACGTGTTATACAGCCAGCCATTCGCAGTGCTGCGCGTAGTGTTGTGGGACGTTATACACCAGAGCAACTTTATTCAAGCAAGCGTGATGCCATTCAGGATGAAATATTTATTGAAACTAAAAAGATTCTAGAAAAACAATATGTACAGCTCAATGAATTTTTAGTGCGTGATGTAACCTTGCCAAACACCATAAAAGACGCCATTGAGCGTAAATTGCGTCAAGAGCAAGAATCATTAGAATATGAATTCAGATTAGTTACGGCTGCCAAAGAAGCAGAAAAAGTAATTATTGAAGCCCAAGGAAAAGCAGAATCCAATAGAATATTAAGTGCCTCTTTAACGGATAAAATTTTACAGGATAAAGGCATTGATGCCACCATGAAATTAGCTGAATCTCCTAACAGTAAAGTTATTGTCATAGGTTCTGGAGATAGTGGTTTGCCTATTATATTAGGAAATCAATAGTTTTAAAATTATTATAAATGAAAAGCAGAAATTTTAGTTTCTGCTTTTTCATTTAACACTATTTAGACAAAAACACCTTAGCAACATTATCAAGCTCAGATTGAGTTAGTGAAGACGTTTTTCTTAGTTTTTCTATAAACAATGTAACTTCTTCTATAGTAGCAGGGCAACCTAAATTATTTTCTTTTGAATCAAAGGAATCTTCTACAAAAGTTCCTTCGTTATCAAAAATAAGCCAAAAGGGAATTCCTGATTTGTCCCCTTTATATTTTTTTAATAAATCCTCAGCACCTGGATTTTCTAAATGTTTATTACTATCAGATTCTTTAACTACTAAATGTTTTATAACATAATTTTTATCAAATAGATTTTTACACGCAGGATCATTCATGCTCTTATCCATTTTTTTGCACCAGCCACACCAAGATGCATTAAACATTATAAAAACATGTTTATTTTCCTTTTTAGCTTTTTCTGTAGCTTTCATTAGAATTTCATCAGAAGATTGTTGACTAAAGATAGATTGTGAGCTCATCACCATGAGCATAATGAAAATTGATGACAATTTTTGTTTCATAATTTTTATTGAATGAAGTAAATATTTAGGATTATATAAAATTCAATGCATATTACCTATAAATATTTAATTCGAAAAAAAATAGAACTAAAAGTTTAGAAACTTTGGTTTAAATTTTAGATATTTGTTTAAATAACAAGAAAAAATGAGTTTTATTCAATTTCATCACCATCATTTTCAAATTTGCCCTCAAGCGAAATGAAAATGTATTGAATAAATTCAACATATATTTTAAACCCGTTTGAGACAATCAAACGGGTTTTTTAATGCCTAATTAGATTGTTTCAAACTCATAAAAACAAACACATGAGTAAATTAAAAATTGCAGTACAAAAAGCAGGTCGTTTACACGACGAATCTATGGAAATACTAAAGGATATAGGTATTTCTATTGATAATGGTAAAGATCAATTAAAGGCTTCTGCCAGGAATTTTCCTTTAGAAGTTTTTTATTTAAGAAATGGCGATATTCCACAATATCTTAAAGATGGCGTTGTTGATGCCGCTATTATTGGTGAAAATATTTTAGTAGAAAAAGGTAATGGCATTACCATTGCTGAAAAATTAGGCTTTTCTACTTGCAAAGTGTCAATTGCCATTCCAAAATCTATAAAATATAACGGTATTCAGGATTTAGATGGAAAGCGAATTGCCACGTCATATCCAAATACCATTCAAAGCTATTTAGATAAACACGGCATAAACGCCAATCTTCATATCATAAACGGTTCCGTAGAAATTGCTCCAAATATTGGTTTGGCCGATGCTATTTGCGATATTGTTTCAAGCGGAAGCACCTTATTTAAAAATAACCTAAAGGAAGTTGAAGTCATTATGAAATCTGAAGCTGTTTTGGCTGTTTCACCTATTTTAAGCCAAGAAAAACAAGCCATTTTAGATAAAATACAATTCAGACTTCAATCGGTTTTAAAAGGAAGAAATTCAAAATATGTATTATTAAATGCTCCAAATGATAGGTTGCAAGACATCATTGATATATTGCCTGGCATGAAAAGTCCAACCGTATTACCTTTAGCTAAGGAAGGATGGAGTTCAGTACATTCTGTCATCAGCAAAAATCAATTCTGGGATATCATCGATGAATTAAAAAAGAAAGGCGCTCAAGGTATTTTAGTATGTCCTATTGAAAAAATGGTTCTTTAGATAATTAGGTATGCAAATAATAAATAATCCGAAAAGAAGTGATTGGTCTGAAATTTTAAAAAGACCAACACAAACCGTTGATGATATTGAAGCTAAAGTCATTAAAATATTTAATGAAGTTAATCTAAATGGTGATGAAGCCATCAAAAAATACACCTTACAGTTTGATGGCATTGATTTAAAATCTAATGAAGTTACTACTAATGACATTGACTTTGCCATAGCCCATGTATCTGATGAACTAAAAAACGCCATTAAAGCCGCAAAGCAAAACATTGAAGTTTTTCATGCGGCACAAAAAACAACAAAAGTCTCTGTTGAAACAGCCAAAGGCGTCTTTTGTTGGCAAGAAAAAAGACCCATAGAGAAAATAGGCTTATACATTCCAGGAGGAACCGCGCCATTATTTTCAACCGTTTTAATGTTGGCTATACCTGCACAAATTGCGGGTTGTAAAGAGATTGTATTGTGTTCACCACCAAATAAATCAGGATCCATTGCTCCAGAAATTTTGTATGCAGCACAACTTTGTGGGGTTACAAAAATTTTTAAAGTTGGTGGTATTCAGGCCATTGCTGGTTTGACCTTTGGAACAGATAGTATCCCTAAGGTTTATAAAATTTTTGGACCAGGAAACCAATTTGTAACCGTTGCTAAACAATTGGCAACAAAATTTGGCGTTGCTATTGATATGCCTGCTGGACCAAGTGAACTATTGGTTGTGGCCGATGAAAAAGCCAATGCGTCATACATCGCTTCAGATTTGTTAAGTCAAGCTGAGCATGGAACCGATAGTCAGGTTATTTTGGTATCAACATCTCACAACCTTATAAAAGAAGTTTCTGAACAAGTTGAGAAACAATTACAGGTGCTTCAGCGTAAATCTATTGCTGAAAAATCCATAGCAAATTCTAAACTTATCTATATAGAAAATGATGAGTTAGCGCTTCAGTTAATCAATGAGTATGGCCCTGAACATTTTATTATTTGCACAGAAAACGAGGATTTTTATATCAACGGAATTGCTAATGCTGGGTCTGTTTTTATAGGAGATTATACGCCAGAAAGTGCCGGTGATTATGCTTCTGGAACCAATCATACTTTACCCACTAACGGATATAGTAAAGCCTATTCTGGAGTGAACTTAGATAGTTTTTTAAAGAGCATGACGTTTCAAAAAATATCTAAAGAAGGCTTAAAAAATATTGGAAAAACCATTGAACTCATGGCAGAAGCAGAAGGTTTGCAGGCTCATAAAAATGCTGTAAGTATTCGATTAAAAGATTTGAAATGATAAGTCACCCTGAGCGCAGTCGAAGGGTAGGATCACAAAGCACAAATAAAAATTAATGAGACTTGAAATAAATTGAGTGTAAAAAAAATGAATATTCAAAATTTAATACGACCAAGCATCAAAGCATTAAAACCCTATTCATCGGCAAGAGATGAATTTCAAGGCGTTCCTGCTGATATGGTTTTTTTGGATGCCAATGAAAACCCTTTTGAAAATGGCGTAAATCGTTATCCAGATCCGCACCAGAATCAATTAAAAACGATGTTATCAAAGCTAAAAGGTATTTCAACTCAAAACATCGTTTTAGGAAACGGTAGTGATGAAGTGCTGGATCTTATTTTTAGAATGTTTTGTGAACCTAATAAAGATAATGTCATTATACTTCCACCAACCTATGGAATGTATGAGGTTTTGGCTAATTTAAATGCTGTTGAAACTATTAAAGTAACACTATCAGAAACTTTTCAACCTAAGGTTGAAACTATTTTGAAGGTTGCAAATGCAAATAGCAAACTTTTATTTTTATGTTCGCCAAACAACCCTACAGGAAACAGTTTTACAACCCATGATGTAGAACAATTGTTAAAAGGGTTTAAAGGAATTGTTGTTATTGACGAAGCTTACATTGATTTTTCAAAAAAACATAGTTGGTTAGAGCGATTGGAAGAATTTCCTAATCTTATCATTACCCAAACCTTATCAAAAGCTTATGGCATGGCCGGTATTCGTTTAGGTATATGCTATGCTTTAGCAGAAATTATTACTGTTTTAAACACCATTAAACCGCCCTATAATGTGAATGAGTTAACGCAACAAAAAGCTATAGAAAACCTTAGCAAAGTTGATGTAGCCAAAAACCAAATTGCTGATATTTTAGTGGAACGTGATGTTTTAATCAATGAACTAAAATCGATTCATTTTGTTTCTAAGATTTATCCTTCTGACGCTAATTTTATTTTAATCAAAGTAGATGACGCCAATAAAAGATATCATCAGCTCATTGAAAAAGGCATTGTTATAAGGAACAGAACCACTCAATATGGTTGTGAAAATTGTTTGCGGATTACCGTAGGAACAGCTGTAGAAAATAAAACATTAATTAATGCATTACAAGAACTTCAAACGAAATAGATTATGAAGAAAGTATTGTTTATTGATCGTGATGGCACCATCATAAAAGAAACATCTGATGAGCAAATCGACTCATTTGAAAAGCTTCAATTTTACCCAAAAGTATTTCAATACTTAAGTAAAATTGCCAAAGAACTGGATTATGAATTGGTTATGGTTACCAATCAAGATGGCCTAGGAACTGAAGTTTATCCAGAAAACACTTTTTGGCCAGTGCATAATTTCGTAATTAAGTGTTTTGAAAATGAAGGCGTTTTTTTTACAGAACAGTTTATTGATACAACCTTTGCAAAAGATAATGCCCCAACAAGAAAGCCCAATACTGGTTTATTAACCAAGTATTTTTCAGATGATTATGATTTGGAAAATTCCTTTGTGATAGGCGATAGGTTAACGGATGTAGAATTGGCAAAAAATTTAGGAGCAAAAGCTATTTTTATTAATGATGAAACTCATTTAGGTGTTAATGAAATCACCTTAAAACGTGAAGAATTAAATCATTATATTGCTTTGGAAACCAATGACTGGCAAAAGATTTATGCATTTTTAAAGGCCGATGATAGGAGTGGAGGTATTATAAGAAATACCAATGAAACAAAAATTGCCATTCAATTGAATCTTGATGGAACAGGTAAAAGCAAAATTAATACAGGAATCGCTTTTTTTGATCATATGTTAGACCAAATTGCACGTCACGGACAATTGGATTTAAACATTCAAGTGGATGGAGATTTAGAGGTTGATGAGCACCATACCATTGAAGACACTGCCATTGCCTTAGGAGAATTATTCCATTCTGTTTTAGGAAATAAATTAGGCATAGAACGATACGGATTTTGTTTACCCATGGACGATTGTTATGCCCAAGCCGCCATTGATTTTGGTGGTAGAAACTGGTTGGTTTGGGAAGCCGATTTTAAACGAGAAATGGTTGGAAAAATGCCAACAGAAATGTTTTATCATTTCTTTAAATCGTTTACAGATGGCGCCAAATGCAATTTAAATATCAAAGCCGAAGGGATTAACGAACACCACAAAATAGAGGCTATTTTTAAAGCCTTTGCAAAAGCTATCAAAATGGCTGTTAAGAGAGATATTGAAAAAATGATTTTACCATCAACAAAAGGAATGCTATAGATAGCTTTCAGCTCTTTGCGGTTAGCCATTAGCTAATTGCCAAAAGCCAAAAGCCAAAAGCTTAGATGTATGAAATTAGTCATTATAAATTACGGCGCAGGAAACATCAAAAGTATTCAGTTTGCTTTTAATCGTTTAGGTATTGATGCTGTTTTATCTAATAATCCTCAAGAGATTTTAGCTGCTGATAAAATTATTTTCCCAGGAGTTGGTGAAGCCAGTACCGCTATGAAAAAATTAAAAGAAAGTGGTTTAGATACTCTAATACCAGATTTAAAACAACCCGTTTTAGGCATTTGTTTGGGCATGCAATTATTATGTAATGCTACTGAAGAAGGCGATACTCAAGGGCTTGGAATTTTTAACACAACAGTTAAAAGGTTTTCAAACAACGTAAAAGTTCCACAAATGGGTTGGAACATTATTAAAAATTTAAAATCTGATCTGTTTACTGGTATCAAAGAATCAGAATATATGTATTTAGTGCATAGTTACTATGCAGAACTTTGTGCAGAAACCATTGCTACCACAGATTATGGGGTCAATTACGCATCAGCTTTACAACATAAAAACTTTTTTGGGGTTCAGTTTCATCCAGAAAAGAGTAGTTTAGCAGGAGAAAAAATATTAGATAATTTTTTAAAATTGTAAATAAGTCTTTAGGAATTAGCTGTTAGCCTTTTGCTAATAGCCAAAAGCAAAAAGCAAAAAGATAAAATGAGAATTATACCAGCCATAGATATTATAGATGGAAAATGCGTTCGTTTAACCAAAGGCGATTACGACACTAAAAAAATTTACAACGAAAATCCACTTGAAGTAGCTAAAGTATTCGAAGCTTCTGGCATTGAATATTTGCATTTGGTGGATTTAGATGGTGCTAAGGCTCAACATATTGTCAATTTTAAAGTTTTAGAACAAATAGCCTCCAAAACCAGTTTAAAAATCGATTTTGGAGGCGGACTTAAAGCAAATGAAGATTTGTATATAGCTTTTAATTCTGGTGCCAAACAAATTACAGGTGGAAGTATTGCCGTTAAAAACCCAAAAATATTTGAAGGTTGGATTTCAAAATATGGTGCTGCTAAAATCGTTTTAGGTGCAGATAGCCATCAAGGAAAAGTCTCTATAAGTGGCTGGATGGAACAAAGCAATGAAGATTTAATTCCTTTTATAAAAGCCTATCAAAAGAAAAGCATTCAGTATGTAATTTGCACAGATATTTCAAAAGACGGTATGCTTGAAGGGCCTTCTATAGAATTATACAAAAATATTATTGCAGAATGTAGTAATAGTAGTAACGGTCAATCCATTAAATTAATAGCATCTGGAGGTATTTCAACCATTGAAGAACTACCCATTCTTAAAGAAATAGGTTGTGAAGGCGTGATTATTGGAAAAGCCATTTATGAAAATAGAATAAGTTTAAAGCAACTTGAAAAATTTGTCTAAAATTAAAAGTACAATATTAAATATTAGAAATAAAAACCTCAGGAATGAAAACTTTTAACTTTTAATATCGTACTTCTAACTTGAAAAATATGTTAACAAAACGAATTATACCTTGTTTAGATATTAAAGATGGAAGAACGGTAAAAGGCGTTAATTTTATTGATTTACGCGATGCTGGAGATCCTGTAGCTTTAGCAAAACAATACGCTAACATGGGTGCAGATGAGTTAGTGTTTCTTGATATTTCAGCCACTTTAGAAGGAAGACCCACAACATTAGAGATGGTTTTACATGTGGCAGAGCAAGTTAATATTCCTTTTACCGTTGGAGGAGGCATCTCATCTGTAGAAGATGTTGACGCCTTATTGCAGTGCGGAGCAGATAAAGTTTCCATTAATTCATCAGCAGTTAAAAGACCTGAGCTGGTTAATGAATTAGCTGAAAAATTTGGTAGTCAATGCGTGGTTGTGGCTATTGATGCTAAGCAAGTTAACGGACAATGGAAAGTGCATTTAGCAGGTGGAAGTATTCCAACAGATATCGATTTATTTGAATGGGCTAAAGAAGTGGAACAGCGTGGCGCTGGTGAAATTTTGTTCACGTCCATGAATCATGATGGTACTAAAAATGGCTTCGCAAATAAAGCTTTGGCAAAACTTTCAGAAACATTAAATATTCCAATCATTGCCTCTGGAGGCGCAGGAAATATACAACATTTTATTGATGCATTTAAAGAAGGGAAAGCAGATGCTGCTTTGGCTGCTAGTGTTTTTCACTTTGGAGAAATACCCATTCCAGAATTAAAAAAAGAATTAAGAAACCATAACATAGAAGTACGATTATGACTATAAAATATGATACAAATGGACTCGTTCCTGCCATCATTCAAGATGCTGCAACAAAAAACGTGTTGATGTTGGGGTATATGAATGAAGAAGCTTATCAAAAAACTTTAGAAACAAAAAAAATTACTTTTTTTAGTAGAAGTAAAAAACGTCTTTGGACAAAAGGTGAAGAAAGCGGACATTTTTTAAATCTTGTAGATATAAAAAACGATTGTGACCATGATACCTTACTTATTCAAGTAAACCCTGTTGGGCCAACCTGCCATAAAGGTACTGATACCTGTTGGGGAGCAGAAAATATACCTAATTACGGTTTCTTTTCTACTTTAGAACATGTTATTACAGAAAGAATTTCAAATAAAGACACCAATAAATCATACGTTGCCAGTTTATTTTCAAAAGGTATTAATAAAATCGCTCAAAAAGTAGGCGAGGAGGCTGTTGAAACCGTTATTGAAGCCATGGATAATAACGATGAACGGTTTCTTTATGAATCTGCCGATTTAATGTTTCATTATCTCATGTTGCTTCAGGCAAAAGGATTTACACTTAAAGATATTGAAGCCGAATTAAAAAGCAGGCACAAATAATAAAGAAGGCTTTAGAAATTTCTAAAGCCTTCTTTAATTTTTATAAAATTCCATTTAAGAAATCCAGCCTTTTGTTTCTGATTTTTTAGAAAACCAAACCAAGAATAATGCAAAAACAATAATACTTATGGTCATACCCATATTATTTGTATGTCCTTGCGTTAAAATATAACCCATTTGAACTATAACCGCTAATAACGATAAAATTAGCAATGAAGTCGCCCATTTTTTTCTAAGTAACAATCCAAGGCTTCCAAGGACACCAGAAAAGACCGCTATTGCAAAAGCGGCTGTTAGCCAAGAAGGCATATTTGAAATAGTTTCAAATTGTTCATCAGTAATGGCAGAACGCCAACGTTCAGTTTTATAGGCTTGTCCTATATATTGATCAACGCCCATAGCATTCCATAGAATGGCTATTACGCTAACAATCCAGAACCAAATTGGAGGTTTGTTTGTGTGTGCAGTCATAAATTTTTTAGTTTTAGTTTGTTAATAGACATACAATTTATAAAATTTTTGTCATGAATAATAAAATAACTTACTTTCAAAGTCTTTTATAAAATTTTAAAACCGCATTGAAAAAATACTACTATTTAATTACCGTTCAGTTTTTAGGATACCGATTTCATGGATGGCAAAAACAGCCTCATTTAAAAACCATTCATTTAATGATTGATAAAACCTTAAAGTTTATTTTAGTTAAAAAAACATTTAAAAGTCTTGGGTCTGGAAGAACGGATGCTATGGTTTCAGCAAATGAAGCAGCTTTTGAACTTTTTTTAGAAGAACCTATTCTTGATTTTGATGATTTTATGAATGTTTTCAACCATAATTTACCACAAGATATCAGGGCTTTATTCATACAAGAAGTGGATGCTAATTTTAATATCATTCAAAATTCTAAAATAAAAGAGTATCTCTATTTATTTGCTCACGGAGAAAAAAACCATCCGTTTTGTGCGCCATTAATGACCACCATTTTAGAACCCTTAAATATTGAATTAATGAAAGAAGGCGCTCAATATTTTCAAGGAACCCATAATTTTAAAACCTATTGTTTTAGAGCGACCCATGAAGGTATTTATAACAGAACAATTAACTTGTGTGAATTGACAGAAAACCATCTATTCACCGCTAATTTTTTTCCCGAAAAATCTTACCTGCTTCGTATAAAAGGAAAAGGATTTATGAGAAACCAAATCCGGTTAATGATGGGCGCTTTAATTAAATTGGGCAGAGGCGATATTTCTCTTGAATATATCAAAGAAAGCTTAAAGCCAGAAAGCACAGAAGTGATGGATTATATTGCGCCAGCTTCAGGATTAATTTTAAATAAAATTACATTTGATTGATTTTTTTCACAGTAATAAAACATCCGCTTTTTCCAAGAGATGCAAATTATACAAGTTTTAGCAATAAACATATAACATGATACGCTTCATTATGGTGCATCTTTGCAACAGTTATGTTCTATAAAGAATAGATTATAATAGTTTCACTAAAACAATATATCATGAAAAACACCTTATTAGTATTGGCAATGCTTGTCTTTAGTTTTACCATAGCTCAAGAAACACCAAAAGAAGTTAAAGTAGAAACCGAAATTAAAACAGTAAAAGTTAAAACTGAAGAAGGAACTACTGAAAAAAAATTAAAAGTCATTACCAAAGAAACCTCGGACATTACACTGGATGACGATGATATCAATAAAGTAAATCAAAATCGATTAAAATCTGACATAATTGTTGAAAAAACGGTCATGATTGATAACGATGCAGATTCAAAGTATGATGTATTATCAAAAC
>Ga0210044_10002734_pt1 | contig 25871 bp, 25 predicted proteins | sample CryGey13umfilter_2_FD_183959 | JGI IMG/M metagenome (GOLD analysis project Ga0210044, IMG submission 183959) | Groundwater microbial communities from aquifer in Utah, USA - Crystal Geyser 4/9/14 3 um filter (SPAdes) (version 2) | ecosystem: Environmental > Aquatic > Deep subsurface >... | reverse complement strand
GCAACTGGAAGCATGGGTGACACTGGATCGACAGGATTAACTGGAGATACAGGGGCAACTGGAGAAACAGGAGCAACTGGAAGTATGGGTGACACTGGATCGACAGGATTAACTGGAGATACAGGGGAAACTGGAGAAACAGGAGCAACTGGAAGTATGGGTGACACTGGATCGACAGGATTAACTGGAGATACAGGGGAAACTGGAGAAACAGGAGCAACTGGAAATATGGGTGACACTGGATCGACAGGATTAACTGGAGATACAGGGATAACTGGGGAAACAGGAGCAACTGGAAATATGGGTGACACTGGATCTACTGGATTAACTGGAGATACAGGGGCAACTGGAGAAACAGGAGCAACTGGAAGTATGGGTGACACTGGATCGACCGGATTCACTGGAGATACTGGAGAAACCGGAGAAACAGGAGCAACTGGAATAACTGGAGATACAGGAGAAACTGGAATATCTGGTGATACAGGAGCAACTGGAATGACTGGAGATACAGGAGTAACTGGAATGACTGGTGTGACTGGTATGACTGGAAATACAGGAGCAACTGGAATGACTGGAATGACTGGAGATACAGGAGAAACTGGAATGACTGGTATGACTGGTGATACAGGGGAAACTGGAATGACTGGTATGACTGGTGATACGGGAGAAACTGGAATGACTGGTATGACTGGTGATACGGGAGAAACTGGAATGACTGGTATGACTGGTGATACGGGAGAAACTGGAATGACTGGTGATACAGGAGAAACTGGAATGACTGGTTTTACTGGATATACAGGAGAAACTGGTATGACTGGTATGACGGGTATGACTGGTGATACAGGAGCAACTGGTTTTACTGGTGATACAGGAGAAACTGGAATGACTGGTTTTACTGGAGATACGGGAGTAACTGGAGATACAGGTTTTACAGGAAAAACTGGTGATACAGGTGCAACAGGAGCAACCGGTGTAACAGGAGCAACAGGAATGACTGGAGCAACTGGATTTACAGGTAAAACAGGGGATACTGGAGCAACCGGTGTAGCAGGAGCAACAGGAATGACTGGTGCAACAGGCGCACTTGGTGAAACAGGAGCAACTGGAATTAAAGGAGATACTGGTCCACAAGCTATTGAAACAGTTGCAGATTATGGTGAAATGTATGATTTTGGAGGTACAAATACAATAACACCATTAACAACATTTGTTGGATGGACAACCGCATCTGCTGGAGATTTAAATAATGTTACTTTTAATAATAATGCAACGGCAGATTATCTTGAAAATGTTTCACCAGGAATATGGGCTGTAAATGTTGCAATTTCGGGAAGTTTGGATGTTAGCAATAGAGATCTAACATTTAGAGTATTTATAAATGGAGCACAACAAACAGATTTGACAGCTAGAAGAACAATTGTAAATGCAGGAACAATCGGATCAATTGTAATATCTGGATTAACTGAATTATTTTCACTTGATCAATTGGATCTACGTTGTTTAGTAAATGATATAACAAGTTCACCAGTATTTACAATTGAATCAATAAACTTTAATATTGTCAGACATACGGGCGGTGCTTTAGGTGCAACTGGATTTACAGGAATGACCGGTCCAACAGGAGCAACTGGAGCCCCAGGAACAGCATCAAATACGGGAGCAACAGGTGTTACTGGATTTACTGGAGAAACGGGAGCAATAGGACAAACAGGTCATACTGGTTCTACCGGTGCAACTGGTTTTACAGGAGTAACTGGAATGACTGGTCATACTGGAGATACTGGAGCAACTGGATTAACTGGTCATACCGGAGGAACAGGATCAACTGGTTCAACTGGTTCAACTGGTTCAACAGGAACAACTGGATCGATTGGTCATACTGGAGATACTGGAGCAACAGGGGATACAGGTGCAACTGGGTCTACAGGTGTAACTGGAGATATAGGAGCAACTGGATCAACCGGTGCAACAGGGGATACTGGAGATACTGGAGATACTGGTGCAACTGGAGATACGGGAGCATCAGGATCAACTGGTCATACTGGAGATACTGGACAAACTGGATCAACCGGTCATACCGGTTCTACTGGCGCAACTGGATCAACCGGGAAAACAGGTGATACTGGTTCTACTGGAGTGACAGGTTTTACTGGATCAACAGGAGCAACAGGAACAACAGGATCAATAGGATCAACAGGATCAACGGGTGATACTGGAGATACTGGAATGACAGGGAATACTGGAGAAACTGGCGCAACGGGTGCAACAGGCTCAACAGGATCAACAGGAAACACAGGTGCTACAGGGGCAACAGGTCCAACGAGTGATACGGGGTCGACGGGGGCTACTGGTGCAACTGGCGAAACAGGGGCTACTGGAGAAACTGGTCCAACTAGTGCAACAGGACCAACAGGAGCAACTGGATATACTGGAGCAACAGGTTCAACTGGTTTCACCGGTGTATCAGGATCAACCGGTTTTACAGGACCGACAGGAGCGACTGGTTATACAGGAGCTACCGGTTTTACAGGTGCTACTGGCGCAACTGGAGAAACTGGTGCAATTGGACCAAAAGGTTTAAATGGTAGTGGAGGGCAAATATGGTATTTAGATTATGATGTCAGCGATGTATCTGGATATTATGTATTAGAACTTGAGCCTGACGTAAACCCTGAAAATAATATTGATTATGTTGTCAGTGCAGATAATACATTGTTGGAAAGTTTTGTTACATCATTCGGAAGTCCAAATTCAATTATCATTCCAGTAGGATTATGGGAATTCAGATTATATGCATCAGTTGATATTGTTGATACATCAACCCTTTATGCCGAAATATATTATAGATCAGGTACATCCGAAACATTGATAGGAACAACGGATATAAGTCAGCCAATTAATAGTTCAACAATCAGTAATCCACAACATATCAGTATTCAAACAATGGTATCAACAACAACAATATCATCTTCAGATAGAATTGTCGTCAAAATATATGGTAATTATTCAGGCGGAGGATCACGTACAATCACAATTCATTATGATGGAACTTCACATTATTCAAATGTTTTAACTTCCTTTAATGTTATCGGAGAAACAGGTGCAACTGGGTGGACTGGAGAAACTGGTGCAACTGGATCTACTGGATCTACAGGTGCTACTGGGTGGACTGGATCAACTGGTGCTCCTGGGTCTGCCAGTAATACAGGAGCTACTGGATTTACTGGATTTACTGGTTTTACTGGATTTACTGGATTTACTGGTGCTACTGGCGCAACTGGAGAAACTGGTGCAACAGGAGCTACTGGACCGACTGGACCAATTGTTCAGTTTGATAGACAAGTTGTAACTGACATGGTCACTGCAACAACAACAAGTACAACATATACTTCATTGACAGGTATGACATTAACAACAAAAAATTTAGGTGGAACAGGTAAATATAATATTGTATTTAATACAACAACATCGAATTCAAATAATAATAGAACACATTCATATAGTTTAGTTATTGGAGGAGTAACAGGAGCATCATATGAAAGATCTGTTATTTTAGCAAGTTCCACTTCAACAACATCTATTACTATATTTTATACTATTTCAGGAGTTGCAAATGGGACAGTAATATCAGTGCAATGGTATGTATCTGCAAATACTGGATCGACATTTGCAAGAATATTAAGTATAGATGGAGTAAGCGATACGTCTATTATTCCATAGTGGTTTTTGAATAAATAATATAATTTTAATATAATGAATATATATATATGGCATCATATACATATTCAAAAGTAACAAATTTTGGTGGAAATTTAAAAGAAGATCAATTAAGAGATGAAATAAATAATGATGGAGGAATTACACCAACATGTACATTTATAAATACTGATGGAGATGTTGTTACAATAAATTTCTCTGTATCATTATCTACGGGAGAAGAAACAACTATAAACAGTATTATTAGTGCACATACTCCAATTGTAATTTATAAATCACAATCATCATATAGTTTTTCAAGTGGATCAATAATTGATACAATATATTCATCAATATTAACATTTATATATCCAGGATCTAACCAAATAACCGATTTAGGAATTATAAATGTAACTAGTTATATGGATTCTGGTGGAACATCTTATCAAATTAGATTATTTGATGTAACAAATACAAATGTATTAGCTTCTGGATCATTTACAAATACAACTATAAATATTAACTCTTTAACAAGTATCGCAAATATTCCAACAGATCAAGCGGTTTGTGAAGTGCAAATAAAAGTTACTGGTTCAACTGTCGCTTATGCAAGTTCATTAACTTTAGTTTATAATTAAATTTTTATATATAATATCTATATGGCACAGACAACATATAGATATAAATGTCTCACAGAAGATTTAAATATTGAAGAAACAAGACTAACAACTGACCCATATCCAACAACATGTATAAATAATATTTCCCATTCAATTGATACAAACACATTAATTATATTAAGAAAAGCACCTTCACCAAGTGCAACTTCTGTTAGCACAACTGATACACAAACACTTGTAAATAAAACATTAACAGAACCAATAATAACAACTATATCAAATACAGGTATTTTAACATTACCAACATCAACAGATACATTAATTGGAAGAGATACGAGTGACACAATAGGAAATAAATTATTAAAAAATGATACATGTTATCATGTTGATCCTTCTGATACAACCAAAAGAATATCATTTCAAACAAGTGGCGCTACAACGTCAACGTCAACAACATTAATTGCAACGCAAACCGGTAATATATCATTAACTCTACCAATATCAACAGATACTCTCGTAGGAAGAGCAACAACAGATACATTAACAAATAAAACATTAACATTACCAAATATATCAACAATAAATAATTCAGGCACAATTACTTTACCAACTTCAACAGATACATTAGTTGGTAGAGCAACAACTGATACTTTAACTAATAAAACATTAATTGCACCTATTATATCAACTATCTCTAATACTGGAACTTTGACATTACCAACCTCAACAGATACTTTGATTGGAAAAGCTACAACCGATATATTAACAAATAAAACATTAACATTACCAACAATAAGTTCAATAAATAATGGAGGAACATTAACATTACCAACTGGAGCTCAAACACTAGTTGGACGTACAACAACAGATACATTAACAAATAAAACAATACAGGGAACAACAAATACAGTTGATGCAAATAATTTAAAAACTACTGGAGCATCGATAAATATTTCATCATCTGCTCCTCCAACTACTGGACAATATTTAATAGCGACATCAGCAACAACAGCAACTTGGCAAACTAAAAAAATGAGCGAAATGCCAATTGGTGAAATTTATTTCGAAAGTGCAACTGAATATTCTTCTTCATCGTCAGATTTAACAACTTTTGTTGAACTACAACCGGTTACGACATTAATTTCATCAACGCCGGTATTTTTTGATAGTCCGCAAAATGGAAGATTAAGATATATAGGTGGATCAGGATATACTGGGGATATCTTATTACATATGGCTTTTTCTTTGTCAGTTCGGCTCGATATAAACCAAACAAATCAAATAGTAAAATTTGTTGTAGGGAAAAATGGGACCGAAATACCTGGATCTAAATTCATAAATACATTAAGAAATAATTCTGAATATAATGCTTTGGCATTTCATAAAGTTGTCAATTTAAGTCTGAATGATTATGTTAGTTTATTTTGGTTAAATACGGATAGAACTTCCACCATAAGCCTACAGAATTTAAATATTATTATAATAGGTCATATTATGGTTTAATAAAAATTTTATATAATATAATAATATATGTCAAATTATCCATATACAGTAAGCAATGGATTTGATACATTAAATTTAAAATTTAATATAACAAATTCCTCGATAATAACGAAAATATTAACAGGAATACAAATAAATGGAACGAGTTTAGTAGTAACATTTTCTGCCGACTTGGAAACAATTGAGGAAACTGAATTAACAAATTTAGTGACGAATAATAACACAATATTTAAAAATATCCGTGCAGTATTGGACGAACATTTAATATTTGTCAGATTAACGACTAATACTAATGTTAGTTTAGCGAATATTATTACTGGTTTTACTTTTGATGGTATTGTTTTAGATAAAAATGATATTATTTTTTTGAAAAATCAAACTGACCCAATTGAGAATGGTATATATCTTGTAAAAAATACCGGACCAACAACTAGAACTATTATTTATGATACTTACAATATTGGAAATACAATAGTCATAATAAATCAAGGAACATATGCTAGAACAATTTGGATATGTACAAATAGTTTTGGAAATGATATCCTTGGAATAAATAATATAACATTTACAAAATTAAATATAGAAGATATAACATCCGGCGATCCAGAAACTGTTGGGACAGCTAATTCAGAGGGTATTTCAACATCTTTTTCCCGTATAGATCACGTACATAATCATGGTAATCAAATCGATCCTAATTTACATGCTACTGTAACCGGTTCTTCTAATGGATTTATGACAAGCACTGATAAAAATAAACTTGATGAATCTACAACAAATAACACAGCATCTACACTTGTTCAAAGAGATGCAAATGGTATGATACAAATTGGTGATTTACAATATCGTAGTTCAAATAATACAAATATATTATCAATTAAACCATCAAATAGTGGATTCACAACTAGTAATAGTATCACTTTACCAATTCCAACAACGAATGACTCTATTGTATTATTAGCACAAACTCAAACATTAACAAATAAAACATTAACAGCGCCAATAATATCAACAATATCAAATACAGGGATAATAACATTACCAACATCAACGGATACCCTCATAGGAAGAGCAACAACAGATACATTAACAAATAAAATATTAACAAATGCGAGTTGTTTTTTCGGGGATGGATCCGACACAACAAAAAGAGTAGCATTTCAAACAAGTACTGCAACAACATCAACAACAACAACGTTTATTGCATCCCAAACAGGAAATATATCTCTAACATTACCAACAAATACTCAAACATTAGTTGGACGTACAACAACAGATACATTAACAAACAAAACATTAATAACCCCAGTAATTGCGCAAATTGTAAATACAGGAACATTAACACTCCCAACATCAACAGATACTCTTTTAGGAAGAGCAACAACAGATACTTTAACAAATAAAACAATCCAAGGAACAACAAATATAGTTGATGCAAATAATTTAAAAACAACAGGAACAGCAGTAAATGTATCATCGGCCGCACCCCCAACTATAAATCAAATTTTAGCAGCAACATCTGCGACAACAGCAACATGGCAAACAAGATTAAGTGTTGATAGACAAATGGCATCAGCAACATCAACTATAACTACAACAAGCACAACATTTGTAACAATGACAAATATGTCACTTACGACAAATAATCTTGGGGGAACTGGAACATACATGATACATTTTAGTGGATATTGTTATAACTCTAATAGAAACAATTCGGTCCGAACAGAATTATCAATCGGGGGAACACCAATAACAGCAACAGAAAGGGTTATAAGTATGGTAAGTTTAAATGGTGGTCAAAATACAGAATCAACTATTGCAATATCATATTTAGCAACAGGAATAACATCAGGAACAAATATAAGTGTTTTATGGAATGTTGATGGTAATACAGGTACATTTTTTAATAGACAATTAGTTATTGATGGAGTATTATCATCCAATATAGTTTAAATAAATTTTTAATATTCTATAATAAATATATGGCAACATATACCTATTCAATTATAAATGATTTTCCAAATGGATTAGAAACTTCTCAATTACAAACAGAAATTAAAACGAATATAACAAATATATCAAGAATAGATACAATAAATGATGAAGTTGATATTGTATTTGATGCAACATTATCAGAGGGGAATATAACAACATTAAATGGCATTATAGCATCACATGTCCCATATTATCCACCAACAGATCAATTTATAATACCGATAACAAAAGGGCAATCATCAAATACATCATTTACTGCATTAACAACCTTTGAATTTCCTGGATTAAATAATGTTAAAAATATCAATGTTATTAGTTATAATCCATATAGTTCATATACATTAAAATTATTGGATATAACGAATAATAATATAATTGCAGAAGAATTATTTACGAATACATCTGTTAATATCAATACATTTGCAACAATAAGTAATATTCCGTCTGGAACTACTATTTTAGAGTTACAGAGTAAATCAACATTAAAAAAAAAAAAAACATATATTGGTTCGATAACATTTCATTATAGAATTGATTATAATTAATTTTTAAATTTTTTTACATAATATAATTTATCAATCTATAATATGTCAACACATTATAGATTATATTGCACGACTGAAGCAAAATATATTGAAACATGGGCTTCTATTATTCCAACAGAATGTCCAAATAATTCAGGTCATACTATTCAAACTGATAGTATAACAATTATTGAACAAAAATTAAATAAAATTATTATTTCACAAGATGGACAAAGCGATTTTACTAATATTACTGATGCATTAACTGAAAATGCCGGAAAATATAATACCGTTTTTCAAATTTATCCAGGGACATATGTTGAAACAAATCCAATTGTATTACCAGTTGGCTGTGTTTTATCATCAGTTGGAACTGCAGGAAATGTTGTCATTGTTGGAAATGATCCAACAAAAGATATGTTTTATTTATCTTCATGGTCTAAATTATATGGCATATTATCAGTTGGTTATGCCACAGCTGGTTGTAGAGCAGTTTATTTTAATGGTTCTTATGGGAATGGATCTATGACAGATATACAAGATTGTATTTTCCAAAATTATGATATTGGTATTGAAGTTGAACAAGGACCAGATACTCTTCTTCTCCGTAGTTGTATAATAACTGCATCAACTGCATCATTAAGCAAAGGTGTTTATATTCATAGTGGAGGTCTTATTATCGCCAATAGAACTATGATTACTGGTGTTGCACCATATTATTTATATGAATATGGTGTACATTGCACTGGATTAACTACTAAATTATCTTTAACATCTGGAGCAATATATTTATGTACTCATGGATTATTTGGCGAGGATCAACCTATGTATGAAGTATCGCTTATAACAATTAGATATTGTGTTAACGGTATTACTGTTGGTTCTGTTTTACCCGGTGCTATTTGGCGATTAAGTGCTTTAAATATTCAAGATTCAACAACATATGATCTTAATGTTCTATCAACTTCCGGAGATATAAATATTTTTTCAGGACAACTTGATGATGCCAAAGTTTATAATCCTAATAAAGTTAATATTAATGCCAGATATCAATATGTTGCACAAAATAAAAATGTATGCACAACTACCGGAGACATAAAATATGGCACTGTTTTATCTCCAACTATTGTTGCAATTGGGGAAGGACGCTATGATAATATAAGTAATTATTGTTTATCAAATTCTAATCTTGAAGTTGGAACATGGGTGGATAATACTGATGCTGCATTACAAACTGATGCAAATAATTTTAATTTATTTCAAGCAGTCACTGCCGGCAATTGTTATTATATTGGATCTCCTCGTCCTATTTTAGGTTTAAGAATACATATATCAACTGCTGTTACATCTATTGTCCCAATAAATGATCTTATATATGAATATTGGAATGGTACTTCTTGGGTTAGTTTTTACACTTTGCAATCTTATGCATTAAGACCATTCTATACATATGTAAATAATCATTGTATTAGTATTGCTGATAAATTTAATGTTCGATTTGGTCTAACAAGTGATACACCTTTTGCCACAAAAACATTAAATGGATTAACTTTAAATTGGATTAGAGTAAGAATTATAAATAATATTGCAAGTATTCCAGTTGTTGAATATATAAAATTGCATTGTAGTCATATCGAATTTGGTGGAGATGGATTTAGTGAATATTTTGGCAATGCGCGGACAGTTGTTGCATTGCCATGGAAATTAGAAACATCCTCAAGTGTATCATCTTTATTAGGCAATAAAGAATTATTTTTATCGAAAACTTTATCAATTGGAAAAAAAAATAATACATTTGCTTTTGATGCATTAAGTAAGATAGGTATTGGAGGATTTTTACCGGAAGATATTGATATTTCTTTCCCCATTAAAATTAGATTATCATTTATTGGTGATTCAAATACTGCCGGAGATGTTGAATGGAAAATTGATATGTCCCATACTATTGTAGATTCTGATATTTTTGATAATTCCATAGATGCTCCAACAAATCCTTCAAATAATACAACAACCACAATAATCACTTCAATTCCAATAAATAAAAAAAATAAAGAAATTCGCGAAACACTTCCAGTAAATATTTATGAACTGTATGTTAATCCAAAACCAGATGACGGTGATCAATCGCATTTATGGATGAATCTTCAACGTGATGCACAAGTATCAAATACAAATGATACTTATCCTGGAAATATTTATATTGTCAATTTTGAAATTAAATATATCCGTTGGTGCTCTGGAGATCATTTACTTTCTTTTTAATAAAAATATTTTCTAATATATAAATATGTTTATTGCTAAAAGTAGTTCCAGTAGTAAAGTCATTAAAAATGGCAAAATTATAAACGAAAGTAATTCTCATTATTGTAATGTAAAAAATAAAAAAATAAAATTTGAATATAATAAAAATGGAAAAAATATTAAAGTTTTTATCAATAAAATAAAAGATAAAAATATAAAAGACAAAATAGAATATAATGTCGATATTGAAATAAATGGTTCAGTTAAGAGTAAAATTATGGATTTCGCCAATGTAAAAAAATTATTACAAAAATTATCATCTATGTGCAATGACAATTATAATAATAAAAAAATTATGCAAAGTAATCTAGCAAAGGTGAATTGCTTAATTTCGTAAATATATATTGCTTAAATTGTCCAAACATTGTCATTCCCATATTTATTTTCATCTGTTTAACAAATGTTTCCTTTTGTTCATCAGTTAATGATTCCATCATAGTTATAAAAAAATTAAATAAATTCGGTTTATTTATTACCATATAATTTGACATATTCTTTGTATATGATGAAATATACCCGACTGTTGCTGATAACATACTCATACTTTATATCTATATAATAAAATATATTATTATAACTTTATTTAACTTTATAATTTAATACTTAAAAAATCGAAATGTATAATTATCTGTAAATGTCTTTATATTACTTACAATCTAGTTATTCTCTTGAATCAATAGATCGAACTTTTCAATGCATGCACTTTCTTCTTACAATAAGGATTTGGAAAAGAGTGATTCTTCTTCATCGTCCTCTATGACATCTTCTACTTTGATCCCAGATCATAAGGATTGGGAAAAGGAAGATGAAGATGACAAGATTGCAATCACACTCTTCAAGCAAAGATTGTTTTGCATTAAAGAGTATTTTGAAAGTGTTACATACACTGAGTGTGATGGACGTGGAGAAGAATCAAATTGTCTCAGTTGGGAAGATGGGCAATCTTATCATTGTATCATATGTTTTGGAAGGATTTATGACACAATTTGCCCAGAGAAGGCAAAGATCCTTGTGAAGTATCTCGCAAAGGAAGATGCTGAATACATCATGCGAGGTATGGACATCATCGAGTGTGGTGGAAGCAAGTGCAGTCTTTCTGGGGGAGGGAATTTATTGCGAATCATGTTGTAGTGAGTAGCGCGATGTTCCCGAAGAAGAAATTTTAGAAACAATTGTAGACGAATTGCTTGCGACAAAGTATAAGATTCGAGATTAATTTTTTATTTTTTAACACTAAAAAGTAAAAAAATTATAAATTATATGTCAACAAATAAATATATAATTTTATATAAAAAAAATCAATATATATATACCAACTGACTTACAAGGTGTAATTTGTAATTTTATAAATTCAGAAAGCCAAATAAAAATTGCAAAAGAAACTTTATTTCCATGCGATAAATATGCTAAACAAATACTTATTTCTTCTGATGATTTAAATAATTTAAAGTATCTCCAAAATTTTAAAGATATTAAATTATTCAAATGCAATATTAATAATCATCAGACTAATTATTTAAAAAATGCAAATAAAATTTATTTTGAAGAGTGTGATAAAATAACTAAAAAATGTTTTAAAATATTAAAAAATGTAAATTATATAAATATATATAACTGTTCACAAATAAGTAAATACGAAACATATTTTTATAAAAATATTGAATTTAAGGAAAAAATTATCGATTTTTTCGCCTATGCTTATTCTTATAATATTCTACGTATATATGGCGGTTCTCATTCAATGATGTATACAAATTAAAAATAACATTCCTGATATGCTACTGGAAATGGTGTTGCATCACGAATATTTCCTTCCATCATTGTTACAATCGATACTAATCTATCGAAACCAAGACCGGCTCCACCATGTGGAAATGAACCATTCTTTCTCAAATCAATATACCATTGTAATGGTTCTGCTTTTATTCCACGATCATTCATTGTTTTAATTAATTTATCATAATCAATTTCTCTCATGCTGGCACCGACTAGTTCACCTGTACCTGGAACTAAAAGATCAAAGCAAGAAACCGTTTTCTTACCATCTTTTGATTCTTCATTTTGTTTCATATAGAAACTCTTTAGATCACTTGGATAATCATACACAAAAACGGGACATTTATATATCTCTTCTGTCAAATATCTTTCGCAAAATGAGCCAAGATCTTCGCCATATTTAGGTATTTCTTTTAATTCTTTAAATTTTTTAAGGATTTTCTTTTTTTCTTTATATACAATATCAATTGCCTCTTGATATGATATTCTAATAAATGGTTGCTTGACAAACCCCTCTAATTTATCAATAATTCCTTTTGAAACAAAAGAATTTAAATCAACAAGATCATCTTTACATTCAGTAAGAACTCCTTTAACACAATGTGTTACTAAATCTTCTGTAAAATCCATTAAATCTTTTAAATCAATAAATGCAATTTCCCATTCTAAATGATTAAAACAACATAAATGTCTTCTCGTTGTGCTTGGTTCAGCTCTAAATGACATGTTTGTTGTATATACTCTGGACATTCCACGACACAATGTTTCCAATTGTAATTGTGACGATACAGTTAAAAATGCCTGTTGTCCAAACATATCTTTACTAAAATCTATTTTTGTTTCAGAATCTTGTTTGACATCTTTTAATAAATTAGTAATTGTAAATACTTCTCCAGCTCCTTCACAATCAGATGTTGTAATAACATTGGGATCTAAATGATGGAAATCATTTTTATGGAAAAAATCATGTACTACTTTCATTAATTTTGATCGAATCCTATATATACTTTGATATGATCTCATCATTGCGCGCTGATCTTGATGATTGCGCATTGTTTCTAATGAAATACCCTTTAAACTCGGTAAAAATTTTGTCGGATCTTCTACCTTTCCAATTATTGAACATTTTTCTACTTTCATTTCAATATTTTGTCCTTTACCAACAGATGCAATAATATCTCCAGTTGCTTGAATGCATGTTCCAGGATATACTTTACCTTCAATAGATTTTCTTAATGTATCATTTTCATCTCCAAAAATTAATTGAAATGGATTTGTATGACTACCATCATACATTTGTATAAACATCATTGACGATTGTGCTCTGACAAATCGAATCCATCCACAAAGTGTTGCCTTATCACCAACTTTTCCGGATTCAAAAATATCTTTAATTTGCGTGTTTTTAGGTTTAAACATGTTAAATTTGTATTTATTATGTTTTTTAAATATATTAGTTATACATCTTATATATAATTATAAATTTCAATTTTTTTAATATATATCTATCTTTAAAATATATATATAATAAATATGACATTAATATTACCGACACAATTATTTGAAAAAAATAAAATATTAAAAGAACCAATATATATTTATGAACATCCAGTTTTCTTTACAATGTATAAATATCATAAAATGAAATTAGTATTACATAGAGCATCTATGAAATATTACTTTGATTATTTGAAGAAAAAATATAAAAAAGTTTATTATATTGAATATCATGAAAAAATTGGAAATAAATTTAAAAATTTAAAAATGTATGATCCAGTTGATTTTTCAGTAATGAAGGATTTAAAAAAATTCGATTTATTTGTTTGCAATACACCTGCATTTATTAATACAATTGAAGATTTAAAAGAATATATTGATGAAAAATATCCAAAAAAAGATATTAAAGATATTAAAAAATTATATCAAACATCGTTTTATATTTGGCAAAGAAAGAAATTAAATATTTTAATGAAAAATGGAAAGCCAATTGGAGGTAAATGGACTTTTGACAAAGAAAATAGATTACCATTTAGTAATAATATTAAAGATATAAAATTTAAGGACACAGGCACAAATAAATATATTCAAGAAGCACAAAAATATGTCTTAAAACATTTTCCAAACAATATTGGAGAAATTGATTTATACCTTCCAATAGACTTTAAAGGAGCAAAAGCTCATCTAACAAAATTTATAAAAAATAGATTAAATTGTTTTGGACCATATCAAGATGCTGTCAGTAAAGATATTATATTTGGTTGTCATTCAGTTTTATCCCCTTTAATTAATATTGGATTATTGACACCGAAATATGTTGTTGAAAAAATATTAAAGTATTCTAAAAAAATAAAAAACTTTTCTTCTTTAGAAGGATTTATAAGACAAATAATTGGTTGGAGAGAATATGTTAGAATGCTTTATATTTTTAAACATAAAGAACTTTCCAATTCTAATTACTTTAATCATCATAATAAATTAAAAAAAGAATGGTTTAATGCAACGTTTTTTATGGAGCCAATTAATGATATTATTAAAAAATCACTTAAATATGGTTATGCCCATCATATTGAAAGATTAATGTATATTGGTAATATTATGTTATTATTAAAAATAAAACCAAAAGAAGTTCATGATTGGTTTATGATAATGTTTATTGATTCATATCATGTATTTATGGAGCCAAATGTTTATGGAATGTCTCAATTTTCTGCCGGTGATATTATGGTTACCAGACCATATTTTAGTTCATCTAATTATATATTAAAAATGAGTTCATATAAAAAGGGTGATTGGAGTGATGTTTTCGATTCATTGTATTATAATTTTATCAATGAAAATAAAAAATTATCTAATAATTATTCATTAGCTGTAATATTTAATTATTGGAAAAAAAAATCCGCGAAAGAAAAAAAAGATATGTTAAAATTAAGCAAGAAATATTTAAAATAAATTATTTTTTCGATTTATCTAAAAATTCAAAAAATTTAATATTTGTATTTGTCCAATCCTCAATTATATTTCCAAATTTATCAAGTTTTGTTTCAGTCATCAATGATTTAGTCGAAACATCAAATTTATTTTTTATTTTCGCATATACATTATATTTTTTAATAAAATCAGCACACGCCTTTTGTATTTTTTTGTTTGAGCATAATTGAAATTCTTCCAATAGTTCGTAAATTTGACTATCAATCGTTTCTTTTTCTAAATTTGCAAATTCAGATACAAAAAAATCATATCGTTCATTATTCATTTTTTTAAGTTCTTCTTCCGAAATTTTTCTTTCCATCATTATTTATAATATAATATGTCTATAATTTTATTTATTTATATGCACAAATATTATGATTAATAAATTTACAATTTATGGTGAAAGATGTTCTGGAACGAATTTTTTAGAAAAAGCAATTGCCGAAAATTTTGATATAAAAGTTACTTGGGAATATGAATGGAAACATTTTTTTGGATTTAATAAGTGTCTAAATAGTCAAGATACTTTATTTATTGGAGTAATAAGAGATCCATTTGATTGGTTATTCAGTTTCCATAAAAACCCACATCATATTCCCCAGCAAAATAAAGAATTGCATAAATTCTTATTTAGTGAATTTTATAGTATTCATGATGATGGCTCACTTGTTAAAACAGATCTTAATTATAAAACAAATAAAAAATATAAAAATATATTCGAATTGCGTAAAATGAAAAATGATTTTTTATTAAATATAATGCCAAATAAAGTTAAAAATTTTATTTTAATTAGATATGAAGATTTATTAGAAAAATACGAACAAATATTGGATTTAATTAAAAATAAATTTAATTTAACAAAAAAAAATATTAATTATATTAAAATAAATGATTACAAAGGAATTAAAAACCAAAAATTCATAAAAAAAATTAATAAGTTTCCAAATAATATTATGCAACAAATTTATAATAATCTCGATATTATTCAGGAAAAAAAATTACAATATTGCTCACAAAGTATTTTACAGATTCCAGTAAAGAATATTGAAATTATCAGACATAAACATATTAAAAAAAGTATCATAAAATAAAAATTGAATTTATTTTATGCCTATAAAATACTATTTGATTACATTCCATCAATCACGTTTTGCTTGACGATCAACAATCTTTTCATAATGGGTCTCGAAGGAACTGCCATTGTTTGTAAGTGTTCGAAACTCTTTGATTGGGATTGTCATCGCGATGGTTTGTATGATGACAATATCGGAGATGATGAAAGGAAGCAAATTTATGCTGACTGCATATGTGTAAGTGTTCATTTTGGACAGTATAATTATTTCTCCAACTCTCTCGGGTTGGAAAAGGAAAGTGTATCTGATGAGAGTGATGAAGATGGAGAGGATGATGTTTCAGATCCTTATACTCAACGATATGGTAATGGATTGATCCACTTATCAGGATGTACTGTTGGATGCGTTCTTCGACAACTGAATGAATGTGATGTGGATGATGATATTGGAACACCTTTTGTCTTTTGGTTAAAGAAGCAAGATCCTACACATTTCTTTCATATTCATTTAGATGATGGATTTTGTGGATTTCCTTCATCAACAAAGAAGGGGTGTTGTTCAGTGGAATCGGAGCAAAAGATTTCTGATGAAAAGCAAATGAGTTGTGATCAAGAAAAGCAAAAGAAGCGTTTAATTGAATTAACTTTCACTGGTGTAACTGATGCACAGTATCAACAACTAGGTGAAAAGATCGATAAGATGTTCAAGGAGATGAAGTAATTTATTTTTTTATTTGGTTTATTTTTATTTTATATTAAAATTGAAATTATTTTTAATATATATATATAAAAGAAAATTTATTATTAACAATATGTATATCGAACATTTAAATAATGATTTAACATTATTATATATTAATAAAGAGAAAATTGATATATTTATTGGTTTATTTAATAAATATGTACTTTGTAATCAATCGGATATAGATAAAGAACTATTTTATTCATTGACAATACATGGCAAAGAAATTTCATTAATTGTTGATTCATCTATTGCAAAATATTTTGAATCAATTAAACAAATTGCAATACCAAATTATAAAATAGTTAAAATTTTTAATAATGAAGATGGAATTGATGATGTTGGTATTATTAATAAAATTTCATTATATTTTAAAAAAAATAATATATCAATACTATACATAAATAGTTTTAATAATAATTATATTATCTATGAAGATACTGATAAAAATGCGGTCTGTAGTATTTTAGATGATTTAGTAAAAGATGAAGAAAAAGAAAAAGAAAAAGAAAATTATATTAATAATGAACATATATTTTATTTTCAAGAAGATAATACAGATAATACAGATAATAATAATGATCATGACAATGAAAATGACGATGAAATTATTGCATCAAATATTATTACGACTGAAGATAAAGGTGAAGACAAAATAGATATAGAAAATGATTACTTGACAAAATCAGTAATAATTGACCAAAATACATTTATTAAAGATATTATTGATCATGATATTATATAATAAATATAAAATAATATAAAATAATATAAAATAAAAAAAATTGAAAAAAAGTATATATTATGCATTCATTACTTAAGGATCTATCAATCGCTAGTTCCTTTTCAGGAGGGACAAGCCTTATTACTTATTTCGTTCCATCAAATTATAGTATTTCATTAGTCAATGACCATTTTTCAGATGAATTATGTTCCGCATCTAATATTAAAGACAAAAATGTTAGATCAAATGTTATAACAGCAATTAAAACAATTCAACAACAATTGAAAACAACTAAATCACATGAAAATGGACTTGTTATAATTGCCGGAGAAACCAAGCAGTATATTTAGCCAGTATAATGGTTTATTAATTTTTAATCCACCAAAAAAGATTGGTGTGAAGATGTACAAATGTGATAAAAAATTTCATATTGATTCAATTATTGAAATGTATGTTGAAAAAGAAATTAACTATGGCATCGCATTAGTATCTGGAAAAGAATTTAGATATTATTTAGTTACAATAACAGGTAATCATAAAGATATCAAATTTCTTGAATCGGACGATATTATGTTGCAAAAAAGGATGAGGAGGGGAGGAATGTCAAGTTCACGCATCCGGCGTATAGGAGATCTAAAAGAGTTGCATTATGTTAAAGATATGGGCGAAATGCTAGTTAAAACTTTTATGGTAAAAAAAAATACAAAATGTTTAATTAATAAATTAATAATTGCAGGAACAAGTGATATTAAAAATAAAGTAATTCAAAATGAAACAACTCAAAAATATTTTTCAAAAATAATATCATCATTTGCATGTTCAGAAATAACTGATAATACAATAAATGAAGTTTATTATAAATGTAAAAATATGTTCATTACAATGAATGACATAGAAACAAAAGAAATTATGGATGAAGTATCCGATTTGATTATAAATAATCCAGATAAATTAGTTTTTGGTATTGATGAAATAATTTTAGAATTAAAAAATAATAATATTGAAAAATTAATTATTGATAAAGATATGAAAGATAAAAATAAATTATTGAATTATTCGGGGAAAAAATAATATATATTGAAACAGATAAATCAAATTTACATGGATTAGGTTCAATAATTGGAATAAAATATTTTAATCTTAATATTAACAATAATATTGACAACGAATTTATGTAAATTTAATTTATGGTACATTTTAATTTATTTTATATTATAATAAGTATATGAAAACATTAGTTATTATATTATCAGAGACAAGAGCACATGAATTAACATATGAAAATATTAAAAAAAATTTAATTGATGAATTAAATGCAGATTTATGTGTTTGTATTGGTATTAAAAAAGATTATGATTATAATAACCCATTTTATAAATTGGCAAAACATAGATTTACATTTGAGGAACCAGATGAATTTTATAAAGCATTTGATGATGCATATGATGAAATAAAATCAAATAATAAATATGAAATATGTCAAAATACAAATTCAATATATGCAAAATTAGAAAATCCAGAAAGTTCAACCGATAACATAAAATATTTAGGAGAATATAAAGATATAAATGATTTTGATTTTACGCAACATGATTTTGAAGAAATTGTATATCATGATAATAACTTTCCAAATGATTTATGGAAAAATAAATTATATGGTGTTGTAAAATCAATGAAAATAAATATTAATCAAAAAAATGTTATAACATACAAAAAACCTTTACCTTGGAGGGAATTTTTAAAAATAAAAGATCAATTTTTAGGTGGAGTTGGACACCCTGGATCTGCTGGATATTTAATTTATTATAGATGGTTCCTTTTAAAAAATTTAATTGAAAAAGATCTTATAAAAGAATATGATAGATTTGTTATTACAAGAAGTGATTACATTTTTCAGTTACCACATCCAAAACTTGAATTATTAAATGAAAAAAATATTTGGATACCCGATAGTGAACAATATCATGGTTATACTGATAGACATGTTGTATTAAATAGGGAACATGTGGGTAAATATTTAGATTTATTAAATTGTTTTGTAATAAAGTCACATGATTATTTTAATAAAATGATTCCAAATACAATTTGGAATTTAGAACAAGTTATCAAATTCCATTTGACAGAACATAAAATTGTTGATAAAGTAAAAGAATATCCATATGTGATGTATACAGTAAGACCAATTGATGGAAAAACAAAATGGTCTGCAGGATATTATTCACCAGATCATGGATATTTTATAAAATATCGAACCGAATTCGATAAATCATCTTGGTATTTAAAATTATTCAAAGAATCGAAATTTTTAAATATTGACGATTTTTATAAATCAATTATAAAATTATAAAAAATTGAAATTAAATATACTTATTAGCTCTAAATACATATATTTATATATAAACTTAATATGAGTAGTATTATAACTGGCATTATCGATTTATTAAAATATTGTATTGTAAAAAATATTGATACTGGTGATAGGGCATTTGATGGATTAATACATGTTTTATTAATTGCCACAATAACTTATTTATTTACATCATTTTCATTCAAAAAAATAAAATTAAAAGTAAAATTATTTTACTATAGATGTAGAAATAAAGAAATTACTTTGAATAAAGAATTATTTGATTATTTTCAAGATTATGTTAATGGCGAAAATGTAAAAAACAATTATAATCGTATTTCTTGGCTTATTAAAAATAATGAACAATTTACTGAAAAATTAGCGATTTTTGTGAGTAAATTCAATTTTATCAATATGACATTTGGAATTATTAATACTGACAATAATCATATTAATAGTGGAAATTTTAATCATGATTCTTTCGGTGATATGTTGCATGATTTTTGTAAAAATAATTTTGTTAAAATGCCATTATATGTAAAAGGAAAACATATTGTTGGCATTGAGAAAATAAAGGATTGTATTGTATTGTTCTATGATAATGAAGAATATTTAAAAAAATTTATTGAATTAATTAATAATTTTATCATTAAACCCGATAATGATAAAGATAAAACAGAAGAAAGATCAATTAGATATAATAATGTAAATCATATTTTATATAAAGACAAAAATATGGATACAATTATTACAAAACATAAAAAAAATATAATAAAAATTCTTGATAATTTTATAAAAATTAATTATGGAGAACAAACATTAGGTGGTTATGGATCATATAATTTAGGAATAATAATGCATGGAAAACCAGGAACTGGTAAAACATTAATTACAAAAGCAATTGCAAATTACCTCAAACGCGATATTTATATTATTGATATGAGGAAAATAAAAACAATAGTTGAGTTTGAAAAAAATATTTTATGATGTTAAATTTTTAAAAAAAAAAGTATTAGTTTTAGATGAATTTGATTGTGTCCAAGGTATTATCAAAAATAGAAGTAATATTAATCAAAGTGAAAATAAATATAATAATGAATCATCAAAATTAAAACAATTAAAAGAAAGACAAATCAAAATTATGAAATTATTAGTAAATGATACCACTATACAAAAAAATAAAGATGTTGTAGAAACAAATCATATAAAAATTGAATTAAAAGAAATAAGTGATCAAATTAAAAATGAAGAAAATTCTTTGTCGCTTGATACAATGCTCCAAGTATTAGATGGTGTTATTGAAATGAGAGGAAGAGTTATAATTGCAACAACCAATCATATCGAAAATATAGATCCCGCATTGTTGCGAGCTGGACGATTTGATATCAAGATTGAATTAAATGAATTTAATAATGAGGAGGCTCATGAATTATTAAATAAAATGTATAGTAATTCTGCTTCTAAATCTGAACTTAAATTATTAAATAAAACAAAAATTAAAGAAATCTATACACCGACTCAATTAATTAATATCGCATCTTCATATGAAAATTTGGCAGGTGTATTAAATATAATTAGAGAATAATTTTTTATAATTTTTATATTTTATAATGGAGATATACCATATTTATTACTTAATTTATTAAGATACCATGCCATAATCCATCCGGAACTTACACTTATATTATCTCCAATCATACTATTTATAAATGAATCTTTATAATTTTTCCCACCCGGCCAAATAAAAATTAAATATTTATTTATAAATTCCATACCTGCTTTTGAATTTTCAATTAATTCAAAAATAATATGTAAAATCATTAATTTTATAAAACTTAATTTGAAAAAAAATGCTATTACTCCAACCGAAAAATGTAATAAAGAATATTGATCAAATATATACAATCCCATATATTTAATAAAAAGAAATTATTTTTTATTTTGATAGTTCTTGATGAATCCATTCATATGTCTTTTCTAAACCTTGTTTCAAGGTTAATTTTGGTTCCCAATTTAATACTTTTCTTATAATAGTATTATCGGAATTTCTACCACGAACGCCCTGTGGACCATCAATATGATTTATATTTATTTTTTTTCCAGAAATTTCTGCAATTAATAATGCAAGATCTTTTATAGCAATCATTTTGTCTGATCCAATATTTATTGGTTCTGTATGATCTGAATCCATTAATAATAATATAGCATCAATACAATCTGACACATAAAGAAAAGAGCGGGTTTGTTTTCCATCTCCAACAAGATCAATTGTATCATTTTTTTCATCTACCTTTGCTATTTTTCTACATAATGCTGCTGGGGCTTTTTCTTTTCCACCATCATAAGTTCCATAATCTCCAAAAATATTATGGAATCTTCCGATTCGAACGTTCAAGTTATATTGGCGTCCAAAGGATTTATATAATCTTTCAGAAAATAATTTTTCCCATCCATATTCTGTATCTGGTTCTGCAGGATAAACAGAGTGTTCTGGACATTTTGGATTTTGAGGATCCATTTGATTGTATTCTGGATATACACATGCTGATGAAGAATAAAATAATTTTTTAACTTTTTTTTCAACTGCCACTTTTGCTGTATTAACATTCATCAAAATATTATCTGACATAACATCTGCGTCATATAATCCTGAACCAAGATATAACATCCCTCCCATATCTGCGGCAAATTGAAAAAGCATGTCAACATCATTCGGTATAACGGATCTAACTGCATTAATATCTCTCAAATCAGCTAAAATAAAATGATCTATTAATTTATCCATATCAAGGAAATCATGTTTTTTTATATCCACTCCAATTACATTATGTCCATCATTTTTTAATCGTAAACACATTTGTCCGCCAATAAATCCTCCTGCTCCAAAAACTACGCATATTTTTTTTGATTCCATTTATATATTTAATTTGTAAAAAAAAAATATATTTTTAATTTAGTATTATTCAATTATTCATTTAATAAATGATATTTTTTAAATATTTGTTTATTATGTTCAATCATATTTAAATTATATTTATGTGGAGTATCAATATTCAAGTAATATGAATAATTAAGTTCTGCTTCTTCTTTTGTTCTATATGTATGATGAATTGACTCTACTATAGGAATCGTATCACACATTAATATTTCATAAAATCTAAAAGACCAACAAGCATCACCCCTTGGACATAAAGTAAATTTACTATTACGCATAACCGAAAAATAAAGATAATTTTCATTTATTTCTCTAAATTGTACTTTTCGAGTTTGATTAAATTTATTATTTCTTGGATAATATCTTGGATATTCATCGATATCTAATGTATGATCAAATTCACCTAGTTTTTCCCATTTTATTTCATTCAATCTTTCTTTTATATCAATGTCTGTATTTATAAAAAAAGAATTTTCCGTAAAATTATTTTTTACAAAGTCAATAATCCAGTCCCTAAATTTAGAAGAACCATTTGTGCTTCCTATATAACAATAATCATATTTCCTATCATTGTCAGATTTTATTATTTCTATATTTTGTATTTCATTATAATATTTTTTTGAAAATATTGCATATGGCGGTTTACTTGTAAGTTCCATTTTATTTATTATTTCTTTATTTGCTTCTTCAATATGATATTGTAATGCCATATAGTGTTGACTCCAACCGAAATCAAGTGGTTCATTTATTTTTCTTTCCATTATATATTTTATTATAATATTAAAATTTTAATAAAACACAAAAAAATTGAAAAAAATTAATATTATGTTGAATATTATGTTATTTTATATTATATTATGAGTGATATTAATGAAGATATATTAAAAAGATTATATTTATATCATGTCGACTATATAAATAATTTGGAAAAAGAAAAAAAAGATAATAAAATAAAAATTAGATTACCGAATTTTCCGGAACATTTATCGGAAAATATTATTAAATTTATTTTACTTAATAAATTAAATATAAAATGTGATAATAATAAAAAAAAGGAGATTTAATAAGTAATAAAAAAAGATTCGAGTGTAAATGCGTCGCTTCAAATGGACCAATCTCTTTTGGACCAACGGAAGAATGGGATGTTTTATATATTTTAGATGCAACAGAATGGAAACAAAATAAATTTGTATTAATTGAATTAAATATGACAAATTCTTCAGATGAATTTAAATCACTCAAAATAAATAAAACAGAAACATTTGAAGATCAGGCAAAACAAAAAAGAAGACCGAGAATAAATTTTAATGAATTAAAAAAACAATTAAAATACAATGAAATATTTAATGATTGTTTTGAAGAAGTTTTTAAAACAAAGAAATAATGCGATCAATAATTAATTGCACCGTTGATACAGTTACTGCATTTCCTGCCAATTGATATAGTGCTGAATCAGACATTTTCAGTGGAAATTTATATGATTGAGGGAATCCTTGAAGATTAAAACATTCTCTTGGGGTTAATTTTCTTATTCCTTTATCATCTAATAAAAGAGGAACATTATGTCCTCCCGACCCCATATTTTTTGTTAGAGTTGGACATTCATTACTTTTATTTTCTCTAACAAATGTTCTTCTGTATTGATATATTGTATTTTTCTTTATTATTGATTTTTTGCAAAGATTATATACTGATAAATGATCTTTATAATAATATTTATCATCAACTTTTTTTTCGAGAAAATCATTTATTGAGTTTTTTTTTATTTGCTTAAAATCTAAATTAAATTTATCACATATTTTTTTATCACGGAAACAAACTATAAATATTCTTTCGCGGTGTTGTGGAATTCCTGTTATTTCTGCTGTATCCAACACTTTATATTTAACAAAATAACTAGCATCTTTTATTTTTTTCAAAACAGTTTCGAATGTTTTACCATTATCATGCGATACTAAATTTTTTACATTCTCAAAAATTACTACTTTTGGTTTTCGTAATTCCATAATTTCTATTATTTTGAAAAATACAAATGATCTATCATCTTTAAAACCTTGTTTTTTCCCGGATAAACTGAAAGATTGACATGGAAATCCTGCTGTTAAAATGTCATGATTGGGTATTTCATTATTTTTAATATCCATCAGATCCCCAAAAACTAAATTATGATTAAAATTATTATCATATATTTTTTTTGAATTTGGTTCTAAATCATTTGCTAAAACTATCTCAACTTTTTTTGTTTTCTCAAGAGCATACGAAAATGCTCCCGTTCCTGCACAGAGATCAATCGCTTTTAACATATATTATATTATATATATGTCATAATATATATTTATTTTTTCATTTTTTTACAAAAAAATTGAAATTATTATTATATAAATGACTTAAAGAATAATTATTATTTAAAAGAATGACAGATTATTGTATTGGAATTGATTTAGGGACTACTTACTCTTGTGTTGGTGTTTATAAAAATGGGACAATGCAAATTTTAGCAAATGATCAGGGGAATAGAACTACTCCTAGTTATGTATCATTCAGTAGATCGGAAAGAATGGTTGGAGAAGCTTCTAAAAATCAGGCAGCAATGAATCCTGAAAATACTATTTATGATGCAAAGAGACTAATTGGAAGAAAATTTTCAGATAAAGTTGTTCAGGATG
>Ga0210044_10002732_pt1 | contig 25883 bp, 27 predicted proteins | sample CryGey13umfilter_2_FD_183959 | JGI IMG/M metagenome (GOLD analysis project Ga0210044, IMG submission 183959) | Groundwater microbial communities from aquifer in Utah, USA - Crystal Geyser 4/9/14 3 um filter (SPAdes) (version 2) | ecosystem: Environmental > Aquatic > Deep subsurface >... | reverse complement strand
ACCTCAATCGCCCCATCGATGTCTCTTGGGCCCCAGATGGTCGAGCCTTCATACTGAACGGCGGGGACAACACCGTAGCGGTGATGTCTGATGACTGGAGTTACTTGAAGGCATTTGCTGGAAAGGGAGAAGCTCCTGGAGAACTCAGCATGCCTGCCATGCTCCATGTCACCCACGACCAAGTCTGGGTCAAGGTTCCAAGGGGAGTCGAAACATACGACTTAGAGGGCAGGTATGAAGGTCTGAATCGGTTGCCATACGAAATTTCTTCCGTCTTCCCTCAGGATGGGGAACTCATCTGCACCTCGTCGTTGTCCGGGGGAATCGGTGTTCGTGTCGACGCTAAAGGTGAAATCCTCGGCTTCTTCGGACCGCCGCCGCCCAGCCTCAAGGATACAAGGGATTTCGCCCGCAGCCTGAGTTGGCTTTGGTTGCCGGGTGATCCGAATTCATGCACGCTTCTGGATCTCTTCGACGGAGAGGCACGGGTGGTTAGGGACTTAAAAGGCGAGGGCCAACTCATCGATCTAGACTTGGGCCGGGGTAAGTTTTTCAGTGATTTCCAGTACAAGGCCGTTATTAGCGATGCCTGCTTAGATCCAGAGGGCGGCTTTTTCGTTATTCACTATCCCGAGGCAGGTGGTCCCGGCTACCTTTTCCACTTTGATCAGACTTGGAAGCAGGATGGCCGTTGGGCCTTTGCCGATTCGATGAGGCCCGGCATCATTCGAGTTTCCCCTCAGGGTGAGATTTGTTTAATCGAAGAAAAGGGCTCGATCATTCACCTGTGCGCGCGGCCAAGATGAAGTTGGCCAACTCCCAGCAGTAGTCTGATCCGTGGGCCGACGGTTACGATCGACCCCCACAAGCCCCACGATCGCTAAATCCGAGAGGGTTGTAAAACGGAGACGGAGAGAGTTTTTCTACCGCCGACAGGGGTCCAAACGTGAACCCTGGCTGGGTTTATCGCCCGGTTGAGGCCCTTTGGACGGTCTATCATCCGGCAAGCACTGACCTGGATGTCAGCTTTCACTGGTGGGTCGACTCGGTTCCGAGATTCTAAGCTTCGGGTGAAACGACGGGTCAGTGGTCCTGAAAACAAACTGCCCTGGATAATTCGGATTGAAACGACCGAATGCAGCGTTCCGTCCTCTTGGCTTGAAGAAATTCAATGCCTTGTTGCACAAAGTGGTACGTGCTCAAAAAGGAAGCTCAATGAACTATTTGCAACGTGAAAATGCATAGATTGAATTTGATAGAATTCGCCTGATTTTCGCCAGAAATAATGTGCAACGTTACAAGCGGGGAGAGCGCATCGAGCGGACCTTCGCCCACTGCTACGAGACGGGCGGCATGCGTCGGGTGCACCTGCGAGGTCACCAGAACATTTTGAAGCGCTTGCTGGTGCACGGCGCCGGTTACAATCTGGCGCTGGCCATGCGGAAGCTGTGTGGCGCGGGAGTGCCGCGGGCGTGGGCAGACCTGGCAAGGTCGGCCTTGCAGTCTTTCGGGGCTACACTGTGGCGATTGTGCCGGCTCAAACGGTCAGTAATATCGATCAGGCTGAGCCGGAACCGATTCGCCAGTAATCCGGCCGATCGTCACGGGCATGAGTGGGCGGCAACTGCGTGATGCGGGTTGGGCCTTTTTCGACGGGCTGTTAACCTCTACAACAACATAAGGAGTGGCCGCTGTCAGAACAGTCTGTGAAGGCTTACACACCTCAGGCATCATCTGAATTCAGGAATGAGCCCATGCCCAACCTCCAAACAGCAACCATCCCGTGCCCATACTGCGGGGAAAGTATCGAGATCTTTGTCGACTGCTCCGTGCCCCGCCAGCAGTACATCGAGGATTGCAGTGTGTGTTGCCGGCCCATCGTCATCACCGCGGAGACGACCCCCGATGAACTGGTGAGCATCGAGGGACGAACCGAGGATGAGTAGGGGAGGCCGCGTGAATTTCATCCATTATTCTTTTATTTGTCTCAAAGTTTCATAACCCGCACCCATGTGCCGTTTTGGGTAGCGGGTTGATATCCACCTGGCCCCCCTCAATAGAACCCCACCACCAGATTGATGCCCCCCATGAACGTCTTGCTGTCGTGGAAAGGATCCAACCGGGATCGCGAGGACAGGAACGCGCCCACATCCAGGGCCGTGCGATCCCCCGCGGGGATGATCACGCCGCCCCGCAGGAGCAGGCCCACGTCCGCATCGCCCGACGACACCAGCGCGCCGCCGACCGGTCGCTCCTGCCATTTCACCACCACCGGACCTGCCTCGATGTAGGCGTAGTTGTTGTTGACGCCGGGCAGGGATGGGTCAGCCGCATCCCCATCAGGACCGCGAATTCGTTGGTCCAGGTCTCCAGGACCGTGGGAAACGGAGCCGCCTGCTCGCGGACCAGCTGGTGCCGGTACTGGAGTCTCAGGTGGGTCCTTTCACCCGGTCCCAGACGCAGGTCCGCAAACAGGGCGCCCGAAGCCGTCATTCCGCCCCAGCCCGGACTGTCCGTGGCCGGCCAGGTCCACGCCGACGACCCGGTGGGTGGGAGCGTAGTGCTAGACCTGCGCCGGCCAGTAGTCGGCGTCGCAAGACCAGCCGCGGACGGAGATCAGGGCCGGTTCGCCCTTGCCCCCCTCCTTGACGCGCCGCCGCTCCGCCCCTAGCGTATATCGGAACGCCATCAAGACCACCGGCCCCGCCAACCCAAGGAAACAGCATGACCCGCGGCCACCCAACGGGACTGTACGTCCTTTTCTATACCGAGATGTGGGAGCGCTTCAGCTACTACGGCATGCGCGCCATCCTGGTGCTCTACATGACCAAGGCCCTGATGTTCGACGTGGCCCGCGCCTCGACCATCTACGGCAACTTCACCGGGCTGGCCTACCTCATGCCTCTGGCCGGCGGGTACATCGCCGACCGCTGGTGGGGGAACCGGCGCTCCATCTTCTGGGGCGGCCTGCTCATGGCCGTGGGACAGTTCTTTCTCTTTCTGTCGGCCAGCGCCTGGCAGGATCCGGCCCGGTCGGTGCCCCTGTTGTGGACCGGCCTGGGTGTGCTGATCGCCGGCACCGGGCTGTTCAAGGCCAACATCGCCTCCATGGTGGGCTCGTTGTACGCACCCGACGACCGCCGCAAGGATTCGGCGTTCACCATCTTCTACATGGGCGTGAACATCGGCGCCTTCATCTCTCCCCTGGTGGCCGGCGGGCTGGGCGACACCGGCAACCCCGGGGACTTCCGCTGGGGCTTCCTCTCGGCGGCCGTGGGCATGGTGCTGGGCACCATCATCTTCCAGCTCTTCAAGAACAAGCACGTGGTGGACGCCGAGGGCAAACCCCTCGGCCTGCCGCCGGCCGACAAGCGCGGCGGCGGACGCACCGCCGACCACGACAAGCCCCTGGACCGCGAGGCCTGGGAACGCATCGCCGTGATCTTCATCCTCAGCTTCTTCGTGATCTTCTTCTGGATGGCCTTCGAGCAGGCCGGCGCCTCGCTGACCGTGTTCGCCGACCGCCAGACCAACCGCGAGCTGCTGGGCTGGACGGTGCCCGCGAGCTGGTTCCAGTCCGTGAACGCCGTGGCCATCGTGCTGCTGGCGCCCGTGTTCGCCTGGTTCTGGCAGTTCCTGGGCAAGCGCAAGCTCGACCCCAGCACCCCGGTGAAGATGTCCCTCGGGTTCTTCTTCCTGGGCGTCGGCTACCTGGTGATCGCCTTCGGGGTCAAGGGAATCGACCCCACGGTGAAGGTCTCCATGATGTGGCTGATCGGATTGTATCTGCTGCATACCGTGGGCGAGCTGTGCCTGTCGCCCATCGGGCTTTCGGCGGTCAGCCGCCTGTCGCCACCGCGTTTCGCCTCGCTGATGATGGGCGTGTGGTACCTGGCATCATCCCTGGCCAACAAGATGGCCGGCGTGCTTTCGAGCTTCTATCCCGAGGAGGGCAAGCCCGCGCCCGTGCTGCTGGGCCGCCCCATCACCAACCTCCACGAGTTCTTCATCATCTTCGTGTTCATGTCGGCGGTCGCGGGGGTGATCCTGTTCCTGCTGGCGCGCCCCATCAACAAGTGGAGTCACGGGCGGGCCTGAGGTGAATAGACACGCACCGGCTGGGTATGCATGAGCGGCGGGGTCCCCCAGGGGGCCCGATGAAGGGAGTCGATCATGGATCAGCAGCAAATCGATCGCGTGGAGTGGGAGAATCCCCGGAACTGGACCGGCCCGATATGGTTGGGCGCCTATTGCAGCAAGAACGACAGCAGGACGTGGGTTCCCCAACGATTGACCGGTATGGGCTGGACGCTCAACCTTGGCCGAAAGGCGGGGGTCCTGTGGTTGCTGGGAATCCTCGGGGGGATTTGCCTGCTGGCCATCCTGGGCACGTTGCTGGGAAACTCGGGGGGATGACACGTTCCCGAACGGGAACCTCTGCTTGGGGACAAACAAACAAGGAGAATGACGATGCCGGAATTCGGTTCACCCTTCTCGGGGTTGAAGAACGACAGGAAGCTCACCCACGAGGAACTCGTCCGGGCCATCCGTTTCATGGTGGCCGCGGAGTTTGAGGCGATCCAGCTGTACATGCAACTGGCCGAGTCGACCGACAACGAGCTGGCGATCACCGTGCTCAAGGATATCGCCGACGAGGAACGGGTCCACGCGGGCGAGTTCCTGAGGTTGCTGCACGAGCTGGACCCCGAGGAAGCGAAGTTCTACGCCGAGGGCGCCGAAGAGGTCGAAGAGGAAATCGATGAATTGAACTAACGGATTCTCAAAGGGATTTGCCTTTCATTTTTCTGGCTTTGCCCCTGCCGGGTGTTATTTTTTTGACATAACCCGCAACCGGCATGGGGGAATATGTCATGGACTCCTCGATCGGCATCCTCGCCCTCACCGCAGCCGGCATCGGTTTCGTCCACACCGTCACCGGGCCTGACCACTATCTGCCCTTCATCGCCCTGGGCAAGGCCCGCGACTGGCCGCTGCGCAAGGCCCTGGGTATCACCGCGTTGTGCGGAGTGGGGCACGTGCTTGGCTCGGTCGTCCTGGGGTTGATCGGGATCGGTCTGGGTTTGGCCGTCGGCCATCTGGAAGTGGTCGAGGGAGCCCGCGGAGACCTGGCCGCCTGGCTGCTGATCTCCTTCGGCCTGCTCTACATGGTCTGGGGGTTGCGACGCGCCTGGCTGAACCAGGCCCACACCCACATCCACGTCCACGCCGACGGCATGGTTCACACCCACAACCACGACCACGCCCGCGAGCACGGCCACCTGCACGACGGCAAGAGCGCGGTCACACCGTGGGTCCTGTTCATCATCTTCGTGCTGGGGCCCTGCGAACCGCTGATCCCCATCCTGATGTACCCCGCCGCCCGCCACAACATCGGCGGGTTGGCTCTGGTCACGTTGATCTTCTCGGTCGTGACCATCGCCACCATGGTCGCCATGGTGATGCTGGCCGACCGTGGCTTCCGGTTGCTGCCGGCGGCGCGCATGAAGTGCTACACGCACGCTCTGGCCGGATTCGCCATCTGCGCCAGCGGCCTCGCCATCCAGTTCATGGGCCTTTGAGGAGGAAACGCCATGTGCGACACCTGTGGCTGCAGCCAACCTTCGGACGCCGTGACGATTCGACGGCCGGGACACGAGGGTTCCCATCATCACCACCACGACCATGGCCACGAGCATCATCACCATCATGATCATGATCACGATCACGGCCCGCGCACCCAGACGGTGGAACAGGACGTCCTGGCGCAAAACGACCTGCTGGCCGCGCGCAACAGGGGCTGGTTCGAGGCCAAGCGGATCGTGGCGCTGAACCTGGTTTCTTCGCCCGGGTCGGGCAAGACCACCCTGTTGGAGAAAACCGTCACAGCGCTGGACGGCAAACCGTCCGTCGCGGTCATCGAGGGCGACCAGCAGACCACGCGCGACGCCGACCGCATCGCGGCCACCGGCGCGGACGTGGTGCAGGTCAACACGGGAAACGGCTGCCACCTGGACGCCGAGATGATCCGGCGGGCCTGCGACGAACTGGATCCGCCCACCCGTTCGCTGCTGATGATCGAGAACGTGGGCAACCTGGTCTGCCCCGCCCTGTTCGACCTGGGCGAGGCCGCCAAGGTGGTGATCATCAGCGTCACCGAGGGCGACGACAAGCCGCTGAAATACCCCAACATGTTCGCCGAGGCCGAGCTGTGCCTGATCAACAAGATCGACCTGCTGCCCTACGTGGATTTCGACGTCGCCCGCTGTCGCGAAGCTGCGCTCACGGTGAATCCCGGCCTGGAGATCCTTGAGCTCTCGGCCACCACGGGCGAAGGCCTGGACACCTGGATCGGGTGGTTGCGCGCCCGGGTCGAAACCTGAGCGACCCGTCATGGCGGACGTCCGACGCAGACTCCGGGTCAACGGCATCGTCCAGGGCGTCGGCTTCCGCCCCTTCGTGTTCAACCTCGCCGAGTCCCTGGACCTGAGTGGGTTCGTGACCAACACCAGCAGTGGCGTGGTGATCGAGATCCAGGGCGCGGCCGCGGACCTTGACCTTTTCAGCCTGCGGCTGTGCGACGAGGTGCCGCCCCTGGCGAGGATCGTCTCGGCGACCAGCGAGGATCTCAGGCCCCGGCAGGAAGCGGGCTTCGCCATTGGTGCCTCGGTCAACGCCCCCGGCACCGACACCCTCGTTTCGCCCGACGTCGCCACCTGTGACGATTGCCTGCGGGAGATCCGCGACCCCGGCGACCGCCGCCACGGCTACCCCTTCACAAATTGCACGAACTGCGGGCCACGCTGGACCATCATCGAGCGCATCCCCTACGACCGGCCCTTCACCTCCATGGCTCCCTTTGCCATGTGCCCCGACTGCACGCGGGAATACGTCGACCCCCGCGATCGGCGTTTCCACGCCCAGCCCAACGCCTGCCCCGCGTGCGGACCGCAGCTGTGGCTGGAGGACGAATGCGGCCGGGTAACGGGTGAAGCCCTGCAGGAGGCCGCCGCCCTGCTGGCAGCCGGCCGGATCCTGGCGGTCAAGGGGCTGGGGGGGTTCCACCTCGCGGTGCGGGCCGACGACGAGGCGGCCGTCACGCGCCTGCGAGAGAGCAAGCGCCGCGAGGCCAAACCGCTGGCCGTGATGACGCGCAACCTGGCCGGTTGCCGGCAACTGGCGCACATGAGTCCGGCCGAGGAAACGGCGCTCACCTCTCACGCGGCGCCCATCGTGCTGCTGGATCGCCGGGCCGGTGCGCCCGTTGCCGCTGCGGTGGCCGCCGGTCACCGCCGGCTGGGGGTCATGCTGCCCTACACCCCGCTGCACCACCTCCTGCTGGACGCCCTGGCCGAGCACGGCATCGACACCCTGGTGATGACCAGCGGCAACGCCGGCAGCGAACCCATCTGCCTGGACAACGACCACGCGCGCAGGCTGCTGCGCGGCATCGCCGACGCCTGGCTGCTGCACGATCGCGGCATCGTGCGTCGGGCCGACGATTCGGTGCTCATGGTGCCGCCGGGCGAAAATAAGCCGGTCTTTTTCCGGCGCAGTCGCGGATTCGCGCCCGTGCCCGTGCCCGTGCTGCTGGGCGATGACCACCGCGACGACCCCGAGATCCTGGCCGTGGGTCCGCATCTGAAAAACACGATCTGCGTCCTGAAACGCGGCCGCGCCTTTCTCAGCCCCCACGTGGGCGATCTGGAAAACCCCCAGGCCAACGCCTTCTTCACCGAGACCGTGACCACCCTCACCGGCCTGCTGGAGTGCGACCCGCGCGTGATCGCCCACGACATGCATCCGGACTACTTCAGCACCCGCTGGGCGCGGGAGTTGGCCGAAGTGGAACTGGTGCCCGTGCAGCACCATCACGCCCACCTGGCCGCCGTCCTGGCGGAGAACGGTCACGCCGCACCGGCGGTGGGGTTGATTCTCGACGGCACCGGCTACGGCGCCGACGGGACCATCTGGGGCGGGGAGATTCTCGTCGGCGATGCGGCCGCCTTCACCCGCGCCGCCCACCTGGAGACCGTGCCCCTGCCGGGTGGCGACGCGGCGGCCCGGCAACCCTGGCGCATGGCCGTGAGCTGGCTGCTGAGGGAGTTCGGGTCCGACCGCTCGCGTTGGCCCGCATTGCCGTTCTTGAAGCGGCACCCGGTGCCCGAGGTCCTGGAGATGATCGCCAAGGACATCAACTGCCCGGTGACCAGCAGCTGCGGCCGCCTGTTCGACGCGGTCGCCGCCCTGACCGGCCGCTGGGATATCGCCCACTACGAAGCCCAGGCCGCTATCGAGTTCATGGCCCTGACGACGGCGGCCGAGGTCGCCGAGGCCCGGCCCTTCCCCCTGACGGACGAGCCCCTGACCGGCGACGTGATCCCCGCTGCGGGCCTTGTGAGGGAGTGCGCCAAGGCGTTGGCCAAAGGGATCGCGGCCGAAACAATCAGCGCCCGCTTCCACCGCACACTCATCGACCGTCTGGCTGCGGCGACGGTCGCGGTGGCCTCAGCTGCGGACCTCTCCACCGTCGCCCTGGGTGGTGGGGTCTTCCAGAACGAGATCATGCTGGCGGGGCTGGCCCGGGCCCTGCAGGAGGCCGGCCTGGATGTCTTGCGTCCGGTGGAACTGCCCCCCGGAGACGGTGCGGTGGCGTTGGGCCAGGCGGTGGTGGCACGAACATTCTTGAGGATGCGAGCCTGAGCGATCCTGCTATCTTGTGACGCATGGCTCCAGCCACCATCCACCCCGGAGATAACCATGCTGAAATTCCCCGTCCCCTTCGCGACAACCGTCTTCGTGTGCACGAACAAGCGCCCCGACGGGCACCCCAAGCCCTGCTGCGCCAACCGCGGCGGCCTCGAACTGCGCGAAGAGCTGCGCCAGATGGTGCGCGACGCCGGACTCGAGGGGCAAATCCGGGTTTTCAAGAGCGGCTGCCTGGGATGCTGCGAGCAGGGTCCCATGGCTCTCAAATTCCCCGACGGAGAACTGATGATGGGGATCAAACCTGAGGATCTGCCGATGATATTTGCCGACCTGGCATCCGAGGAATAGCCCATATTGAACACCGACTGTTGATATTTTTTCGGGAATCGCCGACCAGAAAGCCATCCTCAAGCCGGATATCGCCATCTCTTCCTTCTCGGCCGCCCCCACCATCGTCCTGCCCGGCGATGTTCTTCATCTCTCGCTGAGCGTGTCCAATCTGGGTGGCATGGACGCGACAACCCCCTTCCAGGTCGGCATCAAGGCCATCGATTCGGGGAAAATGCTGGCCAGGAAAGCCCTGCAGGGCCTGGCCGCCGGGGACGTCGTTTCCGGCACGATTGATTTTGCGATTCCCGCCAAGGATATTGCCGCGGCCCTCCCGCCGGGAGACTACACGCTGGCCTGCGGCCATGACTTCGCCGACTCCAACACCACCAACAACCGCCGGGATATCGTGGTCACGGTCAAGGAAGCCCGCCCTCCCCAGGAATGCATGGAGATGGACTTCTCCAATTCCGGCGAATGGCTGCCGTGCCAGGATGTTCCGTTCCTCAGTCAGCCCGTGCTCCAGCTCGTCTGGCACAACCCGTCCATGGCGGTCGTCGGCGGCTTCGAGTGCGGATGGGACCTTGCGGGATCGAGCACGAACTACCTGACCATCTTCACCATCCATTTTCCCATTGAAGCCTATGCTCTCGATATCGGCCTCAAGGATCCTTTGGCGGGGGATTACAACATCATCTGCGGCTTCGGCTCTCCGCTTCCCACCAGCAAAGCTACCGTGCTGGCAACCATCGATGTGGTTTTCCTGGAGTCGGCTCCCAACGACATGATCGACCTGACCCTGCGCAATGCGATTCCGCCTTCGTTTTTCGGAGAGACCCGACCCATCGTGGCGTCCGATACCTATGAGCTTTTCCCCGTCGAACTGCGCCACGTGGCGGGTTCTCCGTCTGTGCAGTTCAATTCGACGGCCTGCCTGGTGCAGTACGTGGATGAACAACCCGTGAAAAGGGTGCTGAACCTGTTCAAGTAGAGCATCGGGGCGAATCATTTCGCGAACCAGAAGACCATCAGCTGGGAGCCGGCGCGAAAGCGGCGGCCCTTGGCTTTTCACCCCCCGGTTGCCTATCTTTGCCTTGACGATAAAATTTTAACGACCAGGAGCCCGTTCCATGTGTCTGGCCATACCCGGCAAAATCATCGCCCGCTTCGAGGAATCCGGCCTGCCCATGGCCGAGATCGATTTCGCCGGGGCCCGCAACCGGGCCTGCCTTTCCTACACCCCCGAAGCCGAGGTGGGCGACTACGTCCTGGTCCACGCGGGGTTCGCCCTGCAGACCCTGAACGAGGACGAAGCCCGCGCCTCCCTGATCGAACTGTCCCGCCTGTCCTCGCTGATGGCCGCCGATGCGGAATCGGAGTCCGGGTCGTGAAATACCTCACCGAATATCGCGACCCCCGCCTCGCCCGCGCCCTGCTGGACGAAATCGCCGCGACCGTCACCCGCCCGTGGACCATCATGGAGATCTGCGGCGGCCAGACCCACGCCATCATGCGCCACGGTCTCGACCAGCTGCTGCCCGACGCGATCACCCTCGTGCATGGACCCGGCTGCCCGGTGTGCGTCACTCCGCTGGAGACCATCGACCGCGCCCTGGCCATCGCCACGCGACCCGAGGTGATCTTCACCTCGTACGGCGACATGCTGCGGGTGCCGGGCAGCGCGGACGATCTGCTGCGCGTCAAGAGCCGCGGCGGCGACGTGCGCATGGTCTATTCCCCCCTGGAGGCGATCAGGCTGGCGCGGGAAAACTCCGACCGAGAGGTCGTCTTCCTCGCGGTGGGTTTCGAGACCACCGCGCCGGGCAACGCCATGGCCCTGAAGCAGGCGGTCGACACGGGGTTGACCAACTACAGCCAGCTCAGCAGCCAGGTCCTGGTGCCGGCGGCCATGGCGGCGATTCTGGCCGCCCCCGACAACCGGGTGCAGGGCTTCCTCGCCGCCGGCCACGTCTGCACCGTCATGGGCATCCGCGAGTACCTTCCCCTGGCCGAACGCTTCGGCGTACCCATCGTGCCCACGGGATTCGAGCCCGTGGACATCCTGCGCGGGATCCTGCAGACCGTGCGCATGCTCGAGCGCGGCGAACATGGCGTGGTAAACCAGTACGGCCGCGCGGTGCGCGATGACGGCAATTCCGCCGCCCGCGCGGTGATGCACGACGTGTACGCGGTGTGCGACCGCAAGTGGCGAGGCCTGGGGATGATTCCCCGCAGCGGCCTGGACGTTCGCGAGGAGCTGGCCGCCTTCGACGCCGGCAAGAAGTTTCGGGTCACCGACATCGTGCCCGCCGAACCGGAAGTGTGCATCGCCGGCCAGATCCTGCGGGGTTTGAAGAAGCCGCCCGAGTGCCCGGCCTTCGGTACCGATTGCACACCCATGCATCCGCTGGGGGCCACCATGGTATCCAGTGAGGGCGCCTGCGCCGCCTATCACAGTTACGCCCGGAAAGGCCTGTCGTGAACGACCGCGCGAAATTCCAGGGCCTGAACTGCCCCCTGCCGTTTCTGAATCACGACACCGTGCAGCTGGCCCACGGGGCGGGCGGCCGGCTGTCGGCCGAACTGATCGAGAAAATGATCCTGCCCCGGTTCTCCAGCGCGGAACTCGACTGCCTTGAGGACCAGGCCGTGCTGGACCTGCCGCCGGGCCGGGTGGCTTTCAGCACCGACACCTTCGTCGTCGATCCCATCTTCTTTCCCGGCGGGGATATCGGCGACCTGGCCGTCAACGGCACCGTGAACGACGTGGCCATGAGCGGAGCCGAGCCTCTGGTCCTGAGCGTGGGCTTGGTGCTGGAAGAAGGGCTGCCCCTGGCCGACCTGCACCGCATCCTGTGTTCCATGGAGCGCGCCGCCAGGGCCGCCGGCGTGCGCATGGTCACCGGCGACACCAAGGTGGTCGGCCGCGGCAGCTGCGACCGGATCTTCATCAACACCTCGGGACTGGGCGTGATCCCGGCGGGAGTGAGCCTGTCGGCCTCCTCACTCCAGCCGGGCGACGCGGTCCTGGTCAGCGGCACCCTCGGCGATCACGGCATGGCCGTCATGAGCCGGCGCGAGGGCCTGAGCTTCGCCGCCGACATCCGCAGCGATACCGCCGCCCTGAATCCGCTCGTGCGGGCCCTGCTGGACGGCGGCGCGGCCGTGCGTGCCCTGCGCGACCCAACCCGCGGCGGGCTGGCCACCACGTTGAACGAATTCGCCGCCGCCAGCCGGGTCGGCATCGAACTGAACGAGGACGCGATCCCGGTGCGCGACGAGGTGCGCGGGGCCTGCGAAATCCTGGGTATCGATCCGCTTTGCGTAGCCAACGAGGGCAAACTCGTGGCCGTGGTCGCCGGCCGGGACGCCGAGACCGCCCTGGCGACCCTGCTCCGTCATCCCCTGGGGTCCGAGGCCCGCATCATCGGTCGCGTGCTGGACACCCACCCCGGGCTGGTGGTCATGCGCACCGCCCTGGGCGCCGAGCGCATCGTCGACATGCCCCTGGGCGAGCAACTGCCCCGCATCTGCTGAATCTCTCTTTGGCGGCACGCCCTATGCAAACTCGACCCCGGCATGGGTCTCGTACCCTGATTCAGGGGCACCCTACCTCGGACCCGATGCCGTGAACCGGGGCGGCGCTGTGCTTATGTCGCTGTGCCGAAACCGGTTAAGATTCTTTTGATCTCTCCCCCGGCCGTAGTCTGCGAGCGGGCCGAGTGGTCGATATCTGGGCGCATCCGGCGACCCGGAACCAGGTGAAAACTCGAAGGATGGCCATGTCCGCAATCTTTCTCATGTGCAGCGAGCGTTCGGGGTCCAACCTGATCACCCGCATGTTCGACGCCCACCGGGACTGCTGTGGGCCCTCGCCCTCGCACCTGATCCGCGTCCTTGCGGAAAACCGCCACCGCTACGGCGACCTCTCCGCAGAGCGGAACTGGGAAACCCTGCTGCAGGATGCCGCCGATCTGCTGGCCACCAAACTCGGTTCCTGGCGGCGCGACTGGACGACCCAACAGCTCCGAACCGCCTGCCCCGAACGCGACCTGAAGTCCTTGGTGCGGACCGTGTTCGGCGCCGAGGCCGCTGCGGCCGGAAAACGCCGCCTTTTCATCAAGGAAAATCACCTCTACCGTTACCTGCCCTGGGTTGCGCAAGCCTTCCCCGGCCTGAAGATCGTCGCCATGGTTCGCGACCCGAGGGACATGGCCCTATCCTGGAAGCACTCGCCCATCCTGCGGGGAGACGCGGTGCGGGCGGCGGACATCTGGTGGCAGGACCAGATGCACCTGCTCCGGGTGATCGTCAGCCGCGAGTACCATGTGCATCTGCTGCGCTACGAGGACCTGATCCGGGAGCCCGAGGCCGAGCTGCAGGCGGTTTGCCGCTTCGCAAACCTGGAGTGGGACTCGGCCATGACCGCCTTCAGCGACCGGGCCGAAGCGTCGCGGGATGCGGCACGCACCGACGACTGGAAAAACCTGGACCGCCCGGTCATGAACGGGAATTATCGCAAGTGGGCCACGGGGCTCTCGCCGACCGAGGCGGCCTACGTCGAGGCCGTCTGCGCCGAGCCCATGGAAGCCCTTGGCTACAGGCGTGAGATGGACGATCCGCGGACGGCCGAGGCTCTCGCGGCCGAATTGTTGCCCCTGGAGCGACACGAGAAGCCCGGTTGGCAGGTTGTGCCGGCAACCGAAAAGGAATTGCGCGGAGCGCGTACCGAAGTCCTGCAACGGATCCGGGATCGCGTCCCGGCCACCGTTGAGCAGGAGGTACCCGTCCATGCATAACCACCTGCGACAGCCCGACCACAAACGAAACCAGGCCCTGGAAACCCTGCTCGCCGAGTTGAATCGCGATCTTTGCCGGGCTGCGGAATGTCTCCCCGCCGAGATCGAGCGGCCCCGGCTGCCCCAGGTTTTCGTGGTGGGCTGCCCCCGCAGCGGAACCACCCTGGTCTACCAGTGGCTCGCCGCCACCGGGCTGTTCACCTACCCCACCAATTTCGTGGCGCGATTTCCCGCCGCTCCCTGGGTCGGCGAGCGGATTCTGCTGCTGCTGAGCGACCCGGCCTACGATTTCAATCGCGAGCTGACCGACCACCTGCCGGCCACGCCGCCGTCGTTCACCTCGCGACTGGGCAAGACCCGCGGCCTGACCGCGCCCCACGAGTTCTGGTACTGGTGGCGACGCTTCCTGCCCGAACGCGAGACCCACGCCTTGAGCCCCGGCGACCTGGCCGGCCTCGACGGCCCCACCATGCTGCGTGAACTGGCGGCCTGGGAGGCCGTGCGCAACCAGCCCTTGACCATGAAGGGCCTGATCCTCAACTGGAACCTGCCCTGGCTGGCCGAGATGTTGCCCGACGCCATCTTCATCCACATCCGACGCGATCCCTATCTGACCATGCAGTCCCTGCTGGATGCGCGGCGGGATTTTTTCCGCGACATGCGGGAGTGGTACAGCTTTCGCCCGCCCCAGTACCCCGATCTCAAGGACCTGGACCCGGCCATGCAGGTGGCGGGGCAGGTCTGGCATACCGACCAGGCCGTGGCCGCGGGATTGGCGCAGCTTCCGAACCGTCGCAAGATCGAAGTGGATTACGAGGAATTCTGCCGGCGACCCGGCGGGGTGTACACGCGTCTGGTGCAATGCCTGGCCGCCGTCAACCACCCGGTGGATCCGCTCTACACCGGGCCGGCCTCGTTCCCCGCGCGTTGCGATGTGCGCCTGTCACCGACCGAAAAAGCCGCCCTGGATTCGGCCTGGGACACCGTCTCAGCATCGGGCGTAATCTGACTCGCAGGCCCGGGCCTCGATAGCAGCCGCCGTTTGAGGCGCCATCCCCATCTCCACGAGCATGCACTTGAGGTCGGCCGCCAGTTCCGGATCCGCCTCCCCGTCCAAGGCCAGGGCCGCGCCCAGAACCCCGTTATTCTGGTCACCGTCCCACCAGCAGAGCCGCGCCAGAAAACCTCGCGCCGCCCAGTGGCCCGGCTCGCGGACCAGGATTCGCTCCAGACAACAGCGGATGGTCGCCATGTCGCCCGCGTCGAAGGCCGCGGCGACCTGCTCCATCAATCCCGAGACCGTGGCCCCATCGACCAGCGGCCGGGGAGTCAGTTCGTCCAGCTTGGGTGAAAGCAGGCCCGTGTCCGTCCCGTCGGCCTGCAGCTCCTCCCAGGCCAGCTTGGCCTCGCTGCGGAAGGTCTCGTCGCGCTGGAACTGGCCGGCATGCCGGCGAAAACTGCTGAGGGGTTCGCGCAGCCAGATCCCGTCGCCGCGCGACAGCAGGGCGGTCCAGATGGTCACGTCGCCGTTGCGCCGCGCCGAGCGTCCCGCGTAACTCATCAGGTGCGGAGAGTTGTCCAGGATGTCGGCCTTGCGGAACATGGTGGTCGTGGGCTCGCCGATCCGGTTGATCCGATGGAACAGCACCAGATTGGCCAGCTGCCGACCGTCCACAAGGGCGTCTTGCTCCAGGATCGGTTCGTTGAAGCGCTTGTCCGGCAAGGGCGCGTCCTGGCCGTCGATGAGCCGGCGATAGCTGGTCACCAGGGTGGCGTCCGGATGCTCCATCAGGGCCCGCGCCATGCGTTCGACGCAGTGGGGCGCCAGCAGGTCGTCGTCATTGAGGTACTTCACCAGGGGCCCGGCGGCCATGTCGAACAGCTGCAGGTAGTTCCTGCGTCCACCGATGGTCCCCGGGTTGCGCTGGTAGCGCAGGGTCCAACCGGCGGGCACGCGTTCCCGTGCGGCCTCCACCAATCCAGCGACGGTGCCGTCGGGGCTGTCATCGGCCACGATGATCTCGCCCCGGGGCCAGGTCTGGACCAGGGCGCTCTCCAGGGCGGCGGCGAAATGCTCGCTCTTGTAGGCCGGAATGAGAATGCTCACCCCGGGCTCGTCACCCAGTTCCCGGCAAGGCTTGGTCAACACGGCCCGCCCGCCCTGCATGCGCCGCTTCGCGTCGAAGCCGCACACCCAGGCTTCCTTCTCCAGGTCCTGGCGCGGATAGCGGCCGTCCTTGGCGCCGACCGGCACGAGGAGACGACCACCCGGACCCAGCAACCGCCGCGCGCGGCGCAGCAGGCGATGGCGATCGGCACGACCCAACCGCCCCAGGTTTTCCCCTTCCAGGACGATGGTCTCCAGGCAGCCGCCGGGAACTCCGAAAACGCCGTGGATCGTTCGGGTCCAGGCGACCCCGATCCGGGTGCACAGTTTGATCGTGGGTTCCTCTGGCGAGCCCGTGACGGTCATGGTCAGGTCCGGATTCATGGTTTCGCCTCGGCTCGGGAAGGGGAAGCGTTCGCGGCGGCGGCCACCGCCGGGGCTTCGTCCAGGATGCGGCCCATCAACTCGCCCGCCAGGGCGATGTCCCGGGTGGAAACGGCCGTGCCCGTGGGCAGGACCATCACGCGCCGTCCGACTCGCTCGGTGCAGGGCAGATCCCAGCCGCCGGCGGGCGGGTGGGAGCGATAGGGTTCCATACGATGGCATCCGGGGTGGAAGTAGCGTCGCGCCAGCAGGTTCTCCGCCCGCAGCGCCTCCACCAGCTGGTCCCGGTCCAGCCCCGCCTGCTCCGCCTCGACTTCGCAGACCACATACTGGTGATTGTGACGGTTGCGCCCGTCCGTCGCCTGCAGGGAAATGCCCCGCAGGGGCGCCAGGGCCTCGCGCCAGGCGTCCATGTTGCGCCGGTTCACCGCCAGCCACTCCTCCATGCTCTCGAAGGAATTCAGACCCACGGCGGCGGACAGCTCGTTCATCTTTCCGTTGACCCCCAGGGCTTCCACGCGGTCCAGCCCCGTGAACCCGAAGTTGGACATCAGGCGCGCGCGGCGGGCCAGTTCATCGTCGTTGGTCACGATGGCCCCGCCCTCGGCGGAGTTCAGGAACTTGGTGGCGTGAAAGCTGAAGACCTCGAGGTCACCGAAGCCGCCCACCATCCGCTGGCCGTGGCTGCAGCCGAAGGCGTGAGCCGCATCGAACATGAGACGGATGCCGTGGCGATCGGCGATCTCCTGCAACGCATCCACCGGCGCCGGCCGGCCCCACAGGTGCACCGCGAGAATGCCCGTGGTGCGCGGGGTGATGAGCGCCTCGGCCTTTTGCGGGTCGATGAGGTGGGTGACCGGGTCGATGTCGCAGAACACCGGCCGGATGCCCTGCCAGGCCAGCGCGTGGGCGGTGGCCACGAAGGTGAACGCCGGCACGATGACTTCGCCGGCCAGACCCAGCGCCCGCGCCCCGATCTCCAGGGCGACGGTCCCGTTGCACATGGCCACGCAGTGCTTCACCTGGGCCCGCGCCGCCACCATGTCCTCGAAGAGCCGCACGTTGGGACCGAAGTTCGACAACCGGCGCGTATCCAGGATGGTCCCGATGCGTTGCAGCAGACGCTCGCGATCACCGATGTTGGGGGCGCCCACGTGCAGGGGACGCGGAAAGTGGGGCCTTCCGCCCAGGATGGCGAGCCGCATCCGGGCCTCAGTCGACACCGACATGCGCCACCTCCGGTTCGCGTTCCAGCTGGGGATCCCGGTAGGCCGGGAAATAGTCTGATGGCTCGGGGGCCAACGCGGCGTACGCCCCCGGATCCAGGATCGCCCCCAGCAACCAGGCATCGGCGGTGCGCGTGGCCCAGCCGGCCTTGAAGCGGTTCAGGCCGTCGGCAGGATCGTCGGTCAGGCCGGCTGCGGCGCCCAGGTCGGCGGTGGCAACTCCCGTCGCGCGCAGGAACCGCAGAACCGTCTGCATCAGGGCGTAGGACGCGCCGCCCCAGCGGTAGCCGTCGGGCGCGTATCCGGAAAGGTGGTGCCAGGCGCGAGAGCCCCCCGTGAACCACAGCTGCATGCCCAAAACGTCCCCCTGCGGTCCCACCGCCCGAGCCAGCACGGCCCCCGGCAGTCCGAGTTGCAGCGCGAAAGCTGCGCGGGAGAACCGGGCCGCGCCGGTGACGCCGTGGCGGCGGATCAGTTCGCCATACAGGGCGCACCAGGCGTCCAGGTGGGCGACCGGATCGTCGCAGATTTCGGTGCGGGCGTGACGCAGGAAGCGGCGCGCGTTGCGGCGGTGATGCGCCGTTCCGAACTCGCCCGACCCCGTGCCAAGGTCGACCAGGTGATGGGATTTCCAGGGACGGCAGACACCGTCGAACCCGCGGGTCTGCGGCGAGGTCAGGGGATCGGCCACCAGGACCAGACTGACCAGACCGTCGCGCCGCAGGCCGGCCAGATCCTCGTCCAGGCCCGACCAGTCGCGGCAGGCGAACAGGGGGTAGCAACCCACGGCATCGCGCAGGCCGTCGCCGCCCGAAATGGGCCTTTCGAGCACCCAACCGCCGCACGCGGGCAGGAACCGGGGTGACCCGATTTCTTGCAACGATTGAGCATATTGAGCATGGGCGTAGCTCAAATCCGACCCCGTTCTCCGGCCATTGCACCCACCACCGGCGTAACGCATTACTCGACAACATCTTGCAATCAATCGAGGCCGCGGTCGAAACCGCGCGCCGGAATCAGGGGAACAGATTGCAAGGAACGGACCGGGCAAGGGGGATCAGGCGGGCCAGGAGAACTTCTCCTCCAGGCAACGGACCGTGCGGTCGCGGTCCAGGGTCTCGATGACCAGGGAGATGCTGTTGATGGATGAGGCGACGGTCTGGGCCTGGATTCCGTCGACGCACAGGGCGGAGAACACCTGCCTGACCAGGGCGGGGCGCTCGCTGAAGTGGGGGCCGTAGAGGGTCAGGATCACCACGGGCGCGCGCACCTCGACCTTGCTCGGCTGGTATTCCCGGGACACCGCGTCGAGAATGTCGCGGTTGGCGGCGAGCTTATCGGTCTTCACGCAGAAGGACATGTTCTTATCGCCCTGGGCATCGTTGCCGAGACTGAGATACGACAAGGTGATGTCGCGGTCGGCGAACATGCCCAGGATGCCGCAGGCCGCACCGGGCAGCCAGTCGAACCCCAACACCTCCACCAGGCACAGGTCGTGCCGTTCCATCAGGCCCCCGCAGGGAATACGGATGCTCATGACGTCTCCCGGGAACCCGACGGCAGATCCTGCCGGGGCAAACGCAAGGTGAAGGTGGAGCCGCGGCCCGGCTCGCTCTGCAGTTCGATGGTCCCGCCCATCTGCTCGGTGAAGCGTCGAACGATGGGAAGTCCCAAACCCGTGCCCAGGTTGCTCATCTGCTGGGCCTGGCTCGTGCGATAGAACTCGTCGAAGACCCGGCCCTGGTCTTCCGGGGCGATGCCGATTCCCCGGTCACTGACCGTCAGAACGACCACCCCCGGATCCATCCGCAGAAGGATGTTCACCTGGCCGCCGTCTTCGCTGTAGCGCACCGCGTTGCTCACCAGGTTGCTCACGATCTTCTGCAGCATACCCGGGTTACCCAGCATGTACGGCTGATCGGGAGGCAGATCCATGGTCACCGTGATATTCCGGCGCGATGCCTCTTCGCTCAACTGGTCGGTGATGCGGGCGATGAGGACGTTCAGATCCACCGTCTCCATCGTCTCCCGTTTCACATCGCCGCCACGGGTGAATTCCGCCAGATCCTTGATCATGGTGAGCGCGTGGCCGAGCCGGTTGACGGCCCGCTCCAGCAGGTCACGGACCTTTTCCGGCAGCTCCAGCCCTTTCAGCTCCAGGACGGCATCCACCGCGCTTTGAGCCGTGGCGACCGGGCTCTTGATCTCGTGGGTCACGAAACGGAAGAACTCCAGCTTGGCCCGATCGGCCGCCAGCAGTTCCTTCTGCCTGTCCACCAGCTCATCCTTGATGGCGCGGTTGTGCTTCATGATGGTGGAGCCGATGTAGGCCGCCACCAGCTGCACGAGGCAGAAGGCCCCCAGGGTCAGCAGGATGAAGGGCGGCTCGTGGGTGATGGGGCCGGCGCTCAGCAGGTGATGATGCGGCAGGATGTGGAAATACTCGCCCGCCACGTCGGCGGTGAACAACACGATGGCCAGGCCCGCAATGTGGAACACGTCCCGCCCCTTGAACAGCAGGCTGGCGATGATCACGTGGACCAGATACAGGTAGAGCAGGGGGTTTTCGATGCCGCCGGAGAGGTTGAGCATCACCGTCAGCAGGACCAGGTCGCCGGCCATCTGCAGTTTCACGTGCATCAGTTCGACCGGCAGCCGGGTCGGCGGCACCCGGCGGTTGCGAATGGTATAGACCGTGTTGAGGACCGCCAGCACCCCCGTCACCGCCAGCAGTTCACCCGTGGGCAGGGAGGAGGGAAGAACGCGGGTCGCGACCGCCGTCGCGCACAGAGCGCCGACGACGGCCGCCCAGCGCAACTTGTCGAACCACACCAACCTGCGGCGCAGCGAGGCGGCCGACACGAAATGGCTGGATGGCTCGTCCAGAAGGGCGGGAACAGTCGTCACCGTCTGCAACCTTCCGCGGGTAAATCCCGGACTAGGCTTGGGCCGGTAGGTGCTTGCGCACCAGATCGACCAGCATGCGGGGACTGACCGGCTTCTCGAGAAATTCGTCCACGGGCAGGAAATCCTGGTCCTTGGCCGGGTCGAAACCGAACCCCGTCTGGTCGGTCACCGCCGTCAGCATCAGGATGGGAATATCCCGGGTAGCCTCGTCCCCGCGCAACACATACGCCACCTGGAAGCCCTCGTCAACGGCACCCATCATCACATCCAGCAGGATGAGGTCGGGATGCTGGTCGCGGGCCGCATCGAGCCCCCGCTGTCCCGACTGCGCGTCGATCACCCGGAAGCCTTCGTTCTCCAGGGTCATGCGGAGGATCTCCACCAGATCGATGTCGTCGTCGATGATCAGAATGGTCCGGTCAGTGCTCACGGGAAACCTCCGCGTTGATTGCTGCGACAATTCCGGGCACGGCGGCCGCCACCTCGTCGGACAACCCCGTGTTGATCTCGACGCGAGCCGGCTGCACCCCGACGATCCGGAGCCGGTCGGGCAGCCGACCCAGGCGCCGAGCCAGATCGAAGGCCTCGGCCAGACCGAACCCGTGCAGGGAAAGATGGTCCGACCGGATCCGCAGGCGCACCTCGTCGGGCCCGAACACGGCGACCGATCCCGGTGCCAGCCCCATGACCGCGGCGTCGATCACCACGTTCAACCCGGTCGGATCCAGGTGATCCACCAGGGCCAGGGCGTCGGTTCCCAGGTCCCTCAGCTCCGCGTCCGACCACAGATCCGCGGCGCGGGCATGGTCCAGGACGGCCGCGCCCACACCGTCGTCCCCGTAGAAGGAGTTGCCCACCGCGATGATCTTCATGTCCGCCTATTCGATGAAATCCACATCCAGCATGTGCACCGAGCACGAGATGCAGGGGTCGTACGCCCGCACCAGCATCTCCAGGTTCCCGACGATCTCCTCCTGCGTCTGGCCCAGGATCTCCGGCACCAGCTTCTTCATGTCGTCGTCGATGTTCGCGAGATTCTGGCCCGTGGGAATGATGCAGTTGGCCGCCGTCAGACGACCCTGCCGGTCGTAGGTGTACTCGTGGTACAGGATCCCCCGCGGCACCTCGGTGGCGCCCACCCCGGTGCCGAAACGGTTCGGTTCCTGGTTCGGCGCCTCGGGCTGGAGACCGCGCTCCAGCAACTCGTCGATGATGGCGATGCCGTCCATCGCGCAGTGGGCCGCCTCCACCACCTGGGCGATGGTGTTCATGTACGGGTTGCAGCAGCCGGGTTCCAGGCCCATGGCCGCGGCGGCCTCCCGGGCCAGGCCGCACAGCCGGTCGTGGTTGTTGTTCCAGCGCGCCAGCGCCCCCACGAAGTAGCTGGAGCGATTGTGCCGGCAATGCTTGCTGGTGCTGTGGGGCACGATGTACTCGTTGGTCAATTCGCGATACATGGAGTCGGGCACGCACCCGGTGTCCGAGCTGCAGATGTCCCCGTCGTACAGGGCGTAGTCGTCGTCGCTGCGCAGGGAAATGAACTCGGTCTCGCGCGTGAAGTCCGGGATCTCGCCGGCCAGGGCCTGCATGGTCTCCACCGTGGCGATCAGGTCGGGCTTCAATTCCTCCGTCAGACGCCGCCGCAGCTCACCGAGTTCCTCGGCCGTCGGGATACGCGTGAAGCCCCCCGGCACCGGGGTGATGGGATGCACCGCGCGGCCGCCCACGATCTCGCCCACGTCGTTGGCCAGCCGTTTCATGCGCAGGGCGCGCAGGACCACCTCGGGATGCGACGCCACCAGCGGGAAGACCGACCCCACCTTGAGAAAATCCGGTGCGGCCAGGAAGTAGGCGTGCAGCACGTTGGACTGGATCGTCGCTCCGTGGATCAGCAGCTTGCGCAGCAGCACGGTCTGCTCGCTGACCGTCAGACCCAGGGCCTGTTCCGTGGCCTTCATCGAGGTCATCTGGTGGCCGAGGGAACAGATTCCGCAGATGCGCGAGGTGATGATGGCCGCCTCGTGGAAGCTGCGCCCCTTGAGCATGGCCTCGAAGTAGCGCGGCGCCTCGACGATCTCCAGCTGGGCCTTCTCCAGCCTTCCGTCGCGCATGTTCACCACGATGTTGCCGTGCCCCTCGACCCGGGTCAGGTGCTCGACGTTGATGTCCAGGTTCATGGTCATGACTTGAGCCCCTCCAGTTCGTGGCTGTTGTAGAGGTGCAGGCGCTTCCAGGCTTCGTTCACCGACAAGCCGTGCGTCACCAGAATGTCCTCCATGGCCTTCAGGTTGGGTTCGGGCACCAGGCCGCGGCAGCCGGTGCAGTACTGGCCGACGCTGGGACACTGGGCGTCGCAACCCCCGCGCGTGACCGGACCGAGGCAGATCATGCCCCGTTCGTAAACGCACTCGTTCTCCTTGAGCTTGCACTCCACGCACACGGCGCTCGTCGGCTCGACCGGCTGCTTGCCCATGACCAGAGCCGTGAAGACCTTCAGGAATTCGATCTGGGTCATGGGGCAGCCGCGCACGTTCACGTCGACCTTCACCACCGACGACAGCGGCAGCGCGGGCAGGGTCGGGAAGAGATACTTGTCCTTGCCGTAGACCTCTTCGCGCACCTCTTCGATGGGTCGCGTGTTCTTCATGCTGTTGATCCCGCCCTGGACGGCGCAGGCGCCCACCGCCACCAGGACCTTGGCCCGGCGCCGGATCTCGTTGATGCGCTTGATGCAGTCGGGCGTCGAGAGCGACCCCTCCACGAAGGCGATGTCGTACTCACCCGGCCGGTCGTCCATGGCCTCGCGCCACTCGACGATGTCGACGTGGCCGAGCATGTCCAGCAGCTGGTTCTCGAAGTTGAGCTGATTGAGCTCGCAACCCTCGCAGCCGGTGAAGTCGAAGATCGCAACGCGCGGTTTTGCGGCCATCAGAGCGCCTCCTCGAGGGATTTCAGATCCGGATAGTGGTACACCGGGCCGTCCTGGCAGACGTAGGAATGGTTGATCTGGCAGTGCCCGCACTTGCCGACCCCGCACTTCATGCGCCTTTCGAGCGACATGTAGATGCTCTCGTCGGACAGGCCGCGGGACTTGAGCGCCAGCAGCACGAAGCGATACATCACCGGCGGCCCGCACACGCAGCACACCGTCTTGCCCAGTTCCAGTTCGAGGCCGGGGATCAGGGTGGTGATCACGCCGGTCCGGCCGGCCCACGCCGGCGAGCCGCGATCCACCGTGACGTGGAAATCCACCCCGGGATCCTTTTTCCAGGCTTCCCGTTCCTCGGTGAAGAGCAGTTCCTCGTCGCTGCGGCTGCCGTAGCAGATGATCAACCGGCCGAAATCATCCCGCCGGTCCAGCACGAAGTTGATCAGCGACCGCATGGGCACCAGGCCGATGCCACCGGCCACCACCAGCACGTCCTTGCCCTTGAAGCGTTCGACATCGATCCCGTGGCCGAAGGGACCGCGGATGCCCAGCTTGTCGCCGGGTTTCAGGGCGGCGAGCTTCTCGGTCAGCAGGCCGACCTTGCGGATTCCCAGCTCGAACGTGCCCTTGCGCGTCGGCGAGGATGAGATGGAGAACGGGGCCTCGCCCACGCCGAACAGGGAGACCTCCACGAACTGGCCGGGTTGGTGGCCCAGGTCCGCGCCGCCGGGAAGTTCCACCGTGTAGAGGGTTTCCAGCGCGTTCAAGGGCTTGATGTCCCGGAGCGTGGCCATGGTCGGCAGATACAGGTCCCGGGGTTCCTGCGGCTGGATCAGTTCATTCAGCTTCATGACGCAACTCCTCTAGACGGCCGTGGTCGGGTGTTTCTCGAAGTCGGAAACGCACCGGTTCACGATGCTGACGATGCTGATCCCCGCGGTGCAGTAGGCGGTGCAGCGCCCGCAGCCGACGCACCAGGGATGTCCGGTCCTGTCGCTGAGATACTTGAACTTCCGCAAGACACGGTGGCGTTGCCGTTCGGCCAGACCGCCCCGGAAAACCTCGCCTCCGGCCACCTCGGTGAACTCGCGCAGCATGCACCCGTCCCAGATGCGTTCGCGCGTGCCGCCGGTGACCTTGATGTCGACGTTCTCCTCGACGTTGAAGCAGTAGCAGGTCGGGCAGACGATGTTGCACGAGCCGCAACCGACGCACTTCTGCGCGGTCTCCTCCCAGACGGGACTGCTGTAGCTGGCCGCCATGACCTCGTTCAGCCGGGCCTGGGGCAGGAAGATGTGCTGATGGAAATGACCCGGCGAAGGTTTGCCTTGTTCCGCCTGGGGCAGGTCGAATCCGGCCAGGATTTCGCCCCCCTTTTCGGTCACGGTCTCAACCTGGTAGCCGCCGCCCACGCGGGACAGGAAGACGTCGAAGCCCTCGGTCTCCAGGGGACCGATACCCACCGATCCGCTGAAGTGGAATTCATCCGGTTCGTAGGACACCCCGACCCAGATCACCCCCTCGCGGCGCTTCAGGTAGTTTTTCTCGGGCTGGCCCTGGCTGAAGTTGTAGTCCAGACGATCGATGGCGGCGCGGTCATAGGAATGGATGCCCAGCAGGACAGCGTCCAGGGGCTCGACCGTCGCCGCGGCGAACGACTGATCCGTCAGATCGAATTTCAACAGTTCATCCCGGGGCGGTTGGAAGTACTTCTTCACCGATTGCATGGTCCGGGAATAGTCCAAGACCACGGCGGCCGGATTGGTGACTTTGTCCAGGGCCACCGAATGCCGCCCCATGCGCTGGGGCGCATACACGGCCTTCTGGTGCATGAGGTGCGAGACCAGGGCCTCCACGCGGTCACTGGCCAGGAATTTCAGGTCCATGGGCCCTCCCCTCACCGGCGGGTTGATAATCCGAATGACATCATTTCAAGCGAGTTACGCATGAAATGTTTTTATTTAAACAGTTTGTGTCAAGTTAAAAACAATTATTGCGCTGTGAGCCTAAATGGGACCGGATTGGGCCTCATGCCCCCGAATGGTCGGGATGCAAACATCCACACCTGTGAGAGCTCGCAAAACGTTGATACCGATAATTCAGCATCCAGCGAGGCGGGCTGACCGAGTCGACGGCCGCGAGATCTTCAGCGGCGGCGTGGCTCTCGCCCAAGAGTGGTGGAACCGGTCAATCATTGACACCAACCTCCAGCGGCTTCAGTATCTCCGGGAGACCGGGACCTTGCATCAGATGATTGCGGCCGCCTGTTCCGTGGATCACGCCCCCCGGGTCCCCTCCCTTTTCGCGGAGCGTGATCTGCCGGCGCGTGAAATCCACAGCAACACGCCAAGGAGGGAAACCAGATGGGCCTTCCAGTAACACAGGGGGCTTACAACCTGCTTGAAGAGAAGTGGATACCTGTTCTTTACGGAGATGGGAAGACGGAGCGTGTTGGAATCTGCAAGGCGCTGAAAGATGCCCATAAAATCCGGCAGATA
>Ga0210044_10002729_pt1 | contig 25893 bp, 27 predicted proteins | sample CryGey13umfilter_2_FD_183959 | JGI IMG/M metagenome (GOLD analysis project Ga0210044, IMG submission 183959) | Groundwater microbial communities from aquifer in Utah, USA - Crystal Geyser 4/9/14 3 um filter (SPAdes) (version 2) | ecosystem: Environmental > Aquatic > Deep subsurface >... | reverse complement strand
TTTAATAAATTCATAATAATACGGTTTATTAAAAAAAAAATAATAAATTTGCAGCCGTCTTAAAAAAATTAAAACTTATAAAATAATGTACGCAATAGTTGAAATAGCAGGGCAACAATTTAAAGTTAGCAAAGATCAACAGCTTTTTGTACATCGTTTAGAAGGAAAAGAAGGTAGCAAAGTTACTTTCAGTAATGTACTTTTAATTGATGATAACGGAAAAGTTAATGTTGGCGCCCCAGCTGTAGCAGGTGCAAGTATTTCAGTAAAAATACTAGAACACCTTAAGGGCGATAAAGTTATCGTGTTTAAAAAGAGAAGAAGAAAAGGATATAAAGTTAAAAACGGACACCGTCAGTATTTAACGAAAATCCAAGTAGAAGGAATTTCTGAAAAAGGTGGTGTTAAACCAACTGCTGAAAAAGCAGAATCTAAAGTTGAAGTGATAGCTAAAGCCCCTAAAGCTGGAGTAACTACAGCTAAAAAGGAAGCCGCACCAAAAGCTGATGTTAAAAAGCCTGCTGTTAAAAAAGCAGCTCCAAAAGCAGCTCCAAAAGCAGCTGCTAAAAAACCTACTAAAAAAGAAGATAAATAAAAAATAAAAATAGTATTGTTAAGGGTTTTTGTTTGGTTAACCTCAAACTTTAAACTTTAAACTTTAAACTTTAAAGATATGGCACATAAAAAAGGAGCCGGTAGTTCTAAAAACGGTAGAGAATCGGAAAGTAAACGATTAGGAGTTAAAATTTTTGGTGGACAAGCAGCAATCGCTGGTAACATTATTGTTCGTCAAAGGGGTACAAAACACAATCCTGGCGTAAATGTAGGTATTGGAAAAGACCATACATTATATGCCTTGGCAGATGGTGTGGTTAGTTTTAGAAAAAAAAGAGATAATAAATCTTTTGTTTCAGTTGATCCTATTACTGAAGCGTAAGGTTTATATACCAAATTTTTATGCTCCTGTATCTAAATTATAGATACAGGAGTTTTCGTTTTTATAAGTACCTATTTGGTATTTTTGTGTAAACAATATTTATTAAAAAGTTATCATGTTACAAACATCATTTATCAGAGAAAACAAAGAATTAGTTATAGAGCGACTTAAAAAAAGAAATTTTGATGGTAAAGAAATTATTTATCAAATTTTGAAGTTAGATGATGATAGAAAGGCTAATCAACAACAACTAGATGAAAATTTGGCAGCAGCTAATCAGTTCGCCAAACAAATTGGTGAGTTGCATAAAAGTGGAAAGCAAGAAGAAGCTAATTTGTTAAAAGAGCAAACAGTAGAGCTGAAAGAAATAAGCAACACCTTAAAAGAAGAACAAAATTCGATTGCTGAAAATTTACAGCAATTACTTTATAGAGTACCTAATATTCCCAACGAAATAGTTCCTGCAGGAAAATGTGCAGATGACAACGAAATAGTTTTTGAAGAAGGTAGTATTCCAAAATTAATAGAAAACGCCCTTCCACATTGGGAGTTGGCAAAAAAATACAACCTCATCGACTTTGAATTAGGAGTGAAAGTTACTGGAGCTGGATTTCCATTTTACATCGGACAAGGAGCAAGATTGCAACGAGCATTAATCAATTTTTTTTTAGACCAAGCACGAGATGCAGGATATACAGAAATATTACCCCCATTAATGGTAAATGAAGCTTCGGGATATGGGACAGGACAATTACCCGATAAAGAAGGACAAATGTATCACGCACCCATCGATGATTTTTATTTAATCCCTACTGCTGAGGTTCCTTTAACCAATATGTTCAGAGATGTTATTGTAAAAAAAGAAGATTTTCCAATTAAAGTTACTGGATATACTCCTTGCTTTAGAAGAGAAGCGGGTTCTTATGGTAAAGAGGTGAGAGGCTTAAATAGATTGCATCAATTTGATAAAGTGGAGATTGTTCAAATTCAACATCCAGCTGAATCTTATGCTACCCTAGATACGATGGTGGAACATGTAAAAGGATTACTTCAAAAATTAGAATTACCATATAGAGTTCTTAAACTTTGTGGTGGTGATTTAGGCTTTACTTCAGCATTAACTTACGACATGGAAGTGTTTTCAGCAGCTCAAGTAAAATGGTTAGAGGTAAGTTCTGTATCTAATTTTGAAACTTTTCAAGCCAATCGACTAAAATGTAGGTATAAAGATGAAAATGGTAAAATGCAATTGGTACATACACTAAATGGAAGTGCTTTAGCGTTACCCCGAATATTAGCTGCATTATTAGAAAATAACCAAGCCAAAGAAGGTATTAAAATCCCAAAAGCATTGGTTGCTTATACTGGATTTGATTTAATTAAATAAAGATAAATATGAAAAAATACATTATACTCTCATTAATCTTTGCTATTGGCTTTAGTTCTTGTAAAAATGCTTTTGAAAAAGAATTAGGAGAGGTTGAAAAATTACTTGCAGAAGTAAACGAAACAGAAAAATCATTGTTAGCAGTAGACACGGCAAAAGTATTTTCAACTAAAAGACAAATGGAAAAAGATTTGCTGACGATTAATGCTATAAATGATACCTTAACTAAAGCTGAAGCTTTTAAAATTGATGAACTTTTTTCTAGTAAAAAACGTGTCTTCCGATTAGCTGAAAATTATGCTGATTTTTTTGGACAAATCAATTTTTCTAAAAATCAATTAAAAAATCTTAAACAAGATATAGAAAATGGCTTAATTACTAAAGAAGATTTTGCAATACATTTTGTGGAAGAGCAAAATGCTGTTTCTGAATTAAAGAAAAAAATTTCTAAGAGAGTTGATGGCTTAGACGTTGATTTAGAAAAGTTTAGGTTGTTTAGACCAGCTATTGATGAATTTATCGAGCATAGAAAAAATAAAGCAGCTGATGAACTTGTGAAATGAAATTTATTTTTAAAATAGTAGTTGCAGTTAGTTTAGTTGTTTTTATATCAACTCACCTAAAAGCACAAAAACAATCAGATGATCGATTGGCAGCTCAATACTTTGATAATAAAGAATACGATAAAGCAGTACTATTTTATGAAAAATTATTCGACAAAACTCATTCACCAACTTATTATGTGAGATTATTAACCTGTTTTATAGAATTAAAAGAATATAAAAATGCAGAGAAACTTATTAAAAGAGAACTGAAAAATTTTCCTTTCCAACTCGAATTTTGGACAGATTTAGGCAATTTGTATAAAATTTCAGGAAATGAAGCCGACAGCAAGCAATCTTATGAAAAATCACTTAAACTATTATCACCCAACAACGAACAAATAATGGCTTTAGCCAATGGCTTCTTAAAGTACAGAGAAACAGAATATGCCATTCAAACTTATATAAAAGGGAGAAAATTAGTCAATGGAAGTTATCCTTTTAATTTTGAGTTAGCACAAGTTTATAGCCTTCAGGGAAATACAGAAGCCATGTTAGAAGAGTATTTATCGCTTTTGTTATATCAAGAATCATACATTCAAAGTGTTCAAAATGCACTTCAAACTGCTTTAGATCCTGATGATAATGGAGAAAAAAAAGCACTCTTAAAAACACTTTTAATTAAATATATTCAGAAAAATGGAGATGCTAAAGTGTTTTCTGAGCTATTAATTTGGACGTATATCCAAGAGAAAAATTTTAATGGAGCATTTATTCAAGCAAAAGCATTAGATAAAAGGCAAAAAGAAATGGGGAATAGATTGGTCGAATTGGCAAAATTAAGTTTAGAAAATAAAGATTATGAAACAGCAATAAAATGTTATCAGTATGTGATTGAAAAAGGGGTAGATAACTACTATTACATCAGCAGTAAAATGGAATTGGTAAATGTTTATAATTCGAAAATTATAGATTCGCAAAATTATACAGTAGAGGATTTATTGTCTTTAGAAAAAACCTACAACACTACAATTAATGAATTAGGAAGAACTGCTTCAACAGCTTCTTTATTAAGAGGTTTAGCTCATTTACAAGCATTCTATTTACACAATACAACTGGAGCAATTAACTTATTAAATGAAATTATTGCGATGCCTCGATTAGATCCACACGATGTCGCCAAAAGTAAAATAGAGTTGGCAGATGTCCTTTTATTTACCGATGAAATATGGGACGCATCTTTACTTTATTCTCAAGTTGAAAAAGAATATAAATTTGACCAAATCGGTGAAACTGCAAAATTTAAAAATGCTAAAATTTCTTTTTATACTGGTGATTTTGCTTGGGCAAAAACCCAATTGGATGCATTGAAAGCATCAACATCAAAATTAATTGCTAATGATGCCATGCAATTATCAGTTACTATTACTGATAATATTGGAATAGATACTACTGAAGCACCATTGTTAATGTTTGCAAAAGCTGATTTATTAGACTATCAAAATAAAAATAATGAAGCACTACTTATGTTAGATTCTTTAAAATTAGCTTATCCCAATCATACCATTGCTGATGATATTTTATTTAAACGATTTCAAATCAACTATAAACAAAAAAAATACGAAGAAGCTGCACAAAATTTAGAAGATTTAATAAAAGATTATTCTTTCGATATTTTAGCAGATGATGCTATTTATCAATTGGCTTTATTAAATGATAATATTTTGAACAACAAACCAAAAGCTGCTGAACTATACAAAAAAATAATGTTTGATTATCAAAGCAGTATTTATGTGGTAGATTCTCGGAAAAGGTTTCGTGCGTTAAGAGATGAATTGAAGATTATTAAAATTGAAGATGATATTTTAGAATTTGAAACCAACTAAATGAGTGTAATTAATTGGTTAGAAAACAACATGCTTTCTTGTCCTTATAAGCAGTATTTAGGAGTAGATTGTTTTGGATGTGGAATGCAACGCTCGTTGATTGAATTATTGAAAGGGAATTTTGTTACCAGTTTTTATTTATATCCAGCATTACTTCCAATGATAATTCTATTTTTATTTTTAATAGCACATCTCATTTTTAAATTTAAAAATGGAGGAACTTGGTTAAAGTACCAATTCATTTTTGTAGTGTCTATTGTTGTTATTAATTTTATTGTTAAACTTAGTTTCATTGGATGACTTAAAGTCATCCAATGAAACTAAAAATATTCAATTATGAAAATCCTAACAGCCCAACAAACAAGAGAAGCAGATGCTTATACCATTAAAAATGAACTGATAAAATCGATTGATTTAATGGAAAGAGCCTCACGGAAATGTGCGGATTGGTTAATGAATAAATTTGACCAAACAATAACTTTTACTTTTTTTTGTGGTGTTGGCAATAATGGTGGAGATGGATTAGCAATAGCAAGAATGCTAAAACAAAATGGCTATGAAATAATGGTGTTTGGTGTTTGTTTTTCTGAAAAACATACCCCCGATTTTGATACTAATTTAAGTAGAATTAAAACTATTGGGATTAACCCAATTCTTTTAACAGAAAAAGAATACCAATTTATTCTTTCACAAAAAACGGTAGTCATTGATGCAATTTTTGGTTCTGGTTTAGCTCGTCCTATCGATGGATTTGTTGCAGAAATAATTTACAAAATAAACAATACCGATGTTGATATTATTGCTATTGATATACCTTCTGGCTTATTTAGTACAAGTAATATTAATAATAACTTGGATAACATCATCCATGCAAATTATACACTTACATTTCAACAACCAAAATTGACGATGATGTTCCCAGAAAATTTTAGGTTTGTTGGCGAATTTGAAATTTTAGATATTGGTTTACATCAAGAATTTTTAAATAAGGTGAGCACATCATATTATTACCTGACATTAGACTTAATAAAAACTATTTTACATCAACGAGAAAAGTTCTCACATAAAGGAAATTATGGACACGCCTTGTTAATCGCAGGGAGTAAGGGGAAAATGGGGGCAGGAGTACTATCTGCTAGAGCATGTTTAAGAACTGGTGTTGGTTTGTTAACAGTTCTTATCCCAAAAAATGGAGTGCAAATTATACAAACCACTGTGCCAGAAGCCATGTGTATTGGTGATGCAGCGGATAATTACATTTCAGTTTTACCTGATATAACTAACTTTGATGGGGTAGGTATAGGTCCAGGATTGGGAAAAGAGAAACCAACACAAAATGTACTTAAACTATTAATCCAAAATTCTATTTATCCATTAGTGATAGATGCAGATGCAATTAATATTATTTCAGAAAACTTAACATGGCTATCTTTTATCCCACAAAACAGTATTCTAACACCCCATCCAAAAGAGTTTGAACGTTTAGTCGGTAAATGGTCAACTGATGAGGAAAGATTAGAAAAACAGAAAGTACTCTCCACAAAAAAAAAACTTATTGTTGTTTTAAAAGGAGCGAACACTTCTATTAGTTTACCAGATGGTACTGTTTATTTTAACTCAACTGGTAATGCAGGAATGGCTACTGGTGGAAGCGGAGATGTGCTTACTGGAATGCTTACAAGTTTGTTGGCTCAGGGCTATTTACCTAAAGAAGCAGCTATTTTTGGAGTTTATTTACATGGATTAGCTGGAGATATTGCAAAGAATAAAGTTGGAATTAATTCATTACTTGCTAGTGATATAATTAATTGTATATCAAATGCTTATAAAAAATTAACCAACTAAGAAAAGTATCAAAATAAAAATGTTATTTAATAACTCTATTTTTTGGTACATTTGTTTTTCATTAATATAAAATATGAATTTAGAATCAATTATTTCGATTACCGGTAAATCTGGTTTATTTAAAGTGATTTCACAAACTAAAAATGGTTTGATTGTAGAATCAATTGTTGATGGTAAAAGAATGCCTGTTTATGCATCTGAAAAAGTGAGTGCCCTAAACGACATAAGTATTTATACACATAAAGACGATATGCCTTTAAAAGAAGTGTATGAAAAAATGTATAAAAAAACTGCTGGTAAAGCAGCCATCGATCCTAAATCTACTCCAGAAGAATTAAGAAGTTATTTTAAAGAAGTAATAACAGATTTTGATGAAGAAAGGGTTTATAATTCTGATTTAAAAAAGTTGTTCTTGTGGTTTAATCTTTTGATTGAAAAGAAATTATTAAAACCAACTGAAAAAGAAGAAAAAGTAAAGAAAACAGAAAAAGATAAAAAAGTAGTTCAGCCAAAAAAAATAGTTAAAAAACCTGTTGCTAAAACATTTACACCAAAACAATCAGGAGCTAAAGGTGGTTCTAAAACTTCAATGCCTTCTAAAAAAGGGGGGTAATGCTTTGATTGTAAATAAAAAATAAGATTAGTTGTTTTTTAACTAACCTTTTTTTTCAAATCGTTTTAAGATTTAATCAAATCAATTTTTAGTTCTCTTTTGGGGTCGCTCCACATAAAATCCTTTATGTTTCGGTCTTTTTCAATATCAACATCCTCTTGATAGTTCAATTTGTTTTTTCTACATTTATAACCTAGAAAAATTAGCAATCATGAAAATAAAATCGTTATTACTTGTCATTTTAATTGTTATAGGACTCCATTCTTTTGGTCAAGATACATTGGCAATGTATAGAGAAGGAAAGCTTTGGGGATTTATCAATTTAAAAGGAGATACACTTATTGAAGCTAAGTTTGGTATATGTGAAGATTTTAATAGTGGATTAGCGAAAATTGGGATTGATAAGTTTGTTAGACCAAACGGAGAAATATTTTATGTTAGAAACTATGTAAAAAGAAATCTTATTGATGTACGTGAATTTAGTGATGGATATTTGGGAGTGAAAGTGATAAATTTTTGGGGTTATTTAAATACAGAAGGAGAATTAATAATTCCAACTAAATACATATATACTACAGATTTCATAGATGGGTATGCCGCTGTACAGACAAAAGAAGAGTTTTTTATTATTGATAAAAAAGGGAATGAGCAAAAAGTGATGAATAATGAAAAGAAAAAAATTTCTTACATTAAAAAGTTTTCTGAAGGTTTAGCGCCCATAGAGAGTAAAGGGGATCTTTGGGGGTTTGTAAATGAGAAAGGTGAAATAGTTATTGGAACTATGTATTTAGGAGTTGGTTATTTTAAAGGAGGTATAGCATGGGCAAGAACTGTTGATAATAAAATTGGCTTCATTAATAAAGAAGGCGACTGGGTAATTGATCCTTTATATGATACAGCTAGTGACTATGATGTTGTCAGTGGTTTGGCTAAGGTTCATGGAAAAGATGGTTGGGTATATGTAAATATGAAGGGAGAAGAAAAAAAATTCGAAAATTCAAGAGATCATCAACGTTTTTCCGATGGAATGTGCCGTGAAACTAAACAAATGGGTAATGCAAAAAGTGGATATTTAAATAATGAAGGAAATTGGGCTATTGAACCAACATATGGTATTGCAGAACATTTTAATAATGGCTATGCCGCTGTTAGATATAAAAATAATTGGGGTGTGATTGATAAAAAGGGGAAATGGATTATAGAGCCAAAATATGGTTATATTAAAGGGTTTTATCCTGTAGATTAATTTTATTTCTGAGTTTGCAATTTGGAGAAATTGCAAACAAAATATTTTCAAAAAAAACGTTTTAAAATTAAATTTAAAAATCAATTTTAGTTCTTTTTGGGGTTGCCCCACATAAAATCCTTTATGTTTCGGTCTTGCTCAATGTCAACATCCTCTTGATAGTTCCATTTGTTTTCATTAAAAAAATAAGCATCAAAACGATTTAATGAAGGACCATAATATTCGTAAATTCCTTCTAGTGAAGAACTAGCAGGGACTAAAAAATCAAAAACTATTTTCTTTTCTTTGGGATGGTATTTTAACGACATCACTACATTCTCGGAATATTCAAAAAGTACCCTTTTTTTTGTTTTTCCTTTATTTTTAAAAATAGGAGCCCCAAGTTTAATAGTGCCATTATTGCCAACATCAATAACATCAATAATTTTTTTGTTGGTCAAGTTATTATTGCCATCCCAACCTAATAGCGTGTAATAATTTTTACTTAATTTTTTATCGTAAATTATTTTGTAATACAAAGCTCCGTACCACATTTTAGGAACGAGGACTTTTGTTTCAGGGTTCATCATTTCATCAGATTGATCAACTAATTCAATAACCTGAAAGGTTTGCCCCTTTTTTTCTTTTTTTAGTTGTAAAAAAGCAAAATATTCGAAAGTGCCATCATTTAAAGGTAAAGCCCAATTGTAAATTTTTAATTCATTTTCTTTTAAGATGCTTATGGTTTTTAAGGAGTCAAATTGATATTCGAAAGAAGCCTCATTTATTAACAGTTCCTTTAAAGTAGTTTTAAATTTTTCGTTGGCAACATATTTTTCTTGGTCAGAGATTTCACTAATTAACTGTTCTCCAATTGCGTTTAATTCAGTAATTGCAACATCAAAATCGATTGTTGTTTTTTGAGAAAATCCAAAAGCGGAAAAACAAAAAAGGAGGAATAATATTGATGACTGTTTTAACAATAGTAAATTTAATTATATTTCAACAACTTTACCACACATATTTCAGCATAAAAAAACCGTGTATATTAGTTATACACGGTTTTATGAAGTTAATATTGCACAATAAAAATTATGCGTTGTGCATACTTTCTTTTTTAGTAATCAATTCCGCTTCTGTTTCTTTTACATTTTCATCAGGAACACAACAATCTACTGGACAAACAGCCGCACATTGTGGTTCATCATGAAAACCTTTACACTCTGTACATTTGTCAGGAACAATATAGTAAAAATCCATACTTACTGGTGTTTGAACCGCATCCGCATCAACTGTAGATCCATTTTTTAACTTAAAATTACCTGAAACATCGGTTCCATCACTCATTTTCCATTCATCACCACCTTCATAAATTGCATTGTTTGGACACTCAGGTTCGCATGCTCCACAATTAATGCATTCGTCAGTTATTATTATTGCCATTTTTTTAAAAGTTTTATGTTAGTAAATTTGTCTGCAAATATAAATAAATGAGTTTAAAAAAAAGAATAAATGCCTTAGTTCTCTTAGGGTTATTTTTAAAACAGTTTGAGAGTTCTGTCCACAATAAAGCTATTCAACACATCAATACTATTTTTTATAAAGAGTTTAAAGAATTGGTGGAAAGACAAAAAGCGTATAATGGTTGGTTTACTAAAGAAAATGTAATTACATCAATTACTGAAATTGGAAATTTGTTAAATGAGGATAAACTCCAAAACTGGATTTCTTCTTATCACATCATAGAAAAGCCTAACAAAAATATTGGAGTGATAATGGCTGGTAATATTCCTTTAGTTGGTTTTCATGATTTTCTTTGTGTGTTAATTTCTGGAAATAAATTACAAGCAAAATTAGCTTCGAATGATAACACCTTAATTAAAAAAATAGGAGAAATACTGATTTTTATTGAACCCACTTTTATCGATAAAATTTCTTTTGTTGATAGATTGGAGAATTTTGATGCTGTAATTGCAACAGGAAGTAATAATACCGCACGATATTTTCATCACTATTTTTCTAACTACCCTCATATTATAAGAAAGAATAGAACTTCTATCGCCATCATCAACGAGTATGATACTATGGAAGAAATTAAGCCTTTAGGAAAAGATGTTTTTCAATATTTTGGATTAGGGTGTCGAAGTGTTTCAAAACTATACATACCAAAAGGATACCGAATGGATACTATTTTTAAAGCTTTTTATGATGATTATCAAGAAGTTACTAATAATAATAAATATGCCAATAATTACGATTACAATAAAGCTGTTTATTTATTAGGCAATAATCAACTACTGGATAATGGATTTATTCTACTGAAAGAAGATGCTAGTTTAGCTTCACCAGTTGGTGTTTTGCACTACGAATATTACGATTCATTAGCTCAATTACAAGAGCGATTAGTTGGTGAAAAAAATGAATTACAATGTATCGTTTCTAGTAAAAATACACCAATAAAAACGTTAGCTTTTGGTCAAGCTCAATCTCCAGCACTTGCTGATTATGCTGATGGTGTTGATACACTGAAATTTTTATTAGAGTTGGTTTAATCGCTTCTTTCTAACTAAATCAGCAATAGGAACGTTGTTTAAATGACTATCAATCCATGAGAAAAAATCAAAAAAGTGAAGTGAAATTGATTCTTCTGGAGTTTTGATGATTTCAGTTAATGTGCTTTTTAATTGATGGAATGAATTGAGTTGCTCTTTTTGAGATTTCACAAGATAATTGGAGTTTGCTTTTATAAAAGTTAAAACAACTTTATCAAACTTATTAATTTTTCTAATTTTCTTTAAATTATTGATGCACTGATTGTGCAAATAATCAATTGATTCATAATTTTTTGCTTCAAAATGAACCAAAATATTAATAATGTGTCCATAATAATAAATATTAGAAGTTACATCATTTTTCTTAATGCTGTAATCATTTAAAAAAATGTTTAACCAATAAATTGATTTGGAATATTCATTATCAAAAAAATTGATAATTGCAATGTTTAAGTAAAACAAAAGTTTATTGATTTCATTGGTTTCAGAATCATATTTTTTAAGATTTTTTTCTATTTTAGGAATAAGTTTCAGCCCTTTTTCTACATCGCCAATTTCGCAATAAATACCTAATTCATAGCATTGGGTTACATTAAATAATAATGAATTGTAGGCGGAAATATTTTCAAATTGCAGGTATATTTTAGTCAAGGTTTCGTTATAATTATCAAAATTGTTATTCATTACTTGTAATAACAATAAGTTATTTAACGCAAAGAAATACTCGTTGCTAATAAGAATGTTTTTTCTGTCGGAATTTTCAATTTCATTAATTAATAGGAGGTATTGTTGATGACACTTGTTAAAGTTGGCTTTACTCATGTAATACATTCCTCTAAAATTGAGTAAAAATATCTTTTCATCAAAAGATGATGATGGCGTAATATCGAAAAACTTATCAGTTATTAATTTATCGTAATCTTTTATTTCCTTATCTAAATCATCAACAATTTTATTTTTTGAGAGTAATAAAAGATTAAAAGTATGATGCTTGAACTGAATTAATTTTGAATAATCAGTTAGTAATTCTCCTTCTTTTTTAAGAATTTCTTTAAGATTAGTTTGAGATTTTAATAAATATTTTCCTTGTTCCTTTTCGATATAAGATTCCCATTTTAATATCGTTAATAAAGCTAAATGATGCTCATATTTAGTTGCTATTTTTTTTGCTTTTAAAATTAATTTAGCACAATTTTTGAATAATCTTTTGTTGTAAAGAATTTCTATTTCAACTAGTAAATTATTCAACTCAATTCCTTGTGAACTATTTGAATGAAATCCTCTTAAGTGCTTTAATATTAATGATTGCAGTCTCGATTCTATTACAGTTAAATTTGTTTTTTTTGAAATTTTAAGTAGTTTTATAACCCTGTCAGAAGAAGAAATTTTATTTTTTTCAAGAAGATCAAACATCCTTAATTGCATTTTATTCGTCTTAATCAAAGATGCATTAATTTTAAAGTACCTTTTTTCACTTTTTGTAAGAGAATTGATTAATGCAATAAGTTGGTTATTGATCATAAAAGCAAAAATTTTATAAAGAATTAGACCATAAATATAACGATAATTATTGTTGGATAGAACTGATAAAATATACTTTTATTGATAGTAATGAAATTAAAATTTAACTACTTTTATTAAAAATTATTAGTTATGAAAATACGTACACTTATTTTTCTGCTTTCACTCTTCTTTTTTAATACTATCAATGCTCAAATTTTCTGGACTGAAAACTTTCAGAATGCATGTGCATCTTCATGTGTTGCTACAACTTATGTTGGTTCTAACGGAGCTTGGACTGTTACCAATACTGGTATAAATGGGGCAGATCCTAATGTTTGGTATGTGAGTGGAGCAGAATGTGGAAATAATGCAGGAGCTTGCGGTAGCGTTTGTGGTGCTACAGATCCTTCTTTACATATTGGTTCTAATGCTTCTGTGTTGGGTGATAATGGAGCCAGTTATTTAGCTGGTGGTTTAGGCTTTTGGTTTCCTGAAACAGATATTAGGGCTGAATCTCCTACAATTAATTGTGCTGGACAATCAAATATTACCATAAATTTTAATTATATAGAAAATGGACAACTTGCTATTGACAATGCGACATTGTGGTATTTTGACGGAGTTATTTGGGCACAACTTATTGATTTAGCAAAAACAGCTCTTACCTGTAATCCTCAAGGAATATGGACGGCTTATTCACAAATTCTTCCTGTATCAGCTAATAATAATCCATCTGTTAAAATAGGTTTTAGATGGGTAAACAATGATGATAATGTTGGTACGGATCCTTCTTTTGCTGTTGATGATATTACTCTGTCAACACCTTTCATAGCTGGTCCAACGGCAATTTTTGGTTCGTCAGACACTACTTTATGTGTTGGTGATTGTATTAATTTTAATGATTTAAGTACTGGTTCTCCCATTGCTTGGGGTTGGCAGTTTACTGGAGCAGCTACACTAAATTCTACTGTTCAAAACCCTACGAATATATGTTACAATACACCAGGTACTTTTGATGTTGCTTTGGTCGTTTTTGATGGACTGATTTTAGATACGCTAATAATGCCCAATTTTATTACCGTTAACCCTTTACCAAATGTAGTAGCAAATGCAGCACCGACTACAACAGTTTGTAATGGCGATATGGTTACCTTAACTGGAGGTGGAGCAAGTTCTTATACTTGGGATAATGGAGCTGTTAATGGGGTCCCTTTCCCTGCAGCAGCTACGTTAACCTATACAGTAACTGGAACTGATGTAAATGGATGTGAAAACACCGATCAAATAACCATAACTGTTAATAACTGTAGTTCTCCTACTGCTAGTTTTATCCCCGATTCTTTAACCATTTGTGCTGGAGGTAATATTTTGTTTACTGATAATAGCACTGGAACAGGTATTAGTGCTTGGAGTTGGACTTTCCCTGGTGGTATTCCTGCAACAGCCAACACACAAGGCCCACACAATATTTCTTTTGCTTCTCCTGGAACTTATAATATCAATCTTTCAATTACGGATGCCAATGGAGTTGATGATACCACTATAGTTGTAAATGTGATTACTTGTACCACTGTTAATGCTGCATTTAACATGAGTAGTTCGATAATCTGTGCAGGAGATTCAATTGTTTTTACCGATGCTTCTTCTGCGGGTGTTACCATTTGGGCTTGGAATTTTGATTCTACTGGTGTTGGTGGTGTTTCTCCTCCTTCAGCCATTAACCAAGGACCACATACTGTTTTTTACAACAATCCTGGAACTTATATCATTGAGTTAATCGTTTACAATGGTTCTTCTTTTGATACTACTTCCAGTACGATTACGGTGAATGATTGCTCTCCAACAGCCAACTTTTCAGCTTCACAAACCACTTTGTGCGAAGCAGATTGTATTACGTTTACCAACTTAAGTACAGGTTCTCCGACTGCTTGGTCATGGTATTTTCCTGGAGGCACTCCTTCTACTGCTTCTGGTGTTAATCCGGGGACAATCTGCTATCCTACAACTGGAACATACAATGTTTCATTAACAGTTTCTAATCAATATGGAACGGATAGTTTATATATGGCTAATTTAATTACAGTTAATGTTTGTACTGCTCCAACTGCGGGTATAACAATGGATGATGTTGATGGTGATATTTGTATCAACAATTGTATAGATTTTACTTACAATGGTGGCTCTGGAGGAACTCCAACAACCATTAATTGGACTTTTCCTGGAGGAACACCAAGTTCTTCTACTGCATTAAATCCTGGTACAGTTTGTTGGAATGATACCACAGGAACATTTAATGTTACCTTATCGGTAAGTAATGCTAATGGAAGTTCTAATGCTTCAACAATAGTAACCGTACATGAATTACCAGTTGTAAATGCAGGAATGGACACTTCTATTACCATTGGTACAAATGCTTATCTTTTTTCAGTAGTTACTGATACAGCAGGCAATAGCTTACCAACAACAGGCGGAGTTTTTAATTGGAATCCAACTACCGATTTAAGTTGTGCTATCTGTCAAAATTCTACAGTCATACAACCTTTAGCAACCAATTCATACATCATTACTTATACAGATATTTATGGATGCCAGGTAAAAGACACCATAACTGTTAATGTTGATATTGCTTTAAATATTGGTGTTCCAAGTGCATTTTCTCCAAATGGTGATGGAAGCAACGATTTCTTATGGGTAAAAGGCACTATTGTAATAAAATCAATGAATTTTACCATTTATAACAGATATGGACAACAAGTTTTTCAAACAACAGATATCGAAGAAGGGTGGAATGGTACTCACAATGGAAAAGAATTGAATCCTGGTGTTTTTGTTTATTATTTGAATGTTACTTTTATTGATGGTAGCACTAAACAATTGAAAGGAAATGTAACTTTAGTAAGATAATATTAAAAGAAATTAGAATATGAAATAGCCGTGTGGAAGCACATTCCCGATAGTTATCGGGAGAGATGAATACTAACTGGCGTAATTACATATGACCGCTTTAATAAAATAAATATCCACATATGAAAAAGATAAAATATAGCATACTGTTAATTGTTATTTCAACAGTTAACTTGTTTGCACAACAAGATGTTCATTTTTCTCAATTTTTTTCATCGCCCTTAACACTTAACCCTGCTAATGCTGGGATTTATAATGGCGATTTAAGAGCGATAATGAATTATAGAAGTCAATGGGGTTCGATTAGCGAACCTTTTGTTACTATGGCGGCATCTGTAGATTTTCCTGTGTTGAAGAAAATGAAAGGTGGAATGTTTGGGTTGGGTATTAATTTCTTTAAAGATGATGCAGGAGTTTCAAAGATGTCAACTATGAATTATGGCTTGGCGTTGGCGTATCATTTAGATATTAGCGGAGGGAATAACAATCATTTTTTATCGGTTGGATTTCAAGGAGGTATGGTTCAAAGAAGCATGAGTTATGGTAGTTTAACTTGGGACGAGCAGTGGAATGGTGCAACTTTTGACCAAGATGTAGCAACAGTTGATAAAGTTGGAGGAACTGCAATTAGTGCTTTTGACATGGCAACTGGTATTCATTGGTATTTTGCTCCAACTGATTTTTCGAGGTATTTTGCAGGATTTTCTTTGTACCATTTAAATTCACCCGATGTTGCTTTTAATGGAACAAGTCCATTGATTAAAAAATACACTTTTCATGGAGGAGCTGAAATTGGTTCTGGAACAAGTAATGCATCAGTTACTGGAAGTCCATTTTCTGTTTTACCAAATTTTGTTTTTGTAAAACAAGGTGCTAATCAGTATTTTGATGTTGGAATAGAAGCGAAGTATGCATTACGACAAAGTTCAAAGTTTACCAACTATCATAATTCAATGTATGTTACATTAGGACCTTATATGAGATGGGGAGATGCTGCTTATGTAGTAAGTAGATTAGGATGGAATGGTGTTGAATTAGCCTTTAGTTATGACTTTAATTTATCCGAACTATCTACTGCATCTAGTGGAAACGGTGGTTTTGAAGTCATGTTAGGCTATAAAATGGATTTGAGTGCTAACGCAACTAGAGGACACAGCGTTCGGTTTAGATAAATTTTAATATTCGTAAGCTCCTAAATCTGGGTTAATAGGGTCTCTGGGATTTCCATCGTGATCTGAATTCACTCCTATATAAACACCTGTACCAATTGCTGGAGAAGAAGTATCTAAATGAAAATTATGTAAGGTTTTATCTACAAAAATAGTTGCTGTTGGGTTTACAATTAAACTGATGTAATTTGCTCCTGCTGTACTGTTGGTCGTTTTTAGAATGCAATGGTCAAAAAGGAAATTAATGGTTCCCGGAGCTAGTTCATCTTTATCAAACTCCACATCTTTATCACCATGTATGATACAGTTGTAAAAATTGGCGGCATTAATATCTCTAACTTGTGTTGCACCAGTAGCGTCCGTATAATAATTTTGTAAGTAAACAGCAGGAGTTTGTCTATTTCCTCCACCCCAATAGTTGGCAATAGTGGTATGATTAAATCGATAATCACCGCCACCTTTTACTAACAAATTAAATTGACCTGAATTGGAAATTACCGAATTGGTGTCAGATATTTGATAGTTTGTAGCTAAAATACCAACTGCCGAATTATTATGTATTTCACAATTGTTTAATCGTAAAGTGTTCGTACTTGTTGGTGCACTAGGGTTAAAAGGATTAGTCTCTGCTTGTATTCCAATAAAACCATTTTTAATGATGGCATAATTAAAAACATTATCACTAAGCCCTTCGTTAATCCATATTCTATCCCATTGTCCAGGTACATCTTGCCAAGCATATTCCAGTCTTGTTCCTTGAAAAGTTACTTTGTCGGTTTTAGTTCCATTAACTCGAATGTTGCCATTTTCATACACCCAAATTCCAGAATTATTATGTAAATGCACTCGAACACCAGCCTCAATAGTTAGTTTGTCATCACCATCCAAGGTTAAATAACCACCATAAATCACATAAGGTTTGTCATTTATCCAAGTAGAATCTAATGGTCCGGGCGAAGTTCCTCTGTCTAAATAAACAATAGGCGCTCCATTTGCAGTTTGATTGGCAACATAATAATGGGCATTTTGACCCCAAGCAACCAATTGCACACTTTGATGATTTCCATTGGTGACGAAATTAATTTTATCAGTAACCACAAAAGGTGAAAGAATGTTGTTGGGGTCTATGGTTACTTCGGCAAAAATAAATAAACTATCGTGTTCTTCAATCTCAACATTGCTGTGAATATTACCCGAAACACCATCTACATTTATTCTAAATTGTGAGTTGGTACCTTGTTCAACATAAATACTAGAAATGATAATTGTATTACTACTGTTGTTATACAATTTTAGCTTTTGAGTGGTGGAACCCATGGTAGTAAATACAGTATCAAAAAGTATGGTGTCATTAGAAAAACTAAGCATATCCGATGAATCGGTAGAAATAGTATCTTTCCGACAGGAAAAACTAAAAACTACTACGGTAATCAGTAAAAATATGCCTACTATTTTTTGCATGAAATGTAAAATTAATAATTCATTTACGTTTAATCTTTAAATATATTGTATTATTCGTTTTGACTTACAAATTGATAATCGTACAATTTTTTATAAAAACCATTCTTTTTAAGTAATTCTTGATGGCTTCCTTCTTCAACAATTTCACCTTTATCGATAACTAATATTCTATCTACATTTTTTATGGTAGATAAACGGTGAGCAACAATAATTGAAGTTCTGTTTTTGGTTAACACATTGGTTGCGTGTTTAATGAGTTCTTCAGATTCACTATCAATAGATGAAGTGGCTTCATCTAAAATTAATATTTCGGGTTGGTGAACATAAGCTCGAATAAAAGAAATTAATTGTCGTTGACCAACAGACAACATTGCTCCTCTTTCTTTTACATCGTACTGATAACCTAGTGGTAATTGAGAAATAAAATCGTGAGCACCAATTTTTTTAGCAGCTTTAATTACTGTTTCTTCAGAAATAGTAGTGCTGTATAAAGTGATATTATTTAAAATGGTATCTGAAAAAAGAAAAACATCTTGCAAAACAATAGACATCATTTTTCTCAATTCTGGAAGGTCGATATCATCAATATTGATGTTATCAATAAGTATTTCTCCTTTATTGATTTCATAATACCTGCCTAATAAATTAATGATGGAAGATTTTCCTGCTCCTGTTGCACCAACCAATGCAATACTTTCTCCTTTGTTAATTTTAAAAGAAATATTTTTTAGCACCCAATCTTCATTAATGTAGGCAAAGGAAACATTTTTGAATTCGATATTTCCTTTTAAATGTTGAGTGCTTTGGTGTCCTTTATTTTCTGTTGTAGAAATAGTGTCGAGCACTTTGAAAACACGTTCAGAACTTACCATTCCCATTTGTAGTGAGTTAAACCGGTCAGCCAATTGTCGAATAGGTTTATAAAGCATATAGATAAAAAAGGTAAATGAAAATATTTCTCCTGCTGTGGCATATTTTAATGCCACTTCATTAAATCCATACCAAACCATAAAGGCTAACGACATGGCAGATAAAATTTCGACTACTGGAAAAAAGATGGAATAAGCCCACACTGTTCTGATGTGTGCTGCACGATGTTTTTTATTAATTTCCGAAAAGGCTGCCATTTCAACTTCTTCTCTATTAAAAATTTGAACGATGGACATTCCCGTAATGTGTTCTTGAACGAAAGTATTTAATCGGGATACTTGTTCTCTAACGTCTTTGAAAGCTTTTTTTATTGCTTTTTTAAAAATAGAAGTAGCAATAAAAAGGATGGGCATTGGAATAAGCGTAATTAACGCTAAATCCCAATTGATGTAAAACATACAGATAAGTACAGCAAAGATTTTTAATAAGTCGCCAATAATATTTAAAATTCCATCCGAAAACATTTCGGCAATAGTTTCTATGTCTGAAACTGTTCGGGTTACCAATTGTCCAATAGGTGTTTTATCGAAGTAGTTGAGTTTAAAATTAACAACATGCTCAAAGGTTTGATTTCTTAAATCCTTAATTACATTTTGTCCCAACAGATTTCCTAAGAGTGTAAAAAAGTATTGAAAAATAGTTTCTAGAATTAAAAATCCAATCAATAAAATGGTCATCCAATACAAACCTTTTTCATCCAAAGCCTTAATGTAATTATCAATTGTGTATTGAATTAAAAGTGGACGAACTAAGGCAATAATAGCGAGTACAACACTTAAAATAGCGGTAATGTAAAACATCCTTTGGTAAGGATTTACATAAGTCATTATTCTTTTAAACAAAGAATAATCGAACGCTTTTCCGCTAACATTAGCCATTTTATGATTAGTTTTTTAAGATTGCAAAAGTATGAATTAGTATTATTGGTTGGTGTAATAATGAGAGAATGGTTGAATGATTATCATAATACGCATAAAAATAAATAACCGCAGAGACCACAGAGAAAATTAATCGCAGAGGTACGCAGAGAAAACAATGACAGAAAACAAAATATACTTTGCGGTTCTCAGCGTAAACTCTCAGCGAACTCTGCGGTTAAAATGTATTTGTTTAACATCAGTGATTAAAAATTTCTTTTGGATATTTTACGGCTGTTAAATACAACCCATGAGCAGGAACAGAAAACCCAGCTTCACTTCTGTTTTTAGAGTCAATTATTTTTCTTAAATTATCGATAGTAATTCGTTCTTTCCCTATTTCTAGTAAAGTTCCAACAATGGCTCTTACCATGTTTCTTAAAAATCGGTTGGCAGAAATGGTAAAAACCAAACAATCATTTTTTAGTTCCCAACGAGCAAAATTAATCGTACAGTCGTTGGTAAGTGTGTCGGTATTGCTTTTGCTGAAACAAGAAAAATCGGTATAGTTTAATAATTCAGCCGCAGCTTCATTCATCAACTCCAAATTGAAGGCATAAGGAAAATAATAAGCCCTATAGTTTAGAAATGGATTTTTTATAGGGGTAATCCAATACTCGTAAATTCGTTCTGTAGCACTATAACGAGCATGAGCAGTATCAATTACTTTTACAATGGAGGTGCAAGAAATAGTTGGTGGTAAAAAATAGTTGAGTTTGTAAATCAATTGGTCGTTATCAAAACTTTGATGGGTATCGAAATGGGCAAAAAATTGTTGGGCATGCACACCAGTATCTGTTCTTCCGGCACCACTCACCAAAATTTTTTCTTGCAATAAAGTAGATAATGCATTGTTTATCTCTGCTTGAACTGTATGTGCATTTTGTTGGATTTGCCAACCGTGGTATTCCGTTCCATCATACTTTATTTCGATAAAATATCTGCTCATTTTTTCTTTGGCTGTGTAGTTCTATAAAAAGTATAAAGTCAGACACATTGCCTGTATGAATTATAAAATCATTTAGTCGTTTCGATGCCCATCTGTTCTCCTAGTTTTTCATATTCAATATCGTTGGGTTCCCATAATTCTATTTTGTTTCCTTCTACATCCATGATGTGAACAAACTTTCCGTAATCATACGTTTCAATGGTATCGGTTATAGTCACGCCTTCTTTTTTCAGTTCTTCAACAAGAACTTCTAAATTCTCAACTCGGTAGTTAATCATAAACTCTTTGGTGGAGGGTTCAAAATATTTTGTCTTATCTGTAAATGGACTCCATTGCGAAAAACCCTTTTTGGTAGAGTCGGTAGCTTGTCGCCATTCAAATACAGAACCGTATTCGTTGGTGTTTAAACCTAAATGCGTTTTATACCATTCTCTCATTTTGTTGGGGTCTTTACATTTAAAAAAGATACCTCCGATGCCTGTTACTTTTTTCATTTTTTGTTGGTCGTTAGCTTGTTTTGTGATAATTGTTTTAAATGCGAAACCAAAACCGAATGATGTCGCCAATGCTAAAATTACGAATGTTGTTTTTTTCATTTAGTTTGAATGTTTACGCTCTGTTGTGAGCATTTTTTACGCTTTCAAATATAGGAAAATTTCGGAATCAAACTAAGAAGTCATACTTCATAGAAAACCTCCAATTAATCCCTTCCTTTTTCTTTGAGTAGTGGCACAAAACGGAATTGTCCTAAATCTTCTGTTTTGTATTCATTAGCTGCCAATTTTATAATTTTTTTCATGATTTGGTCTTTTCCTTCGCCAACAGGAATTACCAAAAACCTTAGCAAGTCAGTTGCAGGTAACGACAACTGTATGTTGCGTTTTTTCAGTTTATTAATAGCACCAAAGTAATGAAATTTTGTAGATGATTTTGGTTTGCTCTTAAAAATCAGATAAAAGAGCAGCTAAAAAACTACTGCAAGGATGCAACTTGCAAAACTCATTAAAAGCACCTGCAAAATGAATGGAACAAACCTACGAAATTGCCAAAAAAAGATAACTGTTAGCAACCAAAATGCAATATACAGCATGTTGGGCTTTCGTTATTTTCTTTCAGTCTGCAAGGCGTTGGCAAAGATATACTTATTGACAAGTTTTGGTTTGTGCTGATGGCTTTTTAGTGCGACTTGGAAATGTGTATAGCTTTAGTGAAGGGCTTAGTATTGTTCTATATTCCAACACCAACTTGTTTTATATTAAAACATTTCATATCTTTGTAGCGTAAACGAAAGGAAAAATAGATATGAAAACAAAATTATCACAAAAGCAAATTGGTCAAAGGATAACTGAACTCCGTAAGATTAAAGGGTTATCTCAAGAGGATTTGGCGAAAAGTGTTAATATTTCTCGTTCATCTTTGGCTCAAATTGAATTAGGCAATAGGAGTGTTAATATTCTCGAATTACAACAGTTGTCAATGGAATTAGGATTTTCATTAGATGATTTTATGTCTGAAAATTTTGAAATTCATCAAGAAATTAATGATGAAGATGAAAAAAATACTAATTTAATTGAAGAACGAATTGCTGTACCTAATTTAAAAGTGGATAAATTCAAAAATGTGTTACTATACATTTTAGAAAAATGTGCAGGAAAACCGAATGTTGGGGAAACAGTTCTTTATAAGTTGTTATATTTTTCTGACTTCAACTATTACGAGTTGTATGAAGAACACTTAACTGGTGCGAAATATAAAAAATTACCATTTGGTCCAGTACCTCAAAAATTAAATACAATTATTAATCAAATGATTGAGGCAGGCAAATTAAAGCGTGTTAAAACTAAATATCACGGTTATCCTCAAACTCGTTATTTACCTTTAGAAAAAGCAGATTTAACGAAGCTGCAAGCAAGTGAAACTGAAATTTTGGATAGAGTTATTGAGCAAATGAGCGACTGGTCTGCTGCTGCAATAAGTAATTATTCTCACAAAGATTTACCTTGGGAAGTTACAGATGATGGAAAAGATATTAGTTATGAATTGGCTTTTTATAGAGAAGCCCCATATTCTGTGAGGAATTATGGAGATGAAATTGAACAAGAATGACTTTTGAAGAATTAGCAGTATTTAAAAAGGATTTAAAAAAACTCTTAAAGAAGTACAGGACTTTAAACGATGATTTGTTTGAAGTAAAAGCTATTCTAAAAAAGAAACCCGAAGCAAGACCTCCGTTCAGTTTTCAAATTGATAATTTAGGCTTAGAAACTTGCGTGATAAAAGTAAAAAGAATTGCTTGTAGATCATTGAAAGGGAGAGGAGTAAATTCGGGATTGCGTTTGATTTATGCTCATTTTGAAGAAGAACAAAAAATAATTTTTATAGAGGTGTATCATAAAAACGATAAAGAGAATGAAGACAGACAACGGATTATTGACAATTTTAAATAAAAATAAAAAAATATGATGAATATTAGTAATCAAACAGTAGAACTTAATTGTCCCGAATGTAAAAGGGAAATCACTGTTACTTTGAAACAAGTTGCCAATGAAGCAACAATAAAATGTAATTGCGGACAAGAAATTCAATTGAAAGATGCAATGGTACTAACAAAAAGGCTATAAAGGATGTGAATAAGTCTTTCAAAGACCTTGAAAATACTATTAAAAAATTAGGAAGATAATAGTATCCTAATTTCCTTTAACTTTTTATTTCGTTCAATTTTCCAATTAAGGTTGCCTTATCTGTAAAGCTTGATTCTGTGTTTAACTGAATTAATTTTAAAAATAAATTAATCATTATCATTTGAGCTTCCGACAATTCTTTATAATCAATCATTATGCGTTTCGCTTTATGAATCATTTTGTGTCTAACTTGATAAATGTTTGTAAAAACAGTTTTTATTCTCTCTTTTTCATTGTGTTGGTTAGAAAGAATCTTGGATAGTCTTGCTTTGGTTTTATGCTCCATATCGCCACGCTCATCATCTTTAAGGAAGATACTTTCTAAAATTGTTATCATATTGATACACCTTAAATGCAAATCCCAATTGGAAATTGCTGAGCTGAAAAAGTGAATCGATTGGATAATTATTTCGTGTAATTCATTAGTATTCTGATGAGAAAGATAATCTGAAAATATCTTTAGACCACTTTGGTTAGCGGATAAATAGTGTCTTTTTGTAAAATTGAATTGACTATTGTTATATTGCAAACTATTTTGGTTTCCTTTGATATTTTTAGAGAGCTTTATGCCTTTACCCCCCCCACTGCTCGGCTGTGCCGAGTGAGTAAAAAGGTAGGCAACCGAATTGAACATTCATCGCGAGGTATTGGGAAGGCAAAGGGTAGGTAACCGAAGCAATCTGTCTATAGGTTAGGCAGATTACTTCGTTTCGTTACACTCCACTCGTAATGACGGTAGGGATGGGCAGATTAAATATACCAAAAACACTTACAATAATTTTTTTGAAAATTTTTGTACATGTCGATTTATTGTTTGAGTTATCTTGGATAGCGTAATATTTTTTTCAAGTAACATTTCTGGCCAATCCTGTATGTCAATATCATCGAAATAAGTAAGACTTTTTATTACTTGAAGTTGATTGCGAAAGCTGTATTTTTTTTTATAAAAAATTAAAATTTCATCGAGCGTAAATTGTTGGAGAATGAAATAAATATCAATAAAATCTTTTGAACGAGTTCCATTTCCAGCAATGGCATTGAGTTTCATTGCCGCAATATCCTCTATTGAAAGCAGGTAAACACCATCAAGATTTGTTGTATTATTAACCAAAGGGTATTTGTGGGTAATAAAATCGAGTTGCACGTTATCTATACATCCTTTTAGTGTGTTTAGTGATGAATAATTCATAGCGAATTGATACTTTTCTTCAAGAAATTCGAGAAGTGTGTTGGTGTCAAAATCTTTTTGAATAAATAAATCAAGGTCAATCGATTTCCGATGTCCAATTTGCAAGGCAAGTGCAGTCCCTCCAGCAAGTTGAAAATCTTTGATGAGATTTTCGCTTTGCAATTTTTTTAGAAGTTCCAGTGTACTTGGTTCGATTGTATCTTGATAAAACATTTGAATTGTGTTTTGGGAATACTTAATAATTTACTTACCCAGTTTAACGTTTTATGATCTAAAAATCCTGCCTTTACAATTTCTTTTTTTATGATTTCGATACCGTAAAATTGGACGGTTTTATGTATATCTGCAAGGTCGCCCATGGTAAATACTCTTTCTATAATCAACCGTTTGTTTTTGATTTCATCGAACCGTGAGAAGTCGATATCCCAAAATATATTTTTTGGTAAATTTTCTATCAGCATTATACAAAAATACTAAATATTTTTAAAAATAGTTGTTGTGTAACTGCGTTATTCACTTGTAATCAGTCAAAGTTTTGGTTACCACACTTTCCTGTTTTTTAAGTGTAAATTTATGACATTTTTAATTGAACGTCATTGAGAGGTATTGGGAAGGCATTGCGAGTTGGCACCGAAGCAATCTGTCTATAGGTTAGGCAGATTACTTCGTTTCGTTACACTTCACTCGTAATGACAGGATTAGGCAATGACGTTAGTTAATTAACTTAATAATCAGTTCCAAATCGTTTTTGGTAAGCCCCACATACAAGGGTAAACAAAGTACCCGTTTTGCAATATCCTCTGCCACAGGTATGGCTTTGTAATTTACATAAGGCAGGGTGTTTAGTGCAGGATTAAAATACCTTCTAGGGATAATATTCTTATCCGTTAATTTTTGTTGAATTTCCAATAATTTAGCTTCACTTTCAAAAATCACAGGGTAATAACTGTAATTCCATTGGGTGTGTTCACGTATTTTTAATTTTCGCAACTTTGTAAAATCCAAATTCTCATTGTAAAAATTTACTACTTTTTTTCGCTCGGAAATAATATGATTGATATGTGGTAAAACCGTTAATCCCCTTTAACGCTTGTTGTTTTAAACTCATTATTACTTCAAATTAATTTAGGGTCAAAAGTAAGTTTCTACAAATTTTAATGATAACTAAAAAACTAGGAGATTTTATGGGAATCAATTTTTAGA